>Ga0335069_10010859_pt1 | contig 12886 bp, 11 predicted proteins | sample Lox_Sample_11_FD_206714 | JGI IMG/M metagenome (GOLD analysis project Ga0335069, IMG submission 206714) | Soil microbial communities from Loxahatchee National Wildlife Refuge, Florida, United States - Lox_Sample_1.1 | ecosystem: Environmental > Terrestrial > Soil > Wetlands | place: USA... | reverse complement strand
CCTGTCCGCGAAGGTGTCCGCAGGCTGTCCGCGTGCTGGCGGCGGACATGCGCGACCTTGCCCGCCCGAAGCGATTTGCTGATATTCTCGCCCCAGGGCTCGGCATGACCCTTGCTGTGTCCTTCGTCGAGCCCAGGTCCGCAGATTCAAACAGCCCCAGAAAAAGGAAGCCTCCCATGACCAGATCGTCCATCGCCCTCTGCCTTGCTTTCGTCGGTACCGCCCTTTCCACTGGATGCGCGAGCGCGCCGCCTCCGCCCCCGCCCGCCAAGCCGGTAGCCCCGACAAACGCGCTTCGCCAGGAAGTGATGGATCCGTCCGCGCCGGCGTGGATTCGCAAGGGGTGTGGCGCTTTCTTCGGCGAGAAGAAGAAGCTCATCTGCGGCGTCGGCGCCATTGGCGGCATGACCAACCCCGGCCTGGCTCGCTCGGCCGCCGAGGCTCGCGGTCGCACCGACATCGCGCGCAGCTTGAAGACCCGATGCAAGAGCATGCTGAAGGACTACCAGGCCATCGTGCAGGGCGGCCCCGGCAACAAGCTCAACAACGAGCAATATGTGACCGACACCAGCAAAGAGATCACCGACATGACCCTGACCGGGACGCGGCTTGAGGACACCTGGGTTTCGACCCAGGGGACCTTCTACGCGCTCATGGTGCTGGACGTGGACGCCTTCCGTGACCAGCTCAAGAACATGAGCCAACTCGACGAGCAGGTCCGCAAAGCCATCGTTGAACGGGCCGATAAGTCCTTCGCCGAGCTGGACGCCGAGACCGAGGGCGCGCTTCCGCCTCTGGAAGGCGGGCAGTAAGCGAAGCGCCTAGCTCGCGGCCGATTCGCCGCCCGTAGTCGCTGGGACCGTCTGAGAAGATGTGAACATGAAGTCCCGCCGAAGAATCGCTCTCGCGCCGTTGCTGTTGGCCGCCTTGGCAACGTTCCTTGTCGATCGGCAGGCAGTTTCCGAGCCGAGTGGGAAACTGCTTGCCGTGCTGGAGTTCAAGGGCGCGAACCTGAAAGCGGACATCCTGGACACCATGTCGGACGCGGTTCGCGGCGGCGCGAGCGATGCCCTGTCCACCACCGGCATCAACGTGATGACCCGCGAGAGCATGTTGGTGCTGCTGAAGGAGATGGGGATCAAGGAATGTAGCGAGGGCGACTGCGAGGTGGAATCGGCTCGCAACATCGGCGCCGACTACGTCATCTCCGGCCGGATAGTGCAGATGGAGGGAACGTACGTCGCGACCCTGAAGCTGCACGAAACCAAGCGGGGCACGCTGCTGGGCACGCGGGACGCGGAGGCGAAGAAACAGAAGGATCTCTGGCACGCCCTGAAAGAGCAGGGACGCAAGTTGGTGGCGGACAAGCTCGCCCGTCCAGGTCCGATTTCCATCGCGTCGCCAGATCGGCCATCGCGGCCGGCTCCACCTTCGCCGGCCGCGGCGCCGCCGGCCTCATCTTCGCCGGCAATCGCGCCTGCAAGCTCAGGACAGCCTGGACGGCCGGTCCTCGGCTGCGCATCCAACCAGGTCGGTGTTCCTGGCGGAACCTTCTGGATGGGCTCGGAGGATGGGCTCGCTGACGAGAGACTGGTGCACAAGGTGACCTTGTCTCCGTACTGCATCGATAGGACCGAAGTGACGGTCGCAGCTTATGGCGCGTGCGTGCAGACCGGCAAGTGCCGGTCCCCTGGCACAGCAGGGGTATGTAACTGGGGCAGGGACGGCGTGGATCAACATCCCATCAATTGCGTGGACTGGCACCAGGCAAAGACTTTTTGTGAATGGGCAGGAGGCCGCCTACCCACGGAAGCGGAATGGGAGTTCGCCGCCAGAGGCAGCGATGGCCGTAAGTACCCATGGGGTAACGAGGCGCCCGCGCTACAGCTTTGCTGGAATGGGCGGGGAAACGACGTGGACAGGTGGAAGCGGCAAGGCACTTGTCCCGTGGGTCGCTATCCTTCGGGCGCCAGCCCATTCGGGGTTCTGGACATGGCTGGCAACGTCTTCGAGTGGACCACGGATGCGTACCGTCCATATTCCGCCGACGCCCAACAAGACCCCCAAGGAGATCGACCCAACGCGGAGCTTCGCGTTCGCCGCGGCGGTGGGTGGGACACCGTCGCCTCGTTCATGGTTCGTGCGGCTGGCCGCTACCGGGATGGCCCACACGCGCGCGACTACAACCTGGGCTTCCGCTGCGCACGCGACGCAACCCAGTCGCCACTCCGCCCCCAAGACTAGTCTCGCATCGCCCGGTCCACCGCCGCCGAAAGCGCTTGCTCGAAGTCGTCGCCTTCAAGGTCGAAGATCATGACCACCGCGCCCTTGCGGTCCACCACGAATGTCCGCGGCAGGGTCTTATCGACACCCAGACGCTCGGCGATCTTGCCGAACTTGTCCGGGATCACGGGCAGGCGCAGTCGCTGCGCCTGGGCGAACTGGGAGGCGAGCTCGGCGTCCTCGGCGTAGTCGATGAGAACGCCGCGCGCCCCTTTGTCTTTCTGGCGGCCTACCACGCGTTCGATGGACGGCAAGCGTTCCTTGCAGACCTTGCAATAGGTGGCAAAAAACGAGATCACGACCGCTGTGGCCGGTTCGCCCTTGGCCGGCTTGAGCAGCTTGGCCAGCGAGAGGGCTTCGCCCTCCAGAGTGAAGCCGCCGAAGCTCGGACAAGCCGCGCCGACCTTCACGGGACCGAGTTGCTGGATGGTTCGCGTGGGCGCCGCCGCCAGCACGGGAGAGCAGAAGATCGCGAACGCAAGCAAGAGAGAGCAACAAGCTTTCATGGTCGTTTGTCCTCATCGACGGGCAGCTCGGACTTCAAGGCCGCCCGCAAATCATCGTTGACCGTGGCCGTCTCCAGTCGTTGAATCAGGCGGCGCATGGCTCGTTCTTCGCCCCCGGGATCGGTGACAGCGGTGCTCAGACGTTGCAGGCCGGTGACGAAGATCTGGCGCCGGGAAGAGCATTCGTTGCCGCGGACCTCGAAGCCCGGCCTGCAAGTGATGCCAAGTGAGGTTCGTTCGCAGGCAGCCTTGGCCTGGACCTGAATCAGGTAGGTGGCGGATCTGGAAGCCGCCGGGGCAGTGGCGTCCGAGCCGGCCGGGCAACTGGCGTCGAGCCGGACCTCGTTGCCCAGGGACACCAGCGCGCTTCGGAAGATTTCCGAAAGCCGCGCGCTGGCAGGCTGCAGCCGGTCGTCAGTCCGGAGATTCAGGACGAACCGGATCTGAGAACGCAGACTCTCCTTCGCTGCGATCATCGACAACCATCGAGAGGTCAGGTGTTGCTCAGTTGGCGATGGTCCATCACCCAGGGCTCGAATCTCGACCAAGATCGGACCGGCGGCAGTCATGGCAGCGGAGAGATTGTTGAGGGCGGCGACGAAGGCAGGGCGCTCCCTGCGTTGCAACGCCCCTTCGGCCGAACGGTGCCAGACATCGAAACGCTGCACCTCGGGCGCCAGATCGCCTTCCAGCCTGGCGATCGCGCTCGCGCGCGGCAGGCACACCGCCATGTAGGTCTGCGCGCCGAACTTTGCGGGCGCCTCGGCCACCTGGATCAGGTCACCGTGCGCGAAGTCGATCTTGCCCAACACCCTTACGACTTCGCGGAACTCAGACACGTCCTTGCCGTTGACCGAGATCTGACGGGAGAAATCTTCGGCTTGGATATGGATGACGCTGTTGATTTGGGAGAGCAGGTTCTTCTTGGCGAGCAACAGGGCAGCCTCGCGTCCCTGGCTGGATTGGCCGATCGCCCAGCGGAAATCGCGCGCTGGACACGAAGGGGGCGGGACATGGTCAGGATCCGCAAGGTAGGCCGGCAGACCGGTCGAGCTGGGCAGATCCTTGCGCACATCCGTCCCCTGGGCAGCGCACGCCAAGCAAGAAGAAAAGAGAAGCACGATTGGGAACCCACGCATCGGCGGGCAGTATACTCTGTTTGCGCGGCGCCGAAATGCTGCGATAGCTGTGCGTCGCTGGGGCGGCGAGATCGGCTTGCGCTGGCTCCGAATCGCTGTGGTCGAGCGGTTCCCCGCGTTCCCAAGCAGCCCCGGGGCTATGCGTGGCCATCGCGTGGGCGGCGTGACCCCGACTACGATCGATACAGCTCGGTGCTGGCGAAAGTCTCGTTGTTGTTCTTGCCGCCCGCCACCAGCACGCCTCCGTTCCGTGGGCGAGCTTTCGCCAGGGATTGTCAGTGGACCGCGGCGGGAGGAGCGTCGCGCTGGCTGCAAGCAGACTTTCGTTGTGCTGCCCGCCGAGGACAAGCAAATGCAAGTTTTTCTGCTTGCAGGTCGAGAGGTGCAAAGTACCTTCAGCCGGTGATTGGCGATCTCTCGTGCAGCCGCCCGAAAGCGGGAAGATACCCTTGGCTTTGGCTGCTTGTGTTCACTGCCGCCTCCGGCGTCTTGGCGGGACTGGTCGGCTGCGCCGACGACACCAAGGTGGGTGCGACGCCCGACGCTTCACTGGTATCGCGCGATGCCGGAGCGCCCACTCCTGATGCCCCGATACTGACCCTGCCCGGAGGCGGAACGGATGGTGGCATCGACTGCGGCGCGCGGACCTGCGCCTCGGGAACGACGCTGTTTTGCGGCGACATTGCCGACGCGTGTGGGCAGACCTTGCATTGTGGGGCCTGCCCGGCCGGCCAGCAGTGCACCGGCGGGGTATGTGTCGGCACCCAGTGTGTGCAGAGCTGCACGTTTCCGGGCGGCGCGTACTGTGGAGTGATTGGCAACGGCTGCGGTGGGACTCTCGACTGCGGATCCGACTGTCCTCCTGGTTGGACGTGCGTCAATTCCATGTGCGTGGGCGCGCCCCCGTTCTGTACGCCCGCGACCTGCGATACGGTGGGCGGCGGACGTTACTGCGGCGTCGTGGGCGATGGGTGTGGCGGCACCTTGACTTGTCCGGCGAATTGTCCGCAGGCCGGCTGGCTCTGCGACAACCATCAGTGCAAGGGACCGCCCACGGTTTGCCAGAAGAACACCTGCGTGACGCCGAATGGGGATCATTACTGTGGAACCATCGGCGACGGCTGCGGCGGCTCTCTCGAATGCGGCTCTTTGTGCGCGCAGGCTGGTTGGGTATGCGAGCAGGGACTGTGCAAGGCGGGGCCTGACGCCGGCTGTGTTCCCAAGAGCTGCACGACCAGCTCCGGGGACCAGTACTGCGGAGTCGTGGGCGACGGATGTGGTCAGTCGTTGGTCTGCCCGGCGACCTGCGCGAAGGCCGGCTGGACCTGCCAAGACGGTCTGTGCCAGGCGGGCCCCACTTCCGGTTGCACGCCTATTCCATGCACCACTGCCAATGGTGACCAGTACTGTGGGACCATCGGGGATGGCTGCGGGCACGCGCTGGCTTGTCCGAGCACGTGCAGCAAGCCGGGCTGGACCTGCCAGGACAATCTGTGCAAGGCACCAGCCACGGCGTGTACGCCCGTCACCTGTACTCCGGCTTCGGGTGGCCGGTATTGTGGCACCATCGGAGACGGCTGCGGGCATTCTCTCAGCTGTGGCCTCGACTGTTCGACGGCCGGCCCGAGCTGGATCTGCGGCGCCAACAGCGTGTGCGTGGGCGGCGGCGATTGCAAGAAGGTCAGCTGTAACAACGACAAGGGGGTGCAGCAGTACTGTGGAGACATCGAAGATGGCTGCGGAGGCACATCGAAGTGCCCGGCCACCTGTTCGAATGGTCTGGCGTGCGGCAGCAGCTCGCCCCACGTGTGCGATCAATGCGCAAACCTCTGCCAAAAGCAGATTCGCTGCGACGGTGGGACGGGACCGAGCCTGAGCGGGACAGTATACGATCCGGCCGGCTTGAACCCGCTTTACAACGTGATCGTATCCATTCCCAATGCGCCGCTCGACCCGGTCGCCGCGGGAGCGGCTTGCAACTCGTGCGATGCAGAAGTGTCCGGGCAGCCCATTGCCACCGCCCTGACCGATGCCGCCGGGCACTTCGTTTTGCCCAACGTGCCCTGGGGCACCGACTTCCCGCTGGTCATGCAGCTGGGCAAATGGCGGCGTCAGGTGACCATCAGCAAGTCCATGGTGACCCGGCAGTGCGCGGACAATCCCGTCGTGGAGAGCACGCCGGCCAGCTTGTTGCGCCTGCCGAGAAACATCCGCGATGGTGACAACAACGGCCAATACACCAGCATGCCCAAGATCGCCATCACCACGGGGCGGATCGACGCGCTGGAATGTCTGCTGTCCCGAATCGGAATCGACACGGCGGAATTCACCAATCCGTCGGGAGCCGGGCACATAAACCTGTACAGCCTGTTCCCGGAAGGCTCCGGCGTGCATGACGATGAAGACGTGAACGGCGCGACCCAGTACGACACCAGTGCCGGCGGCGCGAGCTTCCCGCTGGCGTCTTCATTGTTCGACTCCCTGCCCGCGCTGCAAGGCTACGACATGGTGCTGATGAATTGCGCGGCGGCCCCCACCTACTTTTCGGCCGGCGGTGCCTACGTCACCGATGCTCGCCTGGCCACCATGAAGAGCTATCTGGACGGCGGCGGCAAGGTATTCCTCGAGCACTACTTCGCGACCTGGCTGAGGCCCTCGGCCACCACGGCTGTCGCACCTTACGGAGATATCGCCACTTGGGAGTATCCGCCTCCGGTCGGAGGCAGCCCCATCACGACCGCTGACATGCTGACCAACATCGACTTGTCCTTTGCCAAGGGGCAGGCATTCGCCCAGTGGCTGGTCAATGTCGGGGCCTCCACGGCAACCGGAAGCCTGCAGCTAACCAATTCAGCCAACCCGAGCGTCCCGGTATCCAAGTACACGGCAGCGACGGTGCGAGCACCCGCGCAGCGCTGGATCTTCAACCCGACTTCAAGCACGGACGCTTCCTCCCGTCATGTTCACTACTTTGACTTTCTGACCCCGGTCGCCGCGAGCAACAAGTGTGGCCGTGCCGTGTACACCGGCATCCACGTTTCTTCCGCGAGCGCAGCCGCTGACCAGGACGCAGTCCGGATTGCCGGGACGGTCCCCCTGTTCCCCAGCGAATGCAAGGCTCGCCCGCTCAATGGCCAGGAAAAGGCCCTCGAGTTCATGTTCTTCGATCTTTCGGGGTGTGTGAGCCCGCCCGAGCTAACCCCGGTTCCTCCGCCGGTCAGCAGCCAGCCGACTCCCGCTCCGGTGGCCGCGCCACCCTCACCGGCGGCCCCGCCGGCCGCGCCACCTCCAGCCGCCGTGCCGCCGTCGCCTCCAGCAGCCCCGCCCAGTCCGCCGCCCGCGCTACCGCCGCCACCCGTGCCCTATATCCCATAGCAACAGCGGCCTTTGCCACGCTCCTGCCGGGCGTGGCGAGGCGCTACGAACCGATTGGCTCGTCCACGGGTGAACCAGCCTCGATGTAGGTCGGCGCGGACTCATGCCGACGAGGCCTCGCGGCGCTGGAGCACGTCCGCAGGATGGCCGAGCCGATCCGGCCCCACAGCGCGTCCCCGATCGTCCCAACAATGGCCTGGGTGGAGCCCGAGAATTTTGCCGACGTGAAATACTGGCCGGTTACGCCGCTGCGCAAGTGGATGACCACGGTTCGCCGGGCGGCTTCGTCGATCACCTCGCCATCGATGAACACGGCCAGGTCCGAGGAACAGGACATCTCACGGTATTGCGCGGGGCTGTCGGCCGGCCGTAACGCGGCGGTAACGCTGAGGCGCTGCTTGCGAAGCGTCCGCACCACGGCGGCTCGAACCGGCTCGAGAGCGTCGTCCCCCTTGAAAGCAAAAACCGCGACCTTGCCCCGTGCGTGCTCTCCCAGTTTCTCGGGAACATCCTTCATCCAGGATTGATCCGCCGGTGCCGAGTGAGTTTGCGGAAGTAGACACGGCACGCCCCACGCGCCGTTTGCGGTGCCGCTCATCGCGCCCAGTGACGCGACGGCCAGTGCTATGACACGCCACCCCTTCGACCCCATTGAATCGCAACCTGTCTGACGAACCGAGTCTGCCGCGTTTGAAGCTCCAGTTCGTGACATCCGACAACCTTACCCAAAGATTGCGGAAGGCTCACGAAAAATCTGCCGCGGTAAATAGCTTGGTTAGGCCTGCGCTATCCGGTAGTTTCAACCTCGGTTCGAGTAGCCGACCCGGACCAATCCAGGAGCCCTGATGTTCACCAACGGCGCCATTCCTTCTTTGTTCCTCGCCATGGCGATAGTTTCGAATGGATCCGTCGCCATGGCGGAAAGCTCCGCCAGCAAGCCGACGACTCAGGTCAGCTCGGCGGCAAAGGCCGCACCGGGAGCGCGGACCGTGTCGTGGGTCGATCCTTTCGATGAGCCGTCGACGCCGGCGAAACCCGCAGCACGGCCTCCGACGCCCGCGCCAGCCAAACCCGTGGTCCCGACGCCCGCGCCTCCCAAGCCCGTGTTCAATCCGGCCACGCCCCCCAGGCCCGGGCTCACTCCGGCCCCGTTCCCCAAGCCCGGGCTCACTCCGGCGGCGCCAGCAAAGCCCGAGGTCGCCCCGGCCACGCCCCTGGCTCAGAACCTTCCACCCAGGGAGCTCGAAGTTTTCATGAAAGCCTTCGAGGGAAGATGGACGTGCAGCACGAGATTCCCCACCGGATCCCTGGGCCCCGGGTCGCAACCGCTCAGCGCGAGAACCGACGTGACCATCAAGAAAGAATTCGGTGGCTTTTCATGGCACGGCGAATTCAAGCTGGCGAAAACCGCGCTCACCTCCGCGACCAGCGGCATATTCCAAATCGGCTATGCCGCCGGTCCGAAGCTAGCCACCTTCCTCAGCTATGACAGCGTGGGTTCCGCGATGATGGGCGCGGGCACGCTGGCCGGCGATTCGGTTACCTTCGCCGAGGAGGGCTTCCTGAGGGGTGTAAGGGTCAGGGTTCGAGAGACGTTGTCCGCCAAGGTGGCGAGAAAGCTCTGGCATAAGGTCGAGATCGAGCAGGGCAACGGTTACCAGGTGGTGGCCGAGGACACCTGCTCGAAGTAGGCGCCCGCGGATAGAAACGCAGGGGGGCCCAGGGGGCGGTTACCAACGATGCCGGCCGCCGTCTCGGCTTCCCGAAGCCTGCCCCCTGTGCTGCTGCTGCCGATGATGATCTACTTGTGGCCGTTGCGTTTCTGTTGCCGATGCTCTTCCACGCGTTTCATCAAGGTCTGGCGCTGCTCAGCGGTCAGGACATTGCCGCAGTCCACGGCCGCTTTGCTGACCACGCTCGACGCGCGATCGAAAAGCCCCACGGCCTGAGTCCGCAGGTTCTCGATGACAATCGGATCGAGGCTCTGCGCCGCAAAAGCTTCCTTGAGCTGCGTGCGCAGGCTGGTCTTCTCCTGCCGGATGGGCTGCAGGTCGGTTCGCATGCGCTCCACGATGGTCTTAATCGCGGCCCGTTGCGTATCCGTCGCATTGACCCAGTCGAGCATCTTGTCCACTTTCTTTTCCAGGAACGTCTCCTGGTCCTCGGCCGAGCCACCCGCCCAACTCGAGTTGGATTCAGCACCAAAGGCCCGGGCTGGCGAGACAGCCAGGCTGCCCGCCATGCATATCGGCAGCACGAACCACAGCCGCCAACAACTCCGCCGCACCCATTCCCTCTGCATGGATCTCGTCGACCTCATTTCATCCCCCCAATCTGATCATCTCTGCTTGTGCCGCTCGAAGACTCCCGCAGCCACAACCCGAGACGCCCTAAGCGTAGCACGGGCCGGTCCAGAGGTCCGCTGATGCGACGAGGGCTCCAACGCGAAAAGACTGCGAGCATGGGGGGTGAATCTGCGAGCGCAAACCCTGCGGAGATTCCCCGGTCAGCCCCGGGATCTGGTCGCGCGCGATTCTTGCTACGTGCCTCAACGGCTCGGCTGATTTCGCACGGCCGGGCACCGGGGTGTTACCAGGGGCGCTTCCGGCCCACGCGTTCGTAACCATGCAGCGGTCGCCTGGCGGTGTCCGCTACGGCGGCCGAGTGCGGTGCTCGGCCGGCTTTCGCCGTCGCCCATGGTCCGCGGGTTGCAGTCCAGCAGGAATGGGCGGGACTAACCGGAGAGGCAATCATGGCGATGGCGAGGACAGGCAAGGGAGAGTCTGGCAAGAACCACGACGCGTCCATCGACACCGTCGAGGTCGCCGCGTACACCATCCCAACCGACGGGCCGGATGGCAAGGAGAGCGACGGCACCTTGGAGTGGAGCTCGACCACCATCGTGATCGCCGAAGTGAGCGCGGGCGGGGAAACCGGCCTCGGCTACACCTACGGCGACGTGGCGGTCGCCCACCTGATTGCCTCCAAGCTGAAAGAGTGTCTTGCCGGCAAGGACGCGCTCGCCACCTGTGCGCTTTGGAGCGAGCAGATTTCGGCCCTGCGCAACTTGGGTGTGCCCGGGCTCGGCATGATGGCGGTGTCCGCGCTGGACGTCGCGCTTTGGGATCTCAGGGCCAAATTGCTTGACCTTCCTCTCTTCCGCGTCCTGCCCTGGTTCCACGATGGGGTGCCGATCTACGGTTCCGGGGGCTTCTGCAATTATCCGCTCAGCCGCCTGGGCGCACAGCTCGCCGCCTGGGTGAACCAGGGCATCCCGCGCGTGAAGCTGAAGACCTCTCGTCATCCCGAAGCAGATCCGGCGCGCTTGGCCGCCTGCCGCGCGGCCATCGGTGACCAACCGGTGCTCATGACCGACGCCAATGGTGCTCTCGATCGGAAACAAGCGCTGCACTGGGCCCACCGCTTGCGCGCCGAGTGGGCCGTATCCTGGATGGAGGAACCGGTGGCTTCGGCGGACCGCGAGGGGCTCCGGCTGTTGCGCGAGCAAGGCCCTCCTGGTCTCGACATCGCCGCCGGCGAATATGGCTCCGTTCTCAGAGACTTCGCCGATCTTCTCGACGCGCAAGCGGTGGATTGCCTGCAGGCCGACGTCAGCCGTTGTGGAGGCATCACCGGGCTTCTGCAAGTTGCCGGGCTTTGCGCCGCGCGATCCATCGATCTGTCGGCCCATTGCGCGCCGGCGATCTCCGCCCACGCCTTCTGTGCCGTCCAGCGCATCCGTCACCTCGAGTATTTCCACGACCACGTGCGCGTCGAGCAGATGCTCTTCGAGGGCACGTTGGGCCCGAAGCAAGGGGGGCTCTACCCGGATCCATCCCGCCCAGGTCTCGGCCTGGTCCTGAAACGCAAGGATGCCGAACCCTACCTGGTCTACCGTGCGCGATGATTGGCGACGAGCGTTCGAGAGCTTCACCACAGAGCACGCAGAGGAAACGAAGGCCGCAAGAGGAAGAAAGAGGTGGGTTCAAGGTCTGCAACCTCTTTCGTTCCGGCTCTGTGGGCTTTTTCGTTCTCGCTGATCTCTGTGGTTAGTCCTGTCTGAACATGAATTGGCCGTGGATTGCGCCTGAAGGCTGCGCTTATGACCTCTTGGCGAAAACCGCGACCATTTCGCGGGAGAAGGCCGGGATGTCGTCGGGCTTCCGGCTGGTGACCAGCCGGCCGTCCACCACCACCTCTTCGTCGAGCCACCGTGCACCGGCATTCCGCAGGTCGGTCTTCAGGGACGGCCAGGATGTGACTCTTCGGCCACGTACGATGTCCGCTTCGACGAGAATCCACGGCGCGTGGCAAATCGCCGCGATGGGTTTGCCGCGCTGGCTGAATCCCCGCACGAATTCGACCGCGTCCGGAATGGTCCGCAGCTGGTCGGGGTTGAGCGCGCCCCCGGGCAGCATCAAGCCATCGAACTCGTCGGGGGTGACCTCGGTTAGCTTGGCGTCAACCTTCAGGCGGTCACCCGCCTCGTGGTGCCTGAACGCCTGAATCTCCGGTTGTTTCGGCGCAACCAGCACGGTGACAGCACCGGCGTCATCGAGCGCCTTGCGGGGTTTCTCGAGCTCGACCTGCTCGACTCCGTCCGTCGCCAAGATGGCAATTCTTTTCCCTTTGAGATTCGGTTCCATACGCACAGGCAATTGCAATTCGTGGGCCGTGGCGCGGCCCAGCGGGCAATTCACAGCCGGTGGATGGCCGTGCTCAGTCGAGATCGATGAGCATGGTCAGCCGCGCCTGCCGCATGGGACCGAGCCGGCCCTCGACCGAATAGGTCTGCAAGATCTCAGGCTGCTCGCCGCGCGGTTCCAAGAGCTCAACCGACAGGACCACCAGGCCTGACTGCCCGTCGTCCTCTGCCTGGGCTTCGAGCTGCAGCTTGCATCCGTGCAGCGCTTTGCCCGGTCCCAGATTGTATTCGAGCAAGCCAGCTCCGCCCGCCCGCGCTTCCTTGCCCTCGGCGCCTCGAAGCTGCAGCGCCAGCGCGCCCGAACGCCCCCCTGTCACTCGCGCGCGAAGCACCAGATCCGCCCTATCCACCAAGCCCTCGAAACGAACGTGCGCCTCACCCTCGGGGCCGGTCACACGGCGATCGAGCCCCTTCTTCAGGGCCGCTATCCACCTCGCGAGTAGCCCCATGCCTAGCAGTCTAGCTTTCATGTCTTGGGTAAGCCCGCGCAAGAAATGCGGCCAATCAGGCTCTGGGCCGCAAAATCGAAGGCCACGCATACGTCGCTGGGGTGGTCGCAAACCGCACCGAGCTGCCGCGCCTTGTGGCGGCAATAGCAAGTGCCGACCGCAATGCACCGGGCTTCCCCGATCACCTCCTGGTCGCGTTCACGGATGCGTGCGCCTGGGCATCAAACCGGGTACATCGGTACGAGTCGCGAGATAGGAGAGGACGACGCGCAGGCTCTGCAAGCTCAAGCTCGGGGCTGCGCGAATCGGGCAGATGGGAAAGGAATGTGTCATGAGGTCGGTCTTGCCGTGGTGCGTTGTGGGTATCGGTTTACTCGCTGTCGTTTCTGCCGCTCGGGCAGCGGTGGAAATCCAATCCGGCCCCCGTCC
>Ga0335069_10010856_pt1 | contig 12888 bp, 7 predicted proteins | sample Lox_Sample_11_FD_206714 | JGI IMG/M metagenome (GOLD analysis project Ga0335069, IMG submission 206714) | Soil microbial communities from Loxahatchee National Wildlife Refuge, Florida, United States - Lox_Sample_1.1 | ecosystem: Environmental > Terrestrial > Soil > Wetlands | place: USA: Florida... | reverse complement strand
TTGAGTTCCGTTACTTCCCTCTCTGGTACTACAAAGATGAGATTGACAGAGCTCAGCAAGATGGAATGGATGTCCCACAGAAGGAACTGCTTGAAAACAATATCCACGCAGTTGGCAAAGTGCGCCTTTATTACGACTTCCTCGAGCACGTCAAGTACACCTTTGTTGGTGATTACCTGATTGACCTCAAGGATATCAAGTTTGAGCAACCACCTGTTGCCATTGTCCACTACCAGAACCCAATCAAAGGAATATTCGCTCCATCCGTTGCAGACAACCTCTACCTGATACAGAGGAAGGTTGACGCAATCAATACAGTCATCCACGAGGCGCTTGAGCTGAACCCAGCCAATATGATCTTCATTCCAACTACTTCAGGAGTGAAGGAAAGCACTCTTTCAAACAGGGTTGCTGGTACCTACGAGTTCAATGCTCTGCCCAATACAAACATTCCAGTCACTGTCGTCACTCCAGCACCTATCTCAGACCAGTACCAGAAGTGGTTGGAGTTCTACATGAAGCAGGCTTACGAGATGGAGGGCGTCACTCAACTGTCAGCGCAAGGCAAGAAGCCATCAGGACTGAACTCTGGTGTTGCTCTTGATACCATGGAGGATATCGAGAGTGAGCGCTTCAATACGGAGCTGCAAGCACAGATTAAGTTCCTGATGGATATCTGCAAGAAGGCTATCGATGTGTTCCCAGAGGAAGACAGCATCCTGCCCAAGAGGATTGGAAGGGACGAGGTCACGTGGGCTGATATCAAGAAGGAGAAAGAGAACTACAGCATCCAGTTTGCAGCAGCTTCCGAGCTCTCCAAGGAGCCGAAGACGAAGATGGAAGAAGCTGAGAAGCTTCTCCAGATGGGCATCATTGACCAGGATACAGCTAAGGAGCTGCTTGAGTTCCCTGATACTGAACGAGGGTTCAACTCAGCTACAGCTGCACACGATGAGATTGAGCGCATCATTGAAAGGGCAGTCAACAATGAAGACTACGTCTTCTACGAGACAATCGACTTCAATGCTCTCAAGGCTGAGACCTTCAGAACTATTCAATCTCTGGATGCCAACAATGAGGATCCAGTGATTATTAACAACCTGGTTGAACTCTATCACAAGATTAAGCATCTGACAGATGGTGTGCAGCAGATGAACAATGCTGCAATCGCAGCTGCTCAGCCACCCACCGCACCTGGTGCGGTACCAGGTACGCCACCATCCGAACAGCTTGCACCACCTCCAGCCTACGGTGGAGTGGAGAGAACAGCACTTGGTATCCAGGCTGGCCCAACGCCAGCTCCTGGTCCAACTGGACAGGTATAAGTATAAGGGCAGTCTGATACTGCACTATAAAAGGAGAGAACAATGTTTGACAATGCAACACCTGAAGAAAAGGCAGTACTCATTGAGAAGGGGCTGATTGAGCCTCCTGATCCATTCGAGGACGCCCTTGCTGATATTGCTGCTGCTTTCAGCATGTTGGCTGATAAGGTTAAGGAGCTTGAGCAGTGTGCCTACCAGACCAGAGATGATCTGGAAGACCTTGAGGATGAGTACCACGATAAGTTGGTGGCACCCATCAATCAGGCCTACGGTGAGATGAACCGAATGCAGGCAGTGAATGACTACAAGAATGGTGACGGAGCTCGCTTTGCACCATTCGAACCGAAGATCAAAGAGGCCTTCCCAGATGTTGATGACTTCTGGGGTGATCTCTACAGCATCATTGATGACATCGCAGAAGATGGGACGCCCAAGATTGAAACAGTCTATCAGGGCCTCTCAGCTAAGTTTCCAGATGTCATTATGAAGGCTGAGCCCGAGCCACCAGCTGAAGCACCCGCTGAGGATGGTACTGCAAGTGAGCCTCCTGCTGAGGAACCTGCACCCGATCCAGCTGAAGAGAAGCTTCAGAGCATGATTGCAAAGGCTAAAGACCGTATCAAAAAAGTAAAAAGTGGTAAGATACCCAACATGATTGGGGACTACTAATACCGCATAGTTCTCTGTAAGGAGATACTATGCAGACAGTTGAAGAATACAGACGCAAGAAAGCGGAGTATTATGCAAGACCAGAGGTTATTGAGCGAGAGATAAAGCGCCGAACTGCTTATCTTTTAAAGAAGAGAGGCAGTTATATTCCACGTGGTACTCGAGGGCGACCTATTGGACCAACTGGTAAAAAAGCTGAGCGCAATAAGTTCGATGCTAATAGCCGAGATAAGCAATATGCAAGATTGGCTGTAAAAGGTGCCCTGGGCAAAGGGCTAATAATCAAGCCGAATGTTTGCAGTGATTGTGGAAAAAACGGACGCATCGAAGCACATCATTATCTTGGATACGAAAAAGAACACTGGCTCGATGTCCAGTGGTTTTGTCCAAAGTGTCATGTAAAACATGACTTATCTATAAAGTAAAGAGGGCCAATGGCCCTCTAACAAGGGGGTTTATATGGCCATTAGTGCAAGTGCCTACCTGGAGCCAATCTACAAGTCGTATTACACAGACGACAAGATGGAACAGCTCCTGTGGAGGAACGATCCTGCAGTACGCAAGATCAAGAAAGTTCGCGTAACTGGTGAAAACTATAAGTACGCGATGTTGTACGGTAGAGGTGGAGCAGTATCAGCAAACGGAGCCACCGCTGTGGCAGCCGCAGCTAATACTTCCCGCAACGTACAAGCAACTGTACCACCTGGACAGCTGTTTTCAGCGTTCCAGATCACAATGAAGGAGATCCTCGCTGGTGCTAACCTGAGAGGTGCCTTCGAAGACCCAGCTATTGTCAACATGTTTGCTGCATCCGAAGCACTCAGGAAGACACTGGCGTCTTGTTTCTACGGCTCCGGTTTCGGAGAGGCTGGAAAGATTGATGGAGCAGTTCTTGCAACTGCAACCACACTCGTCCTTCCTTCTTCTGCAATCGTTGCTATCGACGTTGGAACGAACTTCAATGTCACCGATGGTTCAGTTGGACTTCCATCTGACCCAGTGCTCGCTGGTGGACCATTCACGGTCACTGCAATCGACGGTAATACTGTTACCTTCAGCCCAGCTGCCCCAGTTGGTGGCTTCTCTGATGGTGCATGGCTCGAGATTGCTGACTGCAGAAGTGGATCCACTCCACTTGCTCCAATCGGATTGGGAGCTATCCTTCCTGATTACTTCGACAGAACTGGTCCATCATGGGCTTCTTACATCAGCGACCCATTCTACGGAGTTGATAGGTCGGTGAACGTTGATCGTCTCGCTGGTGGCTTCTACAAGCTCTCCGGCAGCGAAACATACGCTAATGCTCTGGCACAGGGATTGAAGATTGCCAGACGCCAGGGTGGTATTCCTGACATGATTATCGTCAATGATGATGACTGGCAGCAGATCCTTGCTGATGTCTACACCAAGATGAACCTTTGGAACACTGTAAAGGGTGCCGACAAGGGTGGAAGTGTTGAATACCAGGCCGGACTTTCTAAGGTCGGTATCCAGGTTTCAACTTCTTGGATCGATGACGTAATCGACAGCCCCTACTGCCCAAAGGGAACGGCCTATATCCTTGAAACTCAGGTTATGAAGTTCATTGGATTGAGCAATGCTGAAACTCCATTGAATGATGGTGTTCAGGATAATGCTGCTGGTGCGCCTCCAATCGATGAAGACGGCAAGCCAGACATGGCTTATAACCTGATGATTGACGACTTCATGAGCATCCAGAACCAAGCAGTTGGTCAGGATGGTTCAGCTGCTCTCGTTCTACTCTCGCTCTTCGGAACGTTTGTGAACCAGAACCCAGCTCACTCTTGTGTTGTCAAGTTTGCATAAAAAGCGGTCGTTGACCGCCCTCTGATAGTATATCTTCGTTTGCCCCTCCCTAAAAAGAGGGGCTTTTTGTCTCAGTCTACCATCCAGGGTGCACTATATCGTCAGCAGGGGGTACTGAATGACGTCAACTGAACTCATTGAGAGGGCTGAGAACCTCTCCGATCTCAAGAACTCTGATTACATTAACTATAACGATAAACTCAGCTCCCTGAATGAGAGCTACAAAGACCTCTACAGCAAGATAACTGACAACAATGATGACTACTACGTGAACCAGGTAGTCATTAACCTCGACAGTTCAATGTTTACTGCTCCGAATGAGTGGCTCGTTCCTCTTCCAGCAGACTTCTACAAGATACGCTGGCTGGATGGTTCACAGGCTCAATCTCCACCACAGTGGATGAGGATTGAGAAGTTTCCACTCAGCTCGAAGAACCAGCAATCAGTGCCAGGCTACCGTATCAGGGGTCAGTACCTCTGGATTACTCAAGCTTCAGATCTGTTCCCCATTGAGATTATTAGGTTGGGCTACTACCCACCTCCAGTCCCTATTACCTATCCACAGGATACTGTCTACTTCGCTACTGAGATAGCACCAGACAACCTGCAGTACTGCAGTAACAACTTCTACTGTGAAAAGTTTGATGTAACTAATGGTACGATCATTGAACAACAGCAAAACATGCTCTACGTCTACTACAATGCAGACACAGTGACTTGGGAGCTCAGGTGCCAGTCAATCTCAGATAGCCAAACCTATCTTCTGCAGACCCTAACCTCAGCACCAACTTCAGTTACCTATTACAAGGGGTACGTCTACCTGATAATGAACTATGACATCTGGCGAGCTCCAACCGACTTGATTAACCCAATCACACTTTCTCAGCTTTCTGCTTATGGTGATGTACGGGACTTCAGTGTATTCGATGATCAGATCTACTATGCTCGAACCTCAACAACTTGGCGTTCAAACCTTGATGGCAACAACGCTGTTCTTCTTCTGAACCGCTACACTGAGGATATTGGATTGATTGGCCATGGACCAGCAGCAACCTTCACCTACTTGACTTCAAGTGGTGGAGATTACTATGTTGGTTCAAAACTTATGGCTTCCGGAGTTCTGCACGGTGTCACAGACAGAGTAAACGTCTACTGTGTCATGAGTGACCTGACACTGCAGAAGTTTGTCCTGAACCCCGACTTTACAGTTGCTGCTCAATACCAGCTTCAAGATGAAGTTATCTACATGGGCAACTGGTGGAATGGGTATCTTTCAGTCATTGACGAAGAAGACCAAACTCTTGAGGCTGTCAGTGACCAGGTTGACTTCGACCTTGTCTACCCAGATAATGCTGCCTACGAGTTGATTGCCTATCAGTGTGCTATCGACTTCATGAGGAAGCAGGGCCGCGACTTCACAGCTCAGCAAGCAAGATACGCTGAGCTCTGGACACGCTTCAGAGACACAATGATGAGAGACGAATACAGTCACGGGCGCATCAATAACACTCGTGCTCAGAATGCCTACAACTGGTGGACCTGGTAAGGAAAGGGGAGTACACCTTGGAACGACCACAAACTAAGATACCAATACCTCTGATCGACAGTATCTGCACAGACAGCATCGACCAGAATACGCATGCCTACACTGAAGAGCACGCGCACCATCTTCTGAACACGGGTATCGAGCGCAATGGTGGATTGACGAATATATACGTTACTCAAACAAACTACCCTGGCTACCAACAAGCGTATCCAGGCAGGTTCTATATTACAGAAGCAGCTCAGGTTCTGAGCCTTCGAGACACGTAAGGAGATTACTATGGAGTTCAAGTACAGAGGAAACACTGCAGACCCAGAGTTGTGGGACGTTGAAGGAAAGAAGAAGGGCCATGTTGTTATCCACACAGAGAAGATTGGCCATGAGATTGGCGTCTTCTTTGATATCGGCAAGGATGATGGTGAGACACAGCTCAACATGCAAGCAGCAATCGAAGACTTCTACACAAGACACCCACAGATTGGTGCAAAACACCAATAATCGCTAAGTCCAACGGCTATTATTGCGTACCAGGCTGATGAGCGGTTGAGAGACGCCGTATCTTTTAGCTAAGACCCTTTGACATTCAGTTGAGGAGCGAATGTCATTGACAGCTTGTTCAGTTAGTTTTGCATTGTAATGGTTTTCACCATGAGGAATGCGACCATGGCGTCGCATATCTTCCATGTTTTCTTTGCGAGTGCCGTAGCGGAGGTTTGATAGATTGTTGTTTTGTTTGTCACCATCATAATGCAGGACTTCATGACCCGCTGGACACGGGCCCACATAAGCAAACATAACAAGACGATGGACCGGGTGCTGACCGAAACGAGTGGCTACTCTGAAGTAGCCATTATGTTTCCAATGTTTTAGTTCATGAAGTTTTCCGCGATAAGTGGAGAAGATATGCCCATCTCTGGTGGCATAATAACCAGGGAAACCAGGTATTGCTTTCATAATCAATAACTATGCCTGGTAATAAGGAGTATTATTATGGCAGGCCTCATCACCACCGAGGGCAATGTATACGGACTGAAGATGCTCTACAATGGAGGGTTGACACTCAATAACCCACGTCTGCAGCTCTACAGCAACAACTACACCCCAATCAAGGCTTCTGTGTATTCCAGTTTCACCTGGATTACTAACCCAGCGAGCATTGTATTGACGGGTACGTCCTTCGACTACGCAACAGTCCCAGGGACAGCAACTTACGCCCAACAGACCTTCACCTTCCCAGGTGTTGGAACGACCTACGGCTACGGCACTGTCAACAACGGCCAGACTACTACAATCGGTGCAGAAAGGTTCAGTGATGGACCCTATACATTCGGTGGTGGTGGTGGAACTGTTAAGATTGTGACGAATACGACCTGGAACTAGAGATGGAAGGGTTTGTCTCGGTCTCTTATTACGGTGGCTCTCAAAAGCAGCCTATTCAAGAGCCGAGGCATGTCCCATTCATCGTCACCTTCATCATTCTCATGATTGTTCTCTCTTACGCTGAGAGGACTGTAAGAAGGAACTGCTAATGGCCACAAGACACTGGAACGTTGCATTAGGAAACTGGGGCACTGCTACAAACTGGCTGGAAAACGCTGTACCAACTTCGTCTGACGATGTTATTGTGGACAATGGTGGCACATGTACAGTAACTGCTACTGTACAGTGTAATAGTTTCTATCTCGGCTCCACTTCAATAATCAACAGTACTGCTACTACTAACCCATGGTTTCTTGGAATATCCGGAAACAATACAACTCTTTATCTGCATGGGTCAATAACCGGTAAACTGAACATATCTTGTGGTGCTTCGACCAATACTAATGTTGATGCTGGATCTGGCGTAATATGGGGATTGTCGGCCTCCAATAATCTAACACTATTGACTGACATCAATATAGGTTGGAGTTTGCAACTCAATAGTACTTTTACTCCTGGCAGTCACACTATCAACTTTTATGGTATTACTCCCAATGCTTATCAGTATTACGGCGAAGTACTCTTTGGAACTTCGATCACCGGTACCAGTTACAATGTTCACTTTGACACAGCTGCTACTGGAATGTACTTTATGGCAGGCATGCCAGTGTCAACACAACAGATCTATAATGTGTCTGTTGCTGTTGGTACTCGAGTTGTTTGGGGAAGTAATGGATCTGGTGGTCTTATTAACTTCAAAGGTACCTTCTCCAATGCTGGTACCTGTGAGACCGACGGAAACAATAGTTCTCTTTCAATCGACTTTCCCGATTATTCTCAAGGTACTTGGGTTATAGCTGATAGATGCACTGTGAATGTTGCAGACTTTTACAACCTCAATATTGGTGAAAACAACAATACTTATCCAGTATTACTTGGAAACGATGTTACAGTCCACAACAACTTGGGTGTTGCTTCTAATTACCATGTTGTTGACTGTCAGACCCACACACTCAATGTTCAGGGCAGTATCACTGGTCCTTTGACAATCAACAATGGTGCGACAGTTCTAACTACTACTTCAACAGCCAATATCTCAGGTGCTAATACCTTTTACGACTTTACAAGCACAACTCCTCTCAAAACATTGGCTTTTCAAGCCTTAACTACTCAAACTGTAACTCACAACTTTACTATTACTGGAGCTTCTGCTCAACTGATATCGTTGATCTCCCAGACACCAAGTAGCCCATGGACCATTACTACTCCAACTGCCAATGCAAACATAATCTATGCTGCTGTTGGAGATAGTATTGCAACCAATACACTCACAGCTAATAGCTCAAATGATAATGGCGGCAATACAAACTGGATCATCAATAGCAGTATCTATCAGGGTATCCTGGGAAGTACTTCTTCATTCATTGGATCTAACTTCGAATACAGTATCTTTTACACCGGCGATATTGAAAGTACTTCCGACTTCACTGGTGCCTACTTTATTACTGACCATGATTACACCGGTGATATTGAAAGTACTTCCGACTTCACTGGGCAGTATCTGCACGAGAACTTCTACACTGGAGATATTGAGAGTACCTCTTCTTTCGTTGGATCCTATGGCAAAAACTTCGTCTACATTGGAGATATTGAGAGTGTTGGTACTTTTGTTGGTACTACTCTCGGTGAGCACTTTGTCAATGGAGACATTGAGAGCTCAGGCGACTTCACTGGTTCCTACTTCTTTACCACCGAGTTTGATTACACTGGAGACATTGAAAGTACTTCTTCTTTTGCTGGTCAAACAGCACAAGAGATATTCTACAATGGAGACATTGAGAGTACTTCCGACTTCATTGGTCAATATTACGATGCTGATAGGTACTATACTGGAGACATTGAGAGTATCTCATACTTCAACTCTGTATACGCTATTGGTGTGACCTACACAGGCAATCTTGCCTCATCAAGCTCATTCATTGGCAGTTATTCTTCTGAAGCAACTCCTGCTGACCTCGAGACGGTCAGAATAGATAATCTCGCAATAGGCAAAGTGTCTTCCTACGGTGTTGAACAGAAACTCCAGATATCTGGAGCTGATGATGTTGTCCTGACAGCTGATGACACTTACATGACCTGCAAAGTTGCTGGTGCAGTCATTACAGTCACTGAATATGACCTGAACCAAAACATGCTCAGGTCTCGTTCAATATCTTTCACAGTCCTCGCAGCACTGACTACCTCTTATTCCTCATTGAACTTCGTCCAGTACCAGAACATGCACTACTTGGACAGTCAGGAGTTCGTCCTGCGCCTTGGCACACAAGCTTTCTTGCTCAAAGAGAGCCAGCCACAGTACTTTGCCAACAAGTATTCGAACCTGACGCCCTACTTCATTACTGCTTCAGGTACCTATAACAGCTACGCAGTGTTCGGTACAGCAGATGGCAAAGTTTTCTCAATGGATACATCAGGAAACTACAAGTACGCTGATGGAACAGGTTCAGGCGCTGGTCCATTCAATGGTGGCACAGTTCTCGGCAATAGCCAGATCAATGCTATTGTGCAATACGGCACTCAGTTGGTTGTTGTTGGTGGAGCAGACAGAGTTGGTTCATTCGATGGTGTGAACTGGAGAAACTATGATGGTTCAGGCACTGGTTCAGGTGTTTACGAGAATGGGACAGTGTTGGGTGGAGTTGGTTTGAATGCTGCGTATGTATATGGAACAACTCTCATCATTGCTGGTGGCTCAGGACGAGTTGGCTCCTATTACACTGGCCTCTGGCATGCCTATTCGACAGCCGGAACTGGCTTCTGGAATACTGGTACAGCAACAAACAGCCTTCCAATACTTTCAATAACTGCCCTCGGTACCAAGATTGCTTTCGGTGCAGGCGGAGGATTGGTTGCTTCTTTTGATGCATCAGTGCCAGCCTGGACAAACTACAATGCTGGTTCAGGGCTCTGCAATAACCAAACAGCTATTGGATTGTCGAATGTTCTTTCTGAAGTTGTCTACGCCAACACTCTCGTAATAGCAGGAACAGGTGGAAGAGTTGCTTCGTTTGATGGAACAAACTGGAAGAACTATGATGGTTCAGGCAGTGGCACGGGCGCTTTCAATATTGGTACAGCCGTAGGTACTTCTGATATCACCGACATGTGGGCAGATAGTGTAACCTTGTATGTACTTGCTGGTGCTCAAGGAAGAATAGCTTCTTATGCCGTTGGTAACTGGTCAAACTACAACAACATTACCTCATTCGCTCTGTTCGACAACAATACTCTTCTGCCTCCTAATAGTTACCCAAGTGGTGGTTACACAACTGGGCAATGGACAAATGTTGTTGTAGTTGGAACTGCTGTCATAGGTGGTGTCTATGTTATTGTTGGGTCTGGCCTGTATCATACTTCACCAACCACAACAGTATACTATAATCTTGTTTCTTCTTATGATGGAACAGCTTGGAAGAAGTGGGACGGTACTGGCCTTGGAACTGGTCCCTATCTGCAAGAAGCCAATCTCTTTGCAAACTCACAAACAGTAGGTGGAGTATACTCAGCATATTCAGCTGCTACTGGCAAGTATTATCTCATGCTGACACCTCTCCAAGTTGCTCAAGTTGCTTCATGGGATGGTTCTCATTGGAAGTACGCTACAGGAGCTGGAACAGGAACCGGGCCATACAGCACACAATATGGAACAGCAGTGGGTTGTTCAATCTATCCAACTCCTTACATCTCTATTCCAAATCAAGGTGCAATACTGCAAGCTAATCCTGGTGACAGGTACATCTACTTCATGGTAACAAGCCTCTATTGTGGTGGAGCAGCTTTCTCAACATGGGATAGCGCTACTGGTCTCTGGCACTACAATGATGGCTCAGGTGGAGGTTCAGGGCAGTACGCGAACTATGATTATAGTGTCCTTGGTGGTGGAAGGCCGGACCAAGTAGCTGGAGCTATGTCTCCAATCTACACAGCAGGAGTATACGCTGGAAGATACATTGCTGTCTTTGGATGGGGTGGTGCTGGAACAGGTTCAGGCATCTTCTATTCTCGCTGTGCTTCATGGGATATTACTCTTGGAGCCTGGAAAAAGTATGATGGTTCAGGTACTGGGACAGGGCCGTATAACCCCAATATGTACAATGGCACTGGTGGGTCAGTTACATTCAATGCCATTCAGTACGGTAATGCTCTGGTTGTTACCAATGGATACGGCAACCTTGCTTCTTATGATGGTTCGAACTGGAGATGGCAAGATGGTACTGGTATTGGTACAGGTCCATATAACCAAGGAACATACTGGGGATCAACAGTAATCAGGGTTATTGCTTACAATAACTTCTTGATTGTAGGAGCCTATGCACCACGTGGAACTGTCTCTTCTTGGGATGGTCTCGCTTGGAAGTATGGTGATGGAACTGGCACTGGCTCAGGACCTTATCTGAATGACGTCCACTATCCATTGGCTGCTGGTGCTGCAGCTTACTCCTATCCACAGATCTACAAGGGCATCTATGTTGATTGCCGCCACTGGCTTGGTATCTATGGTGGATCACCTGCACATCAGGAAGTAGATGAGATTATTCTGTCATATGTTTTCTCTCAAAAACTCTGGGTTTATTGCAATACTACTTCATTCGGAAGCAGCTCAGGCACAGGCTTCGTGAAGTCGGCATTCAAAGCACTCGACTTTGGAGCAGCCTCTCAGCAACTCACTTGGAATGGAAGGTGGTTGTTCTCTGGTGGTTCAAACGCTGTGTTTGATTACGACCCAGTAGCCAACATCTGGGAGAACACCTACAACAACAAGAACGTCCCACAACAGTTCTTCGGTATCTCAGGCCCAGCCTATTCAGTGCAATACAACCAATATCTGATCTACGCAGTTGGTACAGATATCTCCAGCTACGATGGAACAAACTGGAAGTTCTACGATGGAACAGGAACTGGAACAGGTCCGTACAACTCAAACGTTCTGAATGGAAACCCAATATCAGCTCTGGTAGTGTACAATGGAATGCTCATTGTTGGTGGATCGGGTGGTCAGATTGGATCATTCGATGGAGCCAATTGGGTAACTTCTACCGGTACTGGCAGTGGTATTGGACCGTATAATAACGCAACAGTTATCTCAGCCGACACTGTCACTGTAATGATTGTATACAGTAATGTCCTTGTTGTTGCTGGAGCTGCAGGACGCCTAGGATCCTACGATGGCGTCTGGCACAACTACAATGCTGGTTCAGGTATCACAAACAATCAAACAGTCATTGGTGCAAACAGCATCAATACTCTTACGCAATACGTCAATGCTCTTATTGTTGCTGGTGCTGGTGGACTGCTTGGATACTGGTCTGGAACAGCTTGGCACAACTACAATGGAGGAGATCCTCTTGCAAACAATGCAACTGCTATTGGCGGTAATGCCATCACCTACGCAAGAACCTATCAGAATAGTTTGGTTGTTGCTGGAGTTGGTGGTCGTATTGCTTCATATGATGGTTCAGCTTGGCACAACTACAACTCATCTGGAACAGGTCTCTGGAACAATGCGACAGTCGTTGGAGCGATTGATGTCGCATTCCTTGTGTCCTATTCAGGAAACTTGATTGTAGCTTCTACGACTGGAAACGTTGGTTCATTCGACGGCACTAACTGGAGAAACTACGATGGTTCAGGTACTGGAACTGGGCCCTACCTCTCTTCTCAAACTCAACAAGGTAATGCCTCTGCAGTGCTCAATAACACGAGAACAGTTTACAACTCTGTTCTCACTGTAATGGCCCAATATGCTCCCTATGTAGTAGTGAATAACAGCCTGTTATTCCCACAGCCTGTTGATGTCCAAGTACTAACTCTGCCTCAGACAAGATTGGCTCAAGTATTCGCCTACAGGTTCGAAAACGGCTACTATCTCTACGGCATTACGAACAATGTAGAAAGTGTTTTCTATTCTCTGGCAACAAACGCTGAGACATCAGTACTGACTGGAAGATACGCTGTAATGCAGGTGTCTAATGGCTTCTCAAGAGCTCTGGTCAGTGGATTGGCTATCACCTCAGGAAACAATATCTACGCATTCGGAACCTATGG
>Ga0335069_10010855_pt1 | contig 12888 bp, 14 predicted proteins | sample Lox_Sample_11_FD_206714 | JGI IMG/M metagenome (GOLD analysis project Ga0335069, IMG submission 206714) | Soil microbial communities from Loxahatchee National Wildlife Refuge, Florida, United States - Lox_Sample_1.1 | ecosystem: Environmental > Terrestrial > Soil > Wetlands | place: USA... | reverse complement strand
CAACCCGATCTTGCCGCCCTTTAAGAACGGCTGGATCAGGTCGATGACCTTCACGCCGGTCTCGAACATCTCCGCGCGCGTCGATTGCTCGTCGAATGCCGGAGCGGGACGGTGAATCGGATACTTCTTCTCGGTCACGATGGGGCCGAGTTCGTCCACGGGATTGCCGATGACGTTCATGACGCGGCCAAGCGTGCCGTGGCCCACGGGAACGCGGATGGGTCCACCGAGATCGATGGCCTTCATGCCGCGGACGAGACCGTCGGTGGGCTGCATCGAGACGCAACGCACACGGCCTTCGCCGAGGTGCTGTTCAACTTCGAGGATGATGTCGATGGGCGTGGGCGTGTTGAAGCCTTCGCTGGTCACGCGAATCGATTCATAGATTGGCGGGATGCTCGCTTCGTCGAACTGCACGTCCACCGCGGGTCCCGCGATCTGGATAACTTTGCCGATATTTTCCATAAGAAAGCTTTCAGCTATCAGCACTCAGCTCTCAGTTTAGAAGCTGGTGCGAAACTCCTTAAAAACCCTGGCGATCTCGTTAACTTCGGTCAGCAGCTACTGCCTTACTGAAAGCTGATGGCTGACTGCTGACAGCTATAAAGCGGCTGCGCCGCTAACGATTTCGATAATCTCTTTCGTGATCGAGGCCTGGCGCACGCGATTCATCTTGAGCGTCAGGGAGTCGATCATATCGCTGGCGTTGTTGGTGGCCGAATCCATGGCCGTCATGCGAGCGGCATGTTCGGCGGCATTCGATTCCAGCAACGCGCGATAAATCTGCACGGCTACATACTTCGGAAGCAAGCTGCGGAAGAGTTCGTCCGGCGATTGCTCGTAAATGTAATCCACCTGCTTGGTGGCGAACTGCGAGGCGACGCGATCGATCTCGCTGGTGTCAGCTTCCTCGAGCGAAACGCCGGCGGAAGCCGCGGCCTGCGCACGCCGTTCGCGTTCTTCCTTGCTCAACTCGTCGGCCTGGCTGATATCGTGCGCGCCAATTTCCGCGATCGGCAGCACGCGATCGACGACCAGACGCTGCGCAATCACCGACTTGAATTCGTTGTAGACGAGATAGACGGCGTCGATCTGCTCGTTGCAGTAGCGCTCGATAATGCTTTTCGAGACTTCGTTGGCGAGCGCGAAATCGATCTGGGCCAGTCCGAAGCGCTCGGCCGTGACCTGAACTTTGCCGGCACGGTTTTCGGCGTTGGGATCTTTCATGGGGAAGCGGCGGCGGAAGAAGTCGCGCGACTTGCGCCCGATGGCTTCGATGTCGATGTCTTTGTCGGAGTTCGCGGCGATGAACTTCATCGCGGCCTTCAGGATGTTGGCGTTGAACGCGCCCGCCAGGCCCTTGTCGGCGGTGACCACGATCAGCAAGATGCGATTTTCCGCGCGATGCGCCAGCAGCGGATGTTTCACTTCGCCAGTCACGGGATCGTACACCTCGGCGCGCGAGACCAGCGACTTCAGGACATTAGTCAGCATCTGCGCGTAAGGGCGCGCAGCGAGCGCACGATCCTGGGCACGGCGCAGGCGTGCCGCCGAGATCATCTTCATGGCCTGCGTGATCTGCCGCGTGTTACGCACGCTGCGGATACGGCGCCGGATATCTAAGACGTTAGCCATTGTTTAGCTATCAGTAAGTTTCTCAGTACATCAGTATTTCAGTTCGTCAGTAGGTTCTCGGTTGTCAGTTTTCAGTTATCAGTAAAACCAAAAATATGGGGCCGCAACTCCAAAACCGATTACCGAATACCGATTGCCGACAACTCACTTTGCTGCTAATGCCTGCTGCTGTTCCTTCTTTTCGGCGACGAAGGTCGACTTGAAGTCCTGGATCGCTCTCTTCATGTCTTCCTTGAGCTGGTCGTCGAGAGCTTTCTTGGTCTCGATCGTGGAGAAGATGCCCGGGTTATTGATCTCCACGTACTTGTAGAGGCCCTTCTCAAACTCACGGCACTGATTGACCGGCAGATCGTCGAGGAATCCGCCGGTGCCGGCGAAGATGATCAGAATTTGCTTCGAGAACGGGAGGGGTTCGTACTGTCCCTGCTTCAGGATTTCGGTAAGGCGCTGGCCGCGATTGAGCTGCTGCTGGCTGGCCTTGTCGAGGTCGCTGGCGAACATGGCGAACGCCGCCAGTTCGCGGTACTGCGCGAGTTCCAGCTTGAGGCTGGCGCCGACCTGTTTCATGGCCTTGATGGCCGCCGAGAATCCGACGCGGCTGACCGAGAGGCCGACGTTGACAGCGGGACGAACGCCCGAGTTAAACAGGTCAGTTTCGAGATAGATCTGGCCGTCGGTGATCGAGATGACGTTGGTCGGAATGTACGCGGAGACGTCGCCGGCCTGCGTTTCGATCACAGGCAGAGCGGTCAGCGATCCGCCACCGTTTTTGTCGCTCAGCTTCGCGGCGCGTTCGAGCAGGCGGGAGTGGAGATAGAAGACGTCACCGGGATACGCCTCGCGTCCCGGCGGACGGCGCAGCAGCAGCGAGATTTCACGATACGCCGCGGCATGCTTCGAAAGATCGTCGTAAATGCAGAGAGCGTGTCCCTTGTTGTCGCGGAAGTACTCGCCGATGGCGCAAGCCGCGTAGGGAGCGATGTACTGCATCGGCGCGGGTTCGCTGGCGGAAGCGGCAACGACGATGGTGTACTCCATCGCACCGTTGTCTTCGAGGATCTTGACCACCTGCGCGATCGAGGAACGCTTCTGGCCGATGGCGCAATAGATGCAGATCAGGTCCTTGCCCTTGCTGTTGATGATGGTGTCAATGGCGATGGCGGTCTTGCCGGTCTGGCGATCGCCGATGATCAACTCGCGCTGTCCGCGGCCGATCGGGATCATGGCGTCGATGGCCTTGATACCGGTAGCCATCGGCTCGCGCACGGGCTGGCGGTCGATAACGCCAGGGGCGAGACGCTCGAGGGCGATGAATTCGCTGGTGGCGATCGGGCCCTTATCGTCGATGGGCTGGCCGAGCGAATTGACGACGCGGCCGATCATGGCTTTGCCAACCGGGACGCTCATGATGCGTCCGGTGCGCTTCACTTCGTCGCCTTCCTTGATCTCAGTGAAGTCGCCCATCAGCACAGCGCCGACCTGGTCTTCCTCCAGGTTCATGGCGAGTCCGTAAACGTTGTGCGGGAACTCGATCATCTCGCCGGCCATGACCTTCTCGAGGCCATAGACGCGGGCGATACCGTCGCCGAGTGTCATCACGGTGCCGACTTCATCGACGGCAATGCGAGTCTCGTAGTTCTCGATCTGTTGGCGGATTAATGTTGTGATTTCGTCTGCTTTTATTTGTGCCATGTTAGTAGCCAGTACTCAGTAACCAGTAGCCAGTAGTTGCTAGCTGTTGACTAGCTGTTCCTTCATCTTCTGCAACTGCCCGCGGACGCTGCCGTCATAGATCGTGCTGCCGATGCGCACCATCGCTCCACCGAGCAGTTTCGGATCAATGGCATACTTCGCCAGCACGCGCTTGCCGGTCAACTGCGAGATTTGCAGTTCCAATTCGCGGCGCTGTTGCTCGGCCAATTCCCGCGCGCTGGTGATTTCCGCTTCCGCGAAGCCGAGGCGCTCGTGCAATTCGTGCTCGAACTGCTTCGCGATCTCGGGCAACATGCCCATACGGTGATGGTCGATCAAAACCGCCAAAAAATTGCGGACCTGCTTCAAAAGCCCGAGGCGTCCGGCGATTGCGTCGAGCAAGTTGCGCTTCTGATCGGCGGCGATCGACGGATTCTCCCAAACCCGCTGCAGTTCGGGACTTTCGCCGCTCAAGGTCAACACCGCGTGCAGGTCCTGCACGACCCTGGTGCTGTCGAGCTTCAGCTCGAAAACGGCGTCGGCGAATGCCCGGGCGTAGCGACTGGTGACGGCTGCCATAGCTAGTCGTTCCTTCCGCCGTTACGGCCCAGTTCGCTGACGAAGCGGCCAATCAGCGCCTGATCGGTATTGGTGTCCACGTGAATCTTCTTCTCGGCGAGCGTCACCGCGAGCGAGGCAGCGTAAGCCTTCAGGTCGCGACGGGCGACCTTGGCGGCGGCATCGATTTCCTGCTCAGCCGATTCGATCACTTTCACCCGCTCTTCTTCGGCGGCGGCCTTGATGCGCTGCTCTTCGGCGGCAACTTCTTCTTCCGAGTGCTTGCGCATGTCGGTGATTTCCGCGTCGAGCCGCGATAGGCGCTGCTCGATCTCGCCCAAACGGCGGTTCGCGTCTTCGCTGGCGCGGCGCGCTTCTTCAAGCTGCTTGCGGATCGCTTCGCTACGCGCGCGGAACATGCCGGGAACGTTCTTGCTCCAACCCCAGACAATTAGTCCGGCGATAATCGCGAAGTTGATGATGATCAGCACCCAGTAGGCATTCTTGACGCTCATGCCGGTGTGAGTGGCGAACCACTGGACGGAAGACGATTCCTTGAACTCGCTGTGGTCCTCGTGCTCTTCCTTGACCGGATGCCCAATCGGGGCGGGTTGCTGCTCACCACCCAACGGATGCTCCACACCTTGTGGGACCTGGTTCGCCTGCGAGTCCTGGCTCTGCTGCGAGCTTTGGCTCTGAGCCATGGCAAAGCCAGCAAAGGCGAGGACCAGTAGCAGAGCGAACTTGCGGAAGATCTTCATCGCGCACCGCCCGCGAAGGCCGCCGGACGAAGCACTGCGGCGACGACTTCATTGGCCAGCCGCTCGGCCTCGACTTGCAGATTGAGCTTCGCGGCTTCGGCGTCGGCTTCAATTCCCTTGCGGGCTTCGGCAATCTTGATCGCTGCCTGCTGGCGCGCTTCGTTCAGGATGTCGGTGCGGAGTTGCAGCGCCTTGTGGCGGCGGGCTTCCTGAGCACGGAAGACAGACAGCCGAGCTTCACGGAGCTGCTGTTCGTAAGCGGCGGTCTTGGCCTCGGCTGCCGCGACGTCGGCGCGGGCCTTTTCAATGGCTCCCTGGGTACGGGCGTGACGCTCCCCGAGCATGCGGAGCAGCGGCTTATGGACGATGGACCGGTAGCCGAGATACACGATCACGAAAAGTACGATCGTGGGAATCGAGCGCAGCAGTAGGTCTAATAATTGTTGGAGCGTCTCATCCATGTCGGGTGGAGAAAAAGGCCGCCTACACGAACTGGTTCAAAGTGAGATACGGAACTATTTAAGTTATCACCCGGTTTCAAGAGGTGTCAACGCGGTCAAGGGTCTCAGAATTCTTTATAACTGACTGTGATACAGGCACTTGACGAATCTTCCCGTTATGGTACATGGCCCTCGGAAGGGCTTGACTTTATGGGGTAGGAGGGTGAAAATACTTGCATCACCTCCGATCCGATTCAGGATCAAACGGGCCGGTGGTCTAGATAACCCGCATCTAGATCGCCGGCCTGTTAAGTTTCTGCTCCCCCACGATCCAAGCGTTTCGGTGTCCGGTTTACTTATGTCGTGGCACGAGGAATTTCCCCCACGCGTGAGCGCGCTCTGCTCCCAGCGAATCGAGTAAGGCGGCCTCGGTCAGAATCTGCCGCCCTTGTCTGCTGACGACTTTTCCTGAAACCCGGAGTTTCTCGCCGGGGACGACCTTCGCTCTTAGCCGTACCTTCAACTCGACGGTGAGCGCCTCCCATCCGTGGGCGACGACAGCCTTGGACATCGCTTCATCGAGCACCGTGGCGACGATGCCGCCGTGGATCACTCCCCGAAATCCCTGCCACGGCTCAGCCGGAGTCCACGCGGCAGACGTCATTTCCTGGCCGGTGGAAAAGTGAAGATGCAGCCCACAAGGATTTTCGTCGCCACAGGCGATGCAGGCTGGATTGAGGAGGACGGCCCTTCGGATCTCGCCAGAGATCGCATGGGCTGCCGCGGTCATTGCGGGCGCTCCGGGTTTCCATTTGCGCAACAGGGCGTGCGTTGCCCCGAGCCGCAGCATCCACCGCCTCCATGATGTGCACCTTCCTGATGATGCTGGCCATGGCCCGGGCTGGGGGCGGTAGCGGCAGAAAGCACGCCAGCTTTCATTTTCTGCATCAACTCGGGGACGGGCACGCCCTGCGGTCCGAACCAGGCCTTGATTCCAGCCTGTTGCAAGTGCATGAGGGCGCCCGGTCCGATCTCGGCGAAGATGACATCGGAGCACTGATGGCGAACCAGGATGTCGACCACAGCTCGTCCATTGAGCCCATCATTTTGTTCGAACTCCGATGCACCGGTCTGTGGGTCGACGATCATCACCCATTTCGCCTTGCCGAAATGCGGGGACAGCGGAGACGTTTCACGATTCAACAATACGGTACAAGCAACTTTACTCATAGGTCTTCCTTTTCCTGACGCTAGATGTAAGATACATCTATATGCAGAAGACTCATGTGACGCGTGTCACCGGTAAGGCAGGCAAGAAGCCGAGGAGAAGAGGTTGCGAACGCCACGGCGGCAGTCATCCCTGTACCTGCGCGATGGGCAACATCTACCGCTTCGTCGAGCCGGTGTTGTTGCTGATGCTGCACGAAAAGGGGAAGTCCTACGGGTACGATCTGTCGACGCAAATGGAGGCCTATGCGCTCACCGACGCGCAGATCGAGCGCGCCGTGCTATACCGAACGTTGCGGCAGCTGGAGGTCAACGGCTACGTCCATTCAAGTTGGCAGCACACCGAACCAGGACCCGCGCGCCGCGTATATGCGCTGACGAAGGATGGAGTGTGTCATCTGCGAGAGTGGGGCGAGGTACTGGGAAAGCTGGGCGGGGCCATGTCGAAGTTTGCCCAGCGGGCGGCGAAATAGACAGCGCTTTACGCGGATGAACGCGAATCAACTCGGATTTTTTTGTTTTTTACTCTCTAAACGAATCCGCGCTAATCCGCGTTGATCGGCGTTCGAGGTTTTCACCGCACGAATTGCTTCAGCCTGCGCAGCACCGACTCTGGCGCCTGCACATCCAGATCGACGTAACCGTCGCGGTACTCGCGGGAGAAGATTCGCGAGCGTGCCTCAAGCATCGACAGAACTTTGCCTTCACTTTGCGGGACCGCAAGCTTAACCCGGCTGGGCGGATCTTCTTTCAGGGCTTCGTCAATGCGGTCGAGGAGCGCATCGAGTCGCAAGCTTTCTTTCGCCGAGACGTATAGCGTGTCATCGGTGTTGACGAGGGCGTCGCGCTGATCTTCCGGAACGAGGTCAAGTTTGTTCAGCACGTGCAGTCGCGGTTTGTCCTGAGCTTCGAGTTCCTTCAAGACGACTTCCACTTGCGCGTCTTGTTCCGCGCGCTTCGGACTGGTCGCATCGGACACATGCAGGATCAACGACGCGCGCTGAACTTCTTCCAGCGTCGCGCGGAACGCCGAGACCAACGTATGCGGAAGCTGACGAATGAATCCGACGGTGTCAGACAGCGTGATCTTGCGTTTCGACGGCAGCGTGATCGCGCGGACGGTTGGGTCGAGCGTTGCGAACATCTTCGAAGAAGCGTACACGCCGGCTTTGGTGAGCGCGTTGAACAGAGTGCTCTTACCGGCATTGGTGTAACCGACTAGGGCGACGGTCGCAACTGGCACCGACTCGCGCCGCGAGCGCTGCTGGCGGCGGACCTTGCGTACGTTCTCCAACTGGCGTTCGAGATACTGCAAGCGGCGGTTGATCTTGCGCCGATCGGTTTCGAGCTTGGTTTCGCCGGGTCCGCGGGTGCCGATGCCGCCCCCGAGCTGTGACATCTCGACGCCGCGTCCGGTGAGCCGCGGCAGCATGTACTTGAGCTGCGCGAGTTCCACCTGCAACTGACCTTCGCTCGTGCGGGCGTGCCGGGCAAAGATATCGAGGATGAGCTGGGTACGGTCGATGACCCGGCAGTGTATGTCACGCTCGAGATTGCGGAGCTGCGAGGGGCTGAGCTCGTGATCGAAGATGACCACGTCGGCGTTGCTCATCGCGGCGGCCCCGGCGATTTCTTCGACCTTGCCCTTACCGATCAGCGTTGCCGGATCAGGACGATCGCGGCGTTGCAGGACCTCGCCGACCACTTCGGCTCCGGCACTGAGCGTGAGTTCGTGCAGTTCGGCAAGAGATTCGTCGGCGCCGAACCGGACCGCACTTTCGGTGTCTAATTCGATTGCGGCACGGGCGGCGCGAGCGTGGGCGAGCTTCGGCGCCTTCGCGGGCAGTTCCTTATCGCCGGCGGAACGCTGGCGGTAGTCGAGACCAACGAGAAAGGCACGTTCCCGAGATTCAGTCGAACCCGGGGACGTGCCTTTCCGATCCAGTCTCTCAAATGCTTTCGAAGCCTTACCCCGCAAACGGAGACTTATCCTTCAACGGCCGGTGGCGCAACCGGTGCAGCCGCAGGCGCTGGAACTGCCGCCCGCTCTCCTGCTGCCGGGGGACGCACATCGTGCGTTCCGCGCGGCATCACCACGGTCGAAATAGCGTGCTTGAAAATGAGTTGCTCCTGGTTGTTGGTCTCCAGGACCACGGAATACTTATCGAACGACCGGATACGGCCCGTGAGTTTTACACCACTCATCAAGTAAATGGTGATGATTGTTTTTTCTTTGCGTGCTGTGTTGAGAAACGAGTCTTGAATGTTTTGTGCCGGCTTGTTTTCCATCTTGCCGATCTCCTTCCTTGCACACTACTCACTTCGCAGCTCCCGTCTCCACAGTTGGAGACAAAACGTGAGGGCCACGCGTACCGGCACACCTCTGCTTATAGAGATACCCCGGCACAATAACGATAAGGCTTGCAAGGCACCATTTCAACTGAAAGCGGCTAAACCGTTTCAATCTGGGACGGTAGGGCGAAGCGAATCAGGCGGGATGCTGAGCCTTCATACGCATTTTCCAGCGAAGCAGTGCACCCGCTGCGAATGCTGCTGATGCAAGGAACGGCGCGATCAACAGCCGATCATTGCAATCGCCCGAGCATAAGCCAAAGTAGTGGGACAAAGCGGATGGCCAATAACTTTGAAAAATACTAGCCGGACGGAAACTTGCAAACGCTATCCCGACGAGGACCGATGGACCTATCCAAACCCACAGTGCGGCTCGCGTTCGATACACCGTGAGAGTGAAGAAACCAAGAACCGCGCCGGCAGTGACCAAGAACGGTGAAAAAGGCCAGATTAAGGCACTGCTCAACTGTTTCGCGAATGCCTCTGCTCCGAGAAGGCGAGCTAGCGAGGAGAGGAACTGAATCACAGTTATTGCGCCGATGGCAGATCCAAGTGTGGCGATTAAAACCATTGCGACATACACACCAAAACTTCCCAGAATCCCTCGTTTCGGGTTGGAATAGGTCTGATCATCAGATCCTGGATTAGCGAGGACAATCTGCCATGAAGCAAGAAAACCCACGACAAGCGCCGAAAGCTCGATATTCCTGGCAATCAGTACGAAGGTGTCATTTCTGGTAAAGCTTTTGCCAAAGGAGATGACGAAAAAAGCAGCGAGAGCTCCGTAGGCCATCCGCTCAAAGCGCGACTCGCATTCTCGTATCAAAGAAATCGCTGCCGGCACAAATGCAAAAATCATCCATGCGCTCAGGGACAACCAAATAACCGTGGACACCCAAGGCAGCGTTGGGAAAAACACCCGAAAGGGATTAAGAGGCTGGAGTGGATAGGTGGTTTTGCCCAGCTCCCCTATAGCCGAGAGAGTAAACCAAAGAAACAGAGCCGCCACAGCGTACCGGGCTCGCCGGTTGCGGATCAGGCAATACTCTTCATGAAGCGAATCACTCATATGCAGTGGCGCAGTATAGCGCGACTGTTTCCGAAATGACTGTGAGTAGATTTTCTGCACCCGTGGAAAGGCACGTTCATCTGTCACCGGTATGGACAAAGTGGACCTTGCCCAGAAGTTCTCGACCATTACCGACTACTACCAGCCGAGGATCGCAGGCGAGCTGAACGATTCCTACGTGAAGCTAGTGAAGCTGAAAGGGCCATTCATTTGGCACCATCACAATGTGGAAGACGAGCTGTTCCTGGTGGTGAAGGGATCTTTTCGCATGCTGCTGAAAGAAGACGGGAGAGAGCGCGAGATCAAGGTGGGGGAAGGCGAGTTCCTCATCATGCCGCGCGGCGTCGAGCACAAACCGGTTGCCGATGAAGAAGTCTGGGTGATGTTGCTGGAGCCGAAAACCACGCTGAACACCGGCAACGTGCGCAACGAGAGAACGGTGGAGAACCTGCAGAACGTCTGAGCTAACGGCGTTTCAAGGCACCCAATCCCATTAGACCTGCGCCGAGCAACAACATGGTGCCGGGTTCAGGCGTCGGTTGCGGGTTTAACGTCGACTTCGCCAGGATGGTAACGTCGTCGATATAGCTGGGCATATCAGGCGTAGTGTCGACGCTGGCGCCGGTTGCGAAATCAATCCCAACCAACGTCTTGCCGCCAAGCAGGTCGCTGAGAAAGTCGTATTCGTGCCAGTTTCCGTCACTCGCCGGAGTCGGCATGACGATGTTTGACGAGCCATCCTGGTACGACAGAATGAATCCGAACGGCGCGTTGGGCTTTTCCTTGAACCAGAAATAGGCGTCAGTGATGAGGGCAGTGGAAGTCGCAGGCAGGCTTTGTCTTAGTTCGAAGCCGCCATCATCGTAGGCACTGTACGAACCGGTATGCGAGTCGCTGGAGGTGATGGTCCAGGGCGTGCACGCGGAAAAACACCCGTCTTGCACAACGGTCCAGTTGGAGGGCGGCGTCCCGCCGTTCGGGCCAGACTCGAAGCCACCGTTCTGAACGAGGTTCGTCGTTCCCGCCCACGAACACAGGCAGCTGACTGCCAACAGCGCGAATACGAGCGACACCTTCCGCATAGTCTTTGCCCCTTGCTGAACCCTTGTAGGTGCAAACGATGCGCCAAGAAGCTGCCCATTGTAATCAATAAGTTACAAAGCACAAGAAGAAAAGGTGTGCAAGCAGTTGCACACCTTTTAGAAGCCCATGACTGCGGAAGTTACCCCGGTATTACCAACTGTAATGTGCCAGGTATTTGACGGTCTTCTCGCTGTTCGCCGGAACCTGCACCGTGAACTCGATGGTCTGACTGTCCTTCTTCTTATAGTCGTCGGTGGCGAATTTGATTTCCCAGTTGGTCCAGCGATAGAGGTGCTCGACCACGCGAACTTCGACCGGCTCCTTTTTGTGGTTGCGTAGTTCGATATCGAAGCTCTCATCGACGGTGTTGTTGCGAGTGTCGATGTGGTAGTCGGTGCGATGGCGCTCGCCGACAACATCGAACGCATTGCCGGTATAGAGCCGCAACATCTCGTCGGACGGCGTGTGGTCGATGACGTTCTCGCCGGTGAACTCAAGCTGGCCATCTTCGTCGCGGCGGTAGAAGCGCACGCGGCCTTTGGGTAGCGCGATACCGAGATTGTTGGCCTTGGAGTTCTTGAACTCGCGCATCACCCAGACCTTCGGATTCCATTGCGTTCCGAAATTGGAGTCGCTGCGGATGTTCTCGTATCCCCAGCCGGAGTAGCGCTGCCAGTCGATCTTCGCGCCGTCGTAAACGTACACCGATTGCGCCTGGATGCCGTCGGCATGCACGAACTCAACCTGCTTGGTCTCGCGATCGTGGAGCGTCGTTGGACGTTGCAAAGTGTAGAGGTGATACTCGTCGAAGTTGCGCTCGGTGACGGCAGGAGCGGCAGCCTCCGCGGCTTTCGCCATAACTCCCCCTGCGAGGCCAGGGCCCACTCCGTACTGTTGAATCTTGTTCACATCTCCCGCGATCAACTTAACGCGAGCGTTCTGGAAGGTCATGCCGCTCTGGTTGTCGAGGGTTATCCAGCCGACCATCTCCAGCACATTGCCTTTCACGGGAGCGACCACGTTGTAGTCGGCCTGCCACATCATGCCGCCGGTGACGTAGCTGAATTCGGCTTTGGTCGCACCGGGCTTGTCGGTCGCCAGTTCCCAGGAGAGCGTCGGCTTGAGGATGGTGTCGTCGGCTAGGGCCGGGAAAATCGGCTGTCCGGGCAGCGAAAATTGCAGCTTACCATCGACTTCCACGATGGGCTGATCGTTGTTGGCATAATTCAGTTGTTGATACTGGTACTGTTGCCCGTAGTTTGGGAACGCATTGTAGTGCGGCGTGTAGCCGCTGCGGATGATCTTTCCCTGGATCAGCTTCTTGCTGCCGTCGGGCAGGCCGACTTCGAAGTCGATGGTCTTGCCTTCATAGAGCGACAGCAGCAACTGCTGCGAGATGGGATCGTTGCGGTAGTTCTGCTCGAGGATCTGCAGGTTCTGCTTCGGGTCGAGCGGGCGCAGGATGACTGAATCCGGCTCCAGATGCGTGGTGATGTTGGTAACTTCCACGTGATTCGTACCGTTCTTCAGGTCGAGCGGAATGATGTTCCGCACCACGGCAAACTGCTGGTTGTAGATGGTGAGTGCCGGTGGTTCGGCGTCCGACTGCGCGTAGCCAAGTACGGCGGCAAGGCATAGTAGAACTGTAACCGCTGAGATACGAATTAAACTTCGCATGGGCTTCTCCTTGAGCTTCAGATCTTTCAGCTTCAACTCTGGAACGGGATCGGAGTCATGCCTTGCAGAAGCGTATGCCGCGACTGGTTACTGTAGTAAGTGACGGGTTCGGTCCAACCTGCGGGTGCATTTTCAAAGGCCGTGTGTTTGGCCAAGAGGCGGTAGACCTGCGCGTGGCTGCCAGACCACTCTTTCTAGTTCGCATCGGTTCGATTAGAATGCGGCACAATCTTTCCCACAAGCAGAATGGCCCTTTCCACGGGAACGCGACTAGGTCCGTACGAGATTGTTGCCCCAGCCGGCGCGGGCGGCATGGGCGAGGTGTATCGCGCGCGTGACACGAGGCTCGACCGCACGGTAGCGATCAAAGTCTTGCCCGAAGCGTTCGCCGCCG
>Ga0335069_10010853_pt1 | contig 12889 bp, 10 predicted proteins | sample Lox_Sample_11_FD_206714 | JGI IMG/M metagenome (GOLD analysis project Ga0335069, IMG submission 206714) | Soil microbial communities from Loxahatchee National Wildlife Refuge, Florida, United States - Lox_Sample_1.1 | ecosystem: Environmental > Terrestrial > Soil > Wetlands | place: USA... | reverse complement strand
GCTTTCTGGCCCAAACACCAGAAGGCACATGGGAATCCCCATGAAGCCGACATTGCTATAGCTCGCGTCGAGTCCCTCGATGCTTGCATTTGCGATGCGTTTGCCTCGGAGGCGACTGATGAGAAAGGCAACGGCGAAGCAAATCGAAAACCCGCCGCAGAACGCGGCGACGAAATCGACCTGACGAACCTGATCCGGCGAGATCTTGGACATCGCGACAAACATCAGTGAGGGAAGCGCCAGGTAAACGGCGAACCGATTGAGATTGTCGGTTGCAGTTCGGTCAAATACGCCGAAGACGCCGCAAACAAACCCTGTCAGGATCAATGCGAAGATTGGCAGCGCGGAGTTTAGTACGGCGTGCATTTCCGGAACTCAAATTTCGACCGGGTTGAGGTGCTCAGGTTGTGAACTTCTTTTTCAATTCACGATGCAGCACCTTTCCGGTGGCATTGCGCGGCATCTCGCTCTCGGCAATGAACGAATAGGACCGCGGACGCTTGTAGCCGGCCAGGCGATCCTTGGACCACGCGACCAATTCACTTTCGCTCAACGTCGCACCGTCGTGCAGAACGATGACGGCATGAACGCGTTCGCCCCACTTTTCGTCGGGCAGTCCGATAACCGCCACGTCCTTGACCATCGGATGCGCGCCGACCGAAGATTCCACTTCCGAGGGATAGATGTTCTCTCCGCCGGAAATGATCATATTGCTCTTGCGGTCGGACAGATGGATGTAGCCATCGGCATCGCGCCGGGCCATGTCGCCGACCGAGCAATAATCTCCGCGGAATGCCTCCTTGGTCTTCTCCGGCAAACGCCAATAGCAATCGAATGTGTGCGCGTTACAGGAATAGAGCTCGCCAGCCTCGCCGTCCGGTACTTCGTTGCCGGCTTCATCGAGAATCTTGATCGGCGCAGCACCGACGCATTCACGGCCGACAGAGCCAAGCTTGGTGAATTGCTCGTGGGGATGGAGCATGGTCACCCAGCCGGTCTCGGTTGCGCCATAGAGCTCGAACAGACCGGAATTCGGCAACATTTCCATGACTTCGCGCTTGGTTTCGGGGCGCGCCGGCGCCGACGAGATCATCAGCTTGGTGACGGCATCGAAATTGTATTTGCCGCGGACGGCTTTGGGCAGGCCGAGCATCATGATGTAATGGGTCGGCACCAGCGAAGTGAACGTGGAGCCGCCTTCCGCAAGCGTCTTCACATAATGTTCGGGGTCAAAGCTCTTGCGCGAGTAGATCGAATTGACGCCGCCGCAATAGCCGAACGCGCCAAAGAAGTTCAGCGAATTGGCGTGGCACATTGGCATCACCAGCAGCGCGCCATCATTGAGATGAAGGCCGAGTTCAATCTCCGTGACCATCGACAGCAGCACTGCGCTGCGATGACTTCTCACGACCCCCTTGGGGTTACCGGTCGTTCCGGAAGTGTACATCAGCGTCCAGGGATCGGACAAAGCAACAGCCTGGCTGGGCTCGCCGGCGCTGCCCGCCGCAACGAAATCCTCGTAAGCACGATAGCCCGCCGGACAGCGGTTTGGTCCAAAATGGACAAAACGATCCGGCTTGATCGCGATCTCATTGCGGATTTCCTCAACAAGACCGACGAGCTCGTCCTGGACGATGACGGCAGACGCTTCCGCGTTGTCGATGATGAACTTCACTTCCTTGCCCACGAGGCGAAAGTTGATGGGCAGCGCGACCAGGCCGGCCTTGGCGGTGGCCGCAAAAATCTCGCACCACTCGACGCAGTTGTAGGCAAGGATCGCAACCCGATCACCCTTGGCGAGTCCAAGGCCAAGCAGGGCATTGGCCAGCCGGCACGAGCGCTCATTCCATTGCGCAAACGTCATTGCGCGATCCAGGTCGCGCGCCGCGAGCCGATTGGGCGAAAGGCGCGCATGCACCGAGAGCATTTGACCGAAATTCAAGAGGTCCTTCACGTTCCACTCCTCGAATTTGAATGCGATTTGCGGTTAGATTAGTGCAGCAGTCCGATCGAGAACCACGGCACAGCCGCAATCACGATGGTCCCGATCAAAAGCGCAAGTATGTACCCGAGCATCGGCTTGATACCTTCGTCGGGATGAATGCGGCTGATCGCACAGGCGGCGTAGTACCCAACGCCGAAGGGCGGAGCGAACAGGCCGATGCCCATTGCCAGAATAACCACCATGGCATAGTGCACCTCATGCACGCCGACCTGCTTGGCGATCGGGAACAACAGCGGCCCGAACAGCACGATTGCCGGAATGCCCTCAAGCACGCTGCCGAGGACGATGAAGGCAATGATCGTCACGACCAAAAAGATCGGCGCACCTCCCGGCAACGCCGTCATAAAGCCGGCCAGCGCGGTCGAGAACCCCGACTGGGTCAGCGCCCAGGCCATGCCCGTCGCGGCCCCGATGATCAGGAGGATCGCGCCCGACAGGGCTGCTGTTTCGGTCAGCATCGGGTAGAGGCGGCGCCAGTCGAACCTTCGGTAGATCAGGAGGCCTGCGATTGCGGAATAGACGATGCCAATTGTCGAGACCTCCGTGGCGGTCGCGACGCCGCCGACGACAGCCGCGCGGATCACAAAGGGAAGCGCGACGGCGGGCAATGCGACTAGGAAGGCGGAGCCGACTTCACCCCAGCTGGCGCGCTTGACATGAGAAAGGTCGTCTTTGCGATAGCGAAACCAGACCACGGTACATAACATCACGGCGAGGACCACGGCCGGCAGCAAACCGCCGGTAAACAGTGCTGCGATCGAAACTCCCGTGACCGAACCGATCGTGATCAGAACGAGGCTCGGCGGAATGGTTTCTGTCTGGGCGCCCGTTGCCGACAATAGTGCGACCAGATCGCCGGGTTTGGCGCCACGCTTGACCATTTCGGGGAAGAGCACAGGTGCTACAGCCGCCATATCTGCCGCTTTCGCGCCGGAGATCCCGGAGACCAGGTACATTGCCGCGACCAGCACGTATTGCAGACCGCCGCGGACATGGCCGAGCAGGCTTGCGAGGAACGCGACCATCGCGCGTGCCATCCCCGTCATCTCGATCAACAGGCCGAGGAAGACGAACAATGGTACCGACAGCAGAATGAGATGGCTCATGCCCTCGTCCATGCGACCGATGACGACTGTCGCTGGCGTGCTGGTTGTCAGCGTAATGTAGGCGAAGGTCGAGAGGCCGAAAGCAAAGGCGATCGGGACCGCTGCGAAGACCATGATCGCCACGAGCCCGACAAAGAAGATCAGAAGGTTGAGGTTGCCCAGCGGTACAAGCATTGGGCTGAGGGCGTAAAGAGCGGCGCCGACTACGGCAACGACCCCGACCGCGCTTGCCGCAAGCCGCAAGTTGCCGAAGGACAACAGCCGCAAAACGGCAATGGCAAGCATGAGGCCCAGACCGATCGGCAGCGCCGCGGCCCGCCAAAGGCTTGAAATATCTAGCGCCGGCGTGGATACGAACGACTCATCCGAAGCGAAATCGCAGGCAGGTTGAAGCACGAGAACCAGGAACGCCAGCGGTGCTGCGACCGCGAGCACGTCGAAGAAGGCCCGCCGGCGCGGACTGAGTTGTCCCACGATTGCCGTCATCCGCATATGTTCGCCGCGCTGGAATGCGACAATGGCGCCGAACATTGCGAGCCACAGGAACAATATTCCGGCAAGCTCATCGGACCAGATGAGCGGCCTCTGGAAGAAGTAGCGCGCGGAAACACCGGTGAACAGCACGATGATTTCCGCGACAACGAGTAACGCGGCTACTGCCGCGACGGCTGAGCCGAGCAGGTGTTCTGCTTTTTGCAAGGTCCCCGTCACCCCAGTCATCCGGGGCGGCACGGCGATCGCTTCCTCCACGAGATGCATGGCGATCACCCGATGTTGCCGGCATATTTCTGAAGCAACGACCAGGCTTGGTCGCCGAACTTGGCTTTCGCGTCCTTGTAGAATGACGTCTTTGCAAGCGCCGCCTGGAAAGCGTCTGCTTGCGTCGTATTGAAGGTGAGACCTTTCCCTTCGAGCGCCTTCTGATAGTCCGCGTTCGCTTTAACGATATCGTCGCGCTGCTTCTTGGCGGCGGCGTTGAAATGCTGCTGCAGGACCTGCTGTGCGGCCTGTGGAATGGTCTTCCAGATCCGGGCGCTCGACAGCAACCAAAAGCCGTCCCAGGCGTGATTGGTGAGGGAGCAGTATTTCTGCACCTCGTAGAATTTCGCGGACTCGATCAGCGCAAGCGGATTCTCCTGGCCGTCGGCGATCTTGGTCTGCAAGGCGGAGTAGGCTTCGTTGAGCGGGATGCTGACCGGAGCTGCTCCGAGGGCCGAGAACATCGAAACCCACAGCGGCACGACAGGCACTCGGATCTTGAAGTTGGCGAGATCCTCCGGCGTCTTGATCGGATGGGTGCTGCTGGTGATCTGGCGGAAGCCGTTATCCCACACGGCCTCGAATGGAACGAGCCCGACCTTCTCAATGTTGCCGCGGATGAATTTGCCGACTTCGCCATCCATGGCGGCCCACACTTTTTCGTAGTCAGTAAAGGCGAAGCCGACGCCGGTCAGCGAGGCAGTCGGGATGAGCGTTGAGAGAACGGTGCCCGGCATGGTCGCGAACTCGAGCGCGCCGGAGCGCAACTGGGTCATCATGTCTGTATCGCTGCCAAGCTGATTGTTGGGAAACAGGCTGATCGCGACCTGCCCCTTGGTCTCGGCGCCGATCGCCTCAATGGCTTCCTTGAGCCTGACATTCACTGAATGCGTATCCGGCAGATCGTTGCCGAATTTGAGCTTGATCGGCGCGGCCTGAGCCAGCACCGCGGGGCTCTTCAAAACGGCCCCTGCTGCAGCAAGGCCAAGTGCGGATTCCAAAAGCGAGCGACGGCTTACCGCGAGCATTGCATCCTCCCATGAAGAACCGCATTCTCGCGGCTTGAATTCGAATACAGAATTCATATTCTGAATTCGAATACGACGCAATGGCTTTTTTCATCCTGCACTGCTAAGAGTCTCGCAGATCAGCCCCTCGGAGTTCGCATGCCGCCCATCCAACCGCAGCCGACCCTCGTGGAACAGGTTGTAAATGCTATTGTTTCTGAGATCGTCGAGGGCGAGCTACCGGCGAACTCCCGCCTGATTCAGGATGACTTGGCGCGCGCCTATGGTGTCTCGCGCCAGCCCGTCCAGCAGGCGCTGCTGCTGTTGCGAGACCGGGGGTTGGTCCGAGAGGCCCCTGGGCGCGGCCTTATCGTCTCCCCGCTCGACGTCGAATTTGTCCGAAATCTTTATGAGATTCGCGCCGTGCTGGATGGCCTTGCCGCTCGTCTGGCCGCCGAGCGCGCTCCGGAGCGCGCGAAGAACGAGGGCCCGACTTATCTGGAAGCAGGACGAGTGGCTGTCGAAAGCGGTTCGCTGAACGAGCAGATCGAAGCGGACATGCGCTTTCACGCTTTCATCAACGAGCTTGCGGGCAACCCCCTGATCGGTGAGACGACCGCGCCCCACTGGCCCTATCTGCGCCGAGTTATGGGAGAAGTGCTGCGAGATGACTCGCAGATGCCGGCGACCATCCTGAGAGAGCACGTCGCAATACTTGACGCCATCATCGCCGGTGACGGCGAGCGAGCGGAGACGCTCAGCCGAGAGCACATTTCCAGAGCGGCAAAAATCTTCGTCCAGCGCCTGCAGGCACAACAGGAGTCATCGGAGCAAGAAATGCGTCAACGTCGCACGCGGCGGATACGATAGCGGACGTGTGTAGATAGGCTTCGACCCCTATGAAGTGAAATATATCAGGATCTTATGTCGCTGATCGGCGTCCAAACCCCACGCCGATTTACAGTCTAGGCTCCTTTCCCCACTTCTCCCTCGGAGAGGCTTGATCACTGTCCCCCCGAAGCAGGCGGATCCACTGGCGCTGGCGTTTGACAATCGTTCATGCCCCGCATTAACAGCGGAGGACATTGCGAGGTGTGCAGGCCCGTTACAAACGCTGAGATTGGGACAGGCGACAGTCGACAGGATCAATTCCGCGGCGCGTCGCGCCACGGAGACGGCCAAATCGAAGCGAATGGCTCGTCTTTCGGCATGGACCAGCCGATCGCGAGTGTCACCTGTCCGCTGATTTGCCGCGATCCACCGTCTGAATAGTCTCAAATCTATCGAATTGCGGATGCCCAACATAGAGCGGCTTGTTATCGCCAGCTTTCTGATGTGCTGCGCGAAGGGCTTCTGACCTGGTCCACGCTTCAAAGTCCGCACGGCTCCGCCAGACCGTGTGTGAAGCATATCGCGTGTGATCATCAGCTTCCGGGCCCCTCAGAAGGTGAAATTCCAGGAAGCCAGGAACCTTGTCGAGCTGACTGTCGCGCGACAACCAAACTTGCTCGAAGGCTTCTTCACAGCCCCTGATGACGTTGAACCGGTTCATCGCGATGAAACATTTCATCTCTCCTGATTTTGCGCCGTGATTTAACCGCTTGGTCAGTCTAGCGAGGCGTCGGTTCGCGACGTGCCAAAATGCAACACGGCGCAAGAACGTCAATTGCTTGACCGAATTTAGCTAAGGGAACCACCCGACTCGAGCGTAGCATGCGTGACAGAGCGAAACGGGGGAACTTTCAGATGCCCTATTTTAGTTTTGATCTCGTCATCGGCTCAGAATTCAAAAATCAAGGCGGCCTGATCCTGGAAGATCTGGACCTCGCCACTGATCGAGCCGAGCAGCTTGCGAACGAACTCTGTGTGGTGATGCCGGAGTTGAAGGCCAAGGGATGTGCGGTCCGAGTCACCGACAGCGAGAACAAAGAACTCTATCGCACGCCGCTCGATCCGATTCCGGCCTGGATGAGACCTCTTCATAGTCGCTCCGGACCCAAAAGGACTCGGATCGATTAGTGGGCGGGCCGTACGCAGGAGATGCGGCCCCTGGACAGAATTGCTCACGTGGAAAACAGAATGTGTACGCACTAAGCGCCAGATCGCGCTCCGCTGCTAGCCTTCTTCCACCTGGCGCGCGACCACGGCATTCGCCTCTCGGATCGCGCGGCCTTCGTCGCCAGTCCGTTCCAAGCATTCGTTGGCGACTTTTGCCCAAAGCTCCTTTAGGTCCCACGATGTAGCCTTATGGGTGTGCCTTTCGGCATCATTTGGTGTCCAGGGCATCTGATCAAACTCCCAAAAACGGCTGCTGTTTCAGACTGCAAGCGAGTTCGATTGGACCGCCGTGCTCGCAGCAAGCACTCCAAGTGTGGTCCGAACGGTCCCTTGCAGCAAGGCGGTGTCAGCGAGGTTTCATCGTAAGGTCGTTGTAAGGTCGCTTTCGTCGGGGGACCTGTGTGACCTGCCAGAAACGGGACGGCTGTGGAATGGCAGATCGAGAATTCCACTTGCTAGATTTGGTATTAGCAAGCCAACCGGCGCACGGCGCCTAAGGCCGATCACTACTCCCTGTTGGCGAACTCCGATTTCTGTCGAAAGCAAAACGCTCTGCTGGCTGTGAACTTTCAAGGTTGGCAAATAAACCTTCACGCCTTGGCAACCACCAGCGCGTCTCGATTGGCGGATCTGCTGGCTTATCTAAACATTCTTCAGCGTCATCACTTTGATCAAAGCAGCCCTCAAGCTCGAACAGCGCAAGGCGCTCCCAGTCTTCTGCCTGCTGTAGGAGTGAGATTTTCTGAACCGGACGAAATGCCGCCGCCTGACGACACAACGAGGCGTTGGCACGATACCGCCGCACGGTTTCCAAAACAGCTTCCCAAGTCACAAGAGCATCTCCGTCATTCCAGGCGGCACTCTGAGATGGTCAATTTTCCAAATCGTTAGCGTGGTTGGCAGAGACCAGAAATGGTTTCTGACTTGTTGTGACGCTACCGCTGGCAAAGGGCAACCGAGAGAGCGCACTACGAGCCCGAACCAAAAGCGTCCATGGCATGGGCGATCAAGATGCCAATGCTCAAAAGAATGAAAGCCCCTGCAACGGCCGAACCCATACGTCCCACCTTTTCGCTCGGCTGAGTTAATCGACTGATGCCCGTACACACTCAAGCTAATTCGAGAGGACGGGCTTTGTTGCGAGCGGGGTGATGAGAATGAGCCACAGCGTCTTGCTGACAACATCGGGAACAGCAGGAGATCGTGGAGCGACAGCGAAATCACAGCCGCCCTAACCTACTTGAGGCCCCGGCGGCTTCGCGCGCCTACGCAGCTAGGCGGACACGACCCTTCAGGACACGGCCTAATCGCGACGGGGCTCCTTCTGCTTCGCCGCTGGACTCGCGACACGCCCCTTTCCACCACAGACCCTGCACGACGGCGGATAAATCCTCCGACCTGGCCGGGCAGGTTGAATCACGGGCGTGAACCCGCTGCCGTTACAAGCGTCGCACCTTACTTTGACGGGAGCTGTTTTCTTTCTAACCATGTAGCCGGCCCGAATTCGTAGAAATTCAGCAAAACACTACAGAGGTCATGGATTTCGTCAAATTCGAATGGAAGTTAACCTCTAAAGTAAAGCTTACTTGGGCCGTTCCTTTATCGTCGTGGCCTGGATCGGCTCGTGCCGACCGAAGCATCGCCAAATACCAGGGTATCCTCAGCGTCGCGCGCTGCACTGTAGTGGGTTTTCCCGAAAATCATGGCGGGCTGGGAAGCCGCTAGGAGCGGGCGAGCGCGCAAGGTGAAAAGGTAGCAGCGCGTGCGCGGCACCACTGGCTTCGATGGCTTGGAGCGCATCTACGCCGCGCTGAACCCGACGGGCCGCGCTGGCTTCGTCATGGCCTGCAATGCATTGCGTCCAGCCATTTTTGCCCTGCCCTTCGGTCGGTTTAATATGCGACACAACCATAGAGACGCAACCCGGCGCCGAACTTTTTCGAGTTAGAAAGTTGCGGAAAAGTTCGAGACCCCTGCCGTGGAGCGGTGGGTTCTTACCGCATAATCCGGCCGTCTTCACTCCACCGGGGCGGAGCCGAGGGATCGTGACCGGTCCACAGCTGTGGCATTCAGGTCTGAGGGAACTAAGGTCCAATGCTGGCGCACCCGACGAGCGCTTCATTGTCTGAGGGTTTCACCTTGAAATTTTGTTCGCGGCACCTGCCGACGACGTAACTTCCACCGAGGTGCGCTCGTGGCGGGCCTAGCTGGCGACATTAGGTCGTTGCCCTCTGAGGCGCCATGTGGTCATTAGGGTAAGCCGGCTTTCCGAAGACTCTCAATCAACAGCTTCGAGTTCGTTTGCCCGCCACGAACCAGCCAATCCAAGACGGGATCGAAATCAAGGAGACGAGCGGCCGTGTCGCGTGCCTCCTCATCGCGCGCGACGTTAGCCAAGGCTGACGCGGCTCAAGCGAAGAAATCGGGATGAGCCGCTTTCGGCCGGTGATGGGTGGGGGAGTGCTGATGAGGCCTACCATGGTGGTCTCCATGGTGCGAATTTTCGCCTATGTGCCTGTCACCGATGGGAACGCCGTTGTGAAACCCACCTTCGCCTTGGCCGCCAATGGGCACGCCGTTGTGAAAGCCGCCGCTGCCTTGGCCACCGATGGGAACGCCGTTGTGGAACCCACCGCCGCCTTGGAAGCCAGCGCGGTCGCCATGCAAGCTACCATGGCCACTATGGAAGTTACCTCGGCCGCCATGGAAGCTACCGCGAGCGCCGTAGAAGCTACTGTGGCCGCCATAGAAGCCACCGCGGCTGCCGCCATAGAAGCCACCGCCTCCGTGAAATCCGCCGCCACCGCCTCTGGCATAGGTCGCGCCGGACAGAACCATCGCGCAACCCAGCACAGCCGCACATGCGGTGATTTTCCACACGAGGTTCATGGATGTCGTAATAGCACCCCCGGTCACGTGCGTTCCATGACGTTCGTGAGGCATGTACAGCAGATGGTTAATTCGAATGCACGAATAACTTTGCACCCCGCCAGCTATGCTTGAGCCGTTTGGGTCCCCTTTGGCTCGGACCTACGGTTTTCGCGCGGTCTCCACGGCCGCCTTCAAAATTCGAGAGTAAAGCGGTCGGCCGCCGCCGAGGTTCACCGGGCCGCGTGTTCGCCACAGGGCGTGGACCTGTTGTCACCTCATGGTAATGGCGACGTGAGCCAAGGCAACCGAGAGCCCCGCACCGAGCTTAGGGCCGCGAACCACCAAGATGACCCCCTTCGCGTTTCGCAACCGAGCGATGCCCATTCCTCCCACTATGGCACCACCGGCTCCGAGCGCAACGTAGTTGCCGGCTAGATCACCGGGAGTGCGCAGGTTCAGGGCTCGCCCCTCATACTCGCTGACGGTTAGCGCCAGCGTGGCTCCAAAGCTCGCACCGGAAAGCTCAAACGGATAGTTCTTCCCGTGGAATGTTAGCACGCCCTGACCATCACCAGCGCCCCAGACAACGCCAGCCGCGCCGAAGACAACACGCACGGTGCCCGTGTCTGCTTCCGATGGATTTACCGTGGCCGTCCAGGCTGCGAGTGCCAAAAAAGCAGAGGTAATCACGCTGAGAACGTCACGCATGTTTCCGCCCGATTGATGAGTGGCGATCAATAATACGAGCTTAAACGAAAGAGAAATCCTAATCGGACATGCGGATGTTTGAGATAGATCAACGCTTGAAGCCGGTCGGCCGCCGCCGAGGTTCACAGGGCCGCGTGTTCACCACAGGGAAAACGAGGGCTAACACCGGGGTTCATTCGGGTAACCCCGCTTTCCGAAGGCCCTCAATCAAGAGCTTCTCGTTTGATCGCGCACCCCGAGCGATCCTTGCGGAGATTGTAAATGTGGGATCGGTCTCAAGCAGACGTGCCGCCGCCTCACGGGCCTCAACATAACCGGTGTTGGCTGGAAGACACACCCTCGTCAACCTGAACGGCCGTGCGACAAGCCTAGCCTACCAAGTACTGCAAGATTTCGCAGACGTTCCCGGATCGCAGTGGTATTGTGATCGAGGGACGGAAATGGAGAGTGCCCGATGGCAACAAACGTCAAACAACTGCTCGAAGCTGCCAATGCCGCAGTTCCCAAGATTACGCCTGACCAAGCTGCCGACATGATCAAGGCGGGCAATACGCTTATCCTTGACGTTCGGGATGCACCAGAAGTGGCCACAAGCGGCAAGGTCGCGGGAGCCTTGAATGTTTCCCGGGGAATGCTGGAATTTCGAGCCGATCCCGACTCGCCGTACCATGACAAGAGCTTCGACAAGGGCAAGACCGTGATCCTCTATTGCGCCTCGGGCGGCCGGTCGGCACTGGCTGGCAAGGCGCTCAAGGATATGGGATACGAGAAGGTCTATAACGTCGGCGGCTTCAAGGACTGGACGGGAGCGGTCGAGAAGTAGAAAACATGGCCTGACGTTCGCCACCGAATGCGCCGCCGCACCCCACGGTGTTCGCTATGCGGCCCCTGTGTTCTCCAATGAGCCTGTCGAGTATTGCGCGCCGTTCGGTCAGCCCCTTGAGCGTGCCGACCTCGTCAGCGCCCATGAGGCGACTGTAGCCTTCCACATCTGCTGCGAAGACTGCGACGAGGCGTCGGCTGATTTTCGTTGGGTCGGACATGCGTGCCCCAATGGCACCCTGTGGTGAACCAGTGTGTGCTTGGAGGCCTGCCGTCGTCAAGCGAAGGACGGCATCGGCTTCCCACATCTGAAATGGCGGGAGCGCGGTAGCTTTGCCGCTGACGAACCTCAGCCCTCAGGCACCCCGGCCAATCGCATCCCCTCAATGAGGCGTTCGCGGCTAGCAAGATAAATCGGATTGTCGCTCGGCGCATATGTGCGGTACCGGTGCATGGTGAAGTTCGGATCGAGCGCAAATCCCGCCTTTACCGCAGTCCGCGCCTGCTCTAGTTCGCCAAGCCGCGCCAGCTCAGCCCCAAGATAGAAATGCCAGAGCGAATAGTTTCGGTTTGCGTCGAGGCCCCGGCGCATCCAACTGACTGCTTCGACATCGGCACCAAGCTGCGCCTTGGCAACGCCGACATACAACATCCATCGTGGGGCAAAGGTGTCGCGAGGAGAAAGGCGGAATGCCTCGTTGATGTGAGGTTCGGTTTCTGCGCCTCGACCAAGGAAATACTTGGCAAGGCCGATGAGAGCGTGAGCGTCGGCTAAATTGCGATTAAACGCCAAAGCCTGCTGGCATTCCGCGATGCCCTGAGCTGCGCGTTTCGTAAATATTTGCACGGCGCCCAACGTCACGCGAGCCAAAGCGTGGTTTGGTGCGAGGGATAACACCTTGGTTATGGTTGTCTCTGCCGCCGCAAGCCGGGCCGACCGGTCCTCGGTCATAACGGACGCACCAATGTTCAAATCGACCGACGCCAAACCGACCATGGCACGGATATTTTCGGGATCGAGCGCCATGGCCTGCTCAAAAAAACTTCGCGCTCGTACTAGGCCATCGGGGGTCAGCCCCTTGTTGGCCCAACTGATACCCTGAAACACCAAGTCCATCGCGTCTGGATGCGGTGAACGCTCCGCTCGGCTGGCCTCGGCAGCAACAAGCTCGGCAGCGAGCGCGTTGGCGAGCCTCGATACGATTTCGTCCTGCATGTCAAAGAGATCGGCAATAGGCTTGTCAAAGCGTTCGGCCCAGAGGTGGTTGCCGGTTTCGGCGTCAACCAATTGCACGTTCACGCGGAGGCGGTTGCCAGCACGTTGTACCGAGCCCCCCAGCACGTAGCGGACGTTCAGCTCGCGTCCCAGCTTCTTGACGTCTACGGCTTTGCCCTTGAACGTGAACGCGGTGTTGCGCGCAATCACGAATGCGCCACTGATGCGCGACAGGTCCGTGGTCAGGCTCTCGGTCACACCATCGACGAAGTACTCTTGCTCGGGATCGCCGCCGATGTTTGCGAACGGCAGCACCACCATGGACAAGCGTGGCGCT
>Ga0335069_10010851_pt1 | contig 12891 bp, 9 predicted proteins | sample Lox_Sample_11_FD_206714 | JGI IMG/M metagenome (GOLD analysis project Ga0335069, IMG submission 206714) | Soil microbial communities from Loxahatchee National Wildlife Refuge, Florida, United States - Lox_Sample_1.1 | ecosystem: Environmental > Terrestrial > Soil > Wetlands | place: USA: Florida... | reverse complement strand
GTGAGGCGCGTTTCGAACTTGCGCACGCTGACGTTGGGATTGATTCCGGTAATTGTCTCCGCGGCGGAGTCCAGCTTTTTGCGGCCGACGTCGGCGGTGGAGTGAATGATCTGCCGTTGCAGGTTGCTGAAATCCACTACATCGAAATCGACGATGCCGAGCGTACCCACTCCGGCGGCGGCCAGGTACAACGCCAGCGGCGAACCCAGTCCCCCGGCGCCGACACACAGCACGCGCGCCTGCTTCAGCTTGCGCTGTCCTTCCATGCCAACCTCGGGCATGATCAGGTGGCGCGAATAGCGCAGGATTTCGTCGTTGTTGAGGGTCACAGGTTGTTCCGCAATGCTCGCCATGGTCAACTCAATTTCTGCCGCCGGCGATCGACGGCACGATGCTCAGCGTGTCACGCTCGGCCACCGGTGTCTGCTCGTGCTGCAAGTAGCGCACATCGTCCTCATTCAGGTAGAGGTTGACGAAGGCGCGCAGCTTCCCTTGGTCATTGTAGAGATGCTTGCGGAGCTCGGGATGAGAGCTGAGCAAGGCCTGCACCGCTTCGCCGACGGTCGCAGCCGGCACCTCAACCGCCGATTGGCCCCCGGCATACTGCCGTAATGGAGTGGGAATCAGGATCTTCATGCGGCTAAGATGCCCGGCCCGCGCATCGGGATTCAGCCGCAGGTCCCCGGCAAAGCTAACCCGGCCAAAAAGTGGGCTTTACGTGGCCGCAAAATCCATTAAGATAAGGGTAACTTCGTCTCGGTTGTGAGTTGCGTAGGTAGTAACGCCATCCTGCTGTAACCTCCGCCGCATCAACGCATATGTACCTAGGAGTGCCATGTCCTCCCTTCTGCCTATGAAGGAAACGTCGCGCGAGGTGGTCGTCGAGGTTACTCGCGCCTTGCAGCCGCACTTTCCCGAGATCACGGCGAAGTGGCGGCAACGGATGTTCGCCGAGTTCGATTTTGACGGACGCGCCATGGCAGCGCTGGAGCGGCTGACCACCGGCACCGGCTTCTCCATTTTTTCGCAAACCGACTTCGCGACCTTCTACGACAACCTGCAGCATTTCGGTGAGCGGTTGGCGAAGCTGAATGTCAGCGCGCGGGCGGTGGCGCGCTCGCTGCAGATCTACCAGGAGCTGGTCGATACCTACCTGGAGAAGATTTTTCCGCCGAACCGGCTGGCCGAGGTGATGGCGGCGATGGAGACGTTGTCGTGGGCCAGCTATGTCGCGGTCTCGACCGCGTACTCCGACGCGCAAAAGGTTGAGGCCGAGACACTGCTTTCAGTGATGGACGCGGAGCTTTCGGCGCGCAATCTGAGCGCGCTGCTGCACCGCGTGCTGGAGATTGCGCTGCACACCTTCGACGGGAATCTCGGCTTGATCCTGCTGCGCGATCCCGAACAGCAGGTGCTGCGCATGCAGGCGCAGGTTGGCTTTTCCGAGTCCATGGATGACGCCGAGGCGGCCAGCCTGAGCGAGGGACTTGCCGGCACCGTTGCCTCCAGCGGCGAGGCGGCGATCTTGCAGGATACGCGCGGCTGCCGTGACATGGTACATCCGCTGCTGCGCGACAAGGCCGAGGCGCTGTGGGGGGTGCCGCTGAAGTTGAACGACTCCGTCATCGGCGTATTGCTCATCGGCTTCTCGCGTCCGCACGCGCCGCTGCCGATCGAGCGTCAACTGCTGCGCGCCATGGCCGACCGCTCCGCTATGGCCATCGATCGCGCCGGAATGAACGATGCGTTGCGCGAACGCGAGATGCGCATCGCCGAGCTTTCCGGACACCTGATGTACGCGCAGGAAGAGGAGCGCAAGCGCATCAGCCGCGAGCTGCACGACGAAACCGGACAGGCGCTGATGGTGATTCGCCTGTATCTCGGCATGCTGGAGAGCAGCGTCACGGCGCATAGTGCGCGCATGAAGATCCGCGAGACGCTGGAGGTGGTGGACCGCACCATCGAAGGTATTCGCCGCATCATCGGCCGGCTGTCGCCGCTGGTCTTGCAGGAGCTGGGACTGATCGCGGCGGTGCGCAAGGAAGCCAAGGACCTGGCGAAGAGCGCGGGCGTGAAGGCGCGCGTCAACGTCTCGCCCGAGTTCGGCCGGCTGTCCACGCCGGTCGAGGCGGCCATTTATCGCATTGTGCAGGAGGCGCTGCACAACGTCGCCAAGCACGCCAATGCGACGACGGTGAATATCGAAATGTCGCGCGAGAATGGCGCGGTAATGCTGTTGATTCAAGACGATGGAGTGGGGATTGCGACGCAAAAACCGAACCCCGGCCGGCAGACCTTCGGCATGGCCGGCATGCGCGAGCGCATCGGCAACATCGGAGGAAAGATGAAGGTGACCTCATCGCGAGGTAAGGGAACACGCATCGAAGTAATTGCGCCCACAACTTACCCGGAACGCGCCGCCGGTCAGGAGATACCGGCCGGCGAATCGGGAGCGGTGGCGCGCGGCGCCTGAGTCGTTGTCGTGATGGGTGAGCGAAAGAAGCTTCTTGGCCTTTGGCTAATTGCTAACTGCTAATTGCTTGGACGTGACTAATGCCGAAAATCAGATGCCTGTTGGTGGATGACCATACGTTGTTCCGGCAAGGCGTGCGTCGCCTGCTGGAAAGTGAGAGCGATTTTGAAGTCATCGGCGAGTCGCCCGACGCCGGCGACGCGGTGGAGAAGGCGCGCGACCTGCGCCCCGATGTCGTGCTGATGGACATCGGCATGCCGGGCTTGTCGTCGTTCGAGGCGACGCGGCACATCAAGAAGAACCGCCCCGAGACCAAAGTGCTCTATCTGACAATGTATGAGGACGAGGATTACCTGCTGCAATGTTTGGAAGTGGGCGCGGCGGGATACGTGTTGAAGGACACGCCTGCGCCGCAACTGGTCAGCGCGGTGCGCGATGTCTATCGCGGCGGAAAGTACCTCAGTTCTCAGGTGCTGGGCAAGCTGGTGGAAGACTTCCGTGCGCGCGTCCGCGACACGCGCATGCAGCCACGCATGTCGACGCTGACCCCGCGCGAGCGCGAAATCCTGAAGCTGCTGGCGGAAGGCAATTCGGTTAAGGAGATCGCAGTGCTGCTCGGCCTCAGCGTGAAGACCGTCGAAGCGCACAAGTTCAACTTGATGCGCAAGCTCGACATCCACAACAAAGCACAACTGGTGACTTACGCGATTCAGAAGAAGATCATTAAGGTGCCGGTGAATCAGTAAAGCAGCAACTAGCAGCGAGCAGCTAGCAGCTAGCTATTAGCAATTAAAGGTTGGGTTAGGTCTGCAATAGAGCTGCGTAGCAGCGACTGCGATTCTAGCCCCGGGCGCAAGCCCGGGGTCGGCTACGACTTCAAATCCACATTGCCGCGTAGCGGCCCTCCACTCGGTGTTCGGGTGATGTTCATTTCCGGTGGGCCGTTTCTTGAGAATCTTCCCTTTACCCCGCCGCATCTTTCCGCCTAAGCATGGTCCGGCGTAGTGCGCCGGGATACCGCGCTCAACTTTGTCCTCCCTGGGTGATCTACGGAGTTTTCATATCTCGGGGCGTCCGCAGGTGTCGTCAAGAACAGATGGCTTGACCTTCGCCGAATAACGGCGGAAGCTTTTGCCGACCGTGAGCTCAATTCCGAAACGCGCAACCTCCGGCAAGGTGTCTCCATCCGTCAGCGCGGTCTTGGGGTCGGATGATAGTCCGCGCCCACAACGCGTGCGGCCTCTGCGCCGCAGCGAAGGGCTCAGCGCAATTGCGAGCCTGCGCTCTCACTGGCGGGAGTACGCGATGGAGGCAGGCGAGTTGGCGCTCTACCTGTTCCTGGCTTGTGGATTCGTGACGCTGTTGCAACATCCGGGGTCGCCGGTGCAGCGCCTTATTCCCGACGGCATTGCGCGGCGGGCGGCAATGGGAGTGGCCATGGGAACCGCCGTGACCGTCATCGTGTTCTCGCCCTGGGGCAAGCGGTCCGGAGGCCACTTCAATCCGGCGCTCACGTTTGCGTATTACCGGCTGGGCAAGGTGGAGTTCTGGGACCTGTGCTTCTACTGCGCGGCGCAATTTCTGGGCGCGATCGCCGGCGTCGAACTGGCCTGCCTGGTGCTGTCCGGGGCGCCGTCCAACCACGCCGTCAACTACGCGGTCACCGTGCCGGGCATGTACGGCGTCACTGTGGCGTTTGCGGGAGAGTTGGCGATCTCCTTCGTGCTGATGTTCACGGTGCTATTCGTTACCAATCGCGAGGCGCTGGCGCCGTACACGGCTTTTTTCGTCGGCGCATTGGTTGCGTCGTATTACACCTTCGAATCGCCACTTTCCGGCATGAGCACCAACCCGGCACGGACGGTCGGATCGGCCTTCCGAGCCGATTACTGGCACGCCGCGTGGCTTTACTTTCTTGCTCCGGCTTTGGGGATGCTTATCGCTGCGGAGGTTTTCCTGCGGATTCGCCGCGGCGCGCCGCCTGTGTGTGCGAAACTGCGCCACTGCGATGGCAAACTCTGCATCTTCCACCACGACGCACCGCCTCCGGAATTGCGCTCCGGGCGCAGTCAAAACGGTTGAAGTAAAGAGCCGGCCCACGGCTCAGAAGGGACCAGTCGCATGAAGAACGAAAACATCTCGACGGCTCAGCCGGCCGCAAATGGTGGCCTGGAAGAATTCGACGTTCTGATCCTCGGCGGCGGAACGGGATCAACGCTGGCGGCGTGGACGTTTGCCGCGGAAGGAAAGCGCGTCGCGGTGATCGATCGCAAATACATCGGCGGGTCGTGCCCGAACATCGCCTGCCTGCCCAGCAAGAACGTCATCCACAGCGCGAAGATTGCGTCGTATGTCTCTCGCAGCAAAGAGTTTGGCGTCACGCTAAACGACGTCAACATTCACATGACTGGGGTGCGCGAGCGCAAGCGCAAGATGGTGGCCGGGCTGAATGCAATGTATCTCGACAAGTACAAAGCGACGGGAGCGCAGCTCATCTTCGGTTCCGGACATTTCATCGGCGAAAGAACTTTGGAGGTCACGCTGCCCGACGGAAGCAAGCGTCAGATGCGCGGCACAAATGTCATCGTCAGCACGGGAACGCATGCTGCGCTAGGCGCGATCCCGGGCCTGGCCGAGGCGCAGCCGCTGACGCACATCGAGGCGCTCGAACTGGATGAGATTCCCGACCATCTGCTGGTGATCGGCGCGGGCTATGTCGGCGTTGAACTGGCGCAGGCGATGCGCCGCTTCGGCAGCAAGGTGACGCTGATCGACCGCAATCCGCAGTTGATGGCGCGGGAAGATGTGGATGTGTGTCAGGCGCTTCGCAGCCTGCTGGAGGCGGAGGGTATCGAGTTCGTTCTGGATGCGGGCATCAAGCGTGTGGCGGGGAAATCGGGACAGTGGGCGACGGTCGAAGTGCAACAAGGCGGCCGGGAAACGACACTGGAAGGCAGTCATCTGCTGGTGGCGGCGGGACGCGTTCCGAATACCGAAGGGCTCGGCCTGGAGAAGGCCGGCATCGAACTGACCGAGCGCGGCCACCTCAAAGTGAACGAGCGTCTGCAAACGACCGCGCCCGGCGTTTGGGCGATTGGCGAGGTGGCGGGCAGCCCGCAGTTCACGCACATCAGCGTCGACGATTTCCGCGTGGTGCACGCGAACATCACCGGCGGCCATCGCGTGACAACCGGCCGGCAGGTTCCCTTCTGCTTGTTCACCGATCCGGAGTTTGCGCGCATCGGACTGAGCGAGAAAGAAGCCAAGGCAAACGGCATCGCCTATCGTTTGTTCAAAGTGCCGATGGATGCGGTGCTGCGGGCGCGCACGCTGTCAGAGACCAACGGTTTTCTGAAGGCGCTGGTCGAGGCGGACGGCGATCGCATCCTCGGCTTCACGGGGCTCGGGGTCGATGCGGCCGAGATCATGGCGTCGGTGCAGATCGCGATGATTGCGGGACTGCCGTACACTGCGTTGCGGGATGCGGTGCTGGCTCATCCGACGATGGTTGAGGGACTGAGTCCGCTGTTCTCGTCCGTGCCGGAGAAAGTGAGCGCCGAGGTTCGCCGCTCCGCGGCCTGATTTCGGAAGGGTCCCACTCATTCCAAACGATGGAATGAGTGGGGCACCCGAGGTTCACCACGGAGGCACGGAATACACGGAGAAAAGAATTAACAAATTCCGTGTATTCCGTGCTTCCGTGGTGAACCCGAATCCCAGGTCTTAATACGCTTTGGCGATTACGACGCGCTTATCTACCGGCTCGCCGGTGACGATGCATTTGCCGGCGCCGTCGTGTTCGTCGACCAGCGGGATGCAGCGGATGGTGGCTTTGAAGTCCTTCACACGCTGATCGCAGCGCGGGTCGTCCTTCATGTGCGCCATGACGAACTTGCCGCCGCCCTTCTCGGCGGTGACGGCGCTAAGGATCGACTCGACCTCTTCGATCGAGTTCGCCAGCACGGTGTTGTCCTTCAGGCGCTTCTTGGCAGCGGCGGACATCTCCTGCTGCATCTGCTCGAGCATCCCTGGCAGCTTCGAGGCGACATCGGCTTGCGGCATCGGTTCTTTCGTTCCAGTGTCGCGGCGCTTCACCACGACATTACCCGCAGCCAAATCGCGCGGCCCGAGCTCCAGCACGATGGGCACGCCGCGCCGTTCCCAGTGGAAGAACTTCGCGCCCGGCGTCTGGCCTTCGCGGTCGTCAACCTTCGCGCCGACGTCCTGCGCGATGCGATGCGCGGCCTCCAGCACTTTGGCCTTCTCCTCGTCTTTGCGATAGATCGGCACCATGATAGCTTTGGTCGGCGCCAGCTTGGGCGGCAGCACCAGGCCCTTATCGTCGGAATGGCTCATGATGAGCCCGCCGATCAGGCGGGTGCTTACTCCCCAACTGGTCTGCCAGACGTAGTCGAGCTGGCCTTCGCGGTTCTGGAACTGCACGTCGAAGGCCTTGCCGAAGTTCTGTCCGAGGTCGTGGCTGGTACCCGCCTGCAGCGCGAAGCCGTTCTGCATCATGGCCTCGATGGAGTAGCTTTGCAGCGCGCCGGCGAACTTCTCCGACTGCGTCTTCAGGCCCTTGATCACCGGCATGGCCATGACGTTCTCGGCGACCTCGGCATAGACGCCGAGCATGCGCAGGACTTCCTCGCGCGCCTCGTCGTGATTGGCGTGCGCGGTGTGGCCCTCCTGCCAGAGGAATTCCGTCGTCCGCAGAAACATGCGTGTCCGCAGCTCCCAGCGGATGATGTTGGCCCACTGGTTGACCAGCACCGGCAGGTCGCGCCAGCTCTTGATCCACTTGGCGAAGAAGTGGCCGATGATGGTCTCCGAGGTGGGGCGGATGACGTACGGTTCTTCCAGTTGCTTGCCGCCGGCGACGGTGACGACCGCGAGCTCCGGCGAGAAGCCTTCCACGTGCTCGGCCTCCTTCTTCAGGAAGCTCTCCGGGATGAGCAGCGGGAAATAATAGTTCTGGTGGCCGGTGGCCTTGAAGCGCGTATCTAACTCGCGCTGCAAGACTTCCCAGACAGCGTAGCCGTTGGCCTTGATGACCATGCAGCCCTTGACGATCTCGGCGGGCTCGGCCATGTCGCCTTGCAGCACGACGTCCTGGTACCAGCCGGCAAAGTCTTGTGAACGCGAAGTGATGGGAGATTCGGCCATAAAGACCAGCGCTTTCTTCCTATGAATATGAAATCAACTGCGTTGCAGGAACTCTCAGATTAGCAGAATTTGGAGAACGCCCGCCCGGCAGCGGCAGCAAGCATCCGGACTCGGCTGCAAAGTGATAGTATGTCCAATTCCTGTGGTTGATTTCGGCAAGAAGCAATTCGAGAGTTACGCGATTGAATGGTTTACGAGTAATCTTGGTCGAACGATTTTCCAGCCGTATTAAAAGCTAAATCCACCTTCGTCGAAAACAAGAAAACTGGGAGAAAGACGAATGCGTACTCGACTCGTGCCCGCGCTCGGAGTGTGCCTCACGATCCTGTTAGCGATGGGACTGCTGACTAACGTCGCCCGCGCGAATGTGAAGCCTTCCAACCCGACCATCATCCTGATGCCCAGCGTGCCGAGCCCGGAACTGCTGGATACCAGCGTCACCTGGACCGCAACCTTGCAAGGGGGGCAGCAAGGTCATACCTACGACTACCAGTTCAGCGCCGCGCTGCAGGGTCAGAACCAGATCGTGCGCGATTTCGATTTGCCCAATTCGTTCGTCTGGGTCCCCTGGCGTGTCGAGGGCACTTACGTCGTCACGGTGGTGGTGCGGGACATTACGCAGCTGCCATACGTCATCTATCCGCCGGTCTCGCAGCAATACGTGATCGAGCCGATCGCCACCGCGCCGGGGCAGTCGGTGGTCAACCCCACGCATCATCCGCTGGTGGCACTGTTCAGCGCGGGGCCTTGCACCCTCGGACATCTGATTCGGGTGCGCTTCCGCCAGAACGGCTCGCAAACCACCAGCACGACCAACACGGTGGCTTGCGCTACGGCGAGCGAAAATTTTCTGGTTGCGGGCATGCTGCCGAACACGCAGTACGAGATGCACTGGGAGGAGTTCTCGCCCAACTACAACAATAGCGGCCCGGATGTCTCGTTCACGACCGGATCGTTGCCCTCGAATTTTCCCCTCGCGGAGAGGATGACGGTCAACATTCCGTCCAACCAACATGATGCGGCCTATCCGGTGGTGCTCTTTCAGCTCACACCAACCATCGGGCAGTTGTTCACTTACTGGCCGGCGGCGACGGACTTGTCCGGACACATCCTCTGGTACCACCCCACGCAGGCGCTCATGACGCGCATGGAGCCCGGGGGAGTCTACTTCACGATGACCGCCACTACAATTTCGCAATACGACCTCGCGGGCAATCTCGTGTTGCAGACCAACCTCGGCATTATTAACGAACAGATGGCCGCGCTCGGCTATCCCGTCCTCACGGGATTCAGCGTGCATGAGACTCGCATCCTTCCCAACGGAAACATTCTGACCATCGGCAGTTACGATCAGTCCTCCACGCAATATCAGGGAGGAACGCAGAGCAATCCGGTGGACATTCTGGGCGACGTGATCCTGATTCTCGACCACAACATGCAAGTGGTTTGGGCGTGGGATACCTTCACCCACCAGGATCTGAGCCGTGTCGCGACGCTCAATGACAAGTGCTATCACCTGGCGGCAGGCTGTCCGCCGTTCAGTCAGAATTTCACCTCGGCCAACGACTGGACGCACGCCAACGCAGTGCAACTCACCGCCGATGGCAATCTGCTGTTCTCCGAGCGCTCACAGGATTGGGTGCTGAAGATCGACTACGAGAACGGCCACGGCGATGGCCACGTGATGTGGCGCATGGGACCGTATGGGGATTTCACGATTTCGAATCCTTCGCAGCATCCGTGCGGCGATCCCAACGTGTACTCGTGGTTCACGCACCAGCACGACGCCGCCATCCAGCCCGCAGTATCGATCAGCGAAATCATGACGGTGTTTGACGACGGCAACCTGCGGCACACACAATGCGGCACCGGCAACAGCCGGGGCATGATCCTGTCGGTCAATGAGCGGGGTCGCAGCGTGTACATACAGACCTCCGCCGATCTGGGGCAGTATTCGGTGGCACTGGGCAGCGCGCAGTTGCTGCCCACGCCCAACAATCCGCTCTATGCGAGCTTCGGCAACGGGCTGCTTTACCTGCCCAGCGACGCGTCGCAGTCGACGGAAACCGACACCAACGGCAACATCGTTTATCAGCTGCAGGCGAATGGATGGTCCTACCGCACCTACCGGGCGCGTGACCTCTACACGCCTACGCTGCCGTAGCTGGGAATCATTCACCACGGAGGCACGGGGGACACGGAGAACTTTGAAAGTCCGAGTCCTCTTCGCCTCCGGGGTGATTAGAAGGGTGTCGACAGCCTACCTCGTCCCGTTCTTCACCAGCCTCAGAAACTCCAAATGCACGCGCTTATCTTCCGATAATTCGGGGTGGAAGGTTGCGGCCATGACGCTTCCCTGCCGCACCAGCACGGGATCGCCGTCACGCTTGGCTAATACCTCAACCTCATTGCCGACGCTTTCGATGCGCGGGGCGCGGATGAAGACCATCTCCAGCGGTTCACTGCCTAATGTGCTGGGCGCCTCGACGATGCTGGAGTCGATCTGGCGGCCGTAGGCGTTGCGGCGGATGGTGATGTCGATGGCGTTCAGGCCCGGCTGAGGAGGATTGTCCACTTCGCGCGCCAGCATGATGGCTCCGGCGCAGGTGCCGAAGGTCGGCTTGGCGTGCACAAAGTCATTCAGCTCTTGTAGCGTGCGCTCGCCCAGCAGCTTCAGAAAAGTTGTCGACTCACCACCGGGGATCACCAACCCGTCGATGCCGTCGAAGTCCGCGGGATTGCGCACGAGTTTCGCGACAACCCCGAGCTCCCGCAGCCGATTTCGATGCGCTTCGAAATCTCCCTGTAAAGCCAGCACACCTACAATCACGACGTTACGATGCACTCCAAGTTGTAAAAGTCTAGCAGACGTTGACTCCGAGCACTATTCCGGGTGTATCTGCTCACCCGAAACCGTGTACGACGCGAGAACGGAGTAGCGCGCACATGAGCAGCTCACTCGGCACTGAGTCACCGGTCACTGACATCATGTGCATCGCCGATGTGCAATTCTGACGGATGCTCTCCAACCGGCCCTGCAGTTGCCGGACGCAACGAGGCCAGTCCAGGAAAGCTGATTCGAGCGCATTTTTGACGGCCTCAGCGAGTGTGCTCCTTCGCTCCGGATTCGCAGCTCTGCGGCCGCAGAAAGGAAACCATGACACGTTCAACTCACATTACACGTGCGGAACAACTTTGCGGCCGCGCCAGGCCGGCGGCGCGTGCCTGGCTGGTGCTGGCACTTTACAGCCTAATTACATTTTTCGCGATCCCAGCCCTACAGGGACAAAGCTTCAACGTGCTGTATGAGTTCACGGGCGCAGCGAACGGAGCGCACCCAGAGGGCGTGACCTTAGATCGTGCGGGAAATCTCTACGGCACCACACTCGACGGTGGAAACCTTGATTCTTCTTGCGGCGGCTGCGGCACGGTGTTCAAGCTTAAGCATTCGGACCGAGCCTGGACATACATGCAACTCTACGCGTTCGACGGCGGATATGACGGCGCTTGGCCGACATCGAGGGTTGCGATTGCACAGGATGGAACACTGTATGGCACAACCGAATATGGTGGCGGTCTAGGGTGCAACTATGGTTTTGGTTGCGGGACGGTGTTTCATCTTAACCCATCACCATCGGCTCCGCGATCAGCTCTGGAGCAGTGGCACGAGACTGTCATCTATGCTTTCCTCGGCCAGGACGGAGGGGATGGCTACTACCCCCAAGGCAATCTTGTCTTCGATGCAGCTGGCAATATCTACGGCACAACTTTGCACGGCGGCAGTACAGGCGGCGGTATCGTATACGAGTTGACGCCCTCATACGGTACTTGGGCCGAGACAGCTCTCTATAGCGCCGGCCTTGGAGGCGAAGGATCGAAAGTTGTGGGCGGTGTTGTGTTTGATCGCCTCGGCAACCTTTACAGTGCTACCGAGAACGGGCAGTTCGAGAACTGCGGATCAGTGTTCCAGCTCAGCCCATCGGATTCGGGTTGGTTAGAACAAACGCTGCTGACCCTCTTCGCGTACGATTGCACGTCGCAAAGCATGACCATACCCAGACCCGCGACCCTGTTGCGCCAGGGTAAGCATCCGTTCGGAGTCACCATCGATGCCGCAGGCAACGTGATTGGTTCTTCAGCAAACGTGAGTGATTCTACATGGGGCATGGTTTGGGAACTCAGCCCGGAAAATGACGGCTGGAACTTCACCTACGTCTGTATACAGGGCTGCGGCACCCCAAATGATGTGCCCGTCGTTGATCAGGCCGGCAACATCTATGGCACTACTTCGGGTGACGGCGCGTACGGCCAAGGAACGGTTTTCAAATTGACGATTTCCGACAGCGGGTGGACATACACCGATCTGCACGACTTCGACGGGAGCGACGGATCGAGTCCCCGTGGCCTGGCCGTTGACCCGAACGGTAATGTCTACGGCGTGGCTCTGGAGGGCGGCTCCCATAATGCCGGGGTTGTTTGGGAGATCACCCGTTAGGAACTGTTCCCGTCGCGAGGCAGGGACGCTCAGCTTCTACCACCCTCTCGTCTGCAGCAGATCCTTCTCTTCGATCGCCGCGACGGCCAGGCCCTTCATCGCCCCGGTCATCTGCTCGCTGACTTCGGCCAGCACCTTGGGATCGTCGAAATGCGTGGCCGCAATGACGATGGCGCGGGCGCGCGACTCGGCCTCTTCGCGTTCGCTTGACTCGTTGAGATCGAGCGGCGTGGCGCCGCCTTTCATGAAGATGCCCGAGCCAACAAAGACAGCTTCAGCCCCAAGCTGCCTCACGAGTGACGCGTCGGCGGGTGTGGCAATGCCGCCGGCGGAGAAATTCGGTACCGGCAGCTTCCCTGCTTTCGCCACCATCTTCACCAGCTCATACGGCGCCTGATGATTCTTCGCGGCGGCGTAGAGTTCCTGGTCGCTCATGACGGTGAGCGCCTTCATCTCGCTGACGATCTGGCGCATGTGTTTGACGGCGTGAATGACGTCGCCGGTACCGGCCTCGCCCTTGGTGCGAATCATGGCTGCGCCTTCGGCGATGCGCCGCAGCGCTTCACCCAAGTTGCGCGCGCCGCAAACGAACGGCGTGGTGAAGGCGTGCTTGTCGACGTGGTGCTCTTCGTCGGCGGGGGTCAGCACCTCGGATTCATCGATGTAGTCGACGCCAATTTCCTGAAGGATTTGCGCCTCGGCGAAGTGGCCGATACGGCATTTGGCCATCACCGGAATCGAGACCGTGGACAGGATC
>Ga0335069_10010850_pt1 | contig 12891 bp, 11 predicted proteins | sample Lox_Sample_11_FD_206714 | JGI IMG/M metagenome (GOLD analysis project Ga0335069, IMG submission 206714) | Soil microbial communities from Loxahatchee National Wildlife Refuge, Florida, United States - Lox_Sample_1.1 | ecosystem: Environmental > Terrestrial > Soil > Wetlands | place: USA... | reverse complement strand
AACTATGCCTGTTCCTTCGACGATCTCGTTGCCTTTCACCGTGAACGCATCGAGATCCTCGCCAATGCGAAAGACCAGGATGCCCCAGACCTGCTCGCCTTCGAGACCCTGCCCTCTCTTGCCGAAGCCCAGGCCATCGGCCAGGCCCTCGCTCCTCATCCTGGGCTCCGGGCATGGCTCACCTTCACCTGCCCTGACCGGCAGCACGTCGCGCACGATGAGCCGCTTCGCGACTGTGCCGCCGTCGTTGATCGCTTCCCGCAGACTGTCGCCATCGGAGTCAACTGCACGCACCCCAATCTCATCTCGGCGCTCATCGCCGAGCTGCGCTCCGCTTCCGGCAAGCCGATCGTTGTCTACCCCAACTCCGGCGAAGATTGGGACGCGGCCGCACGCTGCTGGACTGGCGAAGCCGATCCCGAAGCTTACGGCGCAATGGCAGCAGAATGGTTCTCCCTCGGGGCTCAGATCGTCGGTGGCTGCTGCCGCACCCGCCCTGCACACGTTCGCCAGATCGCCGACGTCGCGAAGCAATTCACACCGTTACGATGACTTGCTGCCTTCTGCGCGGCGGAATCTGCCTGCTATCTTCGTGATGGGATCACCGCTCCGGTTGCCAAAAGCAGGAGGAGCACGTCATTGCGCTTAGCTTCTCGCCCTTGTCAGTGCTCTCAGAGATGCCTGTGATCAAGGCTACCCTTTCTGCTCCCTCACTCCCAGCACACTCTTCGCAATCGTAGCCAGTTGCATGTTCGACGTGCCCTCGTAGATCTTGCCAATCTTGGCATCCCGGTAATACTTCTCGGCTGGATAGTCGTGCACATATCCATTGCCGCCGAAGATCTCTAAGCACTGGCTCGCCACGCGCTCTGCTACCTGCGACGTAAAGTACTTCGCCATCGCAGCCTCGCGCAGAAACGGCTTTCCCGCATCCTTCAGCCGGGCCGCGTTGTAGACCATCAGCTTCGCGGCTTCGATTTCCGTCGCCATCTCTGCCAGGCTGAATTGCACAGCCTGAAACGCTGCAATCGGCTTCCCGAACTGCTTCCTTTCCTTCGCATACCGCGCCGCGTGTCCCCATGCGCCTTCCGCCAGTCCCAGCATCTGCGCGCCAATCCCGATTCGGCCTTCGTTCAGCGTCTCGATTGCGATCTTGTACCCTTTGCCCGGCTCGCCAACAAGATTCGCCTCTGGCAAAACGCAGTTGTCAAACAACAGTTCGCACGTACTGCTCGCCCTGATGCCGAGCTTGTCCTCCTTACGCCCGACAGTCAATCCCGCGGTGTTCTTCTCCACGAGGAACGCCGTGATGCCCTTGTACCCTGCCGCCGGATCGAGCGTTGCAAATACAAGAAACAGTCCCGCCTCGCGGGCATTCGAAATCCACAGCTTTCGCCCGTTCAGCCGGTAGCCGCTGTCCACCTTTTCTGCGCGTGTCTGCAACGCAAACGCATCCGAACCCGCTCCGGCCTCGCTCAGTGCATACGCGCTCACCGTGCCTGAGGCCAGCCTCTGCAGCCAATGCCATTTCTGATCCTCGCTCGCCCATCGCCGCAGAGCGTTGATCACCAGCGTGTTGTGCACATCTACCAGCACGGCGACCGCTGGATCAACAGTCGCAATGGCCTCAATCGCCAGAACCGCGTCAAAAAAGCTTCCTCCGGCCCCGCCCGATTCTGCCGGAATCTCAACGCCCATCAGCCCCAGCTCGAACAGCTTGCTCACCAGTCCCGGCGCTATCTGTTGCTCGTCGTCCATCGTGCGTACCAGCGGAGAGATTGTCTCCTCGGCAAACCGCCGCACGGTCGAGAAGAAGAGACTCTCGTCCTCTGTCAGTCGCGTCAGCGGGGCAGGGAACTGTCCTTTTTCGGGCAAGGAATTGTGCCTCCGGGCTCGCAGTGTATCAGAGGAGGGCCGCGGCGCGTCCGATCAGCAGAGGTCGCGAAAGCAATGGCGCAGACAACCATTCGGCCGCCTCGCAAGCGATGCCGAAGGAATCCGCGGATTCAGAAGGGATGTTCAGCTGATAAGTTGCAGAGCCGCTGTTCCCCTTCTCTGGGGAACGAATCCCGACGCCCGCCACGCGACGGTCAGCTTTTCGCGATCGAGAAGCTTGCGAATTTGTGCCCGGGCGTGATCGGCCCACGGACCGGACTTATCCAGCCGCAGGTAGGCCTGCCAGTGTCGCATGGCTGCGCGTAACTCTCCCTTGCGCTCGAGCGCCAGCGCCAGGTTGTAGTGAGCGTCCGCATAGCGCGGCGACAGCTCCACCGACCGCTGATACGAAGCAATCGATTCGTCGTGGCGCTCAAGTTCGTCCAGCACGTTCCCCAGGTCAAAGAAAGCAAGTACGTAACCTGGATCGGTCTCTGTCGCCTTCCGGTAGAGCTCTTCCGCCTTCTTGAACTGGCGCAGATGAAAATGGAGCGTCCCCAGGTTGATATACCCCGGCGCGTACTTCGGATCGATCCTCAAGATCTCTTCGTAGAGCGCAATCGCGCGCTGCTTCTCGCCGGCCTCTTCCGCCTGCACGGCAGCGATAAAGAGCTCCTGCACATCGCGCGAAATCCCGGAACCGGTGCGGCGCATCGGAGCAACGTCGGCCGTCGCAGGCTGTCCGTCCACGCGCTCAAAATCAAACAGCAACTGCCGGCGGATTGGGTCAACCATTGCGCCGTTCGCACGAAATGCGAGCCGCGTCCCGGTTCGCACAACGCTCGCCTGCTGTAGAGGATTGGTGAGACCCGCCACTGCCTGCATCGCCGCGATCGATTGCCTGATCGAGGCCGCTGGTACATCCTCCTCGCGCAGGGAGCGCAAGGTGCGCAATTCGCCAAGATCCTGGAACGTATACGTCTCGCGCTGGGTAATGAGTCCGGCCCGCTCCCAACCCTGAAGCTGGCGGGTAGTGATTTGCAGAATTCTCAATACGTCCTGACGGCTATAGGTGGTCACTCTTCAATGCTCCCGTGGTTATCCCGGGTCGTTCTCAGGTATCGATCTCAGAGCCCTCAAAGTTCGAATCCCGATCACGGTCCCGGACGTAGCTCTTGGAACAGCGTCGAAGGAACCGCTCACTTTCTGCGATTATGCCAAGAATATGCGTGGATAAGCAGGCACGAAACAATAACCAAAGAAAAAGTGAGTGGATAACCGGTACCTGATTTTGTTCGCTTCGCCAGCCCAAACCGGCACTGTGGAAATCGACGCCATAACCGGAACGGCTCACATCAGCGCACCTCAGGTACATCTCCTCGAGGTCGCGCAATCGCTGGAGTGATTCAGCCGCAAGGCTCAATCCTGCCTGAAAACAACAACGGCCGCTCATCTCTGAGCAGCCTTGAGATTCACTTGGGATCGAAATGGAGCCGACGATCGGACTTGAACCGATGACCTGCTGATTACGAATCAGCTGCTCTACCAACTGAGCTACGTCGGCTGAAGGCGCCTCAACTTATGCGCCGGGGAACCGCTCTTAAGATTGTATCGTCGCAGCGTTATGTCGGTAAAGAAAGCAGCCAATCTGCCCGCTTTCGCGTCAGTGTTTATCAGGAGTGGATAGGAGCGACGATCATGGAAATGACCCTTCAGCTCTCGTTCAGAATCGCCATCGTCTGGGCTGCGGGTTTTCTGATCGCAGTTGCTGTTCAGGCCCTGCTGCCCGATCGGGCAGGGATCAACCTCACTGGAAAGCAGGGCGCCCTCTTCATATCCTTCAGTCGCATGGGCTTCTGGACATGCGTTATGGCCGCCCTTATCGTCACCGCTCTCGTTGTGGGTCGCGCAATGCTCGCCGACATCGGCTGGAACACCTTCCGCTAACCCGCGGGGTTCCAGAGGCTCGTATACTGCATTCCATGCAGCCTGACCCGGCCGATGAATGGCGGAGACTCTCGGTGCTCTATCGCGAGATGGGCGACATCGAACTCCACGGGCTCGCCTGCGATATCGGCGCTCTCACCGAGACTGCTCAGCAGGTCCTGCGCGATGAAATCAAAAAGCGCGGGCTGCCGGAAAACCCGCCACCTGTCGAAGACAGAGTTGTCTCGAATCCCTCGAATCTCGATGAGTGGGACTCCACCGAGGAGTCTCATGAGCAGATCGATTCGGACGAAGACGAAGGAGCCCGTGAGTTCACATGGAAGACACCTTTGTGTGAATGCGACACGACAAGAGAAGCATGGCAGCTCGTTCTTGCCTTGAGACAGGCGGGTGTCGATAGTTGGGTCGAGAGGCCCCAGTCCCTGGCAGCATATCCCCGCGTGACAGTCGCCGCCGACCAAATCGACCAGGCGCGTAAAGTTGCCGCGCTTCCGATCCCTCAGCAAATCATCGACGATCTCAGTGAAGAGGCGCCAGTTTTCGACTCGCCCAACTGCCCGAAATGCGGTGCCGCCGACCCGACCCTTGAGCATGTCGATCCCTCGAACTCCTGGCATTGCGAGTCCTGCGGCAACGACTGGTCGGACCCAACCGATGAGAAGGTGTCCGCCTGATCGACGTCACTGTATCTTGCGCTCCGCAACCCATCGACCGTCGGAACGGCCTTCCACGCGCATTCGCCCTTTCGCTGAAGTGTCGTCAATCCAGCCTTCCAGATAAGCTGTCGCGGGCCCCGGCGCTCCATCCCGGCCCTCCGGCCATTCGGCTGAAAACTGAAGTTCCACGTATCCGTCGCGCCACGTCCCACTGATTGACTTGCTGTTGCCAAGTCCACCTGACCACGTTCCAGAAACCTTGTTTCCATCGCGCGTCAGCTTCATCGATCCTTCAAATGGACCCGCATCGCTGGAATACCGTACCGTCCACTCGCCCGCCGCGTCAGCTCCATTTCTTACCGCCTGCGCTGCGGCCGGGGTGATGCGCACATTCGCAAAGTACGACTCCTCACCCGCATAGCCCCACAGGCCCACTTCTCCCCGCAGCAACGAACTCTTCAATCCATCCACCACAAGGCTCGGTTGCCTGCCGCCATTCAGAAAAATCCGCGCAGTTCGCCCGGAGATTTCAATCTTGAGATGTATCCAGGTCTCCGGCTGAATGTCGGCGTAGCTCTCATACACAAACGGCCACTCCCGTCGCAGTCTGTACCAGCCGTATCCCGGCTCCGCCACGTATTGCACGGTGTGATTGCGCATTCCCTGATCCTCAGCAAGCGCGTTCTTCGGGCGCAGGTAAAACACCTGAAACTCTGAGCCATCCGCCTTCGCCCGAAAGGCAATCCCCGTGAATCCCGGCATGCGCACGCCGGGCGGCGTCGTAATCTTCACAGCCAGGTCCGCCTCGATTGTGCCGTCCTGCAAGTCACTCCCGTGAAGCAGCGCGAGGCCGCCGTCATTCGCATCAGTTGTCAGTCGAACTGCTTTTCTCCCCTGAAACTCCGCCGCCTCCAGCTTTACACTGCGCGCATCAAGTCCCGTCACGGTGTCGAGTGCAAAAAACTGGCCAGATCCTGTCTGCCCGCCTGCCGATGCCGCAACGAGCGCCAGGATACCCACAAACGTTCCCTTGATCTTCCTCGTTGAACGCATGGATCTCTTTCGAACCTCCGGGAAGGGCGCGCGTCCTGGGGCACATCCCCAGACGAGCCTTCCACAGACCTCGTCTCCGGTGAAGAAGATTGTGGTCAGGATGCATGGGCCCGTGACGAATCCCCCGGGACAGGTCGGTGAAACACCGGCCACCTGCGGCCACACCGGTTGCTTCAACCCCGGCATGTGCCTGATCCCGATTCTTTTCAGGCATAAACGGAAAGAGCCGCCCGGCAACTGGGCAGCTCCTTCCTCAGGGAGAATAGTTCCAACGGAGGCAAAACCATCAGAACTTTCTTGGCTGCATAGTAGGTGCGGGGCGACGGAGTGTCAAGGATAAATCCGGAAAGAAATAAATTATTTATTTTCTTTAAATTACATTCATTAACCTTCTTTGTTCCCTGCGCAATTATTCTCCCTTTGTTCGCCTTTTGAACTCCGCTTACTCTCGTCTTTTCGGGGGGTTTCTTAGGGTTTAGCTGCCATTTTCCACAGCCGTAAGCGCTCCGTTAACCGTTCAGATGCGGTCTTCGAAATCCCATTTCCGGCTTCTCAGTCTTCAAGATGAAGACTGATGAATTCCGTGTCGTACACCGCCGAAATCGGCTTGCCGCGCGCCAGCCGATACAGCGCCCTCCCTCCGCCCAGAAAGAGTCCCAGAAGGATCGCTGTTGCGCTTCCGACAATCACGATCCCCGCAATTCCCATGAGCAGCCGGCCGGTCTTTGAGACCTCCGACTCCATTGGTTGCGGAATCGCCGTCAGGTCCGCCTCGTAGTGAACCGTGGAGATCAGCCTGTGGCTCTCTTCGGGAATCGCGTCCCCGCTCACCACCGCCACCAACGGTCCACTGCGCCGCACCTCGAGAGAAGCGACGTCAGAGTCGGCGAGTGGCTTGGGCCATGCGGGTTGAGCCTGTTTCCCCGCCTTGATGTAGTCACGGATCTTCACTTCCTGTGCTGCGGCCAGTTGCGGCGTTGGATAGTCGATCAGCGTCAACGTCGCAGGACCCGAGCGAAGCGAGTAGTTCGCCGTAACGGCCTCAGCGTCGCGATCAAACCCAACCAGTGCGGGAGGCAGCACGCCCCCGCCGCCCGCATAACCCGCCGGGCCCTCCGCATAGTGCGTCGTCTGCTTGTCGAGGGATCCTTGCGGCAGGCTCGCCATCAGCGGAGGCGCTAGCGCCCTGGTTCCTTGCGGCACCGGTAACTGGCCTGCCAGTTCCCTCAGTTCCGAGGCAGACATCGGCCCGATCGCTGAGAAAGTTGCGTCAATCACTGTGTTGCCCTGCCAGAAGAGCACACGGTTCTTGTCCGACGTGCCTCCTGTTCCAATATCCGCCCTTGGCCAGCCATTCTGACGGTAGTAGGAGTACGCGCCGTATGCCCCGCTCAGATTCTTGAAGCTCAACGCGTGAATGTTCAAGGTCTGGCTTCCGCGCTTGTAATTGCCCATCTCTGCGCCGGTGAACTCATATTCCTTGAGCGCAGCGGCATTCGCGCCGTCGGCCTCGGCAGTATCGATAACCGTCTTGATCGGCCCTGTAGCCTCCCATCCCGCAAACATCTCCGGAAGCAGAGACTTCGGTTTTGCGGGCACAGTTGGCCCCGTACTGATCATTACTGGAGAAGATTTTGCGGGTGCGGCCTGCGCGCTGAGGCGGCCCCCGTTTCCAGGCAGTGCCGCCAGACACATGACAATGGCAATCCCGCGCATCAATTCGCTCCCATAACAGGGTAAATGTTCTGAGTGTGCGCGAGCGGATGAACCTCCCCGCCGGCCCTCGCGCAACAGGCCTCGCCGTCCCGCCACCGCAGGTCGTCGATTCTTCCTCTACTTCTCCTTTGACACCGCGAGCCCGCGAAATGTTCGCGCCTGTTGTGCCCCGCCATCCCACGGCGTCAGTCGGGGCAGCCACCGCCGCACGTGGTGCTGATACACCCCATACTCTTCGGGAAAGGTTCTCATGAGCCTGGGTTCTTCATACAGACGCACAAACAGTTCAAAGGCAAGACCCACCGCGAAGAATTCGGTTGCCAGCCCGCCACTCTGCATCAGCAGAGCTTCCCCGGCAATTGCCGTGAGAACTCCCACATACATCGGGTTGCGCACGTACCTGTACAAGCCGCTCAATACCAGGCGCTCGGTCGGCATCGTTGGCACCAGAGTGCCTCGTCCCATCGAAATGAATCGCCAGATCGACTCGAGCAGCAGCGCCAGGCCCGTCGAAATCAGAATCACGCCTGCAGCGCGCAACGCAACCGGCTCACCCGGTGGGATACTGAATCGCGTCACCAGCCACGGAATGAAAACCAACACAATCCCCGGCCCGCCAAACAGGGTGAACAACATCGACACCACGACGCTGCGCCAGATCGACGCCATGCTCCTCTTTCACCTTGTACTAGTAGCTCGTCGCTGGGCCTCCTGCCGGCCCGGGCTCCAGGATGTCTCCAAGCGCTTTGTACCGTCCCCCATAGAACATCAGCGCGTACGTGCGCACCCAGACGCTCAGCGGACCGCCAAAGAAGATTCCAATGAACACGAGAAGGCAGAACGCCACGATACCGACAAGTACCCCGAGCAGGATCCCCAGCACCTCTGTGCCACCACCCTGCGCAACTGCCGAATGCACTGCAATGAACACGGCTGCCGAAACACCCAGCACAATCAGCCCGGGGATCAGCAGAACAATGAACAGTGCCACCATCCCGACAATCGGCAGGAAGATGCGCAGCAGCGCATACAAAGCAAAGTTGCCTGTCTCGCTGGCGATGTGGGCGCGCGCGGCTGCCCAGGCCTCGCCCGCCGACGCGTTTTCAATCGCCATGTGGGGCATCATGAAATCGCGCAGCACAATCTCGATCGCAATGCCGATCAGGACCGCGAGGATGATGATGGGAATCAGCGGCAGGAAGTACCCAATAAGGCTCGCAAAGTCCGGGTGGCCGCCCGAAGAGCGGAACACCCGAATGATGCCCATGACAAACGGCGCAACAACCACTCCAAGCATCGCCACAAAGATGATCCCGATCACCAGGTTAAGAACAAAGTAGCGATTGGCCTGGTTGCGATACAGACGCCATCCCGGACCGATCTCCTTCGTCTGCCTGATCAGGCAATGAAAGAACGCGAACCGTAACCGCGTAATCAGGTAATAGATCACGACGGTCAACACAATCGCAAATGCAACGCAGGCGATGATGATCGCAATCAATTCCGGCGAAAGATGATGCAGCGTCGCACCTGGATTGGGATTCGGTTTGGTATGTCCGTGATGCCCGCCTCCTCCGCCGCCGGGAAACGAAGAATTGAAGTTGCCGCCTAGTCCCTCCGTGATCACCGCAACCAGGCAGAGCTTCAGATAGGTTCCAAGTTCAAAGGGACTGAAAAGGAAGTTCTTGGTCCGATGAACCGCGGGACTGACCGTGTCGGCAGCAGACAGGGCTCGCATGGGACCGCCTTTCCGGGGAACGGCTCAGCGTACCACAGAAACGAACCGATCTTCGGATCTCCCCGCTTGGAGCCCCAGGTCAAAAGCTAGAAGCTGCCTTAACACCCCTGGCCCACCACTCATCAAATGCCGCCAGCGACCGCTCGCACTGAATCCGGTGCCGCTCCTTCTTATCGCGGATCTTTCGCCGCACCTCTTCTTCGAGCGGCTCAATCAGGTCAAACGTGATGTTTGCCGGTTGAAAGTCCTTCGGATCGGCCTTCGTGATGTAGTGCACCAGCGAACCCAGCGCTGTCGCGCGCGGCGCCGCCAGTGGCGTCTCCCCCTGTGCAATAGCGGCCGCATAGATCCCGGCCAGCATTCCCGTAGCGATCGACTCCGTATATCCCTCCACGCCTGAGATTTGGCCGGCAAACATCAGCCACGGTTCCTGTTTCAGGCGCAGAGTCTCATCCAGCAGCGCGGGCGCGCAAATATAGGTGTTGCGATGAATCTGACCGTAGCGCAGAAACTTCGCATTTTCGAGCCCCGGTATGAGCCGCAACACGCGCGCCTGTTCGCCCCACTTGAGATGGTTCTGAAACCCGACCAGGTTATAGCTGTCGGCGCGCAGGTTCTCCTTGCGCAACTGAACCACCGCCCACGGCGTCTTTCCCGTCCGCGGGTCACGCAACCCCACCGGCTTCATCGGACCAAAACGCAGTGTGTCGCGCCCCCTGCGTGCCAGCACCTCGATCGGCAGGCAGCCCTCGAAGTACCGGGGTCCCCATGCGCCTGAGGCTGGCGCATGGGGTGGGAAGTAGTCCAATTGCTCCCATTCCTTGCTCTCGGCGGGATCGGCCGCGAGCAATGCATCCAGGAACCGATCGTACTCTTCGCCGTTCATCGGGCAGTTGATGTAGTCTGCCGTGCCTTTGTCCCACCGCGCAGCGAAATAGACCCGATCCATGTCGATCGATTCGGCATCGACAATCGGTGAGATCGAATCGTAAAAAGCCAGGTGTCCTGCCCCCGTGATTCGCTGGATCTCAGCGCTTAGCTCATCTGAAGTCAACGGGCCCGTGGCGACGATCGTCACCGCGGGTCCGCCCGCCCTAGGCGGTTCCAGTCGCTTCACCTCTTCGCGAATCACGCGGATCGCCGGCTCTCCTGCGATTGCCTCCGCAATCCTTCGCGAAAATTCCACGCGATCTACGGCCAGTGCGTGCCCGGCTGGGACGGCTGATGCGTCGGCGAGCCTCAGAAGAGCCGAAGCTCCGCGTCTCATCTCCTGTTTCAGCAGCCACGGAGCCGTATGCGGCGACTCGCTCTTGAGTGAATTGGAGCAGACAAGCTCGCCAAATTCGATCGTCTGGTGTGCGGGGGTCAGATGGGTCTTGCCATCCACGACGCGGCGCATTTCGTAGAGATCCACCCCGCACCCAAGTCGTGCAGCGGTCAATGCCGCCTCCGGCCCTGCCAACCCCCCGCCGATTACGCGAATCCTCACCGCGCCGCCTCCGGCCTCTCTGCACTCAACCCTGCAAGCCGATGTAAAGCTTCGCCGCTCACACGAACATTCCGCCACGTATCCATGAACTCAGCACCCATGGCTGCATAGAATTCAATCGCCGGCGTGTTCCAGTCCAGCACCTCCCATTGCAGGCGTGGGCAATCCTTCTCTACCGCAATCCCCGCCACTCGCTGCAGTAGCGCCTTTCCAATGCCGAGCCCGCGAAACTCCGGATAAACAAACAAATCCTCGAGATACAGCCCTGGCCTTCCCAGCCACGTGGAGTAGCTGAAGAAATAGAACGCAAACCCCGCAGGCGCGCCGTCCTCCTCAGCCATCAGGCAGAAAAAGATCGGGTTTGGCCCGAACCCGTCGCGCAGCAGATCCGCCTCCGTGGCCTTCACCGCGTCCGCCTCGCGCTCGTAGGCTGCCAGTGCTCGAATGAAATCAAGAATTTGCGGCACGTCTGCAGGTGTCGCTTCCCGAATCACAGTAGCCATGTCGCCATTGTAGGGTGTGACGCAGGCCACAACGCTCCTGCTCAGCGCAATCTACCATCAAATCAGAACCGAAAGGTTCCCCGGCCTTGTGTTGGAGTGTCGATTGGATTTAACTTGGTCCGTGCCAAGAAGAACAGTACGTGAGGCGCTGTGTGCGCCGCGACGTCAGGCCACGCCTTCCCGCAGGGCTTAGCTTTTGGCATGCCGGCACAAATGGCCGCGATCGCGCACACTGCAAAGTTGGTTGTACGGATTCGCTGGAATTTAGGAAAATCATGATTGATCGAGCACGCGAGCTTACCCGCTCGCCCAAGCTCCCAAGGAGACAAAGATGAAACGCACGATATCGCTCTGGCTCGGCATGCTGGCCCTCGCCGTTGTTCCTGTGTTGGCGCAGGCGCCGGCGGCCCCCGCTGCCACGGGCAAGATCCATGGCCAGATTACTAATCCAACCGGAGCGCCCCAGGCAGGCGGAACCGTCACACTCATTCTGACTACGCGCGCCGCGTCCGGACCCGGACTCACAGCGCAGACCAAGGAAGGGGCCGTTCTTAATGTGGATGCAAACGGCGCATTCTCCGGGGAAGTGCCGCCAGGCACCTACGCCGTGGTCTATCGCACACCCGGTATGGAGCAGGATAAGCAGGCTGACAGAATCGAAAACATCAAGGTTGTTGCTGGTCAGGATGTGGCCGCCGATGTCGACATGTCGCGCAAGGAATACATTGACGCCCTACCGCCGGAGACCAGAAAGCAGCTGGAAGAGATGCGCGAACACAACTCGGCGGCCATGAAGGCGAATGCCGTCATTAAGAACCTCAACGCCGACCTCAAGGCCGTCGTGCAGGATATTCATGACGCCGACAACGCGCGCGCCACTGCAATGCAACAACTCGGTGCGTCAGCTTCAAGAGCCGACATTGATGCCAAGGAAGCCGAGATCAAGACCCAGAAATACACTGAGGTCGAAGTCCTGATGACCAAGGACACGCAGCTTCGGCCCGCCGAGTCGATTCTATGGGCATATCTCGGCCAGGGCCAGGTGGGGTTGAAGAAATACGACGCCGCTGAAGCCTCCTACAAAAAGGCAATCGAAACCGATGCTGCATCCAAGACGCCGAAGCCTCCGGTGCAGGGTATGGCCCAGGAAGGTCTCGGCTCCATCTACGCCCGCAACGGCAAGGTTGCGGAAGCGAGCGCAGCCTACGAGGCAGCCGCTAAGATCGATCCCACCAAGGCTGCCTTGTATCTGAAGAATGAAGCAGTCATCTTCTCCCAGGTTGGCAACGCCGATGCGCAGGCCACAGCTGCTGAGGCAGCGATAGCCGCCAATCCGCAGGATCCTCTGCCGTACTACCTCAAGGGCCAGGCGCTCGTCGCGAAGGCCACCGTCGATCCAAAGACCCAGAGAATCGTCCTTCCTCCGGGCTGCGGCGAGGCTTATCAGAAGTACCTTGAACTCGCACCCACCGGTCCCTATGCGGCCGACGTCAAGGGAATCCTTGACCAGGCCGGGCAGAAGGTCGACTCCAGCTACAAGGCTCCAAAGGCCAGCAAAAAGTAACGACCGTCCTGGTTTGTCATTCACAAAGGGCGCCTCCGCCTGCCGGATGCGCCCTTTGCACTTTGCGACGATCGACCCGCGCAATCCCTCCCAGTGAGAAAACCCTGCTTCACCGGCCCGGTTACATCACCACTTTCAGCAGCAGCTTCAGAACCTCCTTGGGCGACATCACCGTCAACAGGAGGGGTGTCAGCGGCAGCAGGGTGGCGATCACCAGGTGAACAATTACGCGCGGATCAAGAGGCAGGGGCTTCATCTTCTCGACGAAGCTGAAGCTGTTGCCAAGATCGGCCAGCGACTGGATGTCTCCTGAGCCAAGCAGCTGCTCATGTTCCGGATTCTCGTGTTCG
>Ga0335069_10010849_pt1 | contig 12891 bp, 12 predicted proteins | sample Lox_Sample_11_FD_206714 | JGI IMG/M metagenome (GOLD analysis project Ga0335069, IMG submission 206714) | Soil microbial communities from Loxahatchee National Wildlife Refuge, Florida, United States - Lox_Sample_1.1 | ecosystem: Environmental > Terrestrial > Soil > Wetlands | place: USA... | reverse complement strand
CAGCCGGTGGAGGCCGGGACCCTCGCCCTTCTTCCCCTCCCGAAACCTTCGCCATTCGCCCGTTCCACCCGGAAGCCGGAAAGCCGCGAGCTCCAGCCCCCTACGCCCTCGTCCCCCTGACTGGGTAGCCGACCGTCTGCCCGAAGAGCACGCGCTGCTCTGGGCGCAGCGGCAGCCTCGCCATGAGGGCCACCCGATCGCAATTGTGGAACCACGCCGCCAGCCCCGCCGAGGCCGCGAACAGGTAGACGTTGGCGGCGATGAGCCCTGTGTCCACGTAGTAGTACGATCGCTGGACCTCGGGATCGAGGAGCCCGGGCTCGCGATACCCCGATGTGTTGGCGAGCCTGTCGATGTCCACCGCGTAGATGAGACGAACGGGTGCCTCCGCACCGCGATGGCCCTGGCCGCGGCCGATCGCCAGGGGGCGGAGGTCTCCCGCGGCAATGGGCAAGAGCCTGTGTCCGACTGGATCGTACAGGTATGTCCCCCCTTCCAGCGCGACGAAGACGTCGATCTCCTGGGAGTTGCTCGCCGAGGCCGCCGTCCTGCCGCGAAGCCGGAAGGGACCGACCTTCCGGTTCACACCGCACGCCGCCCAGAGCAGGTTCGAAAGGGCCTTCAACGAGAGCTTCCTCACCTCAAACTCGCGAACGGTCCGCCGGAGTTCCAGCGCGCGGGCCAGGGGCATGGTGCGGCCCAACGCCGGCCTGGGGAGATCGATGGGGGGAAGATCGCCTTTCACTCTTCCTCGGTGGCGCCCTCGGCTCGTCTTCACCATTCTGGACCTCCGGCACCGCTCACATCCTCCCCGCCTGCGAAGGAACATGCTCCGACGGTGGGAGAAGAGCTCGGCGATGATCCGAGTATACGGCGGCCGCTGCCCCACCCCTCGGCCTTTGAAAGATCCTGGTTCAGGCCCAGAGACAGTTCACACCGCCACGCGCGTACCCCTCCGCGGCCACCAAGAGGTCGAGCGCGGGCGTGGCCGCGTCGTCCGCGAACGGCTCGACCCGTGAATCGCGCTCCAGGTAGAAGAGCTTGAGGTAGGTACGGCAGGCGCTGCACGCCTCGGCCTTGACAGCGACGTACCGAGGCTCGAGCGCATAATAGGTGAGGCGGCCGACCTCCCCGCAGGTGGTGCACACGAGGCGGGTCGAGTGCCACTGCGCGCCGCAGAGGGAACAGGCGAGATACCGCAGCCGGTCGTCGCCCAAGACCACGCCCGCTACCGGCGGCGCTCCGCACACCGGGCAGAGACCGTCGGAGCGGACCGCCACCTCGGGCGGCGGACGAGCGGCCGAGGCGGTGAACACCACCTGCAGCGCCGCCCCCACGAACGGGACCAACGCCGCCTCGGCCTTTTCCGTGTCCCCCGAAACCACTCGGGAGGCCAAGGCCTCCAGGTCCGAACTCCCCAGGGTGCGGAGCTTCGCCGTCGTCGCCCGGACCCCCGCGGGCACGTTTGCCCCCTCCACCTTCGCCAGCACCTCCGCGAGCGCCTGCCGCCAAGAGACGGGGAGCCCCCGATCCGAGAGGGCAAAGCCCTCCTCCGCCAGACGCAGCCCTTCGAGGACTTCGGCCTGCGCGGTGACGAGCTGGGCGAGGAACGCGAGGAAGTCCTCGGCCGCGTGCCCGGGGGCGAGCGAACGGAGCCGCTCCGCCCGCCTGCGAAAGAGATCCCGCCGGGGCGGACGGAGGAGGGGGATCTCCAAGGGCTCGGCCCCGGGAGCGCTCACCCCTCTTCCCTCTCTGTGATCTCTCGGTACCAGGCCGGGTGGTGGTAACGAGCCCAGGCCCGCGTGACCGTGCCGCGGACCATGGACCTGATGGATCCCTTCGTCCAGTAGGCAGCGTAGACGTGAACCCCCACCCCCACGAACATGACGAAGGCACAGGCGGCATGGACGAGTCCGGCGGCACGGCGCAGGCCGGCCGGGAACACCGGCGCGAACCAGGGCTGCCACATCAGCACGCCGGTGCCGAGGAGCACCGCGATGATCGGCACCATCGACCAGAACATGAGCTTCTGGCCGGCGTTGTACTTGCCGGTGTCCCCCGGGTGATGCTCCTTCTTCATGTAGAGGAACATGTTCTTCACCCAGTCCCGGTCGGCCGGCAGCCAAGTGTTGTCGGACCACACCTGGGCCGCGTAGGGATAGAACAGCAGGACCAGGGCGAGGCCGGCCAGCGGGTGGATGAATCGCATGAGCTGCCCGCCCCCGAAGAGCGAGGACAGCCAGAAGAAGAAGGGGTGGAAGAGGGCCAACCCCGAGAGGAACAGGAAGACGAAGGCCACCGCCACCGCCCAGTGGACGATCCGCTCGCGGTTCGTGTGGCGGACGATGAGCTCCTTCGAGCCGGTCGCTCCTCCCCGGCCGGAGAGGCCTCTAGTCCGCCCGGTCTGGCCAGCCGGATCGGCCATGACTAGTGCGGACCTCCTTCCTCGTTCTCTTCCTCCCCCACCTCCAAGGGCCCGTGCCGCATGTAGTGCAGGACCCCTGCCACGAGCACCGCGAACATGGTGAACACCCCGAGACCCCTCGCCAAGCCGCTCCGCCAGACCCGGAGGAGCGGCCCGACGCGCGGGTCCTCTGGCAGGCCGTAGAGGCGGGGCCGGTCCCCGTGGGGAAGGACGAAGAAGACATGCGTGCCGCCGACGCCCGGGGGGTCGTAGATCGCGGCCTGCGCAAAGCCGCGCTCCCCGAGGTCGGCCAGGCGGTGGTATGCCGCCTCTCGCATGTCCTCCTTCGAGCCGAAGGAGAGCGCCTGGGTGGGGCAGCTCTTGATGCAGGCCGGCTCGAGCCCCACCGCCACCCGGTCGGAGCAGAGCGTGCACTTGTAGACCTTGGAGTCCTCCTTGCGGAGGCGTGGGATCTGGAAAGGACAGCCGGCCATGCAGTACCCGCAGCCGATGCAGTTCTCCTCCTGGAAGTCGACGATGCCGTTCGAGTACTGGACGATCGCTCCGGGCGCCGGGCAAGCGCGCAGACAGCCCGGATCGGCGCAGTGGAGGCACCCGTCCTTCAGGATGAGCCAGCGCAGCTGGCCATCGATCTCCGCCTCGGTGAAGCGCATGAGGCACCAGGTCTGATCCGAGAGGTCGGGCGGATTGGTGTACGATCCGCTCGCAAAGCCCACCGCGTCCCGCAGGTCGTTCCACTCCATGCAGGCCGCCTGGCAGGCCTTGCACCCGATGCACCGCGACACGTCGATGAGCTTGGCCACCTCCAGCGTCTGCCGCGCGTTCGGGGGCACGAACGTGGTGGCGGAGCGGCGCTGGATGTCGAGCGACTGGAGCGCCATGGCCCTTAGGCCCTCCGGACGTCGACCAGGAACGCCTTGAACTCCGGCGTCTGGATGTTGGCGTCGCCCACGAAGGGAGTGAGGCTGTTCGTGAGATACCCCGGACGGGTCAGCCCCTCGAACCCCCAGTGGAAGGGAAGGCCGACGGTGTGGACCTCCTTACCCTCCACCGAGAGCGGCCGAATGCGCTTCGTCACGAGGGCCTTCACCTTGATCTGGCCTCTCTTCGAGCGCACGAGGACCAGGTCGCCATTACGGATCTGACGAAGCCGGGCGAGGTCCTCGCCGATCTCCACGAATGCCTCGGGCTGCAGCACCGCCGGGATCCGGGCGTGCTTCGTCCAGAAATGGAAGTGCTCGGTGAGCCGGTAGGTGGTGGCGACGAAGGGGAAGTCCCGGGCGGTCCCCAGCCGCTCTCGATCGCCCGGGAAGATGCGGGCGGCCGGGTTGGAGAGGGAGCGGGGCGACAGCGGATTTTGCGACAGCGGGGTCTCGAAGGGTTCGTAGTGCTCGGGGAAGGGCCCCTCGACCATGCCCCCCAGGGCAAACAGGTGCCCTACGCCGTCCGGGTTCATGATGAAGGGGAAGACGTTCTCACCCGGCGCCGCGTCGGGCCGAATGTCCGGAACGTCGGCGCCATCCCATCTCTTGCCGGTCCAGTAGACGTATCGCCGCCGCGGGTCCCAGGGCGCCCCCGAGGGATCCGCCGAGGCGCGGTTGTAGAGGATGCGCCGGTTGGCGGGCCAGGACCAAGCCCAGCCCAGGGTGTTCCCCAGCCCACTCGGGTCGGCCGCGTCGCGGCGCGCCATCTGATTGCCGGCCTGGGTGAAGGACCCGGCAAAGATCCAGCAGCCACTGGCGGTGGAGCCGTCGGCCTGGAGGAGCCCGAACCCGGAGAGCTGCTCGCCCTCCCGGGCCAAGACCTTCGTCGGGTCCTTCGGATCGAGGAGATCCACGAGGGCCGTGCCGTTGAACTCGCGGGCCAGCTCCTCGGGGGAAGGAGCGTGCGGGATCCGGTAGGGCCAGTGCAGCTTCAAGATGGGATCGGGAAAGGCACCGCCCTCCTTCTCGTACAGCGCGCGGACCCGGAGGAAGATTTCGGCCATGATCTCCGGATCCCCTCTCGCCTCCCCCGGAGGATCGGCGGCCTTGAAGTGCCACTGCAGCCAGCGGCCGCTGTTCACGAGCGAGCCGTCCTCCTCGGCGAAGCAGGTGGAGGGAAGCCGGAAGACCTCGGTCGCGATGGTGCCGGTGTCCACCTCGTGCAGCTCGCCTCGGCTCTTCCAGAAGGTGGAGGTGTCGGTGGCGAGCGGGTCGATCACCACCAGGAACTTGAGCTTGGACAGCGCCGCCGTGAGCTTGGCCTTGTCCGGCACCGAGCCGAGCGGGTTGAAGCCCTGGCAGAAGTAGCCGTTCACCTTGCCCTGGTGCATGAGCTCGAAGGCCGCCAGGATGTCGTAGGGCCGGTCGTTCTTCGGCAAGAAGTCGTAGGCGAAGTCGTTCTCCTTCGTGGCCGCCGCCCCGTACCAAGCCTTGAGTAGAGATACGAAGAACTTCGGAGTGTTCTGCCAGTAGTTCATCTGACCCGGCCGGAGCGGCTTGGGCGTCCGGGCGGCCAGGTAGGTCTTCAAATCCGGTTCCTTCTCGGTGGGCAGGGCCAGGTAGCCGGGAAGGAGGTGGCTCATCACCCCGAGGTCGGTGAGCCCCTGGATGTTCGAGTGGCCGCGGAGCGCGTTCACCCCGCCCCCGGGAATGCCGATGTTCCCGAGGAGCAGCTGGATGACGGCGATGGCGCGGATGTTCTGCGAGCCGACCGAGTGCTGCGTCCACCCCAGCGCGTAAAGGCTCGTCATGGCGCGCCCGGGTGCGGCGGTGGAGGAGATGACCTCGCAGATCTTGAGGAACGTCTCCTTCGGGACACCGGTGAGGCTCGACACCACCTCGGGCGTGTAGCGGGCGTAGTGAGCCTTGAGAAGCTGGAACACGCACCGCGGGTCCTCAAGGGTGGGATCGACCCGAGCGTAGCCGTCCGGGTCGAGCTCGTAGGCCCAGCTGCTCCGGTCGTAGCTGCGCTTCTCGCCGTCGTAGCCGCTGAAGAGCCCTCCCTCGAAGCCGTAGTCCCGGCGCACCAGGAACGAGGCGTTGGTGTAGCTCTTCACGTACTCGTGCTGGATGCGGTCGTTCTCCAAGAGGTAGCGGATCACGCCGCCCAGGAAGGCGATGTCCGTCCCGGGGCGGATCTGCGCGAACAGGTCGGCCACGGCAGCGGTCCGGGTGAAACGCGGATCCACCACCACCAGGCGGGCCTTGTTCTTGACCTTCGCCTCCATCACCCACTTGAAGCCGCAGGGGTGCGCCTCGGCGGGGTTTCCACCCATCACCAGGACGACGTCCGCATTGCGGATGTCGACCCAGTGGTTGGTCATCGCACCGCGACCGAACGAGGGGGCCAGACCGGCCACCGTGGGGCCGTGTCAAACCCGCGCCTGGTTGTCCAGGGCGGTCATCCCCATGGCGCGGATGATCTTGTTGGTGATGTAGCCGGACTCGTTGGAGGAAGCGGAGGCAGCCAGAAAGGCGACCGTGGTCCAGCGGTTCACCGTGACCTCGCCGGCACGGGCGAGGAAGTTGCGATCGCGGTCGTCCTTCAGGAGCCGGGCGATCCGATCGAGCGCCCAGTCCCACTCCACCCGCTTCCACTCCTTCTCGCCCGGCCCGCGATACTCCGGATGGCGGAGCCGGTTGGGGCTGTGGACGAAGTCGAGGAGGCTCGCGCCCTTGGGGCAGAGCGTTCCGCGGTTCACCGGGTGATCGGGATCGCCCTCCACGTGGATGATTTCGGTGCGGGCGTTCTTCGATCGGTCGCCGAGCCCGTGGAGGATGACCCCGCAGCCCACCGAGCAGTACGGGCACGTGTTGCGGGTCTCGCTGGTCTCGGCAAGCTTGAAGGTCCGGACCTCGGCGAGGACGCGCGCAGGCGAGAACCCCAGGGCGGCGAGGCTCGTCGCTCCCATGCCGGAAGCGGTGAGCTTGAGGAACCCACGGCGAGAGACCTTCATGCGATGCTCCTGCACGAGAGGGGTGAGCGTGGGACTCCGTTGACGCTAGCACCTCTGGATCGGAGAGAAGAGGCCTGAACCCTTGTGGGGCGGCGCAGGCCCGGAGAAAAGGATTGTCCCGCTTGCTGACGGAACCGTCGCTCGAAGGCCTCACGAAGACCGCGGGGATTACCCTTTCGCCGAGCCTCGGCGAAATGAACCGTCCGGATAAAGCGTAGTCGGTACGAGCAAATGGGACGATTGGGCCCCGGTGCCTGGGCGGATAGGGGTGGAACTCAAAGGAGCGGGAGTGGCAGAACCCCCGACGACAGACCGAGACCTGCGCCGTACGAATCCTCGGTGGTCGGTCGAGACAAGCGCAGTGCCAAGAACGCCCCTCGAGCATGGGCGGGAGACGACGCTCCCGAGGCTTCGTCCATAAGGCCCGATAACACCTCCCGGGCGAAAGGAGGCGAATGTCACCACAACCCGGGAGGGAGGAGATTCGAATCGGAATCTCCTCCTGTCTTCTCGGCCACAAGGTTCGTTACGACGGAGGCCACAAGAAAGATCCGCTCGTCACCGGCGCCTTGAGCTCGTTCATGACCTTCGTCCCGGTCTGCTCCGAGGTCGAGGTGGGCATGTCCGTCCCTCGCCCGCCCATCCGGCTCGTCCGGTGGCGGCTACCCCTTCGGGAGGATCGCTTCCAGCCTCTGCTTCATCTCCGCAGATGTCGGCTCGACCGCGGAATCGAGGTGCGCGACGACGTCGCCCGCTGGATCGACCAGGAATTTGTTGAAGTTGAAGGGGACCCCGGCCGCCAGGAACGGCCTAAGCGACCGAGTCCACGGCGCTTTTGTCAGGAGGGGCCAGCGCGCCAGGTGCCGAATTAGGTGCGCTTCCGTCTCGGCCCGTGTACCTGGCGACACTCACGGCAGGTGACGGCGCACCCGCTGCTCGGCGATCCAGGCCTGGTGTTGCGGCTCCCTGAACTCCGCGTACGGGTCGTACGGGTTGTCCGGGTCCGGTTCCAGGGCCTCGACGCGCGCTCGGTCGGCCGGGGACAGGCCGGGGAACCGGGAGAGAGCCCGCGCGATGGCCCGGTTCGCCTTCGCGAGGGTGCCGGCCTCGGGCTGCTCGACGACCAGGCGGCGAGCGCCGCTCTTCGTGGCGGGGAGCCCGTACACCATCGATCGGGCGCCGCACTCCAGGCTCGTCTCGGCCTCCTGGCGCATCGTCAGCGCCGACACGAGGGCCTCGAACGCGTGCTCGTCGCCCGCGTGGAAGGCCCGCCGCGCGTTCAGGATGCGCGCCACGCCCCGCCAGATCTCGGCCTGGTACTCGGGGAGGTTCTCTGGCGGTGCAGGAACGCGAGGCATGGCATCACCGGCGGAGGAACTCGTCGATGTGCTCCGCCGGGCGCTCGGCCGTCACCCGTGCCCGGTCCGCCGGGGTGAGCCCGAAGCGGGACAACCAGTAGGCGATCGCCTTGTCCGCCTTCGCCAGGATCCGGACCTCGGGCCTCTCGATGATCAGGGTTCCTCCCCCCTTGGTCGCTGGCCTGGCATACACCATCGCGCGATTCCCGCCGGCAGAGAGGGACGCCTCCGCCTCGGCCTTCATCGCGAGGGCCGCGACGAGGCTCTCGAAGGCCAGTTCGTCGCCCTCGCAGAAGACCTGGCGCGCGTTCACGATGCGCGCCGCCTTCTTCCAGATCTCCCGCCGGCCCTCGGGCAAGGTGGCGGGCGGCCTCGGGACCCGGGCCGGCTTGCCTCGGGGAGCCTCCGGGAACGCGCCGTGGACAACCCTCGCGATCGTGCTCTTGGGGCTTCGCCCGCCGCCGAATCCCTGGGGCATCGGTCTAGGATAGCACTCCTTTGGGGCAGGGGAACCTCGATCGAAGTTGCACCAGATACGCGAGTTTGCCTGACGCGTCGGTCAGGAAAGAAGGGATCGTTTAACATTTTGACCCCCCTACCCCCTCGAGGCCCTTCAGTACTTGTACGACTCGATGAACCGCTCGAGCGACGCGCGCTCCTCGGCCTCGAGCGCCAGCTCGGCCTTGTACTTCCGCTCGTTCCAGTGCCGCCTGACGGCGTCGCGGTAGAGGTCGCGCAACGTGGTCGGCGGGAGCGCGTCGAGTTCTACCTGCTCGAGCGCGCCATGGTTCTCGATGAACCCGGCCGCGCGCGGGTCGCCGGCCTTGCCCATTGCCACGGGCAGATCGAAGCATCCGGTCCGCGCAAGAAAGTCCCGGAGGATGTCCTCCCCGCTCGGATCGAAATCGCCCGCGTAGATGAGCGAGGCCGGGCGTCCCTGGCCCTCCCCGTCTCGCTTGATCGCGTCGATGTACGTCTCGCTCGAGTACCCGGCGACCGCCAGGACGGCGACGCCGAGGTCCTCGAACCAGCTGCGCAGCTGCAGGCGTAGGCCGCGCTTCTCGACCCCGAGGTAGAGCGACTCGCGTTGGCCCTTGGTGCGGTCCCGATGGTAGAGCGGCACGGCGGCCTCGAGCACCGCCTCGGGGGTCGGGAACGAGAGCATGCGCTCGATCGAGCGCGTCTCGTCCACGAAGTCCGGGAACGTTCCCTCGCGTCGCGCCTCGGCGGTCCGGGCCGAGAGGGTGCGGTAAGCGACGGGGGTATTCGGGAGCACCTGCTCGGCGACGAGGCGGTAGAACAGCTGGCGAAGAGTGACCCCGGTGTCGTACGTCGCCATGATGGCGCGCGCCCGGTCGAGCACCGCGGGCCAGCTCGTACTTGTACGCCCCCCCTTCATTTCCTCGATTATGGTTTCTCCCCGGCTCGGGGTTGATGCGGCCACGCCTTCCGCGCCCACAACTCGGGCGGGATCCGTCCGTGGGTCCGGCTGGAGGAACGGACGAAAGGCACGCCGCAAGGAGGTGTCATGCCAGGTTCTCGAGAACGAGGTCACGCCGAGAGTTCGGAACGCGGAAACGAGGGCGGGGAAGAGCGCGCGGAGGACCCGGAGCATGCCGGGTGATGATCCTCGTCGGCAGCCAGAATCGTCAACAGTTACCCGCAAGACGAATTGTGGCGAGCGACAGGGTTCTGGCTAGGGACAACGAACATCTCTTATCGGACGCAGAAAGGCGGGTTGTCCCGCCCGCTGGTCGACGAGGCCCGAAGTCATTGTTTACGCCCCATGGAAGCGCTTGCGCACGGGATGTAACGCACGCGCTCGGAGGAATATACGGACCGCAAGAGCAGGGGAGGGGCATATGGCACAAAAGCTCCGAAACCGAAGCAGGACTTCACTGACCCTGGCGCTGCTCGCCTCCGTGCTCCTGCTTGGCGCGAGTCCCTGCTCCCTTCAATACGTCCCAAGCCGAACCTGCACGGCACTTACGATGACAGTGCAAATCGGCAGGCCGGGCGTACTCCTTCCCGACTGCCTTGGGACCGCGCCGATGGAGATCACTTTGGGCGAGAACATCACCTTCCCAACGCTCCCGCCGACGCTGACCGAGGACATCGTTCCAACACGGTTCTCAGATGAGATCCGCGTCACTCCGACTGCAGCCGCCGTTCCGGGCGATCTCGTGATGGTGGTCCACACAGCTCAGAGAGGAGGGGTCCCGGTCACGCCGCGAACGTACACTGTCACAGTTCACGTAGTCGCGACCGGCTGCGTCCCTACGTGCAACGCGGTCACCTGCGGACACGTCGACGGCTGCAACTTCACGTGCCCGAATGGCTCGGGATGCTGCGACGCCGCATCTCATTGCCTTAATCACCTCTGCGGAAGCCCCGACGGCTGCGGGGGACAGTGCGATTCTGCCTCGTCAAGCTGCACGCCGCCTCCGTGCACCCCTGCGTGCGCCACTCTCACCTGCGGAATCGCCGACGGCTGCGGAGTAACGTGCCAGCCTGGCTCGGGATGCTGCGACCCCATAGCTAACTGCTCAACTCTCCGCTGTGGAAGCCCCGACGCTTGCGGAGGAACGGGAACGTGCCAGCCTGGCTCGGGATGCTGCGACGCTATATCTAACTGCTCCAATCTCCTCTGCGGAAGCCCCGACGGCTGCGGGGGACAGTGCGATCCTGCCTGGTCAAGCTGCACGCCGCCTCCGTGCACCCCTGCGTGCGCCACTCTCACCTGCGGAAACCGCGACGGCTGCGGAGTAGAGTGCGTGGCTGGCTCGGGATGCTGCGACGCTATAGCTAACTGCTCAACTCTCCGCTGTGGAAGCCCCGACGGCTGCGGAGGAACGGGAACGTGCCTTCCTGCCACCTCAAATTGCACTTCTCATGCCCCCGCAGTAGCCACCGTAGTCGCGGCCGCCAACGTGGTCCCTCAGGGAGGGGTGGAGTCCTTGGGGTGTAATGTGACGGGTGGCGTTGGGCCTTTCACCTACACCTGGCACGGGTACCGGGATGACGGCTCGCCGTGCAATGTTCCTTGCGACAATCCGGATTTCTGCCCCAATAGCAATCCGTGCCGCGACAATCCTAACGTGTGCGGCGGCGGTGGTTCGTGCATCCTCTCCTCCGGGCGCACCCAATTCCCCGATGCAACGCTGGTCTTTCCAACGAGCAATTTCTATTTCTTCTGCGTGATCACCGACAGCGGAGTATCCGCGTCGGATCCGAACAGGACAGTCACTGGGTACATTAGGCTCTCGGAAAGCGATGGGCCGGTAGGTAACTTCACCGTGGGTGCGGGCCCGTTCCACTTAGGCGTCGACGACGTGCTATTCGATGCCAGCGGGAGCACCAACGTGACGGTGCCCGTGAGCTGGACCATTGATCGCTATGTTGGGCCCCCGCCCCAGAACCCGCCGACGGGGATCGAAGACTTCCTGGTGCTCTATAGCGGAATCACAACGGCGTGGGTACAATTCTACAGTGTTTCCACCGTTCCGATGTCCCTGAGGGTTCCGGCCTCCACTTTCTCAACTGCCGGGATCTATCGCATGCGGCTGGATGTCTTCGATGATGTCTTTAACTCCCACAGCAGCTACCAGTACTTCACAATAGTTCCGTAAGGCTCGAACTGCCCGGGGACAGCCGTCTTGACCGGCAGCTCGTTCTCGCTCGAGGCAGCCGTCGCAACGGCTTCCGCGGCGGGTTCCCCCCATGTGCGTGGCGGAGGAGACGGTGATGGCGAGCCCGAGCATCACGAGGAGCCGGGGGGCGTCGCGCTCGAGGCGCCAGGTCTCGACCACGTTTCTCCAGGGCGATCAGGATCGCCGCATCATCGAGAGGGACCTCCTCCTCGGGGATCGGTTCCGGTTTGGCGTCGGGGTAGGGCATCGAGGGGAAAACGAGCGGCTAGCGTAGGAGCGGCCGCCTGGGCGAAGTGGTGCAAAAAGAAGTGGTGCAAGGAACCGGGGTGGAGCGCGCCGGGAAGGGCAGCGGTGCGTGCGCGCGAAGTGGTGCGCGCACCGTCTTCCCTTTAGGGCCGCGCCACTCGCACAATTTCGCCTGGGAGTGAAGGGGAGAAGTGGTGCAGGAGGTCGCTGCACCAGTTTGCACCAGTTGCACCGGTTCCCTCATATCTGCCCCCTTGGTGGTGGCGTGAGGCGGTCGCGCCACCCCTCGACGGTCACGAGTGGGCGTCCACCACCCCGCGTCTTCCGGTCCGGGTCTCGCTGTAGCGCCTTCGCCTCGATGGCTGCGGCGACGACTTTGGGTAGCGCCTTCTCCGCACAGCCGATCTCTTTCCGGTACGAGCGCAGGGCGCGCTCCGTGATCGGTTCCCCGAGTGCGGAGAGCCGCTCGATCACCCCGCACAGGGCGAGGATCTGGGCGGCCTCATCCTCGGCCTCCTTGGCCTTCCGGGCGCCCTCGCCGCGCTTCCCGGCGCGGTTCTTCCACTCCTCGGGCGTCTCAGGAACGAACCGGAGGCCGTCGCGCGTGTACCACTTGTAGCGAATGGTCACCTCGTGGGGGCCATTGCGGTTCTTGTCGAGCAGCATCGAGCACCGTCGAGCGCCCTCGCGCTCGGCTCGAACGGGGCGAGCCGCCTCTCCCCCTCGGCTCCCTCATCGTCCTGACCCTCTCTCCGGTCTCAAGCCCGGGAGCGGGGGCGCCCCTCACCGTTCGAAGTTCGCCCACTCGCACCTGGCCGGAGCGGGTCGCTCAAACGGAAGCCGCCTCGGGGCGACCCACCGCAACTCTTGCCGTGGAGCATTCGCGAGGCTGCCGACCATGACCGGAGGCCCTTCCTCCTCGTGAGAAGCCGCTCACCACACACGGCCGCAGGGAGCTGAGAAGAGTGCAGGCCACGGGCTCGGCAAGAAGGCCGCTCAACGGGTCGCACGTTCTTAGGAACGCTCCGCGGCGCAGCGCGCAGGCAGGGCGCGCTGGCCGCGAGAGCAGCGCGGGACGCCTGCAAGGAGGGGAGCGGCGCCAGCGCCAGAAGGGTAGACCCGCAAGTGACCCCAGCGTTAACATGGGGAGCGTTCTTTCTGGCACGAGAGAAGCGCATCATCGGCGAAACCGAGAGGTGTTCATCGCACCCTGGCCGCGGAAAGGGTGGCAGCCGCGGCGTATGAGTGAGCCCCTCCCGCCTCATGCCTTCG
>Ga0335069_10010847_pt1 | contig 12892 bp, 10 predicted proteins | sample Lox_Sample_11_FD_206714 | JGI IMG/M metagenome (GOLD analysis project Ga0335069, IMG submission 206714) | Soil microbial communities from Loxahatchee National Wildlife Refuge, Florida, United States - Lox_Sample_1.1 | ecosystem: Environmental > Terrestrial > Soil > Wetlands | place: USA... | reverse complement strand
TTTGACGTGGGTCCGGGACTAGTTCTTCCTGGATGCGAACATTTTGACGACCTCTGCCACCACTGAGGGGACCAGGAGCAGGGGCAGGACGATCTCCAATTGCTGCCATCCCATCGGCAGGGTGTTGAAGACGGTATTCAATCCCGGGATGTAGACCACCCCCAGCAGCAGGGCCATGGAGGATAAAAAGGCCATGTTCATATTCCGGTTCTTGAACACCCCGATCTTGAAGAGCGGGTAGCGCTCCGAGCGGGAGGTGAAGGCCCGGAACAACTCGGAGGCCGACAGGGTGACGAAAGCCATCGTCTCCGCCATCAGGTTCGAGGGAGTGGGGAACCATTTCAGGCCGATGAAATATGCAGCCAGACTCACGGAAGTGATCGCGATCGTCTGGGTCAGGATGCCAACCTGCATGAAGCGGTTGATGATGGGTTCCTTGGGCGGGCGCGGCGGGCGGGACATGATGTCGGGATCGCCCTTTTCGGTGCCGAGCGCCAGGGCCGGCGCGCCGTCAGTGACCAGGTTCAGCCAGAGCAGTTGGATGGCCGTCAGCGGGGAGTTCTTCGTGATCAGCGTCCCCAGGAAGATGATCAGGATCTCGGCCACGTTGCACGAAAGCAAGTAGTAGACGAACTTGCGGATGTTGCTGTAGATGACCCGCCCCTGCTCGACCGCGTCGACGATGCTTACGTAGTTGTCGTCGGTCAGGACCATGTCAGCGGTTTCCTTGGCCACGTCGGTGCCGGTGATGCCCATCGCCACGCCGATGTTGGCGCGCTTGATGGCCGGGGCGTCGTTGACCCCGTCGCCGGTCATGGCGACCACTTCGCCGTTGGCCTGCAGGGCGTCCACAATGCGCATCTTGTGTTCGGGGGAGACGCGGGCGAAGACGTCCACCTGCTCGATCTCGGACTTCAGGACGTCATCGCTCATCCGGTCCAGGTCCGCGCCGGTCAGGACGGCGTGCCCGGGGCGCAGCAGCCCGATGGTCTGGGCGACCGCCCGGGCGGTGTTGGGATAGTCCCCTGTGATCATCACGGTCCGGATGCCCGCATGCCCGGCCTTTTCGAGGGCGTGCTTGACTTCCTCGCGGGCCGGGTCGATCATGCCGACCAGCCCGATGAAGACCAGGTCTTTTTCAAGCTCATCCACCGGAACGGATTCGGCCTTGGGGGCTTCTTCGACCACCCGGTAAGCCAACCCGAGGACGCGCAGGGCGTCCTGGGTCATCGCATCGTTGGCGTCCCGGATGCGCTGGCGGATGTCGTCGCCCATCGGCTTGGTCTTGTCGTCGATGGTCTGGTAGGAAGTGCACAGGTCCAGGACGAGGTCGGGGGCGCCTTTCACGGCGATGACGTCCCAACTCTGCAGCTTGCCGTTGTTGAATGGGGAAAGATCGTCAGCGCTCGGTTTTTTGATGTCGTGGATGGTGACCATGCGCTTGCGTTCCGAATCGAAGGGCACCTCGTCCTGGCGAGGATAGGCTTCGTGCAGTGTCACATGGTAGGCATCCGCCTTGGCTGCGGCGATGAGCAGCGACCCTTCGGTTGGGTCGCCGACGATGCGGTACGACTGGTCGTCGCCTTCGATCGCTTCGAGCTGGGCGTCGTTGTTCAGCGCGCCCACCCACAGGGCGGTCCCGATGCCGGGATATTTGTCCAGGTCGACGGTCTTGTTGCCCACCTGGAATTCGCCTCGCCGGGAATAGCCCGTCCCGGTCACGTTGACGAACTGCCCGTCCACCCAGACGCGCGTGACGGTCATTTCGTTCTGAGTCAGGGTCCCGGTCTTGTCAGAGCAGATGACCGTGGCCGAGCCGAGCGTCTCCACGGAGGAAAGCCGGCGGATCAGGGCGTGCCGGCGGATCATCTCGCGCATGCCCAGGGCCAGGCTGATGGTGACCACGGCGGGCAGGCCTTCGGGAACGGCCGCGATGGCCAGGCTGACGGCGACGATGAAGAACTCGACCAGTTCGGTCTTGGCAGCCTTGAGGTAGGCCAGCAAGCCGCCGCCGGCCGCAGTCAGAAGACTCAGGTTGGTGTTTTCGATCACTGCCACGACGAAGACGACCGCACATACGGCCAGCGCGCCCCAACCGAGGGTCTTGCCGAGCTGGTCGAGGCGCTTCTGCAGGGGAGTCTCCTCCTGGTCGACACCTTCGAGCATTTTGGCGATCAGGCCCAGTTGCGAGCGCATCCCGGTCCCGATGACCACGCCGCGCCCGCGCCCGTATGTGACCGTGGTGCCCATGAAGGCGGTGTTCTTCCGGTCGCCCAGGGGAATGTTCTCCTCCAGTTTCATGGCGGCGTTTTTCTGGACCGGCAGGGATTCGCCGGTCAGGGCGGCCTCCTCGACCTGCAGGTTGACCGCCTCCAGCAGGCGGACATCCGCCGGGACGTGGTTGCCCGCCTCCAGGTAGACGATGTCGCCGGGCACGAGCTCGCCCGCCGGGACAGTCTCGCGCTTGCCATCCCGCAGGACGTGCGCTTCCGGTGAAGCCAGTTTCTTCAGGGCGGCCAGGGCCTCCTCGGCGCGCCGCTCCTGGACGATACCCAGGATGGCGTTCAACAGGACAATGGCGATAATGGCCGATGCGTCCACCCATTCGCCCAGCAGGGCGGAGACGATGGATGCCACGATCAGCAGCATGACGATGAAGTTGTTGAATTGCTCCCAGAGCAGTTGCAGGAAACTTGGGCGGGGCGCCTCGGTCAGTTGGTTGGGGCCATAGTGGGCCAGGCGTTCGGCAACTTCGGCGGCGCTCAGCCCGCCCTCGCGGACTTTGAGATGCTCGAGGACCTCCTTCGCAGGGATGGCATGCCAGGGGGTCGAATCAGGCTGGGGGGTGGTTTCTTCGTTCTGCGGTGTTGGTTTCTTCACGATTCGCTGCTCCATAGGAAGGTATCGGAAAATCCGGAAATGGTTCTTATTTCTTCGTTGATGGTCCGATGTGTGTGCCGGAGGGAATGACGGCGTTCTTGGGGATGACCACGATGCCGTCCTGGACGACCCAGTTCTCGGCTGCCAACTCGGTGCCAGCCGGAAAAGGCTGGATGACGATATCGGCGCCCAGGCGGGCATTCTTGTCGATGATGGCGCCTTCGATGGAACAATTCGGACCGACCCCGATCGGCGGCGTGGAGGGCAGCTCGGCGGCGTAATAGTCCGCCCCCATCAGGACGCTGTCCTTGATGCGAGTTCCGGCGGCGATGACGCTGCGCACGCCGATCACGGAATGGGTGATTCTGGCTTTCTGGATCTGGCAGCCTTCCGCCATGAGGACGTCCTTGAGATTGCTGTCTTCCACGATCGAGCCGGGAAGGAAGCGCGAGTGGGTGTAGATGGGATGTTCCGTATCGTAGAAATTGAAAGGCGGATTCGGCGTGGTCAGCTCCAGGTTGGCTTCGTAGAAGGTGCGGATGGTGCCGATATCCCGCCAGTAGCCGTCGAAGTCGAAGCCGAACACGGAGCAATTCTGAATGGCATGCGGGATGATGTCGCCGCCGAAATCGTCGTAGCCGGGATTGCCCTGAAGCAGTTCGATCAGCACGTCCGTGTTGAAGAGGTAGATCCCCATCGAGCAGAGGAAGGGGCGCTGCTTATCGTTGCGGCTGACGAACTTGGCGACGACCTTCGGGTCTTTGGGCTTCTCGACGAAATCGGTGATCCGTTCCTCCTTGCCGCGCTTCAGGATCCCGAGACGGCTCACCTCGCCGCGGGTCACCGGCTGGACCGCTACGGTGATGTCGGCGTTGTGATTCTCGTGGAACTCGACCATCGGCGTGTAGTCCATCCGGTAGAGGTGGTCGCCCGAAAGGACCAGGACGTATTTGGCGCGGGCCGAGCGGATCTGGAAGAGCTGTTTGCGGATGGCGTCCGCCGTGCCCTGGTACCAGTCGGCCGATTCGGGGGTCTGCTCGGCGGCCAGGATCTCGACGAAGCCGGTGTGGAACTTGTCGAAGTTGTAGGTCTGGTTGATATGGCGGTGCAGGGAATGCGAGTTGAACTGGGTCAGCACATCCATCCGGTAGATGCCGGAATTGATGCAGTTGCTGAGCGGGATGTCGATCAGACGGTACTTCCCGGCGATCGGGACGGCCGGTTTGGAGCGCAGCTTGGTCAGTGGATAGAGGCGGGAACCGCGTCCACCCCCCAGGATGACGGCTAAAATGTCATTCATGGCTGGCATAGGTTGCTCCTCCGTGCTGGATTTATAAACGATTGTATGATAACCCAGAAAAAGTCCATGCGCCAGTTCCTTTGCACAACAAGTTTTCACAGCCCGGATAAAATAAAACGCGAGATCGCCAGTTCTGGCGGTCTCGCGAACGCTTGGAAGTACCCGGGGTGGGTACATGCGCACAGGTCACCGGGGACCGTGTCCCGTCTTGACGATGACCTGTCCCGCCGGAGCGGGCGCTACTCCCCGACAAATGCAAAAATCGGTATGTTATAATTTTGGTGCCGAAGGTGGGAATCGAACCCACATGGGCGAAGCCCACACGATTTTGAGTCGTGCGCGTCTGCCAATTCCGCCACTCCGGCAATTGCGGCTGAATTTTACCATACCCACAACGAAGGTCAAGATGAAACTCGGAATCATTGGTTTTCCCCAGTCTGGCAAGACGACCATTTTCAACGCCCTGACGCGCGGCAACACCCCGACCAACGCTTCTGCCGGCCGGATCGAGATCCACACTGCAGTGGTGGACGTCCCCGACCCGCGCGTCGACCAGCTCTCGGCCATGTTCAAGCCGAAGAAGACCATCTATGCCAAGGTCACCTACGCCGACATTGCCGGCCTGGACAGCGGCTCGGCCAAGTCGGGCATCTCTGGTCAGCTCCTCAACCAGCTGACCCAGATGGACGGGCTGATCCACGTGGTGCGCTGCTTCACCGACCCGAACGTCCCGCATTCCGCCGGCAGCGTGGACCCGCTCCGGGATGTGGCCGCCATGGACGGCGAGCTTCTGCTGAACGACCTGATCGCGGTCGAGCGCAAGCTCGAGCGCCTGGTCGAGGAGCGCAAGAAGGGCGGCACCGACAAGGTGCTGAACGAACGCCAGACCGCCCTGTTCACCCGCCTGCACGAGATCCTCTCGACGGAAAAACCGCTCCGTGGCACCGAGATCTCGGCCGAGGAAGAGAAACTGCTTTCCGGTTTTGGCCTGCTGACCCGCAAGCCCCTGCTGGTGCTGCTCAACCTGGGCGAGGGCCAGTCTGCCCCCGACGTTTCGAAAACCACCTCCTGCCCGACCGTGGCCCTGCAGGGGAAACTGGAAATGGAGATCGCCCAGCTCCCGCCCGACGACGCGGCGGTATTTATGGGAGAGTATGGCATCAAGGAATTGTCGCTCAACCGCATGATCAGCATTTCCTACGACCTGCTGAACCAGCAATCCTTCTTCACCGTCGGCGAGGACGAGGTCCGCGCCTGGACGACCCGCCGCAATGCCACCGCGGTCGAAGCTGCCGGCGAGATCCACACCGACATTCAGAAAGGCTTCGTGCGGGCCGAGGTAGTGGCCTGCCAGGACCTGCTTGAGTTGGGCGGGATGGCCGAAGCCAAAGCCAAAGCGAAACTGCGGCTGGAGGGAAAAGAATATGTCGTGCAGGATGGGGACATCATGCACGTACGATTCAATGTTTAGTTTTTATCGTGCCCCATTTTAGAAGTAAACCGCAAAGGAGTATTCGATGGCATACAAACAATCCCCCTGGAGTTTGACCGACCTCTTTCCCGGACTGGACGCCCCGGAATTGGAAGCTGCCTTCAAGGATTTGGAAGGGCAGGTCACCGATTTCGAAAAGCTGCGCCCGCAGCTCAAACCCGACATGCCCGCCAGCAGCTTCCTGGAGATCGTTCGGGATTCAGAGGAATCCACCAAGCTGGCCTACAAGCTCTATTCCTTTGCCAGCCTGGCCTTCGCGGCCGACACCCAGGATCAACGCGTCCAGACCCTGCTCGGACGCATCCAGCAATTCATGGCCGAGCTCGAAAACCGGACCCTCTTCTTTAGCCTGTGGTGGAAGGACCTGGACGACGCCAGCGCCAAGCGGTTGATGGATGCTTCCGGCGACTACCGGTATTACCTCGAGGAGATGCGCCACTTTAAACCGCATACCCTCAGCGAGCCGGAGGAGAAGATCGTCAACTTGAAGAACGTGACCGGCTCGAATGCCCTGGTCACGCTTTACGACTCGATTACTAACCGCTATGTCTACACGCTGGAAGTGGACGGCGAGACAAAGGAGCTGACCCGCGGCGAGCTGATGGTCTACGTGCGCGGTGCCGACCCCGATCTGCGCGCCAAGGCCTACCAGGAGCTGATGCACATCCACGAACACGACGGCGCCATCCTCGGCCAGATGTACCAGACCCTGGCGCGCGACTGGCGCAACGAGAACCTGTCCCTGCGCCACTTCGCCGATCCGATCGCGGCCCGCAACCTGGGCAACGACATTCCCGACGAAGCCGTCGAGACCCTCCTGGCGGTCTGCCAGAAGAATGCCCCCATTTTCCACCGCTACTTTCGCCTCAAAGCGAAATACCTCAAGCTGCCGCGCCTGCGTCGTTACGACATCTATGCCCCGCTGGTCAAGTCTGACAAGGCCTACACCTTCGACCAGGCGGCCAGGATGGTTTTCGATTCGTTCGACGCCTTCGACCCGCAGGTCGGAAAACTGGCCAGGCGGGTTCCGGACGAAAACCACCTCGACAGTGAGGTCCGTAAGGGCAAGCAGGCCGGGGCATTCTGCGCCAGCGTCATCCCGGGGATGACGCCCTGGGTCAAACTCAACTTCCAGGGCCACGCCGACGACGTGGCCACCATGGCCCACGAGCTCGGCCACGCCATCCATTCGATGCTGGCGGCCGGGCACAGCACCTTTACCTATCACTCGTCCCTGCCGCTGGCCGAGACGGCCTCCACCTTTGGCGAGATGATGCTGGTCGACCGGTTGCTGGCCGGTGAGAAGGACGAGTCTGTCCGGCGCGACATGCTCTTTCGCCAGATGGACGATGCCTATGCGACCATCCTGCGCCAGGCTTATTTCGCCCTGTTCGAAAAACAGGCCCACGAAATGGTGGCGCAGAACGCTTCCGTGGAAGAGCTTTCGGCGGCCTATTTCGAAAACCTGAAAGACCAATTCGGGGATTCGGTCGAGCTGAGCGACGAGTTCAAATGGGAATGGGTTTCCATCCCGCACATCTACCACACCCCGTTCTACGTCTACGCCTATGCCTTCGGGCAACTGCTGGTCCTCTCGCTCTACAAGCAATTCAAGGCGGAGGGGGATTCCTTCAAACCGCGCTACCTGAAGATCCTGGCTGCGGGCGGCTCCGAGGCCCCGGCGGCGATCCTGGCCGAGGCGGGCATCGACATCCGCTCGGAAGCCTTCTGGCAGGGCGGCTTCGACGTGCTGGCCGGGATGGTCGGACAGTTGGAAGGCCTGAAGGCCTGAAGAGATCGCCTTTAAATGCAATGGACACGGATCAACAGATCCGTGTCCATTTTTGTTCGGGGGAATCTCAGGCTTCGTACTCGGGAACTTCCTCCTCCACGGCCCCGACTGGCTCTTCCTCCGGCTTGCGGTCGAGCATCTGCATGGACAGGGCCACCACCTTGGTGTAATATTTGGTCTCGCCGCCCTTGTCCTCGTACTTATCGGTCTTTAGGCGGCCTTCCAAGAACACGAGGCTGCCCTTGTGAAGGTACTGCTGGCAGATTTCACCCAGCCGTCCCCAGGCTTCGATGTTGACCCATTCGGTGGATTCCTTGGTCTCGCCTTCCGCCGACTTCCAGCGGTTGCTGACCGCCAAGCTGAAGTGGGAGACCTGTTTCCCGGTTGGTGTGAACCGGCCTTCAGGATCCTTGCCGAGTCGTCCGATGAGCTGTACACGATTGAGATTTGCCATTTTTTATATCCTCCTAATGATTAGTGTAATAAAATTTAAATAAAAGTCAAGTAGGAATTTTTGAAAGGACCCCTGATGACCGGCTCCCGCACCAGAACGATCGGCCTGCTACTCCTGGCGGTAATTTTCTTCAATGCCTGCTCGCCCGCCTCCGCCCCGGCGACGCCGGCCCCGGTTTCGACGGCCGCGGGAACCCCGACCCAGTCCCCGGTCCCGACCGAAACGTCCTCGCCGACGCTCACCCCGACCCCCGCGCCGCTGGCGAAGCGGGTCTTGATCCTCAGCCTGGATGGCCTGCGGGCCGATGCCGTTGCCATCGCCCCGATGCCCAACCTGCTGGCCCTAATGAAGAGCGGGGCGTACACCCTGAACGCCCAGACGATCAAGCCGAGCGCGACCCTGCCGGCCCACGCTTCCATGCTGACCGGGCTGTGCCCGGCCAAGCACGGCGTCACCTGGGACGATTACCTCCCGGCCAAGGGCTATGCCAAGGGCCCCAGCCTGTTCGACCTGGCGCATGCCGCCGGACTGCAGACGGATATGGTGGTCGGGAAAAAGAAACTGATCCAGGTGACCGATCCGGCCAGCGTCGATTCGTTTACTTACATCAATGACCGGGACGTGGTCATCACCCAGAAGATCCTGGAGAATTTTCCGAACGATTTCGGCGTGTTGTTCATCCATTTTCCCACGCCGGATGCCATGGGCGAAGTCTACGGCTGGCCGTCCAAACAGTACTGGGATGTTTTGCGCCAGGCGGACGGGGCGCTGGCCGAGCTGTTGAAGGCGCTGGACGACAAAGGCCTGCGAAGTGAAACGCTGGTCATCGTCACCGCCGATCATGGTGGCCATGGCATGGGGCATTACACCGGAACGCCGCTCGACATGACCATCCCGTGGGTCGTCAGCGGCCCGGGCGTGGTCCCCGGCGAGCTAAGTGTGCCGGTCAATACCACGGATACGGCCGCCACGGCGGCCTGGGCGCTCGGGCTGCCCATCCCGTCCAGTTGGGACGGCATCCCGGTCTACGAAGCATTCGGGGGAACCTCGCCGGCCCGCCCGGACCCGCGCTGTCCCTAGGAGGAGGCGTTATGAAAACTGTCACCACCCTTGCTGAGTTTCGCCTTGCCCGGAAGGAACTGCCGGGGCCGGTCGGCTTCGTCCCGACCATGGGCTACCTGCACGCCGGGCACATTTCCCTGGCCGAGCGGGCGAAAAGCGAATGCGCGAGCGTCGTCGCCAGCATCTTCGTCAACCCCACCCAGTTCGGCCCGACCGAGGACTTGGCAAAATACCCGCGCGACCTGCCTCGTGATCTGGCCTTGCTGGAGGGGGCCGGCGTGAACCTGGTCTGGACGCCCACTCCGGAGGTCATGTATCCCGCAGGCTACCAGACCTGGGTGGAGGTCGAAGGGCTGACCAAAGGGCTGGAAGGTGCCGTCCGGCCGACCCATTTCCGGGGCGTGACGACCGTCGTCAGCAAACTGTTCAATGCCGTCGGCCCGGATAAGGCCTATTTCGGCCAGAAGGATGCCCAGCAGGCGGCTGTCATCCGCCGCATGGTCCTCGACCTGAATTTCCCGATCGAGATCGTGGTCTGTCCCATCGTCCGCGAGCCGGATGGGCTGGCCATGTCCAGCCGGAACGTCTACCTGAATCCTGAGGAGCGCCGGGCTGCCACGGTACTCTCCCGGGCCTTGGGCGCAGCCAAAGCGGCCCATGGCAAAGGCGAGCGCAAGGCCGAGGCCCTGCGGCGGATCGTGAAAGATACGATCGCTGCCGAGCCGTTGGCGAAGCTGCAGTACGTCTCTTGTGCGGACTACGATTCGCTGGAGGAGCTGGATGTGGTGAGGGGGAAAACGTTGCTCTCGATGGCGGTGTATTTTGGGAAGACCAGGCTGATCGACAATTTCGTGCTGGAATAGAACAAGGACCCGGTTCTTCTTGATGGACCAGGTCCTTTTCGGATCAATATACCTGCCAGTGCAGGACGCTCTCCAGTGGGCGCTTTTCCATCGTCGGCCAGTCCACCGGGACGCCGATCGGGACGAGTGTGAGCAGTTTCTTCCCCTTGGGAATGCCCAACAGGGTTTTGAATTCCGCTTCGAATGGCAGGGCGTCCCCTTCCACCCAGCAGGAGCCATACCCCAGGGCGGTGCTGGCGATGAGCATGTTCTCCACCGCCGCCGCGCCATCCTCCAGCCACCAGCGCGAGTAGGGATCGAGCACCACGGCAATGATCGCCCCGGCTTTCTCCATCCATTTCCCGACGACGGTAAGCTTGTGAATCATTTCCTTGTTGGTGACGACGATGAAATCCCAGGGCTGCCGGTTGCTACCCGTGGCGGCCAGCCGGGCGGCATCGACGATCGCCTCCAGGTGTTCGCGCGGAATCGGCTCGCCGGTGAACTTCCGCACGCTGCGGCGCTTGTGGATTGCTTCTAGTGCATCCATGAACCCTCCTGGCGGGTCAATTCATGTGCGAAGGGAAGATCGTATTCTCCGACCCGCCTGGCTGGCTTTTCGTGGCCGGGTGGGGGAGAGGAGTGTAAAAAGCGGGCCAGCCTTCGATTTAGGCGGGAGCGGCGTGTTGCCGGACGGCAAACGTTCATGGAAACCCCTTGTGATTTCGAAAGGCTGGGATGGGTGCGTGGACTGCCTGGCGGCTGCGCCCTAGATTTGTTCGAACCGCTCGACCGGGATCACGAAGATGGTGGCTCGTTTTTCGCTGCCCGAGGCGGGTTTGCAGGTTTTATGCAGGAGCTGGATGGCAGATTCGACTTGTTCGGCCTCCAGGCCGATCAACAGGGTGGTCATGCCCCGGCGTAACAGTCCGCCCGTGGAGGCGACGCGCGTCACGCGGAATTCGGCGGAGGTGAGCGCCTGGGTTACGGGGTCGGCGTCTGAATCGCGTACGATGGCAAGGATCAGTTTCATGGCTAGATCTCCTCGTATCGTTCGACCGGGATGGCAAAGACCTTCGCACCTCCCACGGTGACCGGCACCGGGGTCGGCAGGGGCAGGGGCGAACCTTCCAGAGGAATGGCCAGGTATTCCACACGCTGCCGGCAGGATTGGCGCAGGGCCGCCAGGACCTTTTCCTCCGCCCCCTCGGGAATGCCGATCATCAGAGTGGCATTCCGTCGACCCAGGAAACCGCCGGTGCTGGCCAGGTGAGTGATCGGCACATCGAGGAGCGCCAGGGCGCGCTCGGCCACGTCTACATCCTGTTCCTGGACGATGGCAGTCATGAGAAAACGGATTGGGGGACGTTCCATCGTGCCTCCTTATCAGCCTGCCGATACGACCGCGTCGGTCGGGTCGTTCAAGGTGAGAGTCTGCCCATCGGGGAAGACGACCACGCTCTGGTCCACCTGGCGGGTGACCGTCAGGCCTCTATATTTTACCGTAACTGGCCAGGGAAATGGGTTCTTCCCGCTCAGGACCAGGCGCGTGGGGGACTGGATCTCCACCCCCAGCACAGCCAGGAAAAGCCCGAGTGGCGCCAGCCCGTGGAGCGGATTGCGCTCCCCGATCGGGGCTCCGCTCTCGGCGTGGTAGGCGCGGGCGAAGGCATGTCCCTTTTTTAGGTTCTGGATGACTGCCGACATCAGGCGAGCGGTCAGCTGGGCGGCTTCGTCGCGCAGCCCGTAAGCGAGCAGGCCCTCGCCGATCAGGGTATTCCAGGGCAAGTGGACGGCCTGGCAGATCGGGTCGCTCCCGGAATCGCCCGAGGAGCCGGGGCAGGCTGGAAGGCCGAATGGACGGCCAAAGCGGTCGGCGGCAAAAACGGTCCGGCTGACCAGGGTGCGGGCGCGGCGCGGGTTGGGAATTCCACCCCAGAGAGGCAGGAGCAGGGTGATGTCTTCGGCAGTGCAATCCATCAAATGGACGGAAACCCGGTCCCCCGGCTCCACGCCGCTGATCTCGACCTCGTTCAGCCGGGTGTAGAGCTTGCGGCTGGTGGCCACGGCCAGGCTGGTGCCCCACTGGAAGTCCATGCGCTCCAGATTCTCGGTGCGCGGGGCGTCCCCCATCTGGCCGTAGATGGCCGCTTCCGGTCGCCGGGCGGTCTGGCCTTCCATTTCCACCCGGATTAGCAAGCGGCTGGGCAGGCGCAGGAACTGGCTGAGCGCCATGCGGCCGGGCCCGGTCTGGGTCCCGAGGACTTTCCCGGGCTGGCTGCGATGGGTATCCCGGTCCCGGTTATGATAGAAGACCGTGTTGGGCTCCCAGCATTCCTCCGCCAGGACGCGCAGGCCGTCGGCTTTCAGATCGAACTGCTCGCCCTCCCTGGCCTGGCCAAGCGCCCGGGCGATCTCCGCCAGGGATTGGGTTTCACGAACGAGCATAGCGGCCAGCGTCGGGCTTTCGACGGCTGAGATTTCCGCCCCCTGGCCGCCGGCCTGCCAGACAGTGAAAGCCGGGTTGTCCTCGTAACCGGTCTGGGCGGGATTGTCCCATTCGGGAAAACCATCATGATCGCGGTCGTGTTGCTTGTCATACCAGACCTCCAGGAAGGCCTTCAAGCCGGGCTGGACCTCCTTCAGGAAATCCAGGTCCTGGGTGAGCCGAAAGGTCTTCCAGGCCAGGCTGGCAAGCAGGGGAGTCGCCAGCCAGCGGCCGCGTTGACCGGCCAGGCCGGGTTTCCAATCCACCCAGCCATCGTCGGTCTGGGTGGCCAGAAAGTTGCGCAGCAGGCCGGCGGCCAGCTCGGGAGCGCCCGGCAGGAGACCGGCCAGATAGTAGGCTTCGAGGGCAGGCTGGCCGTTCCAAAGAGGTGGATAATCGCTGCCATCACCCCGGTTGGAGCGGCCCTGGTCGGGTTGGCGTGCCATGACGAAGGATGGGAAGGGTTGGTGGCCTCCGGCGGCGAAGAACAGGCGGAGGGCGGCTGTCTGGCTGAGGGCCAGCGCCGCGTCCCAGTCGGGGTCGCCGGTGCGGATCTCCATGGTTTGGGTCGTGTTGATCATC
>Ga0335069_10010846_pt1 | contig 12893 bp, 12 predicted proteins | sample Lox_Sample_11_FD_206714 | JGI IMG/M metagenome (GOLD analysis project Ga0335069, IMG submission 206714) | Soil microbial communities from Loxahatchee National Wildlife Refuge, Florida, United States - Lox_Sample_1.1 | ecosystem: Environmental > Terrestrial > Soil > Wetlands | place: USA... | reverse complement strand
GTACTCGACGAACCACAAGGACATCGGAACGATGTACCTGGCGTTCTCGATGCTGGCGGGCCTCATCGGCGGTGCGGCGTCGGTCCTGATGCGCGCCGAGCTGCAGAACCCCGGCCTGCAGCTGGTTCCGGACGGCCATTTCTGGAACTCCCTGGTCACCGCGCACGGTCTGATCATGGTGTTCTTCACCGTCATGCCGGCGCTCATCGGCGGGTTCGGCAACTGGTTTATCCCGCTGATGATCGGCGCACCCGACATGGCGTTCCCGCGCATGAACAACATCAGCTTCTGGCTGCTGCCGCCGGCGTTCCTGATGCTGCTCGGCTCGGCCCTCGTCGGCGGCGGTGCCGGGGTGGGCTGGACGGTCTATCCGCCTCTGTCGGGCGCGACAGGCTCGCCCGGTCCCGCGGTCGACATGGCGATCTTCTCGCTGCACCTGGCCGGTGCGTCGTCGATCCTGGCGTCGATCAACTTCATCACCACGATCTTCAACATGCGGGCCCCGGGCATGACCCTGCACCGCATGCCGCTGTTCGTGTGGGCGCAGCTGATCACGGCGTTCCTGCTGCTGCTTGCGCTGCCGGTGCTCGCCGGTGCCATCACCATGCTGCTGACCGACCGCAATTTCGGCACCGCGTTCTTCGATCCGGCCGGCGGCGGTGACCCGATCCTGTTCCTGCACCTGTTCTGGTTCTTCGGCCACCCCGAGGTCTACATCATGATCCTGCCGGCCTTCGGGATCATCAGCCAGGTCATCTCGACCTTCTCGAACAAGCCGGTGTTCGGCTATCTCGGCATGGCCTACGCCATGGTCGCGATCGGTGTGATCGGCTTCGTCGTGTGGGCGCACCACATGTACACGGTCGGCCTCGACGTCGACACCCGCGCCTATTTCGTCGCCGCCACGATGGTCATCGCGGTCCCCACCGGCGTGAAGATCTTCTCGTGGATTGCCACCATGTGGGGCGGGTCCTTGCGCTTCACCACGCCGATGCTGTGGGCGATCGGCCTGATCTTCCTGTTCACCATCGGCGGGGTGACCGGCGTCGTGCTGGCGAACGCGGGCGTCGACATCGCGCTCCACAACACCTACTACGTGGTGGCGCACTTCCACTACGTGCTGAGCCTCGGTGCGGTGTTCGGTATCTTCTGCGGCTTCTACTACTGGTTCGGCAAGATGTCCGGAAAAGAGTTCCCGGAATGGGCGGGCAAGCTGCACTTCTGGACGACGTTCATCGGCGTCAACCTGACCTTCTTCCCGCAGCACTTCCTGGGTTTGCAAGGCATGCCGCGCCGCTATCCGGACTATCCGGACGCGTTCCACGGCTGGAACGAGATCAGCTCCTTCGGGGCCTACCTCTCGTTTGCCTCGACCTTGTTCTTCATGGTCATGCTGGTCTATGCGCTGGCAGCCGGCCGCAAGGCCGCCGGCAATCCGTGGGGCGAGGGGGCGACCACGCTCGAGTGGACCCATTCCTCGCCACCGCCGTTCCATACCTACGAGGAACTGCCGCGCATCCCGGCCGAAGCGCACCATTGAGAGCCGAGTGCCGCGTTAGGAGGCGCTGACGTGTCCGATCGCCCGTTCCAGGCCGGCCTGAACCTCTCCGGCGGCCCGCTGGCTGTTGCCGCCGGCGGGATCGACGGGGCGGAGGTCCGCGACTTCATCGTCCTCCTCAAGCCACGGGTGATGAGCCTCGTCGTGTTCACCGGCTTCGCCGGCCTGGTGATGGCGCCGGGCTCGCTCAACCCCGTGCTGGCGGCGATCGCGATCCTGTGCATCGCAGTCGGCGCCGGGGCCGCGGGGGCGATCAACATGTGGTACGAGCGCGACATCGACGCGCTCATGACGCGCACGCGCGAGCGGCCGATTCCGACGGGCCGCATGGAGCCGGCCGAAGCCCTCGGCTTCGGCGTGGTGCTGGCCCTGGGCTCGGTGCTCGTCATGGCGCTCGCGGTCAATTTCGTCGCCGCGGCACTTCTTGCGCTCTCGATCGGCTTCTACGTCTTCGTGTATACGGTATGGCTCAAGCGGCGGACGCCGCAGAACATCGTCATCGGCGGTGCTGCCGGAGCCTTTCCGCCCATGATCGGCTGGGCGGCCGTGACCGGCGACGTGTCGCTGGCCTCGCTCGCGTTGTTCGCCATCATCTTCATGTGGACACCGCCGCATTTCTGGGCGCTGGCGCTGTTCCGCTCCGACGACTACGCGCGCGCTGGCGTGCCGATGCTGCCGGTGATCGCGGGGCCGCTCGAGACGCGGCGGCAGATCCTGATCTACACGCTGGCGCTGCTGCCGCTGACCTTCGTGCCGTGGATGATCGGCATTGCCGGTGAATTCTATCTCGCGGCTGCCCTGGTGCTCGGGCTCCTCTTCGTCGCCGGTGCCGTCGCGGTGTGGCGCGACGACGGCGACACGGCCGCGCGGCGGCTGTTCGGCTATTCGATCGCCTACCTCTTCCTGCTGTTCGCGGTGATGATGATCGACCGCGCGGCCGGGCTCGGGCTGTGACGACGTGACCGGGGCTGCGATGACCGCCGAAGAATTCCTTCGCCGGAGACGTATGAAGAACCTCGCCGTGGCTCTGGCCGCGGCGGGTTTGGCCGCTCTGTTCTTCGTCATCACCGTCGTCCGGCTGATGGGTGCCGGGCATCTATGAGAGCCGGGCCCAATCATGCCGCCAACCGGCGCGTGGCGCTGGTCATGGGGGCTGTGGCCGTGGTGATGGCGGGTCTCGCCTTTGCCGCGGTACCTCTCTATCGGGTGTTTTGCCAGGTCACCGGCTATGGCGGCACCACCCAGCGCGCGGAGATCATCCCGGACAAGATCGGTGAGCGCGTGGTGACCGTGCGCTTCAATGCGGATATCGCCGGGCAGGACCTGCCGTGGCAGTTCACCACGCCTGCGGAATCGCAGGTCGACGTCCATGTCGGCGAGGACCGCCTGGTCTTCTTCCACGCGAAGAATGTCGGCCAGGCGCCGAGCGTCGGCGTGGCGACGTTCAACGTGACGCCGTTCAAGGCGGGGCCGTATTTCAAGAAGGTCGCGTGCTTCTGCTTTTCCGAGCAGATGCTGAACCCCGGCGAATCGATCGACATGGGCGTGTCGTTCTTCGTCGATCCGGCGATCGACAAGGATCCCAATCTGCGCGACGTGACGACGATCACGCTGTCCTATACGTTCTTCCGGGCCAAGGACGAAAAGGAGCGGCTCGGCCGGCTGAGCGCCGCCGCACCGCTCTCGCGGCCGGCGCCGGAGCAGGTCAACTAAGGGGATTCGCGGCGCAGGCCGCGGGATGGAACAGGAGTAGAGAAGAACCATGGCGCAAACGACCGTAACCGGCAGCGGCATCAAGCAGCCTTATTACGTGCCCGAGCCGAGCCCGTGGCCGATCATCGGATCGGTCGCGGCGTTCCTCATGTTCCTCGGCCTTGTCACCTACATGCATCCCGACATGTGGGCCGAAAGCCTCGAGAAGACGTTCACGGCACTGGGCCCGTGGACCGTGGCCCCCGGCCTGGTCCTCGTGCTGTTCACCATGTTCGGCTGGTGGTCGACGGTCACCGACGAGTCGAGCCACAAGGACGTGCTGACCGCGCCGACCCGCCTCGCGCTGCGCTACGGGATGTTCCTGTTCATCGCCTCGGAGGTGATGTTCTTCGTCGCGTTCTTCTGGGCGTTCTTCAACTTCGCGCTGTTCCCCGAGCACGCGAACAGCGCGAGCTGGCCGCCGGCCAGTGTCCACGTCTTCAATCCGTGGGCGCTGCCGTTCCTCAACACGCTCATCCTGCTGACCTCGGGCACCACCGTGACCTGGGCCCACCACGGCCTGCGCGAGAACAACCGCCAGGCGCTCATCTACGGCCTGATGCTCACCATCGGCCTCGGCGTCGCGTTCACGTGCTGCCAGGCCTGGGAATACAGCCACGCGCCGTTCGCCTTCAAAGGCGGGATCTATCCGTCGACGTTCTTCATGGCGACGGGCTTCCACGGCTTCCACGTGATCATCGGCACGTCCTTCCTCACCGTCTGCCTGGTGCGGGCGCTGAAAGGCCAGTTCACGCCGCAGAAGCATTTCGGCTTCGAGGCCGCGGCCTGGTACTGGCACTTCGTCGACGTGGTGTGGCTGTTCCTGTTCTGCTGCATCTACATCTGGGGCTCGCACGGCGCCCCGCTGGCGCTGGAGTGAGTTGAACGGCCTCGCCCGCCGTATCGCCGTTCGCCGCGGGCGTGCGCTGCCGCTGCCCGCGCTGCGGCCGCGGAAGGCTCTATGACGGCCTTCTGACGGTCAGCGAGCGCTGCGCCTCCTGCGGCCTCGACTTGCGGGCGCAGGATTCGGGCGACGGCCCGGCGGTGTTCGTCATCCTGGTGCTCGGCGGCATCGTCGTAGGCCTGGCTCTGCTGGTCGAGGTGAAGTTCAGCCCGCCATTGTGGGTCCACGCGGTCCTGTGGCCGGGCGTGATCCTCGCCGGCGCCATCGTGCTCCTGCGCATGTTCAAGGCGACCTTGATCGCGCTGCAGTTCCGCCATCGCGCCGCCGGCACCGATGCCCTCTGACGGGCTGTCGCCTGTGCCTGCGTTCCGTCCGCGCCTCGGCCCGACCCTGATCACGGTGCCGCTGTTCGCGGCCCTCCTGGCGCTCGGCTTCTGGCAAATCGAGCGCCTGCACGAAAAGACCGGACTCAACGCCTATCGCGCCGAGCGCGTCTCACTGCCTCCCGTCGATCTGCCCAATGATCCAGCGGCGCTCTCGAAGCTCGACGCGAGCCAGCTCGATTTCCGCCGGGTGCGCGTCCGGGGCTCGTTTGTTCACGATCGTGAACTCTACGTCTACGAGCCTTCGCAACGGGGCGAGGCCGGGTATCACGTCGTGACGCCGCTGCTGCGCGAAGCGGGCCCGCCGCTTCTGGTCGATCGCGGCTGGGTGCCCCCGGAGCGCAAGGCTCCGGCGACCCGGGCCGCGGGCGAAATCGCGGGGACCGTCACCATCACCGGCTTCGTGCGCCGGGGCCAGGGCCAGGGCTGGCTCACGCCCGACAACGACCCCGCGCATGATGCGTGGTTCTGGTTCGACCTGACAGCAATGTCCAAGGCCGCCGGCATCGATCCGCCCGCCCGCTTCTACGTCGAAGCCGACGCCACACCCAGCCCCGGCGGCCTGCCGGTCGGCGGCCAGACGCCGATCGAGCTGCCGAGCCCGCATCTCAACTATGCGATCACCTGGTTCTCGCTCGCCGGCATTCTCGCGGTGATCTATTTCGCCTGGCATCGCCAGCCGAAATAGGCGAAGGCTCGCCATAATTCAGCCACGGGCGGCGCCTAGTGTCGTCAAGGGCAAGCGATTGCTTGTGGCTGTCGTCCATGGCCAAAGACTCGAACCGCCGCCTCGTCGTCGTTCGTCCGAAGCGCACCAGGCCGCCGCACCACGCCGGTGCGTGGAAGGTCGCCTACGCGGACTTCGTGACCGCGATGATGGCGTTCTTCCTGCTGCTGTGGCTGCTTAACGTCACCACCGACACGCAGAAGCTCGGGATCGCACATTACTTCGCGCCCGAAAACGTCTCGACCTCCACCAGCGGCACGGGCGGTGTGCTGGCCGGCACGTCCATACTGTCCAAGGGCGCCATGCCGCATGATGCCGGCGGTTTCGTTCTCGGCATGCCGGAAATGTCCGGCGGCGAGGCCAACGAAGACCTGCCGGACAAGACCTTTCCGCCCAAGCCCGCCCCCCATCCGGTCGTCGACGCGACGCAGCCGGCGACGCTCAGCGGCAAGCCCGAGAACGGCGCCGGTCCCGTGCAGGGCGGCTCTGTGAGCGACGCCGTCCTGCGCGCAGCACTCGCGGCGCGGGACGAGCGGGACTTCGCCCGCGCCGAAGCGGCGCTGCGTCAGGCCATCGAGTCCGTGCCGCAGCTGCGCAGGCTGCGCGACGATCTGATCGTCGACCGCACGCCCGAGGGCCTGCGCATCCAGATCGTCGATCAGCAGCACGAGGAGATGTTCGCGCGCGGCTCGCCCCTGCCGAACCCGCACCTGCGCGAGCTGGTCGCCCTCGTGGCGCGGGCGATCGAGAAGCTGCCGAACCGTCTCGTGCTCGCCGGCCATACGGATTCGATTCCGTATCCGCCGGGTGCCCACTACACGAACTGGGAGCTGTCGATGGACCGGGCGAACGCGTGCCGGCGGGCGCTCATCGAGGCCGGCGTTTCCCCCGGCCGCATTGTCGACGTCCTCGGCAAGGCCGATACCGACCCGCTGATCGCTCGGGACCGCGCCGACCCCCGTAACCGGCGGATCAGCTTCGTGCTGCTGCGTCAGACCGGACCGGCGCCGCCAGTCGTGGCGCAAAACCAGACGGCGGCTCCCTCCAGGCTGTAGGCCCTCAGACCTTCACCTTCTCGTCGGCGACCACGCGCTGCACGGCGGACCGTTGCAGCATGCGGTCCTTGAAGGCGGTGTAGTTCTTGAGCTCGCCCATCGGCAGCTCGCGCCTGACACCCCAGGTGTAGAACACGAAGGCGTACGGATCGACCACCGAGTACTGGTCGCCCAGCCACTGCCGTCCGGCCAGCATGCCATCGATGTCCTTGAGATAGCCGTGGAACGCTTTGAGGCCCGCTTCCTTGATCGTCGGATAGGCCGAAGCGTCGAGCGCGTAGCGCTCGGGCCGGCCGAAATGCGCATGCGCCGGGTGCACGCTCGAGGCAAAGAAGCCGATGAGCGACAGCGCGCGGGCCTCGGCGAGCGGATCGGTCGGCCACAGCTTGAAGCGCTTGCCGAGGAACGGGAGGATCGCCGTGTTCTCGGTCAGGAACTGGCCGTTGTCGAGGCCGAGCGCCGGCACCCTGCCCATGGGATGGATCTTCTTGTAGGCGTCGGTGCGCTGTTCGCCGCTCGCGAGGTCCACCGGCTTCGGCTCGTATTTTTCGCCGCTCTCTTCGAGAACGATGTGCGCGGCCATCGAACAGGCCCCGCGGCCGTAATAAAGCGTCAGCATTGATCTCCTCCCTCGCCGTGAGGCCGCCAGACTGCCCGCTCAACGACCGGCTGTCCATGGCCCCATGGCGTGGGGATGGGCGGTGCGCTAGCTTCGCGCCATGACCGCCGCTTATCCTGAACTCGAAACCCGCTTCAAGCGTATCGCCCTTGTCCGCGAGGCGTCGAGCGTCCTTGAATGGGACCGCGACGCGCTCATGCCCTCCGGTGGCTCGGCCGCGCGCACCGAGCAGCTCGCGACCTTGCAGGTGCTGGCGCACCAGATGGTCACCGATCCGGCGATCGGCGACCTGATCGCGCGCGCCGGGCAGGAGCAGAGCCGCCTCGATCTCTGGCAGAACGCCAACCTCAGGCGCATGACCCGCCAGTGGCGGCACGCCACCTGCCTTCCGGCCGACCTGGTCGAGGCCTTGTCGCGCGCCACCTCGGAGTGCGAGATGCGCTGGCGCAGCGCGCGGGCGGCGAGCGACTTCAAAGGCCTTCTGCCGCTGCTGCAACGGGTCCTCGATCTCGTGCGCGAGAGCGCATCCGTCAAGGCCGCGGCGTTCGGCCTGTCGCCTTATGACGCGCTGCTCGACGAGAGCGAGCCGGACACGCGGTCGGCTGACATCGCCGCCCTGTTCGACAGCCTGGCGGCGTTTCTGCCCGGCTTCATCGACGCGGCGCTCGAGCGGCAGGCGCGTGCGCCCGCGGCGACGCCGCCCGCCGGGCCGTTTCCCGTCGCCAAGCAGGAGGCGCTCGCCCGCCGGCTGATGCAGGCGGTGGGCTTCGACTTCGCGCACGGCCGGCTGGATACGAGCGCCCATCCGTTCTGCGGCGGCGTGCCCGACGACGTCCGCCTCACCACGCGCTGGGAGGAGTCGGATTTCATGCCCGGGCTGATGGGCGTGCTGCACGAGACCGGTCATGCGATGTACGAGCGCGGCCTGCCGCAGGCCTGGCGCCACCAGCCGGTGGGGCACGCCCTCAGCACCAGCCTGCACGAAAGCCAGTCCCTGCTGGTCGAGATGCAGGCCTGCCGGTCGCGCGAGTTCATCGCGTTCCTCGCGCCGCTGGCTGCCCAGACCTTCGGTGGCGAGGGCCCGGCGTGGAGTGCGGACAACCTCTACCGCATCTACACCAAGGTCGAACGCAGCTTCATCCGCGTCGATGCGGACGAGGCAACGTATCCGGCGCACGTGATCCTGCGTTACCGCCTCGAGAGCGCCATGATCGCGGGCGACCTCAAGCTTGCGGACCTGCCGGGCGCGTGGGCCGAGGAGATGCAGCGGCTGCTCGGCATCACGCCGCCCGACGATCGCCGCGGCTGTCTGCAGGACATCCACTGGCCGCTGGGTGCGTGGGCCTACTTCCCCAGCTACACCCTGGGTGCGATGACCGCGGCGCAGTTCATCGACGCCGCACGGCGCGCCGTGCCCGGGATTCCGGACGCACTCGCCCGCGGCGATTTCGCGCCGCTGATGGGCTGGCTGAGAGCCAACGTCCACAGCCAGGGGTCATCTTTGTCGGCGCGCGAGCTGATCACGGCCGCGACTGGCAAGCCGCTCGACCCCGAGATCTACAAGCGCCACCTCACGCAGCGCTATCTGACCTAGCGGAGCGCTGCCGGCGCCTTGAGCCACTGCCGGAGCTCGATCGCGTTGCCGTCGGGATCGGCGATCTCGGCGCGGATGTAGGTCGGTCTTGTGCGCGGCCCCCAGGTGGGTGCGATGCCCTTGGTCGCGAAGTCGCGCAAGGTCGCCTCCATGTCGTCGACCTCCCACGCCATCGCGTTGTAGCCGACCTGGCCCGTCTGGCGCGGCTGGACCGCGGCCGGCTCCGCCCGCAAGAGCTCGATCGCCGAGCCGTTGAGAATCAGGTAGGCGACCTCCTTGATCGGCGCGGCCTCGGCGGGCAGGGAATAGCGGTGATCCAGCGCGAAGCCCAACGTCCCGGTATAGAACGCCAAGCTGCGCTCGAAGTCCTGCGGCACGATTTCCACGTGGTCGATCCGTTTCAGCATTCCTCTGCCCTCCGGAAATGAGCGGCGGTCCCGGTCTCCTTGTAGCATGCCGGCATGGTATGTCGCCGGGCCCCCCAACCTTGCCCCCACCGGCCCCGGCCGCTAGTCTCGCCCCCTTCTGCGATCGTCCCGAGTACCCTTAATGCGTTACGTCTCCACGCGCGGCGGGGCCCCCGCCCTCGGCTTCGATGAGGTGCTGCTGTCCGGCCTGGCCCGCGACGGCGGCCTCTACGTGCCCGAAACCTGGCCGAAATTCACCGGCGCGGAGTGGCGGGACATGGCCGGCCGGCCCTACGCCGAGATCGCCTTGCGCATCCTCAAGCCGTTCGTCGGCGAGGCGATCGCCGAGGCTGATCTCGCAAAGATGGTGGCCGACGCGTATGCCGGCTTTGGCCATCCGGCCGTGGCTCCCCTCAAGCAGCTTGGCGCCAACGACTGGCTGCTCGAGCTGTTCCACGGCCCGACCCTCGCCTTCAAGGATTATGCGCTGCAGCTCGTCGGCCGATTGTTCGAGCACGTGCTGCGGCAGCGCCGGGCGCATGTGACCATCGTGGGTGCCACATCCGGCGATACCGGGTCGGCGGCCATCGAGGCCTGCCGCGGCCGGCCCTCGATCGACATCTTCATCCTGCATCCGCACGGCCGCGTGTCCGAGGTGCAGCGCCGGCAGATGACCACGGTCGCGGCGAACAACGTCCACAACATCGCGGTCGAGGGCACGTTCGACGATTGCCAGGACCTCCTCAAGGCCATGTTCGGCGACGAGACGTTCCGCGATCGCGTCGGCCTGTCGGCGGTCAACTCGATCAACTGGGCGCGCATCGCGGCACAGATCGTCTATTACGCGGCGGCGGCGCTGGCGCTGGGGGCTCCGCGCCGGCCGGTCGCGTTCACCGTCCCGACCGGCAATTTCGGCAACGTGTTCGCGGGCTATGCGGCATTCCGCATGGGGCTGCCGATCGAGCGCTTCGTCATCGCCTCCAACCGCAACGACATCCTCTACCGGCTGTTGACCACCGGCACGATGAAGATGGCGCCCGTCGAGCCGAGCCTGTCGCCCAGCATGGACATTCAGGTGTCGAGCAATTTCGAGCGCTTGCTGTTCGAGCTCGCAGGGCGCAACGGCAAATCGGTGCACGCGATGATGCGCCGCTTCCGCAAGCGCGGCGAGCTGACATTGTCGCCGGCGCGCGTGGCGCGCCTCACGCGCCTGTTCAAGGGCGCCCGGGCGGACGACGCGGAGACGCTCGCCGCGATCCGCCGCGTGTACGAGACCACCGGCGAGCTCGTCGATCCGCATACCGCCGTCGGCCTTTCGGCGGCACAGGCGGAGCGCGGCCCGCCGCACGTCCCGATGGTCACGCTGGCCACGGCGCATCCCGCGAAGTTCCCCGATGCCGTGCGCGAGGCCACCGGCGTGCGGCCGGCCCTGCCGGCGCGGCTCTCCGACCTGATGCAGAGGCCGGAGCGGCTCACGGTGCTGCCGAACGATCGCCGGCGCGTCCAGGACTTCATCCTCGAGCATGTACAGGTGGCGGCATGACCCGACTTCGCTTCGCGACGCTCAGCTTCGGCGTAGACGCATGAGCCTGCGGATTTCCACTCTCGCCAATGGCCTGCGGGTCGCCAGCGACCGGATGGACTGGGTCGAGACGATATCGGTCGGCGTATGGATCGGCGTCGGCACACGTCAGGAGGCACCCGAGGTCAACGGCGTCGCCCACCTGCTCGAGCACATGGCGTTCAAAGGCACCAAGCGCCGCTCGGCGCGCGACATCGCCGAGGAGATCGAAGCCGTCGGCGGCAGCATGAATGCCCAGACGAGCCGCGAACAGACCGCCTATTTCGTCAAGGTCCTGAAGGACGATCTCGGCCTCGCGGTCGACATCCTCTCCGACATCCTGCTCAACTCCACCTACGATCCGACCGAGCTTGCGCGCGAGCGCGCGGTCATCCTGCAGGAGCTCGGGCAGGCCGAAGACACGCCGGACGACGTGATCTTCGATCGCTTCCAGGAGGCGGCGTTTCCCGAGCAGGCCCTCGGCCGACCGGTGCTGGGCAAGGCCGAGATCATCGAACGCCTGCCGCGCGAGGCTCTCGTCGATTTCCGCACCCGGCATTATGGTGCGGCGGCCATGGTCCTGGCGGCCGCCGGGAACGTCGATCACGACGCGCTGGTCGCGGCTGCCACCAAGGCGTTCGCCGAGCTGCCGCCCGCGGGCGATACCTCCTACGAGGCGGCGCGCTACATCGGCGGCGAGCACCGCGACACCCAGGATCTCGAACAGGTCCATCTGGCTGTCGGTTTTCCCGGCGTGTCGTTCGCCGACCCCGACTACTACGCGTCAATGGTTCTGGCGACCGTGCTTGGCGGCGGCATGTCGTCGCGCCTGTTCCAGGAGATCCGCGAGCAGCGCGGTCTCGCCTATGGTGTCAGCGCCTATGCGGCCCCCTACCTCGACGGCGGCGTGTTCGGGGTCTATGCGGGCACGGGCGAGAAGGAGACGGCCGAGCTCGTGCAGGTGCTGTTCGAGCAGCTCGCCGGCATGCGCGCCCCCATCCCGGCCGACGAGCTGCAGCGCGCGCGCACGCAGATGCGCGCCGGCATCCTGATGTCGCTCGAAAGCACGGGAGCGCGCATGGAAGCGCTCGGCAGCCAGCTCTTGATCTACGGCCGGCCCATCCCGATCGAGGAGATGGTGCGCAAGATCGATGCGGTCACCGCCGACGACGTGGCGAGTGTGGCCAAGCGGATCTTCGCCGGCCGCCCCACGGTGGCCGCCATGGGCCCGCTCACGGGACTCGAGCCGTACGGAAAGCTGGTCGAAAGACTTTCTTAGGTCAGGCTCTGCCGGAGACCCCGGAGAGCGAGGCGATGGACACGCCGGTCGCCGCGAGGGCGCGCTGCCATTTGTCTTCGAGTTCCTGGTCGAAGACGATCGTCGGGTCGGCCGGCACGACCAGCCAGCCGTTGGCGGCGATTTCGGATTCGAGCTGGCCCGGCCCCCAACCGGAGTAACCCAGGGCGAGCAGGCTGTGGCGCGGACCTTCGCCCGCGGCGATCGCCTTGAGGATGTCGACCGTGGCGGTCAGCGCAAAGCCCGAGCGCACCTTGAGCGTGCCGTCGCGCACGTAATCGTCGGTGTGCAGCACGAAGCCGCGGCCCGATTCCACCGGCCCGCCGAAATGCACGCGGATCTGCTCGGTCTTGGGGCCGGTCTCGATGTTGAGCTGTTCCAGCAGGTCGGGGAAGGTGATCGCGTCGAACAGCCGGTTGACCACGAGCCCCATGGCACCCTCGGCGTTGTGCGCACAGAGATAAATCACCGAGCGCTCGAAGCGCGGGTCTTCCATCTGGGGCATCGCCGCCAGCAAATGACCGGTGTAGTAGCTCGGAAGACGGACTTTCGCGGTCATAACTCAGGAATTAGGTGCCGAAATCACTTAAAACAAGCTTACCACAGCGTAGATTGCAATCACGCGAATTTGCCGGAAATATGCCACACGGAGTGGATATAGTGCGGCTCTGAACCTTAATGGCGTGCCGTAAGCTGATGAAAACGTTGAGACAAACGCAATGGCGCGCGGCGGCCTCGATGCTCGCGGCAGTTTTTTTCGCGCTGTGCATGGAACCCGCGGCGGCGGAGCCAGCCGCGTCCGAGTGGGTGCGCACCGACCAGACGCAGGTTCGCCTCGTCTCCGCGGTGACCGCAAGCGGCGATGCCGCCGCGTTGCGCCTCGGCCTGCAATTCAAGCTCGAGCCGGGGTGGAAAATCTATTGGCGCTCGCCGGGCGACGCGGGCCTTCCGCCGAAGGCCGACTGGACAGGCTCGCGCAATCTGGGGCCCGTGACGGTCCACTGGCCGGCGCCGGAGCGCTTCGAGCTGTTCGATC
>Ga0335069_10010844_pt1 | contig 12894 bp, 15 predicted proteins | sample Lox_Sample_11_FD_206714 | JGI IMG/M metagenome (GOLD analysis project Ga0335069, IMG submission 206714) | Soil microbial communities from Loxahatchee National Wildlife Refuge, Florida, United States - Lox_Sample_1.1 | ecosystem: Environmental > Terrestrial > Soil > Wetlands | place: USA... | reverse complement strand
TCAGAACGCGAACTCGGGCTCGAGCAGCGGCCGGTTGTCGTCGATCGGCGCCGCGAACGTGACGACGTCGGCGATCCCGCTGCCGACGCGCAGGAGCCCCCAGCCGGCGCCGACCACGACGCCGGTAACCACGCTGCTCACGTAAGCGGGGACGCCCGCGAGCCCGCGGTCGGTGCTCTCGAGCACGGTGTGGGCGACGATCTCGCCCGGCAGTCCGGTCGCAGTGTTCACGACGCCGCGGCTCAACTTCCAGACCGCGCCGGTGGCGTAGTCGCCGGCGCGCGCGGGAACGGCCGCGCACGCGACCACGGACGTCAGCAGGGCGATGGCGAGCGTTCTCATGGCCGGCATCTGAACCACGAGCGCCGGCCGCTCGCCAAGACGCGAGCCGCACGGCGGGTGCCAGGTCCGGGACGCTCAGCCGCCCGAGGGGGCCGGCTTCTTCTTCTGGTCGGCGCTGCACCCCTTCGTGTCGACGGTGGCCCCGGCCGCGGTGCCGGGACACGCGTCGTCGGCGTTGGGCACGCCGTCCCCGTCGACGTCGGGGTCGCACAGATCGCCGCGGCCGTCCTTGTCGAAGTCGTTCTGCTTCGGGTTGAAGACGTGGATGCAGTTGTCGTCGCAGTGGACGCGGTTGGTCTCGGTGCACGGCACGTCGCCGGGGACGCCGTCCTCGTTGCCGTCGTCGAGGATGCCGTCGCCGTCGCTGTCGCCGTCGCGCGGCTTGCGCTTCCCGCAGTCGGAGCGGCCGGCGGCGCGCCGCACGTCGCGGCGCTGCTTGGCCGTGAGCCGGCCCGCGCCGCCGATGTCGCGGACGGCCTTCGCGACGCACGCCTTGTACTGCGCGTGGTTGAACCAGGGCATGCCGTCTGTCGCGCGCTGGTCGCACGGGCAGCGCTGCGTGACGCTGCACCCCACCAGGTCGACGCCGAACACCGGACTGCCGCCGTCGCCGGGAACGTCGGCGTAGGTGCCGGCGCACTGGTCGCAGGCGTCGCCGACGCCGTCGCCGTCGGCGTCGTCCTGCGTCGGGTTCGCCACCTGCCAGCAGTTGTCGCAGGCGTTGCCGAGTAGGTCGCCGTCGTCGTCGAGCTGCTGCGGGTTGGCGACGGTCGGGCAGTTGTCGGTGGCGTCGGGCACACCGTCGCCGTCGCTGTCCGGCCCCGGGTCCGCGCCGACCAGCAGCACGGCCAGCGGCACGACCGCGAGCAAGAGCCGACCCCGCATGCGCGTGGAAGCAGACGCCGTGCCGCTCGCGGAGCCGCGCGTTTCCACGGGGCTGCGTCAGGAAGTTGTCCGGATGCCGCAGCGGCAGTCCGTCGACGTGGCACCGGTCCGGCGTCCGGGCGGAGCGTGCGCCCGCGCCGTGGCACCGTCGTTGCACCGCTCCACGGCGTCCGCACACCGGCACACGGGACGGAGGCGAGCATGCACGCACCCTTCGACGGCGTCTTCCCCATCGGGTTCTCGGTCCTGACCAACGGCCGCCGGGGCCCGTTCGTGCGCGAGGCGATGCGGGTGGCGATCGTGGTCGGCGCGGTGGCGCTCTTCGGCTACTGCACGAAGGTCGCGTGGGAGGTGCTCGGGCAGCTCGGGAGCGTGCGGCTCGTCGACTGCATGCGGGCGCTGCAGGTGGTCTCGGTCCGCGACGCCGTGCTCTGTCTCGTGGGCTACGGCGTCGGGAAGGAGCTGCTGAAGGCCGTGCTCGGGACGCGCCGGAGCTGAGCGCCCTCAGTGCGGTGACGTGAACCGCAGGCTCTGGACGAACGGCGCCAGCTCGTCGTCGAGCGCGAGCGGCGTCTTGCCCTGCGCGTAGCGCTGGCTGGTGCCGATCCGCACCAGCAGCGAGCGCGGCGCCGCCGGGTGCGCGCACACGAGATCGTAGCCCCGCAGCACGTACACCTCGCCCGGCGCCCACGGGACGCCGCGGTCCTCGGCGACGAACTCGACGCGCTCGCACGGCACCTGTCCCAGGTCCGCGTCGGCGACGTGGATCTCGGTGAGCGCGAAGCGCGGGTTCTCGAGATCGCGGCGGAGGCCGTCCTCGCAGACGCGCCGGAGCGCGCCGCGGCCGTCGAGCTGCGTCGGGCTGTCGCCGGACGCGACGAACGCGACGACGGTGTGGGCGTTGCCTTCCCCGGTGTCCTTCGAGAAGTGGACGATGCTCGGCTCGTGCTGCACCAGGTACCAGCCGTCGCCGCGCGGCGCCCGCACGCGGAAGCCGCGCGCCGCGAGCTCCTGGTCGGGATCGGCGTGGCGCGGCGTGTGCGAGCCGAGCGCGCACCCGGCGAGCAGCACCGCGAGGGCGACGACGACGCGCGCCGTCACGCGGGCTCCACGCAGGCCGGCGAGTCGTTGCTCGCCGTGTTCACCAGGCGGGAGACGGGCCAGGCTTCCAGGTCGTCGGCGGGCAGCGGCGCCAGCAGCGGCAGCAGCGCGCGCGGATCCTCGACGGCGGGATCGAGCCAGCGCGCGTAGGCCGCACGCGGCAGGATCACGGGCATGCGCTCGTGGATCGTGGCGACCAGCGCGTTGGGCGCGCAGGTGAAGACCGCACAGGTCTCGAGCGTCGTGCCGTCGCGGCCCCGCCAGCGTTCCCAGAGCGCGGCGAGCCCGAACGGGTGCCGCGCGCGCAGCCGGAGGAAATAGGGCACCTTGGTCGCGCCGTCTCGGCGCCATTCGTAGAAGCCGTCGGCGACCACCAGGCAGCGGCGGCGAAGCGCGTCGCGGTAGGCCGGCCGGGCGAGCACGTTCTCGGCGCGCACGTTGATCGGGCGCGGGCCGGCGGCGGGATCGGCGACGAAGCCCAACACGAGGCCCCACCGGAACGTGCGCAGCCGGCGCGCGCCGTCGATCGTCGCGACCGCGAGCACGTCCTCGCTCGGGCAGACGTTCCAGCGGGGCCGCAGGTCGAGCGGCTCCAGAGGGCTCGCGTCGAACTCGGCGCGATACGCCTCCAGCGGGCTCGAGCGGACGATGCGGCCGCACATGCGGGTGCGACCATACCGGGAAGCACGATCCGGTGCGACCTCGTCAGGGCGTGATCGTGATCGGACGCACGAGCACGTCGTTCGCGGAGGACGCCTCGTACAGCGCGTCGGTCGCGTCGACCCACACGATCAGGAAGTAGTCGCCGGTGACGTTCGGCAGCGTCACGGTCCGCGTGACGTCGTAGGTGCCGCCGGCCGGCAGGGCGGCCGTCTGCTGGGCGGTGCCGAGCAGCGGGTCGGTGCCGCTCGGGGTCTGGTCGCTCGACAGCACCAGCCGGTCGGTCCACGACGGCGTCGCCGCTCCGGTGCCCTGGTTCCGCACCGTGAACGACACCGAGATCTGCGTCCCCTTCTGCGCGCTCGCCGGCGCCGTGAGCGCGATCGGCGTCAGGTCCGGCGTCTGGATGGTGATGGGCGCGGTCGCGACGTTGTTGCCCTCGTCCCGCTCGTAGACCTTGTTCGTGTTGTCGACGCGGAGGATCAGGAAGTAGTCGCCGGCCGGCACCGCGGGCAGCGAGGCGGTGAGCGCCTTGTCGTAGGTGCCGTTCGCCGCGAGCGCCTGGTTGCGGATCGGGGCGGTGATCTGGGTGTCGCCGGCGTCGAGCACGGCGTCGGTCGAGAGGTAGACGGTGTCGGTCCAGGGGGAGCGCGCCTCGCCGTCGCCCTGGTTCGCGACCGTCCACGACAGCGTGAGCGCCGCGTCCGCGCTCGCCGTGGCGGGCACGGTGAACGCGGTCGGCACCAGGTCGGGCGTCTGCACCGTGACCGGCACGACCTTCGTGTTGTTGTCGTTCCGCTGCTCGACGAGCGTGTCGCCCGCGTCCGCCGCCAGGATCGCGTACCAGCTCCCGGCCGGGACGTTCGGGATCGTCATCGCCACCGTGCGGCTGTAGGTGCCGCCGACCGCCACCGCCGCGGTCTGCGTCGCGAGACCCATCCGCACGTCGCCGGCGTCGAGCGTGGCGTCGGCCGACAGGTAGACCGCGTCGCTCCACTGCGGGCGCGCCGACGTCGTGCCCTGGTTCTCGACCGTCCACGACACCGACACCGACGCGCCGGCGCCGACCACGGCCGGCAGCGAGAACACCGTCGGCACCAGGTCCGCCGACGGCAGCGTCGACGTGGTGCTGGAGCTGCTGGTGCTGGTCGACGTGCTGCTCGTGCTGGTGCTGGTCGTGCTGGTCGAGGTCGTGACGCTCGACGAGGTCACGGTGGTGGTGGAGACCGTCGTCACCGTCGTGGTGGTCGAGACCGGCGGCGCCCCGCAGCCGCAGGCGACGCACGGGACGCCGGCGCAGTCGTCGGCGGTCTCGCACTGCTCCCCGCCGCCCGCGTCGACGATCCCGTCGCCGCACCGGCTGCGGGTCGCGACGAAGTTGCGTCGCACCTTCGCGCGCCGGGCGACGAGACGCCCCGTCATCACCTGGCAGGTGGGCTCGATGAGCGCGTTCACGACCACCGGCCCGGCGATGTCGTCGCACTGCCACCAGCGCTTGTGGAAGCGCGTCCCCTGCCACGTCGCGCGCACGTTCACGGGCTTGGCGGCGCAACCGCTGCCGACCGCGACCTGGAAGTCGCCGATCGTGACCGCGTCGGGTCCCACCATCGTGCTGCCCGTGATGAGCGGCGCGTCCTGCACCAGGTAGCGCCCGCCGGCGCACGGCGGCGGCTTCGGCTGCGCCCGCGCCGGGACCGCGCCGACGATCCCCAGCACCACCACGCCCCACCACATGCTCCCGCGCCGCCGCATCCCGTCCCCACGTTCGTTGTACCGAGCGGCACACCCACGTTCGAGCAGATGCTGCTTGTCGCAGCAGGACGCGTGCCGTATGTCACGCGTTCGCCATGGCCGTCACGTCCGCCGACACGCGGCAGATCGCCTCGGAGGAGCGAGCGATCCGCGGCTTCCTCACCGGCAAGGGGCACGATCCCGACGTGTTCTCGGTCGCATTCCACCTCTACCGGACGACGCAGGAAGCGATCGCACGCGCCGAGGTCGAGGTGCTGCGGCCTGCCGGCATCACCTGGGTCAGCTACGTGACACTGATGGCGCTCTGGATCCGCGGCGCCAGCGAGGTGCGGGAGCTCGCGCGCGGGCAGGTCGTGAGCAAGCCGGCGGTCGTCAAGTCGCTGCACGCGCTCGAGCGCGCCGGCTACGTGCGCCGCGTGCGCTCCAAGACCGACCGCCGGCTGGTGAGCGTCGAGCTGAAGCCGCGCGGGCAGGCGCTCATCCGCCGCCTCCAGCCGCGCATCCACCGCCGCGAGCACGTGCTGACGGGCCAGCTGACGCTCGCCGAGAAGCGCACGCTCGCCCGCCTCCTCCGGAAGCTCGACTCCCGCTCTGCGGTGCGCCGAGACCGTTGACGAGTTAACGATCGCGGACGTATAGGATCGCTCATGCCGATGGACTTCGCGTTGTTCTACGAGATCCCGGTCGCCCGCCCGTGGGGTCCCCGCAGCGAGTACGACGCGTACCATCAGGTGGTGGAGCAGGCGGTGCTGGGCGACACGCTCGGCTTCCACAGCATCTGGACCGTCGAGCACCACTTCCTCGAGGAGTACTCGCACTGCTCGTCGCCCGAGGCGCTGTACGGGATGATCGCCGCGCGCACCAAGAACATGCGCATCGGTCACGGCGTGCGGCTGCTGCCCTTCCCGTACAACCACCCTGTGCGGGTCGCGGAGTCCGCCGCGGTGCTCGACCTGCTGTGCGACGGCCGGCTCGAGTTCGGCACCGGCCGCTCGTCGACGCGGGCGGAGCTGGAAGGCTTCCGCATCGACCCGAATCGCACCCGCGAGCTGTGGGAGGAGGCGCTCGACGTCGTCGTCGCCGCCTGGACCAACGACGAGCTCGAGTGGAAGGGCAAGCAGTTCCACGTCCCGCGGCGGCGCGTGCTGCCGAAGCCGCTCCAGAAGCCGCATCCGCCGCTCTGGGGCGCGACCAGCAGCCCCGAGAGCCACAAGATCATGGGCCAGAAGGGCATGGGGCTGCTGTCGTTCACGATCGGCACGCCGCCCGAGGAGCTGAAGGAGCGGATCGACCTGTACCGGGCGGGGCTGCGCGAGGCGAAGCCGGTCGGCAAGTTCGTGAACGGCAAGGCCGGCACCTTCACGATGGTCCACGTCGCCGAGACCAGCGCCGAGGCGCGCGCGAACGCGGCCGAGTCGTTCGAGTGGTACGCGCGCAAGGGCACCGAGGCCGTGTCGTCGGTCGCCAAGTGGCAGCGCGAGCTCGGGAAAGCGTCGGGGACGTATGCGTACGGCGACGCGCTCGCCGACCTCGACTTGAGCTTCCTGACCTTCGACTTCCTCGAGTCGACGGGCGCCTGCATCGTCGGCGACCCCGACCAGTGCATCGCGACGGCGAAGCGCTACGAGGCGGCGGGCTGCGACCTGCTGCTGTGCCTGGTGCAGCCGTACAAGATCGCGCCGGCCAAGGTGATGAAGTCGATCGAGCTGCTCGGGAAATACGTCATCCCCGCGCTCAAGTAGCGCGGACCGCACCGGGCGCGCGGCCGGGCGTTTTTCGTTGACGCGATCGACGGCGCAGGAGTACCGTCCGCACGAGAGGGAACCCGATGTCCTTCGTCCGTGTCGTCGGTCTCGCCGCCCTGCTGGTCGCTCCCGCGCTCAACGCCGATGCCTGGGTCATGCAGGTGCTGGACGTGAGGGGCCACGGAGCTGCCCTGAGCGTCGATCCGAGCGGCAACGTGTTCGCCGCCGGCCAGCTCTACGGAACTTCGGCGACGGGGAGCCACTTCACGGTCCTGAAGCTCGACCCGGCCGCCGAGACGGTCCTCTGGCAGCAACGCCTCGACGGCACCGTCGCGGTCGAGCCCGACTACGCCCCGCGCGACTCTGCCATGTCGGTCGCGGCCGACCCGGCCGGCGACGCGATCGCCGCCGGCACGTTGTTCGATCTCGGCAACCACGTGGACGCGGCGGTCGTCAAGCTGGCCGGCGCGACGGGTGCGGTCGTCTGGCAGACCACGTTCGCCGATGCCGGCCCGGCCGCGGCTGCGCTCGAGCCCGGAGGCGATGCGGTCGGGATCGTGTGGTCCGGTCACTTCTCCGCGTTCCGGGTGGCGGGGGCGACCGGCGCGCCCCTGTGGCGGCAGGACGTGTTCGGGACGACGACATCGGCGGGAGGAGCCTTCGCCCTCGACGTCGCGTCCGACGTCGTCGTCGCCGGCGACGTGAACTCGACCCCCTTCTACAGCGACTTCGCCGTCGTCAAGCTGTCGCTCGCAACCGGAGCGGAGCTCTGGCGGTACGTGGTCAGCCATCCCGCACCGGACTTCGCCCGCGCGGTCGCCCAGGATGACGGCGGCGACGTGATCGCAGGGGGCATCCTCGACCGGAACTTCACGGTCGTGAAGCTCTCGGGAGCGACGGGCGCGGAGCTCTGGCGCTTCGTGCTGCCCGGTTCCCCCGGGGGCGAGGGCGCCGAGGTCGTCGTGCCCTCGCCCGATGGCGACGTGTTCGTCGGCGGCCAGCTCTTGGACAAGTGGGCGGTGCTTCGCCTGTCGGGGACGACCGGCGCGGAGCTCTGGCGGCGCGTCTATACACACGGGAACGTGCAGGACCTGACCCTCGACCCCACGGGCGATGTGGTCGCGGCGGGCTACCGTCAGAGCCGCTTCACCGTGATGCGCCTCAGCGGAGACAGCGGCAAGCGACGATGGAGCCGCACCCTCACGACGAACCCGCGCCAGTTCTCCGGGGCATTCGGCGTGGTCCTCGACGGCGATGCGAACCCGATCGCGGTCGGCCAGGCCCGCGCGAAGATGACGTCGGGGGTGAAGGACATCGCCTTCACGGTCGCCAAGTTCTGCCGTGCGAACGGCCGCCCGAAGAACACGACCCTGTGCCCGCCGTGAGCGTGCGTCGCCGCCGGCGTCAGCGGGCGGGAAGACGACCACGGTGGATCAGCGCTCGCTCGGCGTTCGCGAGGACCGTCACGACCTAACTCTTGCCCCTGTGCGGCCCGTGGACTCGCCTCGACGGGGGTGACTACATCTCCGCCCGACGGAGGCGCCCATGAGCATCGAGCTGAACGGCATCGCCCACATCCAACTGACGGTGACCGATTCCGCCCGCTGCCTGCCGTTCTGGGAACAGCTCTGCCACTTCTTCCAGATGCAGACGCTGATCCGCAGCGACGACACGGTCTACTGCATCGGGAGCCGGACGGGCATCCTGGTGCGCAGCGCGCCCGCCGGTCGGGACGGCGGCCGGTTCGACCAGCTCCGCTCGGGCCTCCATCACTTCTGCTTCCGCGCGCGATCGCGCGAGGACGTGGACGCGGCGGCGCGCCGCGCCGCGGAGCTCGGCGCGACGATCGTCCACCCGCCCGAGGACGGCGCGCAATTCGCGCCCGGCTACTACTCGGTGCTGTTCGAGGACCCCGACGGGATCCGCGTCGAGGTGAACTACGTGCCGGGCAAGGGCCACTTCGGCGAAGGCGGCCGGCTCGGGCCCGAAGGCGCGGGCCCGGCCACCCGCTACGGCGACGCGGGCCTCGAGGGCCGCTCGCGCGGCGGTCCTACAGGTCGCCGAGCCTGAGCGGGACGTCCGCGTCGCGCCAGGCCTGGTCGAACTGACGGCGCACCCACGCCGCGTCGCCGGTCTTCTTCTGCGCTTCGAGGCTCTGCCAGAGCCCGAACAGCGAACGACCGTTCCGCGGGTTGCGCTCGAGGTCGTCGCGGAACACGACCTCCGCGTCTACCGGACGCTTGGCCGCCAGCAGCGCAGCCCCCAGCGACTCCCGCGGCGGGTGGTACCAGTCCGGCGGCTCGTCGTAGAGCACGCGATCCGCCAGCTCGACCGCCGTCGTCCACGCGGCGACGGCGCCGCTGCGGTCGCCGCGCGCGGCCGCGAGCCGCGCGCGCAGCTCCGCCCCGGCCAGCTCCAGGATCAGCGACGCCGGGCTGAAGCCGAACATCCGGCGCTCCGGGAGCGCGTTCCCCGCCGCCTCGATCGCGGCGCGCTCCGTCTCGACGTCCTTCCACTTCCGCGCGGCGGCGAACGCCATCCCGCGCGCGCAATGGCGCAGCGCCGCGATCACCGGCAGGAACCCGGGCGGCTCCGGCATCGCCAGCGCGTCACCCCAGCGCTGGAACCGCAGCGTGACGAACACCGGCTGGGCGAGCGCGGCCTCGACCATCGGCAGCATGTCGGGCGGCGGCGCCTCGTCGCCGTGCGCGGTCATCTGCTCGAGGAGCTGCTCGCCGCCGCGCCGGGCCTCCGCGTACCGCCCCGCCATCGCGGCGGCCGCCGTGAGGAACTGGACGTTGTGCGCGGCGTACATCGTCGCGTACGTGCCGTCGTGGGCCCCGCTCGTCGCGAGGTACGCGCGGTCGACCTCGATCGCCCGCGCGTTGCTGCGCACCGCCGCCATGAAGTCACCCGTCCGCATGTAGACGTGCGACGGCATGTGGACGAGGTGCCCCGCCGCCGGTACCAGCGTCTCCAGCCGATACGCGCTCGGCAGCGCCCGCTCCGGCCGCCGCGACGCCTCGACCGCGTGGATGTAGAAGTGGTTCGCTCCGGGGTGGTCCGGGTCGCGCCGCAGCACGGACTCGAGCACCGCGACGATCTCCTCGGTGCCCTCCGCGGGCGTGCCGTCGACGTTCCAGAGCTGCCAGGGGCGGAGGTCCATCGCGCTCTCGGCGTAGAGCGTGGCCGCGTCGAGGTCGTCGGGGTAGCGGCGCACGAGCGCGCCCATCGCGTCCTTGTAGTCGCGCGCGAGCTGGTTCAGGTTCGCGTTCGGATCGTCGCTGAATCTGTGCGCGAGCGCGTCGACGTAGGCGCGCTCCTCGTCCGGGGCACGCAGCTTGCGGGCGCGCTGGATCTCGGCGAACGCCTCCAGCTCGCGCTCGGGGTCGACGTCGAGGTTGTAGTTCGGGCCGAGCGCGAGCGCGATGCCCCAGTGCGGCATCGCGGCCTTCGGGTCCAGCTCGGCCGCGCGGCGGAACGAGCGCGCGGCCTCGTCGTGGTTGAAGGCGTAGACGAGCGTGAGCCCCTGGTCGAAGTAGCGCTGCGCGTCGGGGCTCGAGGTCGCGATCGGGTGGTGATGGATGCCAAGGCCCTCGAACAGCGGCGGCGCGTCGGCGGCCGACGCGACGGTTACGAGCAGGGCGACGACGAGCAGGATGCGCGACATCCGCCGCCGGCTAGCAAGGGGCTCCCGGGCCGTCAACCATTCCCGCGGGGCGTGCGATGGAGTAGCGTGCCCTCATGTTCTGTCCCGAGTGTCGGACCGAGTACCGCCCGGGATTCGTCCGGTGTGCGGACTGCGACGTCCCGCTGGTCGCGAAGCTCCCGCCCGAGCCGCCCGCCATCCCCTTCGACGAGGTGTGCACCACCTTCAACCCCGGCGACGTGGCGGTGATCACGGCGATCCTCGAGGGCGACGGCATCGCGCACGAGTTCCAGGGCGAGACCTTCAACCGCGTGCGCCCGCTCGTCGAGCCGGCGCGTCTGTTCGTGCGCCGCGACCAGGTCGAGCGGGCGCGCGAGCTGCTGGCCGAGCTGGACCTCACCTGGACGGGGCTGCATCCCCCGGACGATGACTGAGGTCCGCGTTGACGCCGTCGCGGCTCCGCGGCTAGAAGCCGGCATGCCGACGCCGCCCGCCTTCGAGCACTTCGACGCCGCGATGGCGGAGAGCATGATGCAGACCCGGGCGGGCGGGCTGCCCGACTGGCTCGGCGTCCGGTTCACCGAGTTCACCGCCGGCCGGCTGCGGGCGACCATGGAAGTGCGGAAGGACCTGCTGACGCCGTTCGGCACGCTGCACGGCGGCGTGGTGGCCGGCCTCGTCGACCACGTGCTGGGCTGCGTGCTCTATCCGCTCATGCCGCGCGGCCAGTGGGCGGCGACCACCGAGTTCAAGCTCAACTACCTGGCGCCGGTGAAGGGTGGCACGCTCACCGCCGAGTCGACGGTGATCGCGTTCGGCCGCCGCACGGCGGTGGTATCCGTCGAGGTCCGGAACGGCGAGCAGCTCGCGTGCGTCGCGCAGGGTACGCTGCTGGTGAGCGACCCGTCGCGCAAGTCGGCGTGATGGACCGCGTCGTCGGCGTGATCTCCGACACGCACGGGCTGGTGCGGCCGGAGGCGCTGGCCGCGCTCCGCGGCGTCGACGCGATCGTCCACGCCGGTGACGTCGGCGAGCCGGCGGTGCTGGACGCGCTGGGCGCGCTGGCGCCGGTGACGGCGGTGCGCGGCAACAACGACCGCGGGAGCTGGGCGCGGCGCCTTCCCACCACCGCCGTCGTCGAAGTGGGTGACGCGTGCCTGTACGTCCTCCACGACCTCCACGAGCTGGACCTCGAGCCGCACGCGGCGGGCTTCGCGGCGGTGATCGCCGGCCACTCGCATCGGCCCGCGATCGAGGCGCGCGACGGCGTGCTGTACGTGAACCCCGGCAGCGCGGGCCCCCGGCGGTTCACGCTGCCGGTGGCGGTGGCGCGGCTCCACGTCCGCGGGGCGCGGGTGCGCGGCGAGATCGTCACGCTCGACATCGCCGCCGCGCGGGCGCACGCCTGAGCGATGGGCCTCGCCGACCTCGTGGTCCTCGACCTGGCGTCGCTGGCGGCGGCGCCACAGGTCGCGGCGTTCTTCGCCGACTTCGGCGCGCGTGTCGTCAAGGTCGAGCCGCCGGGCGGCGACCCGCTGCGCCAGCTCGTCGACGAGCGCGGCGCGGCCGTGCAGTGGAAGGTCGTGAACCGCAACAAGCAGTGCGTGACGCTCGACGTGGCGCGCCCGGAGGGGCGCGCGGTCCTCGAGCGCATGCTCGCGCGCGCCGACCTGCTGGTCTCCGCGCTGCCGGCCGCGCGCCTCGACGCGTGGGGACTCGGGCGCGCGACGCTCCGCGCGCGGCACCCCCGCCTCGTCGCCGTGAACCTGACGACGTTCGGGACCAGCGGCCCCTGGCGCGACCGCGCCGGCTCCGGGACGCTCGCCGAAGCCGCGACCGGCCTCGCGCACCTCACCGGCGCCGCCGACGGGCCGCCGACGCTGGCGCCGGTCGGCCTCGGCGACTGGCTCGGCGTGCAGCAGGCGATCATCGCCGCGCTCCTCGGCCTCTACGAGCGCGACACCGGCGGGAGCGGCGAGCACTTCGACGTCGCGATGTGCGATCCGCTGCTCGGCCTCATGAGCCAGCGGCTCGGGCAGACGGCGCGGAGCGGCGTCGATCCCGGCCGGCACGGCAGCCGCTTCCCGACCATGGCCGCGCGCAACACGTACCGCACCGCCGACGGCCGCTGGGTGGCACTCACGGCCGGCACCGACGACATGGTGCGCCGCCTGTTCGCCGCGATCGGCCGACCCGAGCTGGCGGACGACCCGCGCTTCCGCGACAACCGCGCGCGCCTCGCCAACGTCGCGGCCTTCGACGATATCGTCGGCGGCTGGATCGCCGCGCGGCCGCGCGACGCGGTGAACGCCGCGGGCGAAGCCGCGCGCGTGTCGCTAGCGGCGGTCGACGATCTGCCGACGGTGCTCGCGAACCCGCAGTTCCGCGAGCGCCCCGCGCTCGTCACGGTCGACGATCCCGAGATCGGCACCGTGACGACCGCGGCGCCCTTCCCGCTCCGCAGCGACCACCCCGGCACGATCCACTATCTCGGCCGCGCCCGCGGCGCCGACAACGTCGCCGTCTACCGAGACTGGCTGGGCATTGCAGACGAGGACCTGCGTGCGCTGTTGGTGGCGGGCATCATCTAACGAACGCCGGCCCCCCGCCGATCAACGCACCGGCTTCCGCTCGGCATACGACCGCGCCCCCCGCGTCCACGCCGGCCCCTGCCCCCAGTCCCACCGCGTCTTCTTCTTCGGATGGTCGGGGTCGATCTCCTTGCACGCGGCGGTGTACGCCTGCATCGCGACGTCGCGC
>Ga0335069_10010843_pt1 | contig 12895 bp, 7 predicted proteins | sample Lox_Sample_11_FD_206714 | JGI IMG/M metagenome (GOLD analysis project Ga0335069, IMG submission 206714) | Soil microbial communities from Loxahatchee National Wildlife Refuge, Florida, United States - Lox_Sample_1.1 | ecosystem: Environmental > Terrestrial > Soil > Wetlands | place: USA: Florida... | reverse complement strand
CGCTCCGGGACGCCATTTTCCCTACCTGGTCATGCTTAATGCTCTTCCAAACCCATTCGTCCGGATTAAGCTCCGGGGAATACGGCGGCAGAAAGAACAGGTTCAGCCGCCCCTCGGTGCCCTGAACGAATTCAAAGGTCTCCTTGGACCTATGCGAAGGATACCCGTCGACAATCAGGAAGATTGGCCCTGGGATATCATGCATCAGCTTCTCCAGGTAGTCGATGAAGAGTCCGCTGTTAAGATTCCCGGAAAGGAAGGAGAAGTGGATCTCCCCACGCGGCGATACCGCCGAGATCATGTTAACGGATTTCCTGTCGCCAGTGCCCCGCACTATGGGAGTGCGGCCGACCGGCGCCCAGGTCGTTCCGGAGTGGTAATCAGTCCTGATTCCCGCCTCGTCACAGAAGAAGATGTGCCCACCTGCTGCTTTAGCCGCCTTGACGATGGCAGGGTATTCCTCTTCTTTCCACCGGCGAACCCGCTCAGGATCTTGCTCATAAGCACGCACGAGGGACCGCTGCGGCGACAGGCCCAGGTCGCGGAGAATGTTCCCTATGGCCTGCGGCGTGTAGTCCACACCGAACTCCCTCTTGATCAGGTCACGGACCATCTGCCGGGTCCACAGCGCGAAGTCGAACTGCAGCTGCCGCGGGTCATTGCCCACGATCCATTTCCTTAGCTGCGCCCGCTGCTTCTCCGTCAGGCGCGGGGCCCGGCCAGGCGCCTTTTTCACCATCAGCGCGGCGGGCCCCTTTTCCTGGTATTCCTTCCACCAGTTGTAGACGGTCGACCGGCCGACGTCGTACAAGTCGGCGACGTCCTCCGGGTGCATTCCCTTTTACAGGGCTCCGACAGCCAAGGTCCGGGTATCTTCCAGTGACCTACGGGGAATTCTTCTCTCGCCCTTCCGATCCATATGCCAATTATGCCACAGAATACATGTAGAGTCCAGTAAACTAAATTCTTGTTGGTAATTAATTAGTGGCAGTGTGGTCGGTGATTACCAGGGCGGGCCGGTCGTGGCCGGGCCCGGTGACGGCGAGTCGGCGGATGGCGGCGGGTGCCGAACGTCGGCCATCCTGGTGGCCTTCGGCACTTGCGCGCAGGCTCGGCCTGGCCTGGATTGAGGGTAAGGGTGGCGTCGCGCCTCTGCGGCGGGTGCCGCCTGGCCTGGCGGGGTCGGGGTGTGATCGGCGGGAGGCGGCCCCCGTCGAGGGGGCGGGGTTTCCCGGGGCGAGCCGCGTGATCACAGCGCCAGGCGCGTTCCGCGCGGCCCCGGGCAGAAGGAAGGGATATGTGATGCATACCCGCATCAAGTACCCGCTCGCAGTCGTAATCGCGGCCGGGGCGGTGGCCGCACTGGGCCAGGCCGCGCCAGCCTCGGCGGCCGCACCTGCTACGGCGGCCCGGCCGGCGGACCGCCCGGTGATCGCCTACGTGCTGGAGACGCCGCCGTGCATGGGCAACACGGTGGGCGTGATCAACACCGCCACGAACACCGCGCTCAAGCCGATCACGGTGGGGCTTGGCGTCAGCGCGATCGCGGTCACCCCGAACGGTAAGACCGTCTATGTCTCCAGCGGTGCCAGGATCACCAACGGGATGGTCTGCGGTTCCGGCGGCCCGCAGACGGGCGCCAATACGGTAACGCCTATCAGTACTGCCACCAACAAGCCCGGCAAGCCGATCAACGCCGGGCAATCCCCGGGCCCGATCGCGATCACCCCGAACAGCAGGACAGCCTACGTGCTCAGCCAGCGTGGCGTTGTCCCGATCAGTACTGCCACCAGCAAGCCCGGCAAGCCGGTCAACGCCGGGAAGGACCTGACCGGTATCGCGATCACCCCGGACGGGAAGACCGCATACGTCGTGAGTACCTTCTCGGCGACAGTTACCCCGATCCGGACCGCCACCAGCACTGCGCTCAAGGCCATCAAGATCGGAAAGCCGCCGACCGGGTACGAGTTCCCCGATCAGATCGCGATCACCCCGAACAGCAGGACAGTCTACGTCAGCACTACCGCGGGCGTGGTCCCGATCCGGACCGCCACCAACACCGCGCTCAAGCTGATCAAGGTCGGGAACGGCCCCGGTGCCATCGCGATCACCCCGGATGGTAAGACGGCCTACGTCAGCACTACCGCGGGCGTGGTCCCGATCCGGACCGCGACCAACACCGCGCTCAAGCTGATCAAGGTCGGGAACGGACAACCAGCTCAGCCGGGCCCCAGCGCCATCGCGATCACCCCGGACGGCAAAACCGCCTACGTCATCAACCTCATCGCGGGCACGGTGACCCCGATCAGCACCGCCACCAACACCCCCGGCCGGCCGGTCGTGGTGAAGTCCTCCCCAGGTGTCATGCTCGATGGCATCGGGATCGCCCCGGACGGCAGGACGGCCTACATCCTGAACGAGATCTTCGAGCCCGCGTCCTTCCCCGGGACCGTGATTCCGCTCCGGACCGCCACCAACACCCTCGGCAAGCCCATCACGGTCGGGACCGCTCCGTCCGCCATCGTGTTCGCCCGGTGACGAGCAGGCTGAGCCCGGGACCGGACTTCATCCGCCGGGCCCAGCCATGCCGCCGGGAACCCGGGGTGATCCGCTGTGTCCCGCCCTGGTCAGTGCCCCGTCTTCTGCGAATGGATGACCTTGCGCCAATCACGGTGACCCGCCGGACCAGAGCCGAAGGTCCCCTGGCCCAGGATGCACTTCACGCCCACATCAAGAACATCTCGGGATGCCCGGGCCGCAGGGTTCGCTGCAAAATATTTGCAGCCGGGTGCTTGTCGGCGATCCGGGCTGATTCCCCGGGGGTGTGCTCTGCGTGTTGTAAATCGAACGATTAACAACATGATCAACCTCTGCCCGCCAGGGCAGCCCGATCACGGCCCGCAGGGCGTTGAGAAACGTGTTGCAAAGTGGGCGTGTCTATCAATCCAGAAGACGCCGGTTTCTTCTGCAGTCCCGGATGTGGCCGCGTCCGAACCCCGGCGGCTATTGCTTACTTCCTGGCCGCGATGGCCTGGTCCACGGTCTGGTAGATGCCGAAGACCTTCGTCAGCCCGGTGATCCGGAAGATTTTCAGGATCCGCTTCTGGGTGCAGACCAGATCCAGCGAGCCGTCATGCGGCCGCACCCGCTTCAGGCCGCCGACCAGCACCCCCAGCCCGGTGGAGTCGAGGAACCCGACCTTGTCCAGGTTGATGATGAGCCGGTAGCTGCCCTGGCCGGCCAGATCGATGATCAGCTCGCGGAGCCGCGGCGCAGTGTAGATATCGATCTCGCCCTCGACGTTGACGACCTCGATGCCGTCTTTGCTGTAGTGACTCAGCTTCAGATCCACAAGTCCTCCAGCGGCCAGGCGCGGCGTCATCTCGGGGCGTCCATTCTCCGGGCGGATGGGTCGGCGTAGCCACGGCCGGGGCGGGATCCCCTGCCACATTCAACCACGCTCCGTCATCATTTCAATACGGAATCATGCCTTCAGGTATCCCCCGGCGGGTGACACACTGAAAGACTTGCGCCGACGATCACGCCGGTCGCCCGGCCGGGTCCCGGGCCCGGCCGCGGCGGCACGACCGCCGCCGTGCTCATCGCGTGTGATGACTCGCCCGGCACCTCCGCGGCCGCTCTTGATCTCCTCCTTGCCGACACCCCGTGACGGCCGCATGGGGCGGGGACTCCCGGCGTGTCCGCACCGACAGGAAGGACCAGATGATGGCCTGGACCCCGCCGATCCCGGCAGAGCGGCCGCTGGACGCAACCCGGAAGGCAGCCGGGCAGGTCGTCACGCTGGCCGGCGCCCAGGCGGTGGCCGTGCAGGCGGTAGCCTCCCTCACGTCGGCTGCGCTGCTGTGGCCGCTGATCCCCGCAGCCCGCGCAGCCGCAGGCCTGGCCAGCGCGCTGGGCCAGCGGCTCTTGCTGCGCCCGCCCCCGGACCAGCAGGCCGCGGAAATGCCCGTGCCGGGCGGCGCGGGACGGGCCGCGACCGGCGGCCCGCTCACGCTGGGGGTGGAGGAGGAGTTCGTGCTGCTGGACCCGGCCACCGGCGCCCCGGTGCTGGCCGGCCCCGAGCTGGTGCGGATGCTCGGCGGGGAGCCGGGGGTGCGGCCGGAGCTGATGCGGTTCCAGGTGGAGACCGCGACTGGGGTGTGCACCAGCCTGGACGAGGCCGGCCGCGAGCTGCTCAGGCTCCGGCGGCTGACTGCGGACGCCGCGGCACAACTCGGCTGCCGGCTGGTGGCCTGCGGGGTCGCGCCGTACCGCACGCCCGGGCTGGCCGCCGTGACAGACCAGCCCCGGTACCGGGAGCTGGCCCGCCGGTACGGCCCGGTGGTGGCCCAGGCCGGCACCTGCGCCTGCCACGTGCACGTCGGGGTCCCCTCCCCGGACCTGGGCGTCCAGGTGCTGGCGCAGCTGCGGCCCTGGCTCGCGCCGCTGCTCGCCATCACGGCCAACTCCCCCATCGCCGGCGGGCACGACACCGGCTGGGCCAGCTGGCGGCATGTGATCTGGTCCCGCTGGCCGACCGCGACCGCGCCCGCGGCGTGGCCAGACGCCGCCGCCTACGACACGGCCATCCGCCGCCTCATCGCCCGCGGCGCGGCGCTGGACGAGCGGAACGTCTACTTCCTGGCCCGGCTATCCCCGCGCTACCCGACGGTGGAGGTCCGGGTCGCCGACGTCTGCCTCGACGCCGGCACCGCGGTGCTGCTGGCCGGGCTGACCCGCGCCCTGGTCGCCACCGCACTGGCCGAGGCCCGCCGCGGCACGCCGGCGCCAGCCGCCCCGGCCCGGCAGGTCACCGCGGCCCTGGCCGCCGCGGCCCGGCACGGGCTCGCCGGGCCAGGCATCGACCCGGTCACCGGGCAGCTCGTCGATGCGGCGGCGCTGCGCGCCCGCCTGCTCGAGCATGTCTCCCCCGCGCTCGCCGACCACGGCGACACCGAGATGGTCATCGGGCTGCTGCGCCGGCTCGATGACCGGGGGACCGGAGCCGGCCGCCAGCGAGCCCTGTTCACCCGCGGCCTATCCACGCCCGCGTTCATCACCGCACTCGCCCGCGCCACGCTGTCCGGCTACGAGCCGGGCCGCCAGTGGGCCGGTGCCCGGGTCCCGGCACCGGCAGCCAAGGCAGTAGTGCTGTGCCAATAAGCTCCTTACCTCCGGACGCCACTCACCCGGATCCGTACAGCCATTCGCACGGCCAAGCAGGGCGACGATCAGCCCTCGTGATATCAATTCGCCGGCCGCCGCCACGCTGTGCGGATTCCGGCGCCTTCGGCTCGACATGTCCGCAAGCGCCCAGTGTAGGGGAAACGACCGTAACCCCGACACTGCCGGGCGGGAGCCCTGGCAGGCGTTCTGGCCGGGGCGGTGGTGTTTCCCGGGGCCTGGCTGGTGGCAGACTCGGGTGGCATGGCGGGAGGGAATGGCGGTGCGGGCCCAGATGCCGGGCATGGGCGCCGGTGGGATGTGGCCCTGTCATTCGCCGGGGCGCAGCGGGACTACGTCGGGCGGGTTGCCGCGGCGCTGAAGGCGCGGGGGGTGCGCTGCTTCTACGACGCCGATGAGCAGATCCGGCTGTGGGGGGCGCACCTGGCCGAGGAGCTGCCCCGGATCTACGCGCAGGAGTCCGCGGCGGTGGTGGTGTTCATCTCGGCCGACTACGCCGGCGGGGAGTGGACCCGGCTGGAGCGGCGGGCTGCGCTGGCCCGGGCGGTGGCCGAGGCCGGGGTGTTCGTGCTGCCGGCCCGGTTCGATGACAGCGAGCTGCCCGGACTGCTGCCCGATGTGGTCAGCGTTGACCTGCGCCTGTATACCCCGGAGCAGTTCGCCGGGCTGGTCGCGGAGAAGGTGGCCGGGCTGGCGGGCGGCCCGCGGATCGGGATGGGTCCTGTGGCGGCGGGGCGGCTGCTGGCGGAGGTGACCGATCCGTTCGTGCTGGAGGTGCACCGGCCGGTCCAGCTTGAGGATGCGCAGCCAGGGTTGCCGGAGCTGCCGGCGTACGTGCCGCGCGGGCATGACCGGGTGCTGGCCGGGGTGGTGCGGGCGGCCGCGGGCGGGCGGAGCGGGATCGCGGTGCTGGTGGGCGGGTCCTCCACGGGGAAGACCCGGGCCTGCTGGGAGGCGCTGGGCCTGCTGCGGGACGAGCCGGGGCCGTGGCGGCTGTGGCACCCGATCGACCCGTCCCGGCCCGATGCCGCGTTGCGCGAGCTGCCGCGGATCGGCCCGCGGACGGTGCTGTGGCTGAACGAGGCTCAGTTCTACCTCGGCCCTGCCGACGGCACCGGCGAGCGGGTGGCCGCCGGGCTCCGCGAGCTGCTCCGAGACCCGGCCCGCGCGCCGGTGCTGGTGCTGGCCACGCTGTGGCCCGAATTCTGGAACACCCTGACCGCCCGCCCGCCGGGCGACGGCGCGGACCCCCACGCGCAGGCGCGGGAGCTGCTGGAGGGCCGGGACATCTCCGTTCTCCTCGCGTTCACTGCGGCCCAGGCGGGTGTCCTGGCCGCCAGCATGTGGATCGGCGGGGTGGGCGCCCGGCTGGCCTTCGCGATCGCCGCGGGCAACGGCGCGGGCCCGGCCATCGCCCGGTTCTCCGTCGCGCACCACATCACCGGCTCCTCTGCCTGGGTGGCGGCCCTGGTGATGATGGCCCTGGCCGACGTGCTGACCCGGCTGGTGGTCATCTACCTGCGCGGCCGTCGGCTGGCCGCCGCCGGGCCGGCCCCCGCCGCCGCCCCCATCCCGGCCGACGCCCGCGCCTGACCGTACACCCGCCCGCCGACGCGCTGATGCCCGGCGTCATCGTCCCCCGCCCACTGCACCGGATGGCGAGCCCAGCATGCCATGGGAGCCGGTTCGGCGAGGCGTTCGTCCCCAGCACCGTCGGCACCCGCTTCCGACTGTGACCCGCAACAACCACGCTGTGCAGCTGGCCACCACGCCCGGCAACCGAACCCGCCCGCCTGGCGTTCAACCCTGTACCGGTCCTCCCGGTCCTGCTCGTTGGCTGCGCCCCCGAAGCTACGCCCCGGCTCACCAGCCGACGGCGAACTCAGACGCCGCCGCAATCAACGGAAATCGCACCGCTGCCCGGGGAACCCCTGCGAGTCCCTGATGGCAGCGGCGGCCAAGGCGCCGGCGCAGGCGGCGAAACTGTGAACCGGACATACGGGGGTAATCTGCCTGTCATGTCCCGGGGTTAGGGTTGAGCTTTTCCTGCTCTCTCAGGCCTGGAGGGATCCCGCTGTGATAACCGAAGACGGCCAGATAGTCATGACCGAGGGCGCTGACGTGCTGCTCGCCGGGGAGGGCGGGGTGGTCCTCGGCGGCCGGGTCGCCGAGGTCTCCGGCGGCCGGGTAGTCATCGACCTGGACGGGGCGGGCCAGCTCGAGGAGCCGGCGGCGGAAGACGACGGGCTGGCGGAGTTCGCCGCGGCGGAACGGCTGGCCGCGATCGGGTGGATGCTGACGGCGCCCGGCGCGTTCGTCACCGCGGCGCTGGTGCGGGACGTGCCGGTGCTGGCGGCCAGGTGGATCGGCCGGCGGCTGCGGAAGGCCGCGCACGCGGACTGGGTGCCCAGCGACACCCTCGACGGCCGGTAGCGGCACCTGGGGCGTTATGCCCGCCATGGTGCTGTTGTGAACAAGAAGCGGGGCCCCTTGCCATAGCACTAGACGGTCCGCTTCTCCCCCTCCTTGGTCTCATACGACCGCTGGCGGAGCTTCCCGGTGACGATCGCCCGCGAGCCCTGTCCGCCGCGGCAACCTTCCTGGCCGCGCCCGGCCGTGTCGGGGTAACGGTCGTTTCCCCCACACTGGAAGGCCGGCGAGCCCGGGCAAAAGAAACTGCCTGCGGGGGTGGTCTCCCTTCGCCGTCATTGTCCGGATCAGGTCCCTGGGCGGGGTCGCAGTCCAGCCTCTGAGCTGTCCCCGGCCTCTCAGCCTTTCCTCCCGGCTCCGGGTCGCCCCGGCACTTCGTTCGGTCCGGCTCCCTCGATCACCTCGCAGGCACTATTCACGGTGCATGGCGCCGAGGCGGCCTGGCAGGACCGCGGCGCTCATGCTTGCAGGCCTGGGCCGCAGGGCCATTTACTGGCGGGGCCGTCCCCTGGGTGGCGAGGGGCGGGACGGCGGGCATTGCCGGGACGAGGGCCCCGGTGGATGATCGGGCTGTGGGCCGCGATGGCGAGGGACGCGGCGGCCATGACCTGGTGCAGTTCGGCCCGGCCCGCGAGCCGGGGCTGCGGCTGCCGGGCTGGATCCGGCCGCGCCGGCCGGCGGCACGCCGGCTGATGGCGGGCGCCGCTGCGCTGGCCGTGGTCGTGGCGGGCGTGGCCGTGATCACGGCCCGGGGCCAGCTGCCGCGCGGGGCACCCGGCAGCAGCGCGGACGGCGCCCGGCCGTGGTATGCGGTCAGCCGCCCCGTCGCGGTCACAGCGCTGCACCACCGGCTCCTTGGCATCGGGTCCGGCTGGCAGCTGTTCGCGGCCGGCACCGGGGCGGAACCAGGCGCGGCCGGCCCGGCGGTGCTGGTCCGCATCGAGTTCGCCGCGGGCCGGGTGAGCAGCACCAGGCTCCCGCCGCTGGGCAGCGGCGGGCCCGCCGCGGTCATCGCCGGGCCGGGCCAAGTGATCATCCGCCCGGCCGGCGGCGTGCCCGGCTACCTGGTGCCGGACGGACAGCCCGCCCGCATGCTCCCGGCCGCGCTGGGGCAGGGCGGCATGAGCTTTCCCGGGCCGCGGCCGGGCCAGCTCTGGGTGCCCGCGGGCCCGGGCGCCTGGCCGGTGCTGGCGCTGGTCACCATGACCGGCGCCGAGGCCGGGCAGCGGCTGCGGCTGCCCGCAGGCGGCTACGCCGCGGTTCCCGACGGCCGGGGCGGCGTGCTGGTCCAGGAGGGCGGCTGGGTGTATGATGCCCGGCCGGCCGGGGTGCACTGGGTGGCCGCCGGCACGCTGGCGGCCGCCGGCCCGTCGGCCTGGCTGATCAGCCGCTGCCAGACCGCCCGCCACTGCGTCAGCATCGTCATCAACCCGGCCACCGGCGCCCGGCGCGTCCTGCCCGGCACCACCGACCTCACCGGCTGGCCGGCCACCCTGTGGCCGCCCGGCCTGGCCTCACCAGATGGCAGGCTCGCGGCGGTGCTCAGCTATCAACCCGGCCAGCACGAGATCCTGCACCTCGACGACCTCCAGACCGGCACCGGGCGGCAGGTCACCATCGCCCCCGGAACGCAAGGGTGGCCCGGCCTGGCCTGGTCACCGGACAGCCGGTGGCTGTTCTCCGCCGCCGGCAACGGGACACTGCAGGTCATCAACCCGCGGACCGGCCAGGTGCAAAGCCTTGGCGTCGCGCTGCCGCCGGTGACCTACCTGGCCGTCAGGGACACTGGCTGAGCCTGCGCCCCGATGGAGCGCCGGGCACCGGCATCTGACCGGGTGATAAAGCGCGGGTTATCACCCAGTTTTTTCCGGCGCGGGTTCAGAGTGGGTGAAGGCTCTTCACCGCAGCCGCGGGCGATCTCACGAACCCGCCGACTGTTGCTTAGTCCTCTTCGAGCGCCTGACTATGATGATTCTGGTCATAGTGCTGGTTATAGCGGACGCGTCGATGTGGAGCCCAGCATATCGGGGCGGCAGATGATACCGAGCGAGATGTCGTCGCCGCTGCCCTTCGCCGTATACTCGCGAAGCCAGCCCTCGAGGTTCTGGTCTACCTCCCCCAGCCCCTTCTCGGTGATTATGTCGCGGACGTCGGAACCGAACTTGAAGAAGGCCTCGTCGTCCCGGAATGAGTTCGAGAACCCGTCGGTCGACAGCAGGATCATGGGGGCGGGAGTGCCGAGGACGGCGACCCGGAACAAACGCCAGGCGTCGGGCGAGCACAGCGAGGTGGTCTCGTCGGCCATCAGCCGCGCGTCGCCGGGCACCGGGCGCCCCGCCTTGCCGACCGCGGATATGGTCAGCGCGTCGCCGTCGCCTATCTGCCAGAAAAGCACGAACGATTCGGCCGCGATGGCGGTCAGCAAGGTGGAGCCGTAGGCCAGTCGCGGATCTTCTTCGACCGATTCCAGGCTCTTGCGGCCCTCTCGCCGCTCGAGGCGGACAAGCTCATACTCGGAAAAGGATGACTGTTCCAGGTCCCCGTCCACGCGTTCCTGCCAGGCCGCGACGATGCGCCTGGGAGCCTCCTGCTCCAGCCTGTCCTTTACGAAGGAAAGGTCGAGTTGAGCTGGTGCAAAGAACTCCGACGCGAGCTCGATCGAGACGTCGATCGCGAGCCTCGCGCCGACGGCGCTCCGGAAGTTTCTCGGGCTCCCGTGCCCGTCGGCCACGGAAAGGACGGCCCGGGCGCCACCGTCCGGTGGTTTCCACCCGATCGCGTCCTGGTTCTCGAGTCCCAGCTGGACGTGAGTATCGCCCCGAACCGAGCGCCCGATGACACACCAGGGCTGAACGATGTTAGCGCGGCCGGGCGGGGCGGATTCGTGCGGCCGGATTACCAGTTCGGAGCGAGCGGGCGCTGCTGCCTTGGAGGCAAGCGGCAGGACGGGGTCGACATGGGCGTGCACGCGGATGACGGCGGTGCCGCCGTTGCTGTCGACGGTGACGGTGCCTTCGCACTCGCCTGGATCGCTGGTGTCCACGGCGACCATTAGCTCGGTTCCGGCCTGGCGCAGCTTGAGCCAGTTCGCTGAGGTGGTCGCCTGCGCGTTGAGGTCGCCGCCGCCTGCGTTGGAGATCCTGACCCTGTGTTCTGGGGATCGGCCATGCTGGGGCAGTCGTCCCAGGTCGATGACCGTGTCCGACAGCACAAGTTCTGGGCGGGCAGGTCTGGGCGGCACCGCCGCTGGCGCGTCGGCCGTGGCGGCCTCCTCCCGCGCCTGGCGGGCCAGTTGGAACAGGCGCCCGTCGGGTGCACGCGAGTACAGCACCGGCGTACCCCACTCGGTAGGGTTACCGCCATCGCGGATCGCACCCCGGGCCTCGGCTAGGGCAGCTTCCAGCGGCAAGCCGTCGGCGACTGCTGAGTACAATTCGTGGGCGAAGATCATCGCTGCGTCGTCGGTTATTTCGAACTGCATGGCTACCACTGCGGGCAGACCCTGCTGGATCAGGCTCTGCGCCATCCCGGCGAACGGGTCGCTGACGCCACCGCGGGCACCTTCGCACGCGTTGAGCACCGCTAGGCGCGTCTGGTCGTATTCGTTGAGCAGGCCGCCGAGTTCCTCGCTGGTCACCTCATGGGGCCGCCCATGACGGTCCTGCATGACCAGGACGCCCTCGCCCCAGTCGGGCCGGTAGAAGCCGTGGCCGACGAAATGGAAAACATGGAATGCTTCGCGGCGCAGCCGCGCCCGCAAGATGCTCATGCTGGCGGGCAGCCGCTCGATGATCACCCGGCCTTCGCCTTGCTGCCCGGCCACCGCGTCAGTGAGCAGGCGCCACTCCCGCTCGACATCCAGCGCGGGATAGCCGCTAGGGCTTGAGATCATGACCAGTACCCGCAGCGGTCCCTCCACACCCAGCGGGTGGGGCGGGTCCGGCAAGTCCAGGTAGCGCACCAGCGGCGTGCGGCGCGATAGAGCCAGGAAACGGTTATGAGGCGGGTCATACAGGAACTCCCACGGCAGCTCGGCAAGCTCCGGGCTGTCGGCTAGCCGCAGCCGCAGCCGCAGCCCCGCCTGCTGCGCGCGGGTCAGGCTGAGGCTGCGCTGCAATACGTCCCGCAACTCGTCCTGGAATACCGCGCCGTAGAGCTTGCCTCCGAAGACTTTCAGCGGCGCGCTTTCGGGCCGGCCAGGTCCACGGGTGCGACGGTGGCCCTGGCCGACCCTGAGCACGAAGTTTTCCAGCTCCAGCCTGGAGAACGGCAGCGTGAATTGCACCGGGGCGCTTTCCCCGGCCGGCGACCGCAGCACCCGCGCCCGGTAGCTGCCCGGCGGTCCCGGTTCGATCAGCAGGTCGAAGTCCTGGTAGGTGAACTGGCCTTCGGCGGCGCCCCGTTCAGCCACTCGGAGCGCCGCGGCGCCGCCCACCCGCGCCCCAATCCCCGAGATGATGCCGAGGTCGGCCAGCTTGGCCACCACCAAGTCAGCGAATTGCCCAGGGGTATAGCGGCGCAAGTCGACCGCGACCATATCCGACGGCAGGCCCGGCAGCGGCGTGTCATCGAACCGGCCTGGCAGCACGTACTCCCGCCGCTCCAGCACCGCCCTGTTGAGCGCAGCCCGGCGCTCGAGCCGGGTCCAGTCCCGGGCCGCGTACTCGGCGGACACGAACACCACGACCGCCGCCGCCTGCTCGCCGTAGATGGCTGGCAGCTCCTCGGCCAGGTACTTGCCCCACAGCTCGATCTGCTCGTCGGCGTCGTAGAAGCAGCGCACCCCCCGCGCCTGCAGCGCCCGGGCGACCTGCTCGACATACTCCTGACGACGCTCACCTGAATCTCCCCAGACCTGCTCTCTGAACTTCCCCGCTCCTTGAGGACACGCCGGGCCTGGATCCACGTGATCTGGGCGGGCTCCCCTGATGCTGCGGTTCGTCACGTTCCGCAACGACAGAGGAGCCCTTACGGCGATGATCACACAGGGAGAGGATTTGGAAGCTCACGTTCTTCAGGAGCGGGGTTGGACGATCTCGGCGATCGCGCGTCACCTCGGCCGCGACAGGAAGACGGTACGGGCCTATTTGAGCGGTGAGCGCAAGCCCGGCGAGCGCAAGCCGGCCGGGCCGGACGCGTTCGCGCCGTATGCCAGCTACTGCGAGATCCGGCTGAACGACGACCCGCATCTGTGGGGCACGACGCTGCTGGATGAGCTGCAGAAGATGGGGTACGCGGGCTCTTACCAGGCGTTCACCCGGGCGCTGCGGGTACGGGGGCT
>Ga0335069_10010842_pt1 | contig 12895 bp, 17 predicted proteins | sample Lox_Sample_11_FD_206714 | JGI IMG/M metagenome (GOLD analysis project Ga0335069, IMG submission 206714) | Soil microbial communities from Loxahatchee National Wildlife Refuge, Florida, United States - Lox_Sample_1.1 | ecosystem: Environmental > Terrestrial > Soil > Wetlands | place: USA... | reverse complement strand
GGCGAGGATGAGCCAGGCGATGCCGGTCAGCAGGAACATCCACCAGGGGCCGGCCAGCCGCGCTAGCCCTGCGCGGGTCCTTGACCGGACGTCTGTGCGTTCGTCCATGGCGCTCATGAGCAGCTTCCTTTCCGTGGTGGCTGCCGCGTGCGGAACCTCACGGTAGCGGGCCTGGCCGGGACGACACAAACGAGCAGATCAAGACGCGGCCGACCAGCGCCGAGGCCAAGGTCAGGGCCGCGGAGGAAACCGTCCGCAGCCAGGCCACCCAGGCGCATACCCCATTGGCAGCGCCGCCTCGATCAGGGCTGAGTCATGCTACTGCTGCCACCGGAAGGCGGAACCTCGCCGTGCAGCACCTCGATCGACCACCACTCGGCCACAATCGCGAGGGTACGTCCGCGCTCGCGAACCGCAACACCTGCCGACCAGCCGGAGCTGCTCTCCGCCGCGATCTGGCCGGCGCGACAGCACGTCGCTGCGGCCGGTTTCCATGTGACCGCCGGGATGACCGCCTGAGCGTCGCCATCGAGCCCACAGGCCAGCAAGCCATCACCGAAAGTGATTGCAGGCCAACCGCCTTCCTTGTAAACAGCGCCTATCGCCGAATCCGGCGTCGGTCGAGGCCCAGACCGTGGTGTCGGGGTCGAGGCGCGGATCGGCAGATATGGCGCGGCGATCTCCGAGCGGCCGTCGCCCGCTCGGATCAGCGCAAGTTATGCACCAGGTAGTGCCTCAACGATCGACTCAACTGCGTCGAAGGGCGCACGCAGTGCACCCTCGAGGTGGTGCCGCCCGGCCAGAAATCCCGGTGAGTTGTAACTCACCGATACCGCTCCGTTCTTGTCCTCCCAGACCAGCACCTTGAGCGGGATATCCAGCGCCGCAAGCGGCGCCGCGAGCATCACCGCGGCGCCCACAGCCGGCTTCCCGAACATGACGAGTTTCGAGTCGGGCATCTGCACGCCAGCTCGTTCGGCTACGCCGCTGTGATCGATGACGTTGAACACCGTGAAGCCCCGATCCGCGATCAGGCGCCTCAGCCCGTCGATGGTCTGCGCGACGGACTTGCCGCTGGGTTTGGTGATGACCCCGTCCGAAGATTGCGTGTTGTCTGGCATCAGGCTTCCTTTCGGAAGTGAGGCGCAGTTGTGCCCGGCTGCGAGAGCAGGTCGCTGTCTGATTCTCGTTCAAAGATGCATGGCTCGCCAGCGTCCCCGGCACCCACGCGACCGAGGGGCCAGATCCGACGACTCGATACTCGACCTGACCATCGCCGCTACGCACATGCCGCACGGCATCGTCAGTCATCGGGCGGGCTCCACTAACATCGGCAGGGCCACGCCCGAAGAGCTCACCGGAGCCGCACTGCTGCTCACCGACCCGGAATCCGGCTACGTCACCGGCACCGTCCTCCCCGTCGATGGCGGCTGGACAAGCCACTGACCCGGGCAAGGCAACTACCCAGCCCGCACATCCGCGATGGATTGTGCGTGGATGGACTCGGCTGCCGGCCAGTGTCCGGGGAATTCTGCCTCGGCTTCAGCCCGGGGGGCACCGCGTCGGTCTTCAGCCGTACCGGACCGGGAGGTCGAGGTGGGAGTCGCTGCCGAGTCTGAGGGTGAAGGTCTCCTCCGCCGGGCCGTACCTAGTGAAGCAGGAGGCATCATGGCCGGCGGTAGCGACCCTGACCCGGCGGATCAGCTAAGCCGCGTTCCGCTCCTGAAGATACTCATCACGTCACCTGCGGGGAGCCCAGCTCGACCACGCCGCCGACCTAGCCGCGCTCGTGATGACCAGGCCGCCGCGGCCGCCATCGGCGAAGCCGCCGACATTGATAAGACTGCCGCCCAGATCGGCGGGAGTGCACGCGTGGCCACGCCGTTGACCGCTTGCTTCCTGTGACGATCCGCCCGACGGCGCCACGTCGGCCGATGGCATAACCGGCCTGCTCGTTTCTGCGTATCCTGGCCGTCAGTGATCATGAGGACGAATGCGGCGGACATGGCCGTTCAGCTTACTGAGGAGCGAAATGAGCAGCACCGACCCGACGACGATCGGCGTACATCGCGCTCTGCACGAAGCGCTTAACTCGGCGAGGGAAGCCCGGCATCGCCTCGAGGACGGGGATGCTACCCCTGACCTGGATGATCTTGTGGAGCTAGGGACGCTGCTGGCGGCGCTGTCCGAGAGCGTCATGGCCGTCAACTCCGAAATGACGGCGAAGGCGCGCCTCGCGCGAGGCGCGAGCACGTGAGGCACCAGGAGCAGGATCTGCTCGTCACGTGACAGGCCGGTCGCCGTCTGCCCGGAGGGCGCCAGTTCGCCCCCGGACGGCCAGCTTCCGGTTCCCGGTGAGCAGTTAAGATCGGCCGGGTGAAGCGAGCGATCGACGTCGGGCCGTTCGGTGAGCTGGCCGATCCGCGGGTGCTGGCCGACCTGGCCGCCCGGGCCGAGGACCGGGGCTGGGACGGCTTTTTCCTCTGGAATCACATCAGCTACCTGGGGCCGTGGGAGCGTGCGGGCCTGACCTGGGCGGTAACCGACTTCGGCGTGCAGCCCACCGAGGCCGGCGTGCGTGCAGTGATCGAGGCCGGCCCGGGGCGGTAAACAGAAGGCTGACGACAGGACGCCGCGCCGTATGCAGCAAACGACCGCACGACTGGCGCACGTTACGTCCGGAGGACGGCCTTGACCGGGTGGTCCGCGCCGGATCAGGCCGTTACCAGCGGTCCCAGTGCACGATCTCGTCGAACGGCCGGCGGTCCGGCCGGGCGATCGGCCGCAGCGGCCGGTCGGCCGGGTAGCCCAGGCCGATCAGGTAGACGGCCAGGTAGCCGTCGGGGAACCCCAGGACCCGCTGCGCCTGCCCCTGATCCCTGACCGCCGAGTGGCCCGAGCCGACGCCCAGATCGGCAGCGGCGAGCATCATGTTCGCGGTGGCCTGGCCGAAGTCATACAGCAGCCAGTCGTGGTGCATCTGGTCCTCGGGCTGCCGGGCCACCAGGGCGATCGTTGCCGCGGACTGGGCGATGTGCCGACCGCCCTGGGGCCAGGCCTTCGCCAGCTCGATGAGCTGCTCGCGGCCGGTGACGACCACGAAGTTCCATGGCTGCCAGTTCCGCGATGACGGCGCCCGGCGGCCGGCCTCGCAGATGCGCTCAAGGTCCTCGCGGGCGATCGGCTGGTCTGTGTACTGGCGCACGTTGCGTCGTGCCCGGATAGCATCCCAGGTTTCCATGTCACAGTTCTATCGCACAGCCTCGCACCCAGCCCCGGCCACAGATGGCCGGCGCGAGCGGTCGGCCTGCCGGGGTCACTGCTGGGACGACCATCTACCGGACAGCAGCCGGACGAAGACCAGGATCACCCAGACCCAGAACCGCGCGTACGGGAAGAACCAGGCTTGCGACGTCCACACGGCCCGGGACGCGACCAGGCCGATGCCGGCGGCCACCGCCTACCAGCCCAGCCACCCCAGCGAGCTACCGGCCGTACGCCAGAAAATCGCCGACCTCGGAACCAGCACCCTAGATCGATGACCGGTAATTCGTGGCAGGTGAGGAAGGTGGGCGGCGACACGCCGCGAGTGGTCCGTGAACGGTAAGTGAAGAGTGTCCAGAATCGGCGTGCTTACACACGTCCGGACTCTGGAGCCCGTCATGATCGCCGACCTGGACACCCTCCTGACCGACGTTACGTGGAACTGACCGACCGCATCATCTCGTCTTGCCGGCTAGGCCGCCGCGGTCCGGGCAAGCCGCCGGAAGTCACCGGCGCCGAGCTGGCCTGCCTGGCCGTGGCGCAGGTGCTGCTGCGCTTTGATGATGAACGGCACTGGCTGCGCGCCGCGCCGAAGCTGGCCGGGCATCTGTTCCCGCGGCTGCTGGGCCAGCCGGAGTACAACGACCGGGTCAAGGCGCTCGCGCCGCTGATGGAGGCGGCGCTGCGGTGACTGGCGGCCGCCACGCCGGGCAGCGCAGAGCTGCTGCGGCTGATGGACGCCACGCCGGGCCCGGATCGTGCAGCGCCTGCTCGCGCTCAACGCCTGCATCTGGCACCACTGGCTCATCGGCGCGCCGGTCAAGCGGTCCCTGATCGCCTACGACCATAAAGCCCCTGACCTGACCAGATATCCCGGTCATCGATCTAGAAACGTGAAAATGGGCAGGTCGGGCTCGAACCAACGGGGAGGGTCAGGTCAGCGAACTTCGGTGTACTCGCTGCGGTCCAGCTGCACGACGTTGGTGTAGCCGCTGCCCTGTGGCTCTGCGACGTCGGCGTACTGGCTGTCGTCCAGTGGCACGACACGGAAGCTGCGCCCGGAGAGCAGCTTGCGCAGGTGCCGCATCCCGCTCATGCCCGCGAGCGCGACAGCTATGGCGGCGGCGAGGACCGAGCCGCCGAACAGCGCGAGCCCGCCGAGGACGTGTCCCAGCATCATCATGACCACTCCGGCCAGCAGGGCCACCGGCACGGCCGCCACCAGCAGCAGCGCGAGCAGCGTCATGGCGACCACGGCTCTGGCCGACCTGTCCGGCGTCCGCTCCGCGTACCAACCGGTCATTACGCTCACCTCCCAAGGCCCGGAGCCCTTCAACGGCCCAGGCCAGCCAAAATAACACGATATGTCGTGTCCCCTGTGTCAACGCCCCTCTCGGTCAGGATCATCCCGTGACCCTCCGGCGCGCTAACCGCGGGCGGCCAGCCTGCCGCCGGCATATTCCCGGCGTGGCCGGGCCGGATACTGAAGGGGCCGTACCACCGGCACGTGACGGGGGCCGGGGTGAACGCGGCATCAGCGGCGAGCCTGGGCCAGGGACGGCAGCTCACCGCTTTCGCGCGGGGCCCGACGTCAGCTGGAGCGAGCGCAAGGGATCCGGGCGGCACATGACAAGAGGACCCGCCTCCGCTTCTCGCGGATCTCGATTGCGCGGTGCGCGGACCTGATCCGTTCCTCCGCGTCTGCCTGGGGTCCTCTGTCAGAACCAGTGTACTCCCTCACCGGGCCCGCGTCACGGATCAACGTCCCTGCGCACAGGCCGCGCCGGTGCGAGGAGAACTCCCGGGTGCTGCGCAAGCCGGAAGCCAAGGACGTGCTGCGGCCGGGGCCGGCGCCGCCATTATCGCCAGCGTGCCTGTCCAGGCCGCCGCGGGCCGGTGATCCTGGGCAGTGGCGTGGCAGGTTTACCCTGGGCCCTCAGGATGCGGGGAGCGGGTGGATGAGCGCCGCACAGTACGTGGTGCCGGCCGTGCTGCGCGGCGCCATGTTCGTACCCGGGCAGGCTCCGGGCCGGCGGGAACCCGCCCGGGTCACCCCGGGCGCGTTCAGGGCCGCGGGCCTGCCGGTGCCCGGGCACCGGGCGCAGCGTAACGTCTACCAGCTGACCCGTCGGCAGGGCCTGCCCTGGACGCCCGCCCTGGATGGGCATATCCGCCTCCGCGGCGGCGAGCTGCTCGGCCGCGGGGAGCTCGTCCTGGTGGACATCGACACCCCGGCGGCGGCAGCCGGCACGCCGGCAGTCAGCGCGCTGCGCTGGCTGGCCGACCGGGCGGTGGAGGCCGGGGGGCTGCTTGACCTGTCTGCCACGCTGTCGGTGCGCACGCCGGGCCACCCGGACAGCGGGCACCTTCCGGGCTGGCACCTGTGGTACCGGGCCGATCCGGCCCGCCCGGTGCGGATGGGGCCGCTGGGCCGCTGCCACGCCGTCGAGCTTCGCGCCCGCGGCACATGCCCGGGGTCGCCCGGGTATGTGGTCTGGGCCGAGCCGGGCCACCTGCCGGTCCTCCCGCGGTGGATCGCCGGCCTGGCCGGGCCGCCGCCGGCCCTGGTGGCCAGCACCGGGACCGGGCATGGCGGCGCGGCCGCGGCCGCCAGGCTGCACGGGATCATCGGGCGGCTCCTGGCGGCACAGCGCGGGGAACGGAACCGGCTGCTGTTCTGGGCCAGCCTCCGGGCCGGCGAGCTAGTTGCTGACGGGGACCTGGATGCGGGGGCGGCCGGGCAGATGCTGACGGATGCCGCCACGCAGATAGGGCTGGTCCGTGAGGACGGACTGCGGGCTGTCGCGGCCACGATCAGGTCCGGATTCGAGCGCATGGGCGTGACCTATGAGCCGCCACGCTGACCACGCCGCCGGGATCACCGCCGCAGCCGGGCCTACGGCCGGCGCGGCAGCCAAGATGACTATCTGGCGGCTTGCTAGACTCCTCCCACTTGCAAATTGGCATAACACCCAGGCCGCAGTGGTTGAGTGACAAACGAGAGGAGCGGAGAATGCTCTCGCCCGATGATCTGATGGCACTCGCGTCACTAGCCGGTCAGACAGTGGTGGCCGCTGCGGTAACTGACACCTGGGACAGTGTCAAACACAGATTCGCACGACTGATCGGACGCGGGGATCCAGACAAGACAACAGTCGCGGAGCGTCGGCTAACGGAGACGCATAGGACTCTTACCCACGCACAAGGGACGGATCTGGAGCGGGCACGCATAATCCTGCAGGATCAGTGGGTAACTCGCCTGATGGACCTGCTAGAAGAAGACCCCAATGCTGAGGGCGAATTGCGCGCGCTAGTCCAAGAGATTCAGGGTATGCTGCCAGCCAGCGTGGTGTCTGCATCGGATCGGGCTGTCGCAGCAGGCAAGGACCTAAACATCACTGCGGACCGCGGGTCGTTTGCCGCAGGGGTCATCGGTGGGGACGTAACGCTGCCGGGCCCTACCAACGCGGGATCGGCGGATTCGTAGCCGAACCCGCTTCTCCTGGCACCGTCAGGCCTGGTGCGGCGCTAGCCGACAGGGGCGGGATTCTTATACAGCATTTGGGCCAGCTTAACCTGGCGCACCAGCGGTCGCAAATCGCGAACCTTCCAATCTCGCTTGGACAAAGACCTCAGTTCCTGGTTGGACGCGAGAGCCTTCTGGACAAACTGCATACCCGACTGTCGGACGCCAAGGACGCTGGCCCGCAAATAGTTGTCCTATGCGGGCTCGGGGGTGCGGGCAAGACCAGCGTGGCGGTCGAGTATGCGTACCGGCATCTTGCCGAGGTGGGGCTGGCCTGGCAGTTCTCCTGCGAGGACTCAACGGTGCTGGCTGCTGGGTTCGCAGAGTTGGCAGCCCAACTCGGAGTCCGAGATCTCCAAGACTCCCGCAATCCAGTAACATCAGTTCACGCAGTGCTGGCTGCCTACCCAGCCGAGTGGCTACTGATCTTCGATAACGCGCCGGATGCAGCGTCCCTGGCTACCGTCTTGCCGCCTGCAGGGCGCGGGAAATTGGTAATCACAAGCCAGAATCCGCAATGGGCCCCAAGCCAGACCCTTGAAGTACCGTTCCTGGACCTAGATGTCGCCGCCGGCTTCCTGGTCAACCGCACTAGCGACCAAGACTGGCAGACTGCCATTGAACTGGCTAATGAACTGGGTGGCTTGCCACTGGCGCTGGAGCAAGCTGCGGCATACCTTCAGGCGTCCGGCGCAAACCTCGCGTATTATCTGACATCATTCCGGCGCCGGCGGCCAGAGATGATGGCTCGTGGTAACCCCATTGGTTACGGCAAGACGGTGGCTGCCACTTGGAATCTTTCGTTCGAGCAACTGGAGCGATCTGCGCCTAGATCTGTCGCGATGCTGCGTCTGTTGGCATTCTGTTCCCCGGACGCCATACCGCTAGATCTCTTGTTGCGGCCCCGCCCCGAGATCAGCGGACAACTCGATGTAATCGTAGCGCCATTGTTGGATCCGTTGCTGCAGGACCGCCTAGCAGCCACTGATGCCATCGCAGACCTACGCAGGTACTCACTGATTAGCCGACCTGCCGACTGGATTGTTTCTGTGCACCGGCTGGTACAGGCAGTTACGATGGATCAGCTGCCGCCAGAAGTGGCTGCGAGCTGGCGACGCACTGCTGCCCTTTTGATCAAATCCGCGCTTCCGGCTAATCCAAGTCAACCATCGTCGTGGCCTGCTTATGCAGCGCTTTTGCCTCATGCTCATGCTGCGTTGGCTGCCGATAGCGACGGAATTGAATTGATCGCTTCATATCTAGGTTACAGAGGCAGCTATGGCGCTGCCAGGGAACTGCAGCAGAATCTTTTCGCTATACGGGAAGAAAAGCTGGGACCGGAGCATCCGGATACCTTGAAAGCTCGTGCGAAGCTAGCATACTGGACCGGGGCCGCTGGGGACGCGGCCAGCGCCCGCGACCAATATGCCATACTGCTACCTCTACGTGTTCAGGCTATCGGCGCGGAGCACCCGGACACACTGACAACCCGGAAAGACCTCGCTCGATGGACTGGGGCCGCAGGGGACGCGCCTGGAGCGCGCGACCAATACGCAGCGCTACTCCCCATCGTCGAACGACTCCTCGGACCAGAGGACTACACGGCACTCACGATCCTCAATGATCTCGCAGCTTGGACCGGCTGGGCGGGGAACGCGACTGAAGCGCGCGAGCGCTTCGCTGCGCTGCTTCCCGTCGTCGAGAGAGTCCTAGGACCCGAGCACCCCGACACACTCGCAGCGCACAACAACCTTGCTTACTGGACGAGCAGAGCAGGCGACGCAGTTGGATCGCGCGATCAGTACGCTGCGCTACTACCTATCATCGAACGAGTGCTCGGGCCAGAGCATCCAAAGACGCTCATCACACGGGGAAATCTTGCCCGGTCAATTGCAGCCGCCGGGGATGTAACTGAAGCACGCAGGCAATACCGGGAACTCCTCCCCATCATGAATCGCGTACTCGGCCAGAATCATCCGAATGCTGCCGCAATTAAGAACGACCTGTCTCGCTGGTTTGAGGAAGCTGGCGATGATACCGGAGACACATAACACAGGTAATCCGGGAATTCATCCATGATAATTCAATACGTTGATCAGCCTCTCCGCTGCGTCACTGTGCCGGGTGGTGTGAGACAGCGCCGAGCACCCGGTTCTGCGCGGTGCCCCGGCAGCATGCGGCCAGAAGCCAACGCGTACCTACCGGCGGCTCGGCGAGCGTCAGCATGATCTGCGCGGGCGGCGCAGGGCACAGGGCGTCAGCGAACACCAGCGCACCAGCCGGCCCGTACCGGCCCGGGTCCGGCAAGCCCGCAGGGCCAGGGCTGACCCTGATGCCTGCCGGATGCATCTCAGGGTCGAACCGGGGCTGATCCCGATCGACGCGGGCAGCCGGCGGCGGCAGCCTTAAGACATCAGCACAGCCACTCGACAACAACGGAGACCGATCACCATGCCCGCCATCATCGCCCTGGCCCTCATCGCCATCGCGGCCCTGGCCGTCCTCAGCTTCGCCGTGCACGTCCTGTTCTCCCCGTGGCTGCTGCTGGCGGCCATCGGCATCCTGGCCTGGATAAAGTTCGGTCCGCGACGCTCCCGCCAGTAGCCTGCCGCACAGCCCGCGAGCATCAGCCGCCGACGGCGTCCGCGCCCGTGCTGGCGACCTTGCATCGCCTCGCTCCCCTTGGTCAGCCGGCTTTTGGTTAGGGCGGTGGCGGGGCTCAGGCGGGCGGGGACCAGGCCGGTGCCGGCGCAGCCGAGACGACGCCGGCCAGCGTGCCGGCGATGCCGACCGTGACGATCTCGGCGAGGACCTGGACGGTGATCCGGCGGTCCTGCCAGCCGAGCGCCTTGAGGCTGCCGAACTCCCTGACCCGCCGGGCGACCGACGCCAGGGTCAGCACCTGTCGGTGAAGGAGTTCGCGGTGCTCGAGGCGCTGCTGCGGGCCCGGCCGGCCTTCCTCAGCGCGGAGGAACTGCCCGAGCAGGCATGGGACGAGCACGCCGACCCCTTCACCGACGCCGTCTTCGTCACCATCAGCCGGCTCCGCCGCAAGCTCGGCGACCCCCGGTCATCGAGACCCAGCCGGGCGCTGGCTACCACATCAGCTGACGGCTGCCGGTCCGCGCAGTACCCGGCGACCGCGACCGGGGCAATATGCATCTCGATCGCGTCGTGCCAGTCCTCCTCGGCGATGCCGGTCGCGCCAGCCGAGACGGCACGGTCAGCTGCGTAGCGGGGCCGGTTCCGGGGTGGGCGGGTCGACGACGGTCTCCGGCACGCTGATGCGGAATTTCACCCCTTGCTGCAGCGGAATTGCCTCGGCGGCCCCGTGGTGCATGTCGGCGATCCTGCGCACGATCGCGAGGCCGAGGCCCGAGCCGGGCAGCGCCCGCGCCTTTGCCGACCGGTAGAAGCGATCGAAAATGTACGGCAGGTCGTCCGCGGGAATTCCCGGCCCGTCGTCGCTGACCTCGACCGTCCCGCCGGCTGCCGAGATGCGGATGCGGCCATCCGGCGGGCTCCATTTCAGCGCGTTGTCGACGAGGTTGCCGATCGCCCGTTCCAGCGCGTCCGGATCGCCGCGGACCAGCGTCGGCCGGAAATCGAGCTCGTACCGCAGCCCCGGCGCCCGGGCGGCCGCCCGCGCTGCGACTCGTTCCGCGACCAGATCCAGCCGGACATCTTCGATGTGGAACGGGGCCTGCCCGTCACGCGCGAGCTCGACCAGGTCGTTGACCAGCACGCGCAGCTCGCCGGCCTCGGCCAGCGCAGCCGCGGCCAGCGCCGGCGCGCTGGGGTCGTCCGGCTGTTCAGCGAGCAGTTCGAGGTTGGTGATCAGGCTGGTGAGCGGGGTGCGCAGCTCGTGTGAGGCGTCGGCGACCAGCCGGCGTTGCGCGCTCGCCGATTCGTCCAGCGCGGCCGTCATCGCGGCGAATGCCTGCCCGAGCCGACTGATCTCGTCCTGGCCTGGCGTCTCGATCGGCGCGCTGAGGTCGCCGGTGGCCCTGATCCGCTCGACGGTTTCGGTCAGCCGGCCGACCGGGCGCAGCACCCGGCCCGCGGCCAGCCGCGCCAGCACCGCCGCGCCGATCGCGCCGATCGGCACGAGTGCGGCGAGCAGCCAGCCGAGCGCCGTCTGAGTCGATGTCGCATCTGACGCCGGGCGGGCGACGCGGACCAGCACTCCGGGTTGCCCCGGAAACTGCATGGTGTAAATGCGGTAGACGACGCTCCCGTAGGCCTCGTCGCGGAAATACGGCTTGGCGTTCCCGTCCGCCACCTGGACGTCGTGACCGGTGACGCCGACGAACCCGTTCACCGGGCCGGCCGTGGCATCGGGCAGGATCTGCAGCTCCGTGCTGCCGAACGGGACCAGCTGCCCGACGGTATGGGCTTGTTTGAGCTTCCCCGCTATGGTCTGCGCGTTGTCGGCCACCTGTACCAGAGAGTCGTCGCCCTGTCCGCGCAGGTTCGCGCCCGCCGCCAGATAGACAACCGCCGCCACGACCGCCAGCGCGCCGAAGACGACCGCGCCGACAGCGATTGCGACCCTGGTGCGCAGGCTCATGCCTGTTCTCGCAGCACGTAGCCGATCCCGCGGACGGTCTGGATCAGCCGCGGCTCGCCCATCTTCCGCCGCAAATAGCCGATATAGACCCACAGCCCGTTCGATTCCGGGCCGAAATCGTACCCCCACACCGATTCGAATATCTGGGTCCGGGAAAGCACCCGGCCCGGGTTGCGCAGGAACAATTCGAGCAACGCGAATTCGGTCTTGGTCAGCGGCAGCCTCATCCCGCGGCGACTTGCCTGGTGTGCCGCGACATCGAGCTCGACGTCGGCGAACCGGAGCAGGCCGGCGCCCGCGCCGCTGCGCCGCAGCAGCGCGCGCAGCCGCGCCCGCAGTTCCTCGAGCGCGAACGGCTTGGCCAGGTAGTCGTCGGCGCCGGCGTCCAGCCCGGCGACCCGGTCGGAAACCAGGTCTCGCGCGGTCAGCATCAGGATCGGGGTGTCGTCGCCGCGCGCCCTGATCGCCCGGCACACGTCGAGCCCGCCCGGCTCGGGCATGAGGACGTCGAGCACGACGGCATCATGCCGGAGCCGCAGCAGCGTGGCCAGCGCGGTGGCCCCGTCGACTGCCGTGGACACGTCGTAGCCGTCACGGTGCAGCGCATGGGTCAGCGCGCTGCGCACCGCCTCGTCATCGTCGACCACGAGGACCCGCACCAGGCCAGTATCGCGCACGTTCCTTAACCGGCATTCTCCGATGACGTCAGCTGCCTTGGGCCAGGCTCTGCTTGGCGTGCGCGAGCGCCGCGGACAGCTGTCCGGTGCTGACGCCGAGCGAACGGGCGGCCGCCGCGAACGCCGGCGACGACGTGTCGGCATGACCCGCCGCGAACAGCGGCTGGAGCGCCGCGCTGACCCGGGCCGTGCTGACGTGCAGCTCCCCGGCCACCGCCGCCACCATCGCATCGTGGCCCGGCTGCTCGCTGGCGGACATGGTCTGTGCCGGGGCACCGGGCTTGGTGCCTGTCGCCGACGCTACCGCGGCGGTGCTGCCCGCGGCGAGAGCCGCGGTGACCGCCGCGGCGGCGGCAATCATCCTGGTTCGGTTGCGCATGCGAATCCTCCTCGGGTTCGTGGCTTGCCCCCCAGGAAACCAAGCGGGACTCAGGCTGGCCGAAGAAGCTCCTTATCGCGGCCTAAGAAGCAGCGCCGCCGCCAGACCCGGCCAGCTGCCTGCGCGGCTCCGCGACGCGGCGGCAGCAGCTGCTGTCGATGCTGATCAGCGACCCGCCGTACTCCTACGCGGAGATCAGCGCGACACTGCACATCCCGGTCGGCAGCGTCGGCCCGCTGCGAGCCCGCTGCCTGGCACGGCTGCGCAGGTCCAGCGCGTTCATCGCCCGGGACCAGGAGAGCCGCGCACTGCGTCCGGGAACCCGGGGACAGGTGCACGACGGTCCAGACGAGCGGTAGCCGGCGGGGACTCCGGGCGGGGCAATCGGCGTCTATTCAGCCGGCGCGGGGGGCGGCTGCGCGCCCAGGATGCCCGGCCGGCCGCTGCCTCACCGCTTCGGGTGCGTCGTGGTAGACACG
>Ga0335069_10010841_pt1 | contig 12895 bp, 10 predicted proteins | sample Lox_Sample_11_FD_206714 | JGI IMG/M metagenome (GOLD analysis project Ga0335069, IMG submission 206714) | Soil microbial communities from Loxahatchee National Wildlife Refuge, Florida, United States - Lox_Sample_1.1 | ecosystem: Environmental > Terrestrial > Soil > Wetlands | place: USA... | reverse complement strand
GGGTCATCCGCAATGGCCTCAAGCCCGGCGAGCGTGTCGTCGTCGAGGGCCAGCAGAAGCTCCGGTCGGGCATGCAGGTGCAGCCGAAGCCGTTCCCGCCAGTTAACAACGCCAGCTAACGAAAGGAGCCCAGAGCGATGTCTAACTTCTTCATCAGACGGCCCATCGTAGCAATGGTCATCGCCATTCTCACGGTAATCGTTGGCGTGTTGATGACCGTGACTTTGCCCGTGGCGCAGTTTCCCAATATCGCACCACCCGAGATCCGGCTGCAGGCCACCTATGTCGGTGCAGACGCGAAGGCCTTGGAACAGGCGGTCGCAACCCCGATTGAGCAGCAGATCAATGGCGTCGACAATCTGGACTACATGTATTCGGTCAGCGCGACGAACAGTTCGACGACGACGCTCTTCACAGACTTCGATCTCAAAACCGACCCGAACATGGATCTCATCCTCACGCAGTCGCGCGAGCAACTCTCCGCCGGCCAACTGCCGTCCGAGGTGAATAACTATGGCGTGACCATAAAAAAGGCGACCACCGCTCCGCTAATGCTGATCGCCCTCTACTCTCCGCATGGCACTCGCGACGCCACGTTTCTCTCCAACTATGCGTACATCAATCTGAACGACCCAGTCGCGCGCGCGTATGGAGTTGGCCAGACCCAGGTCTTTGGAGCGGGCCAGTATGCCATGAGACTCTGGGTCAAACCGGATCAACTGGCGAAACTGAACATCACCGTGCCGGACATCGTGAGCGCCATTCAAGCACAGAACACGGTGAACCCCGCGGGCCAGGTGGGGGGTGAACCCGCGCCGGGCAATCAGCAGTTTACTTACGCGGTTCTGGCCCAAGGTCGCCTGACGACCCCGGACGAATTCGGAAACGTAGTTCTGCGCGAGGCCTCGAACGGTGGAATCGTTCGGGTAAGAGATGTCGCGCGCGTGGAACTGGGCGCGCAGAACTACAGCACATTCAGCCGGCTCAACGGCAAGCCCTGCGCCACCATCGCCGTCTACCAGTTGCCCGGATCGAATGCCGTCGAGACCGCCGCGGGAGTTCGCAAGCTGATGGTGCAGATGAAGCAGCGTTTTCCCGAAGATGTCGATTACGCCATATCGCTCGACCAGACGCTACCGGTTACCGAAGGCATGAAGGAAATCCTGGAGACTCTGGTCATCGCGATCATTCTGGTCATCCTGGTGGTCTATCTATTCCTGCAGGACTGGCGATCGACCCTGGTCCCAATGCTGGCGGTGCCCGTCTCGCTGATCGGCACGTTTATTTTGTTCCCGATCTTTGGTTTTTCAATCAACACACTTTCGATGCTCGGTCTGGTGCTGGCCATCGGTCTTGTCGTGGACGACGCGATCGTGGTCGTCGAGGGAGTGCAGCGCCACATCGAGGAGGGGCTGGAGCCTAAAGACGCGGCTCGCAAGGCAATGAAAGAATTGTCCGGCCCGGTTGTCGGCATCGCGCTGGTGTTGGCGTCAGTCTTCGTACCGACCGCGTTCATCCCCGGCATCACCGGAAGACTCTATCAGCAATTCGCACTGACCATCGCGATCTCGGTGCTGCTCTCGGCCTTCAATGCCCTCACGCTCAGCCCGGCGCTGGCCGGATTGTTGTTGAGAGCAGAGCCCGCGGGCAGTCAGCGCCGCGGACTGCTCGGAAGTTTCTTCGGCTTCTTCAATCGCTATTGGGAACGCGCCACGGACGGGTTTGTCCGCTGGTCCCACGTCGCGATACGCAAGGGCGCTGTGGTGATGGCGCTGCTCGTGGTTTGCGGCCTTGCCGGGATTTTCTTTGCGGGACGGCTCCCTTCCAGCTTCCTGCCCGATGAAGACCAGGGCTACATGTTTGCCAGTATGCAGCTTCCCGTAGCCTCCTCGATGGAACGTACCAGTGAGGCAGGATCTCAAGTCGAGAAAATCCTCCTCGGCACTCCCGGCGTAGAATACGCGACCACCGTGATCGGCTTTAACCTGCTGAGCTCCGCGCAGACGACTTACAACGGATTCTTCTTCGTCACCTTTAAACCGTGGGAGGATCGCAAGACCAGAGATCAGCAGTTTCAGGCCATCAAAAACCGCCTGAATCGCGAACTCGGCGGGCTGGCGGCGGGAATCGCTTTCGGCTTCTCGCCGCCAGCCATCCCCGGAGTCGGCACCTCCGGGGGTTTTCAATTTGCTCTGGAAGACCGGGCCGGCAAGGAACCAAAGTTCCTGTCGAATAACCTTGGTAAATTCCTCGCGGCCGCACGCAAGCGTCCGGAAATCGGCAGTATCAGCACTACCTTTCTGCCCAGCGTCCCACAGCGGTTCCTGGCGGTGGACCGCGATAAGGCGCTGAAGCAGGGTGTCGCGCTCACCGATGTTTACCAGACGATTCAGGCCTACATGGGCGGCCTGTTCATTAACTACTTCAACGATTTCGGACGTACCTGGCAGGTTTATGTCGAGGCCGAATCTCCTTACCGGTCGGATACGGACAACCTTGGAGAATTCTACGTCCGCAACAGTCAGGGCCAGGCGGTGCCATTGGCGGCCCTGGCGAAATTCGAGACCCGCACCGGGCCTGAGTTCACCATGCGCTACAACGAATACCGCGCGGCCCAGATCAATGGGAGCGCAGCTTCCGGCTATAGTTCCGGGCAGGCGACTACGGCCCTCGAAGAAGTCTTCCGCCAGACCATGCCTGGAGAAATGGGCTTCGACTACATGGGCATGTCGTATCAGGAGCAGAAAGCCCGCCAGGGAGTTTCTTCCTGGGTGATTTTCGGGTTCGCCCTGGTGTTTGTGTTTCTGGTATTAGCGGCGCTTTATGAAAGCTGGTCCCTGCCCTTCAGCGTATTGCTGAGCACGCCGGTCGCGGTCTTCGGCGCCGTTGCCGTTCTTTGGCTGCGCCGCATGTTGCTCGCCGCGTTCGCGCCCGCCCACATGGTGCAGCTCGAAAACGATGTTTACCTCCAGATCGGCCTAGTCATGCTGATCGGCCTGGGCGCGAAGAATTCGATTCTGATCGTTGCCTTTTCAAAAGAGCTATATGAAAAAGGCACGCCTCTGGTGGAGGCCGCGCTACAAGCAGCAAGAATCCGCTTCCGGCCGCTCATGATGACCGCGCTAGCTTTCATTGTCGGCTGCATACCGTTGTGGACCGCATCCGGGGCGGGATCGATCGCGCGCCAGATCATCGGCACCACAGTGATCGGGGGCATGCTGGCGGAGACGTTCATCGGCAGGTTTTTCGTTCCCGCCATCTTTGTAGTGGTCGAGAAGTTGTCCGGCGCGAGAGCCGCCGGCATCGAACCTTTGCCTTCACCCGCTCAAGGAGACTGATATGAGAGCTCCATACCTTGCAATTGCTACAGCCGCGCTGCTTCTGGCAGGATGCACGGTCGGACCGAACTATCGTCGGCCCCAAGTGGCGGTCCCAACAAACTTCCGCGCGCCGGAGCCGCTACCGGAGTCACAAGCTGCTTCGCTTGCGGATCTGAAATGGTTCGACGTGTTCCGCGATCCGCAACTGCGGGAGCTGATCAAGGCAGCCTTGGCCAGTAACTACGATCTCCGCGACGCCGTGGCGCGGGTGGATGAGGCACGGGCCAATCTGGGCATCACCCGCGCTAACCAAATACCGCAACTGAGCGCGTCCGGGGCAATGAACTACACTCGGATTTCGCGGAACGGAGAGTTGCCGCTACCGAGTTCGATCCCTTTCAACCAGGACATCAATTACGGGCAGGCCGGTCTCAACCTCCTGTCCTTCCAGCTCGACCCCTGGGGCCAATTGCGCCGGGCCACCGAGGCCGCGCGAGCCGATCTGCTCAATGCCGATTGGAACCGCAAGGCGGTCATAACCACGGTGGTCAGCCAGGTCGCCGCCGATTACTTTCAATTGCTCGAACTGGATTCCGAGTTGGAGATTTCTCAGCGTACCCTGGAAACGCGCCGGGAGTCCCTTCGACTGACGCAGGAACGGCAAGCACGCGGCATCGCCACGCTGCTGGACGTGCGCCAGGCCGAGCAATTGGTCGATAGCGCAGCCGAGAGTGTTCCCCAGTTGAAGCAGCAGATGGAACAAACCGAGGACCAGATCTCGCTGCTGCTCGGCAAGAACCCTGGAGGCATTGAGAGAGCGAGCCGCTTGAGCGAAGAGTCTTTCGCGCCGGAAGTGCCAGCCGGCTTACCTTCGGCTCTGCTGGAGCGCCGTCCCGACATCCGCGCCGCCGAGCAGGCGCTCATCGCAGCCAACGCGAATATCGGTGTAGCCAAAGCGGCATACTTTCCTCAAATCAGTCTGACTGGCCTGATCGGAGGCCAAAGCTCGAAGCTCGCGAGTCTCTTTTCCGGTCCGAACCGGATCTGGAGCTTCGTCCCGCAGGTCACGCAGCCGATCTTTACCGCCGGCCGCTTGAAGAACAACGTGCGTTTGGCTGAAGCCCAGCGCGCAGACGCGCAAATCGCGTATGAGAAATCCATCCAGACAGCCTTCCAGCAGGTTTCCGACGCGCTGATCGCGCATCAGCGCACCCGCGAGAGCCGGGTTGAGCAGCAAGAACTCGTGACCGCGCTCGAAGACCGCAAGCGCCTTGCATATCGCCGTTACGCGGGCGGGGTGGACACGCAACTCAACGCCCTCGACGCAGATCGCGATCTCCTTTCTGCCGAGCTCACACTCGCCCAATTGCGTTACTCGGAACTCGTGAGCGTCGTCCAGATCTACCAGGCCCTGGGCGGGGGCTGGCAATGAGCAACCTCGATTACTACATCCACGACCACGCCGACATTTTACGCCTTGCGATCACCGGCGATCTGTCCGGACCCGGTGTCGCGAGTCACGACCAAACCTGGCGGACGGCATGTTCTGTTCTGCGCGGCCGGGTACTCGTCATCGATCTGGTGTCCGTGTGTGACGCGGATGAATATGGACGCGATCTGCTGTTGCGCTGGCATCGCAGTGGCGCGCGTATCAGCGCGCGATCTGCGGAAACGCGTGCCTTCGCCGAAGGAGTAGTCGGGGCACCCATATCGATGCTCGCCGGAAAACGGGCAGGCGGCAGGGGGCTGATCGAGTTCCTTCTTCGGTGCTTGAGGTTCGCTGCCGGTAAGCCAGCACGGGCTACAAACAACGGCAAAAGTGTTTTGGCTGTTGAGGAGATAAATCGATGAACTCCGAGGCGTTGCCGATTTCTTCGCACTGGAATCCCACCTGCGCGCAGCCGGAATCGGAACTGATCGACCGCTCCCGAACCGGAGACGCCGAAGCGATGTCCGAACTGTTCCGCCGTTGCTATCCGTACTCTATCGCCGTAGCGCACCGAATACTTTGCGTACACGAGGACTCCCTGGACGCGGTGCAGTCAGCTTATCTGTCTGCATTCCAGCACTTCAACTCGTTTCGAGGAGAGGCGAGTTTCAAAACATGGGTTTCGCGGATTGTACAGAACCAGTGCCTGATGCGTCTTCGCGAGCCGGCCCGCCACCGAGTAGCAATAAGCCTGGACGATCCCGGACTTAACGGCGATGTGATTACGGCTTCGGAAAATGGATCATGGCCGGAAGAGATTGCGTTTCAAGGAGAGATTAGCCGGGAGGTGACGAACGCCGCTGCCATGCTCCCGAGGCTCCTTCGCGACGTCTTCACCCGCTGCGCTCTCGACGGACTTTCGATTCGAGACACGGCTCAATCACTAGGTCTCACAGTACCGGCAACGAAGACCCGATTATTCAGAGCCCGCTCATTGATGCGGCGGAGACTTCAGGAAGTGTTCGTCGCCAGTTCCGGCGGGAGTGACTTTGCGCCGGTGAGGGCAAGATGATCCACCTGAAGACCAAACGAGTGAAATAGCAGAAGCCGCACGCGTGCCGATGCACGAGTGGGCCGGCATCCTTGCCGGCGGCGACGGAAAGCGCCTCCAGGAACTCAGCTATAAGATCTCGGGAGTTCGCCGCCAAAACAGTTCTGCATTTGTCTTGGTGGCAAGAGCTTGCTGGCCCACACTCGTTATCTTCGCGCCGGAAACGCCAAATCAGGTTTCACGCGTCCCCGAGGTTTCAGCCCGCGGGTGCAGCCGTTCGATCCCGATCTGAGTGGCTTCTACCAAAGAGTTGACGGTGTAATCCGCTTTGCCGCTATCTGCCGTGGAAGTAGTATGGGCCGACAGCGGTGCGGGCAAGACGGTCACGACGAAGGCGCCTGGAAACGAACGACGGACCCGGTCGCAAAGCGGACCGACGTTGGCGCTTTGCGCACTCCGAAAGGCGCTCACCAGATAGACGATCGCCACACTGAGTAGGTTCACTCCGGGCGGCGGGCCCGTGTCCAGGTCCTCGATCGAAATGTGGCGGGCATCGAGTTCTTGCTCCCGGAGGGCGCGCACCAGCAGTTCTGCGGCAAGAATGTGCGCTGGGAGGCTCAGCCCGATACAGAGCATCACGGAGCCAGGCGGAACCTCCACCGGCCCCTGCCATCTTCCGATCAACCGTTCGCGTTCGCGCCGCAACAGCGTGCCGGGACCCGTGTCGTCCAACACGGAACTTTGGCGCTGTCGCTGTAAGCGCCAGGGCTTCCTTCCGTTGAGCGCGGACACCACAGCCACCACGGCATTCCGCATCCGGATCTGCTGCTCCTGAGTGATCACGCCGGCAGCAAAGTCGAGGGAACCCAGGTGCAGCGCCGGGATCAGCACGCGATCGCAATACTCCGCGAAGGAATTCCGTTTGAGGAATATCCGAGCAGTCGCAATGATTTCATCCGAGTCGCCTGACAGGACCCGCTGATAAAATCTCTGGGGCGGCGTCAGAGCCTGTCTGTCAGCTAAAAACAGTTCGAGGAAGCTGAGAGCGGTTATGTGACGGCCAATCACCAGCAGGCAGAGGGTTAATGGAGTCGACAGAATTAACCCCACGGGTCCCCAGATGGCACTCCAGAAGATCGCCGCTATTACGATCGACAGAGGCGACAGTCCCGTAGCGTGGCCGTACAGATGCGGCTCTACGGCCTGCGCGGCAATGAGCTCGACCAGCACGTAAATTGCAAGCACCCCGATTACAAGCGACCATCCCGGAACGACGGCTATCGCCAGAGCCGTTGAAAGCAAGGCCGCCGACCATATTCCGATGTAAGGGACGGAACGCAGGACTGCCGCAAGAACGCCCCACAGAATCGCATCAGGAAGACCGAGAAAAAAGAGACCCAGCCCAATAGCGGCACCCACCGCAACGTTGACGGCGAACTGGGAAACAAAGAACCTCGAAAGCCGGTCGCCGGCATCGTTGAGCGCCAAGGTTGTCAGGCGTATATTCGTGGATCCCGCCAGGCGGATGAAGCGATCGCGCAGCGCTTCGTGCTCGAGCAAGACGAACACCAGCACCATAAGGACAATTCCGGAAGTCTCGATGGGCGGCCAGATGATTGCGGTTACCCGAGTGAAGATCTGGAACGGGTTGGCGGGCGGCTCGTGCAGCTCCACAGGGACGCGGCTGCTCAATGCGCTACCGCCCTGGGTCTCAATCAGCCTGCTCGCCTCACGAGTCAGGCCATCGAGCCTGCCGAGAGCCAGTTCGTCCAGTTGCCGCAGTTTCTGCTGGATGGTCTCCTCGTACCGCGGGAGACTTTCGGCCATACGCAGGACCTGCGCACCAATCAATGCAGCTGTCGCCGTGAACGCAAGAGCCGAAGCCAGAACCGCCGCGAGCACCGACATGGTTTGCCCGAGTCCTGTCCGTCTCAATGCCCGGACCAAGGGAGTGATCAGCAGGCTGAGCATCAGCGCGACGGTGAACGGAATGAGTACTCCGCGGCCGAAATACAGCAGCGCCAACACGACCGCGAAGCCAACGATGACGGCGACCCGATGCAGCACCGAAACGCCGGCAGAAGGTTCAGCTGGGACCTCGCTCAGTGAGTGGCTAGAGTTCACCAGGCCCTCTCACCCTCCCAACGAAATCTGCGATGGCGGCCCCAATCTCGGCGGGGCTGTCCTCCTGTAATAACTTCCGGCCTCTCACGGTAACTTCTGTTTGGTTAGGCCACCGACGAATGATCTCGCGCAAGCGGCCTCGGGCGAGTGTGCCTGGCTCACCGTTGATAAACAATTTCGGCACGTCGCTTTGCGCCAACCAACTGCAGTTCCGGCTGACAACGTTCTCGACCTCGGGCGGGTCGCCCTCGATCGGGAGACTGCGAGGCCACGACAGCATCGCCCGCCGGTCTTCGCCTGAGTTGCGGAAAGGCGAGCGGTAGTGATTCCACTCCTCACTGGTGAGCGGTCGCATCACCGCCTGGGGCAGAATCCTCTCTATGAAGATGTTCTCTTCCAGTACCATTCTCTCACCCTCCGGCGAGCGGAGCGCTTTGAATAAAGGATGACCGTATTCCGGGATATCCGGCCAGGTCAGAGGCGCGCCGATAGCTTCCATGTGAACGATGCCTTTGACGCACTGACTATTTTGTCTGGCCCAGTCGAACCCGAGCACCGCGCCCCAATCGTCTAGCACGAGCACTACGCAATTGCCTAGATTCAGCTGATCCCACAAGTCAAAAAGGTAATTCCGGTGACTATCGAGACTATAGCGGCTTGGACCCAGCGACGCATCCAGCTTGTCCGAGCCTCCCATTCCGATGAGATCGCAGGCGATGAGCCGACCCATTCCTTCCAGGTGCGGCATGACATTTCGCCAGACATACGACGAGGCCGGCTGACCGTGCTGAAATAGGATCGGATCACCCTCGCCGTGGTCGATATAGGCCATGCGGCTGCCTTTGACTTCGCGATACTTGAGCTGTCGATACGCCTTGCTTCCGATCATGGTTCTCCTCTGCCTTAACGAGTCTGGGTGTAGACGGCTTCATGACGAGTGCGCAGCAGCGGCCGGAATGCCGCGCGATAGGACCAGGCGAGGAACAGTTCGAGCACCGTTACGAGAGCCGCGAGAAACATTTCAGCTCCCGACGAGGGAACGAAAAGGTGCATCACGGCTACGTTAACGATGACCGGCGCCAGCACAGTCAGCGCCAGGGGCACGAAACGCCCTGTCAAGAGCGCGGCCCCGGTAAGCAAGTACGTGGGGAACAAGAGCGGGAAGAAGTACCGGCTCGCGATCAGTCCGCCGATGAACACTGCAGCCGCCCCCTGCGCCGGCGGAAGCGGGAATAAGTTCATAAGGCCGTTAAACCCGAATCCGAAGAACACGAGCCTGAGAAGGCTTCGCGCCGCGATCGTAGCTTTGGATTCCAAAAGGTCTTCCACCGGTTTCATCTCCTGACCAACCATTACCAACGACTTGTATGCAACTCGTACGAACTGGCTGGAGTAAACTCCCCGGCTACCGCGCGCTCGTGCACTTCCCAAGCAGAAGCGCCTGCCTTGCGCGCGGCGACAATCTTCTCCGGATCGATATTGATATGCACCTGTGGAGGCAAGGCCTTCAACTGCTCCGTGACCGTCCAGTCGCTGGCGAAATTGTTGGTGTTCAGCTCCAGGATGTTCCCGTCGGGGTCCTCGTAATAAATGGCTGTCTGAAAGAACTGGTCCGCGGCCCACAGCGGCAGCATGCCCGTTTTCTTCAGGCGGAGATATGTGCCGAGCAGGTCGTCAAGTGACTCGTATGCGAAAGCGATGTGTTGCACCCGCGCATGGCCGTCTTTGTCCTTGTCGATCGTGATGCCCGGCGTCTCAAAAAATGAGAGCCGGTGATTGACCTCATCATTGGTGGCGAACGCTACCGACTTGAACGGCGACCCGGCTGGCGCCTTGACCCGGTTGTGAACGACAATTCCAATCGTTTTGCGGTACCATTCGACCATTGCTTCCAGGTTGCCTGTCGTGATCCCGCAATGCTGCAGCTTCGGATGGATAGTGATTTCGGTATTCATTTCAATTCTCCTGTTTACTTCGAATTTGGTGTGCATCTCCAGTGTTTGTAAACGAACGCATCAGTTCGCGGCGGACCGATCCCGACTTAGCACGCAGCGCGCGACGCGAATACCAAGCTTCTGCATGCGGGCTTGGAGCGTAGTGCGTTTCACCCCCAAGCGGGCCGCTGCTCCTCCCGGTCCCGATACAATCCAGTTGCACTCCTCCAGCGTTCGCACGATCTGATTTCGCTCGGTATCGTCTAATAGGCCTTGCAGGCTCCTGGGGTGAACCGGATTCGCTTTCGCTGCGATTTCGGACTTAAGGCCGGCAAGAGGAACGCGCAAGACAGGCCCGTCCGTCAGAATCACTGCGCGTTCGATAACGTTCTGGAGTTCCCGTATATTTCCCGGCCAAGGATAGCGCGTCAGCGCTTGCATTGCTTCTCGGGGAATCTTCGCAACGTTCTTGCGCGTGCTTTCGCTGAACTTGTCAACGAAAAACGCCACCAGCAAGGGAATGTCATCCGGGCGCATCCGTAATGGTGGAAGCGCAATCGGAAACACGTTGAGCCGGTAATATAGGTCCATCCGGAACTGCTTCTGCGCGGCCATTCCGGCAAGGTCGCGATGAGTTGCGGCGACAACGCGCACATCGACCTTCCGGGTATGCGTACTGCCCAGGCGCTCGAACTCGTGTTCTTGCAACACGCGAAGTAGTTTGGCCTGCAACGCTAGGGGAATGTCTCCGATTTCATCAAGAAACAGCGTTCCTCCGTTCGCCGCCTCGAATCTACCCACTCTCTGCGAGACTGCGCCGGTAAATGCGCCTTTCTCGTGTCCGAAGAGTTCACTCTCGAGTAAGCCCTCGGGAATTGCCGCGCAGTTCAACTTCACGAACGGGCGGCCGCGGCGTTCGCTGTGTGTGTGGATCGCATTTGCGATGAGTTCCTTGCCGGTACCAGTTTCCCCTTCGATGAGAACCGTGGCGCCAGTTGGGGCGACAGTCCTGACTTGCTCCAATACTTCCCGGAGCATCTGGCTTGAGCCGATGATGCCTTCGAACTGCTTACACCATTCAGTACGCCGGCAAGTTTCGAGTTGCTCGTCGATGTCAATGTACGATTCGAACGGTGGGTACGCCCTTCCGCCACTCCGGAAGTTCGGAATAGAGCCGAAATCGATTACTGCTGCGCTTGCCATTTTTCCCTCCTCTAAAGCTGATTCTGCTCTCGATTGCGTTTTGCCGAAACACTATATAGGCGAATCGCCAAATCGCTGGATGTATCGAGATCGGATTAGGCCTTTCGGGGGAATTGAAAACCCCTCTAAGGCTCGGGAAGGGCAATGTGCTTCCTGCCGTAGAGGCGGGCATCAACGGACCAGGCTCCGGGCCCGATCATTGCCAAAGTCGAGGCAAGGACGGCCAACACAACCGGAATTCCTGAAGTGGCGGGTGCAGATAGAGCGATCCACGTTTCGGCGCCGGCCCCCACGATTCCAGCAACGGGCGTCCACAAACCGGCAATCAGCAGAATACCGGCCAGCGCTCCGATACTCTGCTGGACGGCAAACCCGGAGACCGGTGTCGCGCGGAGGCATGCGAAATCGCAGTAGATTAGGGCAACTCCGACCAGGAGCCGCTGAATGAGAAGGCCTCTACCAGGCCAACCTTCCGCGAAGCTCGAAAACAGACGTTGCACACGGTCCCATTAACAGGTTACAAGACCTTGTCATTAGATCGAAACGTTCAAAATTGGGAATGGGGGTTCACTCTTTCGGGGGATCTAGAGTACGATAATTCCGCGCTGCAGACCTATAGTGACGGCGTGCGTGCGATCGTTTGCTCCCAGCTTGCCCAGAATGCGGGCAACATGGCTTTTCACCGTCTCCTCGGTTATCGAAAGCTGAGCGGCGATCTCTTTGTTCGCGTTTCCTCTTGCGATCAGTCGAAGAACATCGATTTCACGGGCCGTCAATTCCTCTTCGCCGGCATGCCCGGCTAGTTCGGCTGCTACTTCGGGCGGAACTCGCTTCTGTCCGGCATGCACGGCGCGGATGGTTTCGACGAGATCGGTGTGCACACTGCCCTTGAGCAGGTAGCCACGCGCGCCCGCTCGCATCGCGCGCACCACCTGGACGTCCCCGGCGTACGTCGTTAGAACGATGATCTTGGCATTCGGGAATTCACTGCGAATGCCGATCATCGCCTCGATCCCGCTCATATCCGGCATTTGGAGATCCATGAGGGTAATGTCCGGCCGGTGCCGCCGATATTGCTCGATAGCCTCGCGCCCGGTCGACGCCTGTGCGATCAGCTTCATATCGGGTTCGTCGTTCACCAGCGATGCTATGCCCCGCCGAAGAAGAAGATGGTCGTCGGCGGCAAGCACGCGGATCGAGTCTTTGATTTCGTTGCTCACGAAGTCGCCCTCTTTTTGTGGACTAGCTGAAACCAGCGCTCTGTGTGGTTCCCGTGGTAGGCGATCGAGGCGGGGACCGTCAGTTGCACCTCCGTGCCTGCTCCCGTTTCGCTCCAGAAATCCACTCGGGCGCCGATTCGTTTCGCCCGCTCGCGAATTCCCGCCAACCCCCAATGGCCTTCACGCCCACCTGCTTTCAGAACTTCCGGGTCGATGCCTTTTCCATTATCGCGGACAATCACGCAAAGTCGGCGCTCCTCGTATCGAATCTCAGCTTCGATCTGGCTTGCCTGTGCGTGATGGAACGCATTCCGCAGTAATTCGCGGGCTATCCGGCAGACCTCATCGTGAAGGAGCGGTTTTAATGGCCGCCGCTCCCCTTCCACTATCAACCGGAAACTCGCGGGATGCTCTTGCACTTCCTGAGAGCCCGCCAGATCTTCGCCGGCCGTGCTCAACAACTTTTCCAAATCGCTCGGATCTGCCACTTGACCACGCAATTGCTGAATTGCACCCCGGCCCTCGGCAATAGCGCCAGCCGCCATGGTGATCGCATCGTCGAGTCTTTGGGCTGCCTGCTCGGGGCGCCGCGAGAAAAGGTTACGAGCGGCCTG
>Ga0335069_10010840_pt1 | contig 12895 bp, 11 predicted proteins | sample Lox_Sample_11_FD_206714 | JGI IMG/M metagenome (GOLD analysis project Ga0335069, IMG submission 206714) | Soil microbial communities from Loxahatchee National Wildlife Refuge, Florida, United States - Lox_Sample_1.1 | ecosystem: Environmental > Terrestrial > Soil > Wetlands | place: USA... | reverse complement strand
GGTTCAGACGTCCGTGCGCATAGACGTTTCATAAGTCTCGAAAGCTACGCGCCGCCTGCGCTGCCCTAGGCTTTATACGTTCCTTATGCGGGACCCTTGCGGGCCATCTCGCATTCATATGCCCCCTAGTCCATCATGCACACCGGATTCGTGAGGAGGCCGCGATGGCCACCGCAGTGAGTACCATCGATCGAACTGAGCAGCTTTGGGTCCAGCTCAAGAGGCTGTCAAACGCTGGCCGCAAAATGCTCGATAGTCTTATGAGCCGCTGGATGCGGTTCGCCGTTTCAACAGCCAGACGCAGCCGCGCGCAACAATTCAAGGATCCGCCCCGGAGCTGCACGGATGTCCAGACAGCAACGCCCGCAGCAACGTTCGAGCCCTTAGATCCGAATGTCGTGAGCGGCTCGATCTCGGCATTTTTCATCGGTCGCAATGCTAGCGGATTATGGGTGGCCCGTGAGGCAAAAGGGCGGATCGGCGGCGTCTTCGTGTTGAAGCGTTCTGCAGTTTGCTTCGCGCACCAGCAAGCTGGAACGGCGGCCTGTGCGACTATCTTTCCATCAGAACGGATCGAGCTCGACCTCGAAAACCAAGGCAATCTGCTCGCCAGCCATCTTGCACCACTCCTAAGCTTAGCAGGTCTTCGCCGACAGGGGCACTCGCCAGATCTAGAAAGTCCCCAATCGTAAGCATGACTCGCAGGGTGAGAGCATTACTTCCGGCGGCACTTGCCGGTACGCATCTTGCTTGCCCAACGTGTGGACATGTTGATTAACAAGATCGAACCGAATGAGCGTCAGCAGGTTAAGAAATAATATATTTTTCTTGGGCTTGAGACTCGCGGTGGCAGTCGCGCTGGTCGCCTTCGCGGCCGCATGCGATCTCGCCAACGCTGAGAGCCCGGATATCGCCAACCGCCGTGCGTCTGAGCGGCGCGATTTTACGAATGGCGAAATCAGCGAGGGCTTTCTCAAGATTGCTCTGCGTGCCGAGCTGGCACTTGGAAAGTCGAGCGAGCGCGTGCGCAAATTCGACGAGCCAATCCGGATCTTCATCGAGAGCAAGGCTCAACCGGATCGTAGGGCGGAGATCGCCGAGGTCATCGCCGATATTCGCCGTCGGATCGACCATCTCGATGTCTCCACTACGGACGATCGTGAAGAAGCGAATTTCGTGATCTCCTTGGTCGCGGACCGGGAGATCGCGGCGACGATCCGCGCACGCTATGGCAGCAGCCGGGCAAGCCAGATCGAAAAGTCGCTTGCCCCTCAGTGCCTCTCCGGCATTGGCAAGGACAAGCAATTTCGCGTTCGCAGAGCGGAAGTGATCCTCCCGGTCGACGCCGGCGACTTCACTTTCTATGACTGTGCCTATGAGGAGATTTTGCAGGGGCTGGGCGCGATCAATGACGACAGCTCCGTGCCTTGGACGATGTTCAACGACGACGTTCAGATGGGCTTTTTTGATATCTACGATCAATATCTTCTGAACATCCTCTACGACCCGCGCATTCGCCCTGGCATGACCAAGAGCGAGGTGGAAAGGCTCATGCCTGATGTCCTGGCCTCGGCGAGAGCTTTTGTGACCAGCAGGAACTCGCCAAACCACACCAGCCGCGACACACACGGCGCAAGTACCAGTCGCATCGCCGCGCCTGGTGCCGACGAAGCCCAGTCGAACTAGCGCACCACGTCGTCGCCAGCAGAAGGTTCAGTGATGCGTGCGTGAAGCCTTCCGGCTGGAAGACGAGTATTCTGTTATCGGATAGTTGTGGCTGCTGGCCTGGTTCGTATATTTTGACGGCGCGCTTGCCGATGCCCCGGCCTCAACGCGGCTGGGAACGATCAGCGCCAAAGCCAGAACGGCGAGCGCTCCACCGATGGCGAGAAGGCATTTCCTCATTGCACCCTCCATTTGATTCGAGACAACTCGAACGGAGCAGGGTCAGAAGTATTGTTTCCAGTTCGACGACTCTGTTCGGCGTCTTTGCTGTCCTGGGAACTAAGCTGATCCCAATTTAGCGAAAGCGCAAGAAACAATCAGGTGCTGCCTTAAACATCAGCAATCGGGCCGACCGTTCAAGCAACAGGCAGAGTGCACGGTGCCGAGCGGCCTTAGTAACGAAGTGAGGATATCTTTTTAATATACAAATCGAGACCGCAAGCGGAGCCACGCCGGGCCAACATGGTCCGCATGCTACAAGCACAACAGCGGCGCAAGACTAGTTTGTCTTCTTCTCGCTCTTCTGCGGCGCCATCGCGTCCTTTGGATTGGCCGTATGCGCAACGCCCCAAGGATCGTACTTCTGGGTGGGCGTCGGAATCTTCTCCAGCGCCGCTTTATAGTCCTTCTCACTCACCCGCGGATGGTTCTCGACCGGAAACTGTGGCTTGTGGCTGCGCTCTCCAAAATCCTGCGCGGGCGCCGGCAGAATAAGCGCAGCCGAAGCTGCGAGAGCGATGAGAACCCTACAGCTCAAGCGCTGAACGCAATAGGTAAGCAGGGCTGTCATTTGGATTTTCCGACTCACCTCTTGCCGTTGCATCGCGATCTCCGATACTTTTTGCTTATTCGCACAGGGTTGCGCGAATCGAAGGCAGGGGATGCCCCATGGTCGCAGCACGACGAACCACTCCGAAGCCGACATATAGCGTTTTCATCGGCGGTGTTGCTTTCCGAACGCTCTTCATCATTGCGCTTGGCATCCTGACGGCGCGCGTTGCCATGCCGCAGATCGAAAAGATCTGGTCCGTGTCGGAGACGCCGGACGACCTCATCCGCGTTGCCCTAGGTTTTGCGCTCTGCCTCTGGTGCGTCGTTAATCTCTTCATTCTGCCCAAGGATGCAGAGGCGTATCGAACCTGGCTCTATCTTGGCCTTGCCGTGCTGCCACTCGCGTTGTTGTGCACATTTGCCGTTTGGTGAGCGTCGCCGCTCTCCCGCACACTTGCCGAAGCTGACGCATGTCAAATCCTGGACGCTGGTTGCTTGAGCTCTGAACTTTTGACTTCAGCATCCCTGCGCTCGCTCGCCACCTCCCTCATGGCACATTCGCGCCAGACCGGCGACGAGCAGCTGCTCGGCCATCCGCCGCCGAGCGCGATGAATAGCGCGGCCGTATCGGACAGGCGATTGGCCTCAGCCTGTACGCGCGTGAGCACCGCGATCAGATAGGTCTGCTGGGCGTTAAGCACGGCCTGCTGGTTCACCTGACCCGCGGAAAGCTGCTTCTCGACAATGTCGAGGCTGGCCTTGGCGGCCTCCTCGGAATGCACCGCCGCTTTCATCGCGCGCGCATCCGCCTGCAGCGCACGAAGCGCGTCGGCGACGTTCTGGAAAGCCGTGATGACGGTTGAACGATACTGCGCCTCCGCCTGGTCGAGGGCGGCCTCAGCGGCCTTCTGCTTGTTGTAGAGCGTGAAACCATCGAAGATCGGTGCTGTGATGCCGGCGGCAACCGTGTAGAAGCCGGTGCCCGGTGCAAAGCTCTGGGCGAAATTGTAGCTGCTCGAGCCGCCATTGGCGCTGATCTGGATGTTCGGCAGCCGCGCGGCAATTGCAACGCCGATCTGCGCGCTGGCGGCATGCATGTTGGCCTCCGCCGCGCGCACATCCGGCCGCTGATCGACCAGCCGGCTCGGCAGGCTGATCGGCAGGTTCGCGGGCAGCGTGAGATGCGCAAGATCGAACCTCTGCAGGACCTGGTCGGGCGGCAACTGGCCCGCCAGTGCCGTGAGCAAATTGCGCTGCTGCTCCAGCTGCCTCTCCAGCGGCGGCAGCAACTGCTCCGCAGCCGCCAGCGCCGCTTCCTGCTGCAGCACGTCGGCCTGTGCCGCCTGGCCTAGCTCGAACTGCCGCTTCAGGATGTCGAGGAGGCGGCGCTCGATGCCGATAACGCGCTTGATGGCCTCCAACTGTCCGCGCAGCGACGCCTCCTGGATGGCAGCCGTGACGACGGTGCCGGCCAGCGTCAGATAGGCGGCCTCGAGCTGAAACAGCTGCTGCTCGGCGACAGCATCGAGGTTCTCGACCGCGCGGAAATTGCCGCCCCAGATATCCGGCACAAAGCTCACATTGAGCGCGTGGGTGACCAGCGAATATTCGGTTTGCGGCGTGGCGCCGAGATCTCCGCCAAACACTGTGCCGGCATTGCTGAGCAGCAGCTGCGAGGAGGTCGAAGAGCCGGAGATCTGCGGCAGCCAGATGCCGCGCTGCGCAAGCGCGTTGTATTTGGCCACCTTGATCGCCGCCTCGGCCGCCTGCAGATTGGGGTTGTGATCGACCGACAGGCGGACGAGATCGTTCAGCGGCTGTGAACGGAATGCCGCCCACCAACGCGCCGACACCTCCCGCCCCGTGACAAAATGCTGGCCGGCGACCTTAGGCGTACCCGGCCCGGCATCGGGCGACTGCAGTTTCCCCGGCAGATAGCCCTGGACATCGGGTGCTGCAGGCGGCACGAAGTTCGGCCCGACACACCCCGTCAGCGCAAGCGCGAGCGAGACGGCGATGCCGGCCTTGGCTTTCGTCCGGTGGCGGCGACGAGTAGCGACCGCCCCCCGCACGGATGAGGACGATGGATCGCAGCGAGTGACGCGATCGATACTCATCGAGCCTACTCCCTGCCCTCGGCCGTTGCCGTCTCGGCTGGGGCGGGGACGGTGTCCTCTGCGTCATGCGCCAGGAAAATCCGCCGCAGCGCGGGCGCCACGATGAGCAGAAGCAGCGGCCCGATGAACATGCCGCCGACCACCACGGTCGCAAGCGGCCGCTGCACCTGGCTGCCGATGCCATGCGAGATCGCGGCGGGAAACAGACCGACGCCGGCTGACAGCGCGGTCATCAGCATCGGACGCATGCGCTGCTCGGCCCCGCGGAACACGGCTTCCGCAACCGAGATGCCCTGGATGCGAAGCTCGCGAAAATAGGTGATGTTGAGAATGCCGTCCATCACGGCGACGCCGAACAGCGAGATGAAGCCGATCGCGGCCGAAACGGAAAAATCAAGCCCGGCGAGATAGAGCGCGATCAATCCGCCCCCGATGGCAAAGGGAATGCCGGCGACCGCGAGCAGGCTGTCGCGCAGCGAGTTGAACAGCCCGTAGAGCAGCACCATGATCAGCATCAAGGTGATCGGCACCACGATCAACAGCCGCTTCTTGGCCTCCTGCAGATTGTCGAACTCGCCGGCCCACAGGATCTGATAGCCCTGCGGCAGCTTGATCGTCCTGGCAATCCGCTCCTGCGCTTCGGCGACGGTCGAGCCGAGGTCGCGGCCGCGAACGCTGAACTTGATCGGAATGTAGCGCTGGCTGCGCTCGCGATAGATGAACGACGCCCCGGTATCGAGGCTGATATCGGCGATCTCCGACAGCGGCACATAGCCGTTGCCGCCCGATGGCGTCTGGAACGCCACTTTGAGGGTTCGGATGGCGTCGACATCCGAACGGTATTTGGCATCGAGCCTGAGGGTCACCGCAAACTGCCGGTCGGCTTCCAGCACCGTCGTGGCGTTGGTGCCGCCGAGCGCGGCCTGCACCACCGTGTTGACGTCGCCGGTATTGAGGCCGTAGCGCGCCGCCTTGTCGCGATCGATCTTGATGTTGAGATTGGGCTGGCCGACCAGATGGAAGATGCCGAGATCGGCGACCCCGGGGACCTTGGCCATCTCGTCCATCGCCTGCGAGGCGAGTTGCTCCAGCGTATCGAGATTGGTCCCGACGATCTTGATCGAGTTGGCGCCCTTCACGCCCGAGAGCGCCTCCTCGACATTGTCCTGGATGTATTGCGAGAAGTTGAAGCCGATGCCGGGCAGTTCTTCGGCGAACTCCTTCTGCAGCTCCTCCGTCAACTGCTCCTTGGTCAGATTCGGCGGCCATTCGTCGAACGGCTTCAGCGGGCAGAACAGCTCGACATTGGCGAAGGGCGAGGCGTCGCTGCCGTTGTCGGGACGGCCGTGCTGCGACACCACCGTGAGCACCTCCGGATGCCGCAACAGGATCTCCCGCATCTTGCGGGTGGCTGTCGTGCCGGCATCCAGCGAGAGCGTCGGCGGCATGGCGGCCCGGATCCAGAAATTGCCCTCTTCCAGCGCCGGCAGGAATTCGCTGCCAAGCCGGGAGGCGGCCAGGAAACTCAGTGCGAGAAAGACGATGCCGACCAAAACCGCCGCCTTGAGATTGCCGAGCGCCCAGCGCAGCACCGGCGTGTAGCCTGCACGCAGGCCCCGCACGATGACGGTTTCGACCTCCTCGATATGAGCCGGCAGCAGCAGCGCAGCCAGCACCGGCGTGATGGTGAAGGTGGCGATCAGGGCGCCGGCCAGCGCATAGCCATAGGTGCGCGCCATGGGTCCGAAGATCTGCCCCTCCACGCCCTGCATGGTGAACAGCGGAAGGAAAGCGGTGACCGTAATCGCGGCGGTGAAGAATACCGCCTTGTCGACCTGCAGGGCGCTGACAAAGATGATGCGCAGCCGCTCGGTCCAGCGCTGGCTGGCCGTGGTATGTCCGGTGATCGACGTCGGATCCGCACCCCAATAGCCTTCCGACAAATGATGCAGCAGGGTCTGTCGGTGCTCGCTGGTCGACTGGAAATTGCGATAGATATTCTCCATCATGATGACCGCGGAGTCGACGATGATGCCGAAGTCGACCGCGCCGAGCGACAGCAGGTTGGCATCCTCGCCGCGCAGCACCAGGATGATGATGGAGAAGAACAGCGCGAAGGGGATGTTGATGCCGACGATAATCGCGCTGCGCAGATCGCCGAGGAACACCCACTGAATGAAGAAGACGAGAAGGCAACCAAAGATCAGGTTGTGCAGCACGGTGTGGGTGGTCACGCCCACCAGTGACGAGCGGTCATAGTATGAGACGATCTTCACCCCGGGCGGCAGGCTGCCGTCGGTGTTGATGCGCTGCACCTCGGCCTGCACCTTGGGGATGACGTCGTTGGTGTGCTCGGGGCGCCGCATCACCACGATCGCCGCAACCACGTCGTCGTCGTTGTCGCGCCCCGCGATACCAAGCCTCGGCACGTAGCCGACCGAGACCCTGGCGACATTCTTGACCTGGATCGGCAGGCCGTTGGATTGGGTCAGGACGACGTTTTCGATGTCCTGCACGCGGTAGCCGCTCGTGACCTCGTCGGCGCCGCCCGAATCGATCAGGCCGACCCCGCGGATGTTCACCGACTGCTGACCGATGGTAATTTCCCGGCCGCCGACATTGATGTTGGCATTGCCGAGCGCCGTGATCATCTGAGGCACGGTGATGTTGTAGGCCTCGAGCTTTTGCAGGTCGGCGTCGACGTTGAACTGCTTGGTGGTGCCGCCCCAGCTATTGATCTGCGCCACGCCTGGAATGGTCAGAAGCCGGCGCGTGATGACGTAGTCCTGCAGCGTGCGGAGATTGGTCAGTCCGAAATGGGGCGGCCCGACCACCTGGTACCGGTAGATTTCGCCGACCAGGCTGGAGGCCTGGATGGTCGGCACCAAATTGCCCGGGAGCGTCACATTCTGCTGCAGGCTGATCGAGGCCTGCGTGAGCGCAAAGTAGTAATCGACCCCATAGGCGAAAGTGACGCGCACGAAGGCCAGTCCGTAGAACGAGGTCGAACGGACATTCACCACGCCCGGTGTCGGATAAAGGCCGACCTCCATCGGGATGGTGTAGTACTTCTCGATCTCCTCGGCGGACAGGCCGGCGGCCTGCGCGGTGATCTCAAGAATCACCGGCGCCGGATTGGGATAGGCCTCGATGTTGAGCTTGGTGAAGGCGACGAGCCCGGCCGCGCAGAATACCAGGAGCCCGAGCACGATGATCGCGCTGCGCGTGAGGCCGAAGACGAGGAGAGACTTGATCACGTGAGGTGCCTATTGTGTTGAGCGCTACCGGCCATCAGCCTGCATCGCCCAGCAGGAGCTTGTTGCTGAGGAAAACCGCGCCGTCGGTCACCACCGTCTCACCCTCGCGAAGCCCGTCGATGATCTGCACCCAGTTGTCCTGCCGGATCCCTGTCGTCACGGTCCGCTTGAGGAAATGCCGATTGTCGCTGGTCACCCACACCGACATGGAGCCGTCCCCTTCCCTCGCGACGCCCTCAGACGGCACCGCCAGCGAACGCGCTGCATCGCCGACGCGGATGACAAAGCTCGCATACATCCCCGAGCGCAGCAGATGCTCGGGATCGTCGATCTCGGAGCGCACGAGCTGGCGATGCGAATTCGCATCGATGATCGATCCGATGTTGGTGACGTGCCCTTTGAATACCTTGTCCGGATAGGCCGGCACCCTCACCTCGACCGGCTGGCCGAGCTTGTAGGCGGGCGCATCGCTCTCGATGACATTGGCGATCATCCACATTGTCGAAATGTCCGCCACCTGGAACGGTGCCGGCGCACTGCCGGGCTGGGTTAGAAAGCCGGGCGCGGCACTGCGGGCCACGACCCTGCCGGAAATCGGGCTCGGCACCACGAGCGTGGAGTCGACCTTGCGGTCGGTGACGATCTGATCGATGTCGGCATCGCTCTTGCCAAAAATGCGGACGGCGTTCTTGGCTGCCTTGAAATTCCCCTCCGCAGTCTGTTCGTCCGAGGTCGATTGGTCGACGTCCTTCTGCGCGCTGCCGCCGACCTTCAGGAGCCCGGTGACGCGCGCCAGTGTTTTCTTCTGGAGCTCGAGCACGCCGGCCGCAGCGAGCAGGTTGGATTCAGCCTGCAGCAGATCGGGACTGTCGATCGTGAACAGGATGTCGCCCTGCTTCACGTCGTCCCCGATATTGTAGAAGGCCTTGAGGATCTTTCCCGGATACTGGGAGAATACCTGGACCAGCATGTTTTCGTTGAAATCGATGGTGCCCACAGCGGTCTTGAGGATTGCGAATTCGTGGGTGCCGACCGGCGCGAACTTCAGCAACGTTCCCGCTTGCTTTTCCGAGAGCTCGATGGCGGCAGACTCGGCAGAGGCATTCGACGGCGCTTGCTGGCGCCTCGCAGCGCTGACCTCCTGCTTTTCCTTTTCCACCTGATTGTCGGAACGGCCAATTAGGGCTTTGCCCCAGATCAGCCCAGCTCCGGCAGCCAACACCAGGGCCACAAACGCCAACCGAGACGGTGCGGACAACTCTGCGAAGGACTTCACTTCAAACGGCTCCCAACACCAAGCGACAGTTCAGCCGACGACGCACCGTTGAGGTAAGGCACAGCGTCTCGCTAACTCGGCGCTCTTTAATTCACTGCGCTTACATGCACCTTACACACCATCATTCAGGACACCGGCACACGGGCCTTTCTTCCAGCGATCACGCCCATCGCCCGCACACGAGTCTTCGTTCGCGAACCGTCGCGCTGTCGAGCTCGTTTGATTCAAACGAACGCGCGCCTCTGCCCGCGGCAGAGCGCTGCATAGCCGCGGCCGGAGGCCGCTCGTCGCGAGTTCTATTGCACCGATCGCCACATGGGCGATTTCGGGCCGCCGAAATAGCGCATGGTGCCCAAATACGACGTTTCGGACGCCGAGGCGCGCGCATTCCGCACTCGGGCAGTCCACGTGTGATGATGCGCTACATGCTTCAAATGCTTCGCAGCCGCTCCTCCCGGCCCGGCTGCAATCGCTGCGGCGATCAGTACAAGTCCTATTCGCGCCCTTCCACAGTTACTCATTGCCCCCACCCTGTTGACCGCGCCACATCGGATATTTCGGACCGCCGTAATAACGAAGCTGACCGTTGGTCTGGCTCGTGCTCTGCGCTCCAAGATCACTGACGCATCCCGCAGCCGCGGCACAAAGCGCCGCGACGGTCGAGATCAGAGTAAGCTTTCGTACCCATCCGCCGAAAATCATGCCGTCCTCTCTTGGCCGCTGCGCGCGGGGCATTGGGCGCAGCACGTTCGCTGGTCAATACTTCGCGATGACCGGTCCGCCACCGAACTTGAAGTCCAGTCCGAGCAGCACGGTCGAATAGGTGTTGGCGACGGTGTAAGGCAGCACTGCATTGGTCGGCGCATCGCGGTGATAGGTGCCGAGGTCGTAATAGCGATACTCGATCTTTCCGATCAGGTTGTCGGTGATCGCGTAGGCAAGACCGCCGCCGGCGGTAAGGCCGCTGCGATGCACGGAGAAGGCATCGACAACCCCGAACGCATCGGTGTTGGTGTGGTCGATGTCGCCAACGGCCCAGCCGCCGGTGAAGAACAGCAACAGGCGGTCGACAGTGATGCCGCCGCGCACCCGCAACGATCCGACCCATTTCAGGTGGTTGACGTCGTTCCAGCCCAGCGCAAAATTGTCGTTGCCCCGGATGTTGGTCCAGGCGCCATCGCCTTCGATACCGAACAGCATTTGCCCGACCATCCAGTTGTAGCCGATCTCGCCGCCGGCCATCGGCCCATGGGTCTCGAAGTTTGCCGTGAAATTGGCAAAGCCTGCGGGCCCGGCGGTGTTGTTGATGTTCTGGTTGCCGAAGCCATAGCCGCCGAAGCCGCCGATATAGAGCCCGCTCCAGTCATAGACCGGCGGTGCAAGCGGCGGCGCCTTGACCGCGAGGTCGGCGGCGAAAGCCGGCGTCCCCAGAGCCAGCGCTCCGAGCGCGACGGTAGTGAGAAGAATACGCTTCATGGTTAGCCCCTGTCGAATTGTCTGCCTTTGGGCGGATCGAGCCGCGGCATTGTGCCTTAGAAATGGATGATGATGTCCGCCGACCCAACGAGGGCGGTGTTCTTGTTGGCCGGAATGCCAAGGTTTCCGTTGCCGTTGAAGGCAGGCGCTTTGAGCGAGCGATAGAAGGTGAACTCCGGCCGGATCTCGATCTGCGGCGAGAACCAATGCTGCCAGCCGATGCCGGTCTCGATGTAGTCGGTCTTGGTGCCGGTACGCTGGCCTTGCTTGTCGTCGTAGTACTCGAGACGATAGGAGATGTTGTCCAGCTTTGTGGGACTGTAATTCAAATAAGTCACGTAAGTCTGCACAGAGGCCGTGCAGGAGAGCACTGCCGTATTGGCGCATTGCGCGAGGCCTGGCGCATTGAAAGGCATGTATTGCGGCGAGAACGGCGTGCCTCCGTTTGTCCAGAAGCCGGCCGGTCCTGTAACAGCGGGATTGAGCGCATTGGGCACGTTGTTTTGATGAAGATTGTAGCTCTCGAACGAGATGTGCCACTGATCGTTGAACTTGTGGTAGTAAGTGATGCCAGCCCATTGCAGGTTGTTGTAGCCCCAGGTACCGCTGTTCCAGGCATCGGCAACCACATAGACATTGTCGTTGCCGGAATCACTGGTCCAGCGCACGCCGGCCGTGATGCTCGGCTTCGCACCTGGGTCCTTCGGCATGGTGTTGTTTGGAAACAGCGGGTTCGGAAAGGGATTGGCGATCGTTGCGTTGTAGTGCCACGGCATCGTATCGCTGCCGACGGAAACGCCCAACTGCACCATCCAGTTCTTCGTCACGGCAAGCGTGCTCTGGATGCCCGTATTGGTGTAGTTGTCGAAGGTGTAGGTCATCGAGTGCGTGTACATGTAGTTGTTCGGCGCCAGCTGTGCCTCGATGTCCGGAATTGAGATGAACCGACCGACGCGGAACAGCAGGCCTTCCATGACCTGCGGGATGAACACCTCGCCATAGGCCATCGGCAGGTCGTAGCCGTAGTTCTTGTTCTGGTTCAGGAGCTGATAGCTCCAGAGGCCGAAGGCCGTGGTGTAGCGGTAGTTCTCGCCGTAGATCGGCGCGAGACGGAAGCCCCAGTCGATGTGATCCTTCTGTACGGTGTCAGGCAGGCGCTCGATGTAAAGCACTGCTTGATCGAGTTGCACCGTGTTGGGATTGTAGTCATAGGCCGCCGGCGCGTTGCCGCCGCGTACGGTGTTGTTGGAGAGGTTTCCACCCGCGTTGATCCAGCCATAGACCTGGATGTGGTTGTCGGACATGGCCTGGCCGAGCGCGGTATTGCCGAGCGCCGCCATCAACGGACTGTCGATCGAGCTCGGTCGAGTCACGCCGATCGACGTCGATCCGCCGTACGGCCATTCGGTGAACGGCATCGGCGGCGTCGACTCCGGCGTCGCGGGCCAATACTCGCGGCGTGACGGTGGGGCCTTGGGGTCCGACGGCGCGGCCTCATGGCCCCACTCAAGGCGATAATAGTTGATGAAGCGGGTGAGGAAATCGTCGCCCAGATAGGAATCAAGGCAGGAGTACTTCTTGTAGGGATCGCAGAACGTCTTCCCCATTGGCGGAAGCGTATCAGCGTATGCCTCGCCGATCATTCCGATCGCGACCAACGATACGCCCGCCAACAAAACTTTCTTCATAGTGTTGCCCCAAGCTGATGTTACAGCGCGTAGAGAAGCGCGTGCCCTGATTTAGCTTGGGAACAATCTTTCGTTTTCGGTATGAGAAAAATCGATACGGCTTCCTGCGCGCTTTCGTAAAAATAAGATAGCTGAAATGACGCATTCGCTGCCGGTTGCATCAATAAGCGTCAATTGCTGCGCGAATTGCCCAAGCGACTGGCGAAAACCGTGACGTTTCGGTAATAACTCGCGATGCGCTGCAACAGTTTTCGAACGCCTGTGGCTTTTTCGTCATACGCTTCCTGCAACACGATATTTTTTTGCTATGGAATTCGCGGTCCTTATCCATCGAAGATATATGTTCGGACTCGCTAAGCTTGGCCGGCGGAGCATGTTGGCTCCCGGCGAGGCGGGACGATGGGAGTTATTAGAGAAGCTGCAGCAGAATCGGGCACGGCTGATCAACCGGAGGATCATGATTTCAGCTTCTTGCCAAAAAACCTGACAACCCAATGCCGGAGCCTGATCGAAAGCTATCATGAGGTGCACGGCTTCGCTTGCCTACCCGACGTTCTATGGAAATCCCGGCTCGGGCCATTCATC
>Ga0335069_10010839_pt1 | contig 12896 bp, 11 predicted proteins | sample Lox_Sample_11_FD_206714 | JGI IMG/M metagenome (GOLD analysis project Ga0335069, IMG submission 206714) | Soil microbial communities from Loxahatchee National Wildlife Refuge, Florida, United States - Lox_Sample_1.1 | ecosystem: Environmental > Terrestrial > Soil > Wetlands | place: USA... | reverse complement strand
CCGACGTGATTCTCATCGGTGAAATCAGAGATGCCGAAACCATGGAACATGCCATCACCTTCGCGGAAACGGGTCACCTTTGCCTTGCCACGCTCCACGCGAATAATGCCAATCAGGCTTTCGAAAGAATACTCAATTTCTTTCCCATTGAGCGACATCTCCAGATATATCTGCAGCTCTCCCTCAACGTGAGGGCGATTCTTTCCCAGAGGCTCATCCCCACCATGGAGGGAAAAAGGGTGGCCGCCATCGAGATACTCCTCGACAGTCCGAGAGTGAGGGATTTGATTCTGAAAGGAGAGATCACGCTTCTCAAAGAAACCATGGCCGCCTCTTATTTCGACGGCATGCAGACCTTTGACCAGCACATTTTCGATCTTTATCAGGCCGGTCTTATCGACTACGACAATACGATTGCTTACGCGGACAGTCCCAATGACATACGGCTGAGAATCAAGATGGCCGAATTGAAGAAGGATGAAGTAGACAAGAAGGAACCCGCCTTCAAACTAAAATCGGAGAAATAGCGGAGCGCTTATCGACCTCGAGGATACTGTCACGCGCAGTCGGCGGGATCGCCCTTGATTTTGGCAAGGGCGTGCGGGATGGCTTGCAGAACAAATCCGAGGCATTGGGTCGCCGCCTTTTCGCTCCCCGGAAGATTCACGACAATGGCCCGACTCCGAATGCCGCAAACGGCCCTAGATATGACACCGTGCGGCGTGATCCTATAACTCTCTATCCGCATGATTTCAGCGAAACCAGGCAGCTCTCTATCGATAACCGTGCGTGTGGCCTCGGGGGTCACATCCCGCTCAGAAACACCGGTTCCTCCAGTTGTCACCACGAGATCCACACCGTGCTCGTCGATCTCTCGCTTTATCACCTGAGCTATCATATCCATCTCGTCGGGCACGATAACGGTCTCTCCCACATCGTAGGATTCCCCAAGCATTCGAACGAGGGCCGGTCCGCTCGTGTCGATGCGTTCACCTCGTGAGCCTTTGTCACTTACCGTGATAACGATCGCCTTATACTTCATGGCAACACTTCTATCTCGTCGCCGATCTTGACCTCACCTTCTCTCATCACTTCGGCAAATATTCCTTCCCGCGGCATAACGCAATCCCCCACCTGTTGAAAAATGGCGCATCGCGTATGGCACTCTTTGCCGATCTGGCTGACTCTAAGAAGCACCTGATCGCCAACTCGTATCTCAGTCCCGATGGGTAGCTCATAGAGAACAATCCCCTCGGTGCTCAGATTCTCGGCGAAATCGCCGTATGTCACGTCCAGGCCTTTTGCGCGGATTTTTTCGATACTCTCTTTTCCGAGAAGGCTCACCTGTCTGTGCATAAAACCTGCGTGGGCGTCCCGAGCAAGCCCCTTTCCTTCAATGAGCAGGCATCGACCTATGTTATGTTTTTTCTCACCTTTTTTGTCGCTGATATTGACGGCCAATACCTTTCCCTTCACCGATAACTCCTTGTATGTCACGCGCCCTGCCCTTTGCGGGCAGGCGATTTTCTCACATAGGTGCCACTTTTTCCTCCACTCTTTTCCAAAAGATAAAACGGGCCGAGCTCAATCCCTTTATCCACAGCCTTACACATGTCGTAGATGGTGAGAGCCACAACCATTGAACACGTAAGCGCTTCCATTTCGACCCCCGTCTGCCCATTGGTCCTTACCGTGGATTTGATTTCTACAGAGTGCATCTTATCATAAAACGTGTACTCCACATCGATGTGGGTGATAAAGAGCGGGTGGCAGAGCGGTATCACATCGGAGGTTCTCTTGGCTGCCATAATGCCTGCCACCTTGGCCACGGTAAATATATCCCCTTTGGGACCATGCCCCTTTTTCACGAGGTCATAGGTGGCGGGGGAGAACTTTATCCTGCCGGCCGCAACAGCCTCTCGTCTCGTGTCCTTCTTTTCGGAAATGTCAACCATCCGGGCATTGCCCTTACTGTCCAAATGTGTGAACCTGGCCATAGGCCACCTCCGAGACTAATCTACATGTTTCACGCCTTCATGTCAATGATTCGATCCCTGATATACCTCGAATCCACATGGTGCGCCTGAGCAGCCTTGCAAGTTAATGCGTAAACCGGTGTATCAACGTCTTCGTGTTGATAGTTCGCCTCTGTTTTGCTATGCTTATCGAATACCGGAACAGAGATTCCGTCCCGGGTTTTCTTATGGTCGAAACATGGCAGCGGGGAACCACTTAAATCTGGCGCAGGTTGAATTGCGAGAAGGGGCAGTTGAACATAGCTCGGTCTCAGCCCGCTTGCCGTCATGAGACAGATGCCATAGAATTCATAGTAGACAGATCTCACGGAGAAACGTAGGATGCCGCGATGAATTACCCTGCCGACTTGTCACACCGTATTCGCCGATTTATTTCCGGATTGTCTCAGCGCATGGCGATGCGGCTCAAAAGCAATTTCTATATTTATCTTGCTGTGGTCTTCTCGTTACTTATCGTTATTGATGCGGTCTTCCTCCACATTACAACAAACATGCGGCAGGCAGCTTTTGATGCCATGGTGCGCTATCGCATCGTTGTGCCGAAGCCCGACAAAGATATCATTATTGTGGATATCAACGAGGCAAGCCTTTCCGCCATGGCCAAGGAGTATGGCCGGTGGCCCTGGCCCCGACAAGTTCTTGGGGAGTTCCTCGACCACCTGGAAGACGAGCGGCCAAAGGCCGTGGTTTTCGACATCCTGTTCAGTGACCCCGATATCTACAACCCCGATAGTGACGCTTACTTTGATCACGCCGTATCCAGGACAACAAACACGTTTTTTCCTATGCTGCGTCTTGACCAGGCAAGCGACGCCTTGAGCCAGATCAAAGCGAGCATGATCCCCGGTGTCACGCAGCTTTCTCAGGATGCACGCCAGGACGCCACCATAGGCATAATCCTGCCGCACTTTGCATCAATTCTGCAAGGGGGGCGCATAGGGCTCCATAACATTTACCCTGATCCTGACGGCACCGTGCGGGAATATACGGTTTATCGGGACGATTATGGCTGGAAAGTGCCGTCCCTTCCGGCCCGGGTCGTCGGCGGTTTGGGATACGCGGAACCCTCTGTCGAGCGCGTGCTCCTCAACTGGAGAGGCAAACCGTTTTCGTACCAGACCGTCACCTTCAGCGATGTCTTTGACGACATGACGAGCAAGAACAGGAAACGTCCTCAGAATGAGTTTACGGATAAGATTGTACTCATAGGCTCCACGGCGCCAAGTCTGTTTGATGTCAAGCCTACCCCCATGAGCCGTCTTCATCCGGGCGTTGAAATTCTGGCCACGGCCATCGACAACATGAAACATGGCGACTATCTGCGCTACCCGGAAGGGCGCACGGTTTATCCGCTCCTCGCCCTGGCCATTGTCTGGGCTGCCGCATTCGGCTTCTATCGTAATGTGAGACGCGACCGGATAGATCCCTTGTTTGGTGCGTCGCAGTTCATCCTGCTCGGCGTGAGCTACGCCACAATAAACTTTACCAATACGTACATCAATCTCACCGGCCCTGTGACGGTCGGCCTCGCCTATTTCACCGTTGCCCGTATCTACGCAACGGCCACCAGCAAGGCGCTTGAGACAAGCGCTCTCAAAACCTCAGAGGGAAGACAGGGTGAGCTTGCCGCCTTCCTGCTCCTTATTCATGTGGGAGACCCCGATAGCATGGTTGATGAAGGCACGGTGAAAAGAATTTACCATCGGTTGCAGAAAACGGGCACCGAGACCAAAAGCGTGGAAATGCTCAAAGGTCGCCAGGAGGGCATCTGGGCCCTTTTCGAGCAGACGCTCGCAGTGTCCTGGGTAGTCCCCGCCGATGACCGGTCGGCCCGTGACCGTGTGACAAAGGACATCGACCACGTCACTACTTCCCTCAATTCTATATTGCCGAACGGCACTGGCGTGCGCAAACAGGCTGCCACATGGTTCGTTCACGAAGGCCGAATATCGGGCGGTAAAGAGGCGCGGGAAGGCTGGCGAACGCTTTTCGCCGAAGCGCAACTCCGGTGGCACGAGGCCGCCGTACAAGACGGAGGAAACTGATGAACATAACAAGAAGCATGGGCGCATTGCTCGGTATTTGTGTGCTAGCCGCAGCTTCGGTATTTGCCGCCGAGACAGGTACACTCCTCAAGAAAGAAAGTCTTCTCTCGGAACCTTTCCGGGATGCCAAAATTATTGGGTCGCTCAACACGGGCGATAGTGTCGAGATAGTAAAGAAGCAAGAGGGATGGTTCCAGGTGAAGAGCGGGAAGGGGACCGGATGGGTCCGGATGCTTAGTGTCCGGCTCGGTGAAGCACGTAAAGGCACCACCGACACGACGGGATTGCTGGGGCTCGCGTCTGGCCGCGCAGGAACCGGGCATGTCGTGGCTACAACCGGTATCCGCGGGCTCAATGAAGAGGACCTCAAGGCGGCCAAATATAACGAACAGGAACTCAAAAAAATGGAATCCTTTGAGATAACGCAGGCTGAAGCCAGGAGTTTTGCTGCTCAGGGAAAACTCGTGGCGCGCAAGGTTGGCTACCTCCCATCGCCGGATGCAGCCAGGGAGGGACACTAATGAAGATCATCGTGATACGTGCCTTGATTCTCAGCATCGTCCTCGTCGGCGCGGGCCATGCCGCACTCTCTGCTGATCTGTTTCAGGACTTGAAAAAGGCTGTTGAGCAACAAACCCAGAAGAAGCCGGAACCGGGCAAACCCGAATCAAATCCCGGCGGGGCCGTGGATTTGGGAATTATGCGCTCTTTCACAGGCTTCTCGCAAGAGGAAGAGATCGCCATCGGACGGCAGGCCGCCGGCAATATCCTGGGCGCGGCGCCGCTCACCAAGGATGTCAGGCTTCAACAGTACGTCAACCGGGTGGGACGGTGGGTGGCAAGTCAGAGCGAACGGCCGGATCTGCACTGGCATTTCGGCGTGATCGAGACGAACGACCTGAACGCCTTCGCCGCGCCGGGGGGCTACGTTTTTATCACAAAAGGTCTCTATCGGATGTTGCAGAGTGAAAGCGAGCTGGCAGGCGTACTTGCCCACGAAATCGGCCATGTCATCAAGAAGCACCACCTCAAGCTCCTGCAACAAGGCCGCCTGGTAGACATCGGTGGTAAGCTGCTCGTCAAACAAGCTGGTGAGAATGCCGAGATTAAGAACCTGATCGGTAACGGCGCGGAGATCTTTGCCCGTTCTCTCGACAAGAATGCAGAGTTCGAAGCGGATAGAATCGGCGTGGTTTTGGCCGCACGGGCCGGATATGACCCCTTCGGATTGCCCGCAGTGCTGCAGGATCTCGGTCATGTGGCAAAAGATGACAGTCGGGTAGGCCTGTTATTCAAAACCCATCCACTCCCCGATGACCGACTTGCCCGACTTGGTGAATCTGTAGACGACCGATTCGACGGGTTCAAAGGGCTTACGCTTGAGAACCGTTTCGTAAGGATCGGACCGTAAGGCGATAGCCAGTCGCTGGAGATGGAAACCGTTGGTGTCCAGCCGGTCCGATCTATGAGCGGATAACGCCGCCAAGATGTGATCGCTGAGGAAACCACAAAATCCTATTCTTCGGGGGGGATCGATTTCGTTTTTCGGTCCTTTTTTAACCGCTCTCGCACGGAATTAATAAACACATAGAAAACGGGGACAAAGGGGATAGCGAGAAACGTCGAGGAAAGCATCCCGCCAAAGACGACCGTTCCGATTGCACGCTGGCTCGCGGCCCCGGCACCGGTGGCGAGGAGCAACGGGGCCACACCGAAGACAAACGCGAAGGATGTCATCATGATGGGACGGAACCTGCGGCTAGTAGCCTCAATGGCCGCCTCATTTAGGGACATGCCTTCTTTTTCAAGATCGCGGGCGAACTCAACGATGAGGATCGCGTTTTTGCTCGCTAAAGCAATCATAAGAACCAGGCCGATCTGGGTGTAGAGGTTGTTGTCATAGCCTCTTGTCAGTAAGGCGAGCAAAACGCCGACGAGCGCCAGAGGCACGGCTAAAATTACTGACGCCGGTGCGATCCAGCTCTCGAAAAGGGCAGCAAGCACCATAAAGACGAGGATGATGGAAATGGCATAGATCACGTACGCCTCGTGACCCACCTGTTTCTCCTGGTAGCTTGTAGCGGTCCATTCATATCCCATACCCGGCGGTAAAGAGAGGGCAGCAAGCTGCTCCATTTCTGTCAAGGCCTGGCCGGAACTGAACCCTTCCGCGGCAGCCCCAAATATCGATGCCGCCGGATAGAGGTTATACCGCGTGATGATCTCAGGTCCTTCGGTGTATTTGACTTTGACTAATGAGCCGAGAGGCACCATCTCTCCCAGGCTGTTTCTCACATTAAGACTACTGATATCCGTAGGGTCAACACGCGAACGCGCCTCGGCCTGAACGTAAACCTGATAGACCTGATCGTATTTGTTGAAAAGATTCACGAAGGAAGACCCCAGATAGGCGGTGAGCGTCTGGAACACGTCATTGACCGGCACCTGGAACGATCTCGCCTTGGTTCTGTCTATATCGAGATACAGTTGCGGGCTGCGGGCGTTTATAGTGGAGGCCAACCCGTGCAGATTAGCCTCTGTGTTACCTGTGCGCACGAGCTCGTCAACCGAGTCCTGGAGCCTCTCCATGCCGAGCCCCTTACGGTCCTGCACCATCATTTGAAAACCGCCCGTCTGGCCGAGTCCCCTTACCGGCGGAGGAATTACCACAAAAGCCTGGGCTTCCTGAATTTGAGAAAGTTCCCGGTTCAGACGGCCCACAATATTCTCCTGACTTAATGCCGAACCTCTCTCACTCCAATCCTTGTACACCACAAAGGTTGTGGCCGCGTTGACCACATTTGCCCCGTCAAGTATGGAAAACCCCCCAATCGTGACCCAGCCGGATATGCCCGGAGTCCTGCGGATGATATCGCCGATCTTCTTTGACAGCTCACGCGAACGCGGCTGTGCTGTCGCGTCGGGAAGACGGGCGAGCAGGATCGCGTATCCCTGGTCCTCTGTGGGGAGGAAGCCCGTAGGACGGCGCGCAAAAGACCAGGCGGTAACGGCAATAATAATGAGGAAGAAGATGAGCATAAGACCGCTGTGGCCCACCATCTTCCGGACGAGTCCCATATAAGGTATTTTTACTGCGTCGTACACCTTGTTGAAACCGCGCGAGAACCAGTTAGATTTGTCCGAGCCTCGCGGCTTGAGCCACAATGCACACTGGGTGGGCTTGAGCGTAACGGCGTTGATAGCGCTGATCACGGCCGTTGCAGCAATCACAAGGGCGAATTGCCTGAAGATCTGACCGGTTATTCCGGGAAGAAACGCCGCGGGGAGGAAGACGGACACAAGCGCCACGGTGATGCCCATGATGGGGCTCAAGAGCTCGGACATAGCCTTGATCGCTGCCTGTCTTGGAGACAGACCTCTTTCAATGTAATAGGAACTGTTCTCCACGATCACGATAGCATCGTCTACCACGATCCCTATGGAAAGGACGAGGCCGAACAGCGTCATGAGGTTTATGCTGAAACCTAAGGCCACCATGGCAATGGATCCTCCTATAATGGTAACCGGCACCGTGGTCGCCGGCACGAGCAACGCGCGAAAGCTCTGGAGGAAGACCATTATCACGATAAGCACGAGGATACCGGCCTCTGCCAGGGTTTCATACACCTTTGATACGGCCTCGCGGACGAACCGCGTGGTATCGAAACGTACCGCGTAGGTGAGCCCTTTGGGAAAATCTTTGCTAATGGCCTGAACCTCTTTTGCCACCCGATCGGCGACAGCAAGGGCGTTCGCCTCAGGCAAGGAAAAAACCGCCACCTGGGCCGAGTTGAGACCACCCATCGAGGCATAGTTGCTGTAGAATTGTTGGCCCAGTTCGAGCCGACCCACATCGCGAAGCCGCACAACCTGAGCCGCCTGACCCGGCACGGTCTTAACGATAATGTTCTCAAACTCTTTCGCGTCGGACAGACGGCCGAGACCGTTGATCGTGAACTGGTAAGCCTGGTCTTGAGGCACAGGCGGGGCGCCGAGCTGTCCCGCCGCAAGTTGCGTGTTCTGGTCCTTGATCGCGTTCTCAACGTCGAGAGCGGTGAGATTGAAGACACGCAGCCGTGCAGGATCAAGCCATACCCTCATGCTGTAAGGACCCGCGCCGAAGACCCTCACCTGACCGACCCCGGGTAAACGGGCCAGCGGATACTGGAGATTGATCGCGCCATAGTTGGAGAGGAAGGCCTCATCAAAACGATTGTCCTCGGAGTAGAGACTCACGACCATGAGAATGTTGGTGGAAACTTTTCGCACGTTCACACCCTGCGCCCCCACCTCGCCGGGCAATTCAGGTAGCGCCGTATTGACCTGATTCTGTACCAGGGCTAGCGCCCTGTCCAGATTCGTTCCCACATCGAAGGTGATCGTCAGGGTGTAGGAACCGTCTCCGCTACTTGTAGAGGACATGTAGATGGATCGTTCCACACCATTGACTGCCTGTTCAATCGGGACCCCGATGGTTTCGGCAACCACCACGGCGCTGGCTCCGGGATACCGGGCGGTCACCTGAATAGTGGGCGGCACTATCGGCGGGTATTGTTCTACGGGCAGCCGGCTGTAACAGACGAGTCCGATTATCACCGTGATCACCGCCAGCACGTTGGCCAGAATGGGACGCTCGATGAAGAACTTGGAGATCACGGCGTTCCCCTACCCGCACGCACCGGCTTCTCGGATGGGGTCGCCTCAGGCTTGAGGCTGATCTTTTCAGGGGTCACGGGCTTGCCGGGCGCCGCTCTCTGTAAACCCTTTACCACGACCCACTCATCCGGGCTCAAGCCTGCTCTGACTACCTGGAGGGGCCCTTGCTCGGCCCCCACCGTCACGTTACGCCGCTCGATTCTATTCTCGCTACCCGTCACCAGCACGTAGGGGCCCTGTAAATCGTGGCCCACAGCCTCCTGCGGGATGAAAAGACCCGTGCCGGTCGCAAGAGGTATCCGCACGCGTGCGTATAGGCCCGGCATTATGGCGGACTCAGGATTGGGAAAAATCCCTCGAACCAGAAGGGTTCCCGTGGTGGGGGTCACGCTAATAGACGCAAAATCTATTACGCCCCGGTGCGGATATCCTTTTTCGTTTGAAAGGCCTAAGTCCACAGGCCAGTTCAACGTATACGCTTTGCCTGGACTCCAATGGGCTTCACCTGTTAAACGCGCAAGATCGGCGTCGCTTATGGTGAAGTACACGTATATGGGCTCAATCTGGCTCATGGTTGCAAGTATCGTAGCATCGCCCGCTCCCACCAGATTACCGGGGTACACGACGGTACGGTCGATCCTGCCGGTAAAGGGCGCGCGGACCTCGGTGTATCCCAGGTCGAGTCTCGCCAGGTCTCTTTTCGCTTCTGCCTGTTTAAGATTGGCAGACGCGGAATCCCTCTGATAGCGCCAATTGTCCACATCGGTCTCGGCCGCCGCCTTCTGCGCCAAAAGCTTTGTGTAACGAACCAGTTCGGTTTCCGCGTAAGAAAGCTGCGCTTTGTTGAGTTCCACCGTGGCCTCGGCCTGCCTGAGGTTCGCATCATAGGTATTCTGCTGAATAACAAACAGGATTTGATCCTTCTTGACAATCTGCCCGTCGGCAAAGAGGATCCTTTCGAGATACCCTGCAACCCGAGCGCGAAGCTGTACCGTCTGCACGGCTTCCGTATTGCCTGTGGCCTCGATATAATCGGTGACCTTCTCTTTTACGGGCTGAGCAACGGTGACACGGGGAGGAGGTGGCGCGGACGGCTGTTTTCTCGCGCAACTTATCGGCCATGTAAGCATCGCTGAGATCGAACCGGTTATCACAAGGGCTACGATGCTTCGCCCGAACAAGACGCTCGTATGGTGCCCGTTCATTCTATCCACCTTCCCTACCACGCGGACGGGATCGCGCCCCGTTCGTTCGTTTGTTCCTCGGTCATGAGGGCCGATGGGGGAAATTTAAGCAGTCCACCCCAGTCGGTCCTTTTTGCCATGGCTTCCTCAACATCGGCCGGTATGAAGTCGCGCCCCTCGCGTATCTCCCAGCCGCCGCCCAGAGCACGGTAGACAGTGACGAGATCGGCTGAATGAGCCCCCAGCGTTACGGCCAAATTGTCCTGCTCTCGCAGTAGTGCTTGTTGCGCAATCACAACGGCGGTGAAGTCCCGTACACCCTCCCTGTACTGCGCTTGAGCGATGTCAAGGGAGCGCTCGGCAGACGCTAAGCTTTCGGCGAGATATCTAGCCTGTTCCCCGGCTCGGAGAAAGGCTACCAATGCGTCTTCAACCTCCTGCTGCGCCTTGAGCACTGTATTTTGATACGTAATCAGCGCCTCCTCAAAACGGGCATCCTGCACGCGAACACTGTTCGTTATCCGTCCATAGTTAAACAGATTCCACTGAGCCTGCGGTCCCACCGTGTAGTATCTGCTTCCCCAGCGGAATATATCTTTGAGCGAAAAATCGGAAACATCGGTAGAGAGAAAGCCAAACTCACCGTAAAGCGACAGAGCGGGAAAGAGATCCGCCTTGGCCACTCCGATTCGCGCCGATTGAGCCGCGGCCTGAAATAGAGCGCTTCGCACATCGGGCCGGCGCATAAGAAGCTCCTGAGGGATGCCCACAGCAACGGTGAGCGGAGGCGAGGGAATGATCGATGGGCCGTTCGCGACTTGAGCGAGATCACCAGGCAGGATTCCGAGTAGGGTACAGAGAGCGTTCTTGCCCTGCTTCAACTGAGTCCTCAAGGCCGGCACAAGGGACTCGGTATCTTTTAGAGAGGTTCTTGCCTGCTCAACATCGAGTTCAGTGCTCGTGCCCGCGGTAAAACGGGCCTCAGCCAGACGCAAATTTTCCTGCCCGGTCTTTACGTTAGTTTCGGCAATCTCAAGTCTTTTTTCCGTTGTCCTTATAGCGATATAGGTAGCGGCCACATCCGCAGTGAGACTGACGAGCGCATTGTCATAATCGGCCACACTGGCGTTGAGGGCCGCTCTGGCAGATTCTATATTCCGTCTGAACTTACCCCAAAAGTCAAGTTCCCAACTCGCTAAGAACCCCAGTTGGTCCTGATTTACAACAAGTGAACCGGAATTAAGAAGTGCTGTTTGAGACCTGTCGCTCGCGCGGCTCTGCTGGAGGAGCCCTGAGGCCTGCTGCGTCTGGGGAAAGAATTGGCCCACTGCAATGCCCAGTTCAGCGCGGGCCTCAAAGACCCTTACGCCCGCTATTCTCAAGGTCAGATTCTCGCGGTAAGCGCGATCGATAAGTCCGTCGAGCACCGGGTCGTTAAAGACGCGCCACCATGCACGATGCGGTGAGGCGCCAACCCTGAGCCGCGCATCGGCCGATTCGAGCCAATTTGGCGCTACCTGAGAGGCCGGCTTTACAAAATCGGGCCCCACCTTAACGCAGGCCGTATTTGACAAGGTAAGCAAGGTCGCCGCACAGACCGATCCCGCTCCAAAGACAAATTGTTTGATCCTCCCCATGAGACTCCCCCGCGCTTAATCGTGGGTCAACGTAATAAGCCTAATGTAGTGCAGCACATCATCTTTTACAAGGTCGGTTGACATCCCGTGTGGATGTTTTCCGTCAGCACCCATGTAGGTTCACCCCATCATTTGCCCTTGAAATAGGCCCTTATTTGGGGGAGAATGTGGATCAGGATTTGATGAGAAATACGGAGCTCCCCGTCTAAGGCACAAACATTAGGAGGCAAGATCATGTTGACACTCGCACCATATTCCCTCGGTGTAGGCGATCGGTTTAGCCTGCAGGCGCAAGCTCAACTGCGCGCCTTCGCGCTCGCGGCACATAGGGGTGTAGAGATCACGCCTGTCTGGAACAAGTCTAATCGCGAGCATCTGATCGTGGGCTCCGAGCCGCAATCAGTGGCAAGAGCCGCACAAGAGGCCGTCACCAGGCTCCGATGGAACAAGGCGTGGCACGTAGACGCTGATCACATTCGTCTTGATACCGTGGACCGGTTTGTTCCCTGCTCCGACTTCTTCACCATTGACGTGGCGGAATCCATAGGCAGGCCCACGCCACCCGATCAAGCCACGGCCTTTGTGGAGCGTCATCCCGAGCTCTCACCAGAAGTACGGATCCCAGGCGTGAGCCACGTCCTCAAAACAAACAAATCTCAGATCCAAGAGATCGCGAAGAAATATCTTGTGGCCATAGCGGAGGCAGGCCGTCTTTACCGTTATATCGTCAAAAACAAGGGCGAAGGCACGTTCATCACAGAGGTCTCCATGGACGAGACCGACTTTGCCCAGACCCCGGTCGAGCTCCTCGTGATTTTGGCTGCCCTTTCTGACGAGAAAGTACAGGTCCAAACCATAGCGCCGAGGTTCAGCGGACGGTTTAATAAGGGCGTGGACTACGCAGGCAACGTAGCTCAATTCGAGAAAGAATTCACCGAAGATCTTGCCGTGATTAAATTTGCCGTAAGCCGGTACGGGCTGCCGGAGAATCTCAAGCTGAGCGTGCATTCGGGCAGCGACAAATTCTCCATCTACGCTCCCATCCGCCGGGTCCTTCGGAAAACCGGCGCCGGGCTCCACCTGAAAACAGCCGGCACAACCTGGCTCGAGGAGATTACCGGTCTCGCTCTGGCAGGTGGTGAAGGGTTAGCTTTAGCCAAGGAGATCTACGCTCAGGCGCTTAAGCGCAGAGAGGAACTCTCAGCACCCTATGCAGCGGTCATCGACATCGACCCTGCGGCACTCCCCGCCCCTTCCGCGGTCGCCCGATGGAGTTACGCACAATATGCCGCTGCCGTCCGCCATGATCCACAATGCAGGGAATTCAATCCGAGTTTG
>Ga0335069_10010838_pt1 | contig 12898 bp, 10 predicted proteins | sample Lox_Sample_11_FD_206714 | JGI IMG/M metagenome (GOLD analysis project Ga0335069, IMG submission 206714) | Soil microbial communities from Loxahatchee National Wildlife Refuge, Florida, United States - Lox_Sample_1.1 | ecosystem: Environmental > Terrestrial > Soil > Wetlands | place: USA... | reverse complement strand
CGCGAGCTCGAGTCCGCCGCCCACGCAGATGCCGTGGATCTGCGCGACGAGCGGATGCCTGCATGCGGCGAGCTCTTTCGCCGTCGCGTGCATCGCCCGTCCGTACTCGATCGCCTGCGCCTTGTTGGAGCGCGCGGTCGCGAACTCCCCGATGTCGTTGCCCGGCGAAAACGCCTTCTCGCCGGCGCCGCGGACGATCACGCAGCGCAACGCGTCGTCGGCGGATAGCGCCGCGATCGTCGCGCCGAGGTCGCCCCACATCGCCATGGTCAGCGCGTTGAGCTTCTCGGGGCGGTTCAGCACGACAGTCGCGATCGGCCCGTCGCGCGTCACGGCAATGAGATCGGTCATCGCGAGTCTCGGCTGCTTCGATGATGTGCGATCGCAGTATAGCGCCCGCGCCTTGCGGGCGCCGGCTCGATGATCGTCGCGAGCCCCCGCGCCTCTCGCTTGCGACGGCCACGCGAAACTGGATAAGATGCCGCTCAAAGGAAAGAAACACCCGCAGGAGGAGCACGCATGAACGCATTCGCGAAGAGCGCGTGCGCGCTGGCGCTGATGCTTGCAAGCGCGAGCGCCCCCGCGTGGGAGCCGACGAAGCCCGTCGAGATCGTCGTTGCCGCCGGCGCAGGCGGCGCTTCCGATCAGATGGCGCGGATGATGCAGGCCGCCATCCAGAAGAACAATCTGATGAAGCAACCGATGGTCGTGTCGCTCAAGGGCGGAGCATCGGGTGCGGAAGCGCTGATGTACATGAAGTCGAGCGATGGCGATCCCAACAAGGTGCTGATCGCGTACTCGCTCATCTACATGCTGCCGCTCGCCGCGAAGATTCCGTTCAATTGGCGCGATCTGACGCCGGTGTCCGTGATCGCGATGGACCAGTTCGTGCTGTGGGACAACACGACACTGCCGTACAAGAACGTCAAGGAGTTCATCGCGGCCGCCAAGGCCGCCAACCCGCCGTTCAAGATGGGCGGCACCGGCAGCAAGCGCGAAGACCAGGTCGTCACGGCGTTCATCGAAAAGAAGACCGGGGCGAAATTCGCGTACCTGCCGTACAAATCCGGCGGAGAGGCCGCCACCCAGCTCGTCGGCAATCACACGGCGTCGAACGTCAACAACCCGTCGGAAAACCTCGAGGTCTGGCGCGCGGGGCAGGTGCGCGCGCTCTGCGTCTTCGACACGGAGCGGATCAGCTACAAGGCGAAGGTTACCGACACGCAGTCGTGGAGCGACATCCCGACGTGCAAGGAGGAAGGGCTCGACGTGCAGTACCTGATGCTCCGCGCGATGTTCCTGCCCGGGAAGGTATCGCCGGAAGTCACCGCGTTCTATGCCGATCTCTTCAAGAAGCTTACGCAGACGCCCGAGTACAAGGATTACATGGAAAAGCAGGCGCTCAAGCCCGTCTTCCTCACCGGCAAGGACATGGTGACTTTCCTCGAAGAGGAGGACGCGCTCAACAAGAACCTGATGATCGAAGCCGGGTTCGTCGAAAAGTAGGCTCGCCGACGACCCTCTCGCGGTGGCCGACGTCGAACCGCACGAATCCGAAGGCCGCTCGCCGCCGGTAGCGACGATCGGCACGGTCGAGATCGTCACGTATCTGCTGCTGATCGCGCTGTCGCTCGTCCTCGGCTACGACAACGTGAAGAGCGGCGCGGGCTGGGCGAAGGACGGCCCCCAGTCGGGCTACCTGCCCTTCTATCTTTGCGGGATCCTCGGCGCGGCCTCGCTGTTCGGGCTCGTCAGCGCCATCGCCAAGCGCGCGGACGGCGCGAGAACCTTCGTCGCGCGCGAGCCGTTCCGCCGAGTACTGCAGGTGTTCGTGCCGACGCTCCTCTTCTGCGCCGCGATGCAATGGCTCGGCCTGTATGTCGCGAGCTTCCTGCTCATCGCGGGCTTCATGCGCTACGTCGGCCGGATCGCGTGGTGGAAGTCGATCGTCACGGGTTTCGTCTTTTCGCTCGCGATGTTTCTTACGTTCGAGCTCGCCTTCGACGTGCTGATGCCGAAGGGCCCGCTCGAAGCGCTGTTCGGGCGCTAGCCGCGAACCCTCGCCATGGAAGCGCTGAGCCTCCTGCTGCACGGATTTGCGGTCCTCATCACGTGGAAGACGCTGTCGCTGATGATGGTCGGCCTGCTGCTCGGGGTCTTCGTCGGCGTGCTGCCGGGCCTCGGCGGCCCGAACGGCGTGGCGATCCTGCTGCCGCTCACGTTCACGATGGATCCGACGGCGGCGATCGTGATGCTCTCCTGCATCTACTGGGGCGCGCTCTTTGGCGGCGCGATCACGTCGATCCTCTTCAACATCCCCGGCGAAGCCTGGTCGGTCGCGACGACGTTCGACGGCTACCCGATGGCGCAGCAGGGCAAGGCGGCGGAAGCGCTCACCGCGGCGTTCACGTCGTCGTTCATCGGCTCACTGGTCGCCGTGCTCCTTATCACCTTTCTCGCGCCAGGCATCGCATCGTTCGCCCTGCGCTTCGGGCCGCCGGAGTTCTTTGCGGTCTATTTCCTGACCTTCTGCTCGTTCGTCGGCCTGGGACGCGAAGCGAAGCACAAGACGATCATCTCGATGACGCTCGGATTGCTGTTGGCTTCGGTCGGCATGGATACGGTCTCGGGTCAGCTGAGGATGACGTTCGGATTCGACGCGCTCCTGCGGGGCGTCAACTTCCTGGTTGCGGTGATCGGGCTTTTCGGCATCAGCGAGATCCTGCTGACCATGGAGGAGCGCCTCGCGCTGCGCGGCCATGCGGCGTCGATCAGGCTCAAGGTCGTGCTGCAGGTCTGGAAGGAACTGCCTCGCTACTGGGTCACACTCCTGCGCTCGTCGGCGATCGGGTGCTGGCTCGGCATCACGCCCGGCGGGGCGATCGCCGCGTCGTTCATGGGCTACAACCTCGCGAAGCGCTTCGACCGCAATCCGTCGACGTTCGGCACGGGGCGGATCGAAGGCGTGTTCGCGCCCGAAACCGCCGCGCACGCCTCGGGAACTTCGGCGCTCCTGCCGATGCTTGCGCTCGGGATTCCCGGCTCGGGCACCGCGGCGATCCTGCTGGGCGGGCTGATGGTCTGGGGACTGAATCCCGGACCGCTGCTCTTCGTCGAGCACAAGGATTTCGTATGGGCCGTGATTGCGTCGATGTATCTCGGCAACGTTGTCGGCCTCGTCATCGTGCTCACCACCGTGCCGATCTTCGCGTCGATCCTGCGCGTGCCGTTCGCCGCGGTCGCGCCGATGATCATCGTGTCGTGCGCGATCGGTGCATACGCGATCCAGAACGCGATGTTCGACGTCTGGCTGATGCTGCTCTTTGGCGTCGTCGGGTACGTGTTCAAGAAGATCGGCGTTCCGCTCGCGCCGTTCACGCTCGCCCTCGTGCTCGGCAACCGCAGCGAGGACGCGTTCCGACTGTCGATGATCGGCGCCGGGGGCGATCTGCGCGTGTTCTGGTCGAACGGGCTCGTTGGCTCGATCAGCACGCTGGCATTGATCCTGCTGTTCTGGCCCCTGATCGGACGAATCTTCGAAGTTGCGAAGCGCCGGCTGCGCGCGGCCGAGTCTTGATGTCCACGGCGAGCGCTCGACCCGCCGATTTCCGCACTTTCCGCGATCCACCGACGGTGACGTCGACGCGCCACTCGCCGTGCCGGTCGTCGATCGGCGGCACAATCATCTCTTGCGGATCGCGATCCCTCGAGTGCGGGACGCCGACTCGGCCGTCGGGTCGTCGCTTCCGCGAGGTTGCACGATATTTGCTGCGCCGAACCATCGAACCGCCGCTTGGCGCCCGCCCGTTGTATACGACATGAACTGGAATCCCGCCTGTCCCGTGCTCGCGCAAAGTCGGCGTTCCCCGGACCGGTTGGCGCTGTTCGCGGACGGCGTCGAGTTGAGCTATGCAGCGCTTGTTCATCGCGCGGGTCGGCTTGCCGCGGCGCTTCGGGATCGCGGCATCGGTCGGGGGAGCCGTGTTGGCATCCTCGCCTCCCGAAGCCTCGTTGCCGTCGAAGCGGTGCTCGGCGTTGCATGGGCGGGCGCGACCTATGTTCCGCTGGGCCGACGCTGGCCCGAAGATCGCCTGAAGTCCGTTCTTTCGCTCACTGTGCTGGACGCGATCATCGTCGATGAAGGCGGTCTTGCCTGCGCCACCCATACCGTGCTCGCTGCGACGAAGCTCGTCGCGGTGCCGACCCGCGATGCGGCGCGCGCGCTTCCGAACGATGCGCAAAGGGCGGTGTTGAGTCTCGACTCGTTGCCGGACCACGCCGAGTTTTCGGAGCCCGCGCCGATGTCCGAGGACGACCTTGCGTACGTCATCTTCACGTCGGGAACGACCGGGGTTCCGAAGGGCGTCATGGTCACGGTGCGCTCGCTCGGTGCCTATCTCGCGGCGCTCGCGCTGCGCAAGGCGATGACACCCGAGGATCGCGCGTCGCAGTTCACTGAGCTCACATTCGACCCGTCCGTCGGAGAGATCTTCGTTCCATGGGCAGCGGGCGCATCGCTGCACGTGGTCCCCGCAGTAAATCAGGCATCGCCGGCTCGATTCATCCGTGACCGGCGGCTGACGATCTGGGGGTCGGCTCCGTCGGCGATCGGTTGGATGCGCGATACCCGCTCGCTGCAACCAGGATCGCTTCCGGGTTTGCGCTACAGCTCCTTCGGCGGCGAGCCCCTCGCTCTCGCGTCGGTCATCGCCTGGCGAGCCGCTGCGCCGAACAGTGCGGTCGACAACCTGTACGGCCCAACCGAAGTCACCGTCGATTGCGTCGGCCAGTGGGTCGCCCCCGGCGCCGAGCCCATCGTGACGCCGGGGCGCGGCGTTCTGGCGATCGGCACGCCCCATCCCGGCATCGAGCTTGCCGTTCTCGGTCCCGATCGGCGTGCCTTGCCCCGCGGAGAAGTCGGCGAGCTCGCTATCGCCGGCGATCAGCTCGCGCTAGGCTACCTCGGCGCGCCGCAACTCACGGCTGAGCGATTCCCGTCGATCGACGGCAAGCGCTGGTATCTCACGGGTGATCTCGCGGTGCAGGACGCATCGGGGACGTTTCATCACCTCGGGAGAATCGACAATCAGATCAAGATCCACGGGCATCGCGTCGAGCTCGAGGACGTCGAGGCCCACCTGCGCGCGATCGCCGGCGGCGGCGATGTCGCGGCCGTTGCGTGGCCCTCGGAGAACGGTGTCGCGAAGGCGATCGTCGCGTTCGTCGCCGGTGGCGCGGTCCCCCCCGGAGAGATGCGCGCGGCGCTGCGGCGGCGGCTGCCGCCGCATTCGGTACCGGCAACGATCTACGAGCTTGCGGCGCTGCCGCGCAACATCGCCGGGAAGCTCGACCGCCAGGCGCTGATCGCGCGGCTGGAGGCAATCGCAAAGGCCGATGCAACTCCCCTCGACTGAAACCCTCGCGCTGGCGTTGCGGCGCTGCAGCGCGGGCGTGCGTCGCGACCAGCGGCGCGCGCCGCCGATCGAGACTTTTCCGCGACGTTCACGGCCGCGGACCTGCGCAATTTCTTCTTCCACTTCCCGCCGCCGAACCCGCGAGGGCGCCGAAAAAGCGTTTGTCCTCGAGATACTGGGAGCGAATCCATGGACCTAGCCGAACGCGCGATGATCAAGACATTTTTCCGCGATCTGCTCGCCGAGCACGACGACCACGAGCCATTCGGCGACGCCGAATCGCTCGTCGCCGGCGGGCGTCTCGACTCCCTCTCCGTCGCCAAGATCGTGACGTTTCTGGAGACCGAGTTCGGCGTCGATTTCGTGCGGATCGAATTCGATCCCGCACGCTTCGACTCCGTTGCCGAGATCGCTGCGCTGATCGATGAATCGCGGCAGCTCTAGCTCCGGCCGGGCTCCCACCGCCACACCCATGAGCGCACGGCGCTTCGAGGTCCCGAAAAATAGGAGTCGCACTGCTCGCCCTGCGCGTATCTCGGCCAGCGCAGCATCAGCGCATGCGCGCGCGGAAATGCATGAAACGGCATGCCGGGCGCCAAATGATGCAGCAGATGGTAACCATTGTTGTGCGGATGAAAGATCTGGCCGAGGAAACTCGTGAAAGGATGATTGCGACTGAACCCGATCAGGGATCCACGGTCGAGGCCAACGTGATCGGAGATTTCGCGAAAGGCGGTGATCGCGTGGAAGACGGTTACTTTTGCGGTCACCCACAACGCGAGGAAGACGAGCGCCTGCTTTGCGCCGGCAAGGAAGGTGATCAGCGCAAGCGTGCACGCCCACCAGCCGGCAGCACCGACGTGCGACGCCGCATTCATCCGACCGATGTGCGCGAACGCAGAAGAGCGCATCATCCGCGGCGAGCGGATCTGATCGAGCCAGACCGACAGCCAGCCGCGGGAAAGCCGGCTTTCGTCCTGGATGAAGTCGGGATCGCGCGCGGCGTCACCGAGGAACCTGTGGTGCCGATTGTGCTCGTGGCGATAGATCGATATCGACTCCCACAGCGGCCAGCAGAAGAGGACATTCGCGAGCAGGCGCGCGCGTCCGCGGTGCGCGTCGAAGCTCCGATGCGATGCATCGTGCAGGAGATTACCGAGCGCGCGCTGTCGGTTGCCGATCGCGAGCAGCGAGAAAGGCACCGCAACCCAGCCGAATTCCGAGGTCGCAGCGGCGGCGAGACCGATGATTGCCCAGTCCATCGCCGCCGCAGCGAGTGAACGCAGGACCCGGGGACGGTGCAGCCGCTTCAACTCCGCGGCAATCCCGGTGCGGCGCGCAAAGCGCCACATTTCTTCGATGTCGCGGCCGATCGACGCGGGACGGCGAATCCGCGCCTTCGCGCCGATCTCGCCCTCACGCAGCATCGCCGCGTCGTATGACATCCGCATCGACTCCTGAATCCGATTCCTGCCCCGCCGAATCGAGCGCCCGGGAGCGGGCCGCGGGGCCGCCCATCCCGGGGTTACGCGTAGCATGCAACATTCGTGCCGACAACGTCGATGAGCTGCCCGGCATTCTCGCCGTGTCGAACGACTCGATCCGTTCGCATCGCGGTCGACGGCTGAGGCTGTCGCGCGGAGCGCTCGGGCTGCGCAGTTCGCCGGCGGCTTCCTTCGTCGACGCCCGCTGTTCCTCGTCAGTACCTGACTTGCGCGGCTGCGGAGCGGGCGCCAGGGATGGCTGGTGATGATTGAACGGGCTGCTCGCGAGGCTGGTCCGACGCCGTTGCATCGCGCTGTCTCGCGGCGGTCTCGGCGAGATAGTCGATCGCAGCTTGCGTTCCGCCCTTGCGATGCGGAACGCTCGCGAGCGCGAGGCCCATTTCGACGCCGGCGAGCGTGCCGCAGAGCATCAGGTCGTTGAAGTGGCCGAGGTGCCCGATGCGGAACACCTTGCCGGCGACCTTGCCCAGGCCCTGGCCCAGCGACATGTCGAAACGCTCGAGGATCAGCCTACGCAGCGCGTCGGCGTTGTGACCCTCGGGCACGACGATCGCCGTCAGCGTCGAGCTGTAGAGCGCCGGGTCGGCGCACAGTATCTCGAGCCCCCATCCGCGAACCGCGCGCCGCGTGGCCTCCGCGAGCCGATCATGGCGCGCGAACACGCGATCGAGGCTTTCCTCGAACAACATGTCGAGCGCGACCGACAGGCCGTAGAGAAGATTGGTCGCCGGCGTGTAGGGAAAGAATCCGGCGGTGTTCACGGCAAGCATTTCCTGCCAGTCCCAGTACGAGCGCGGGAGCTTCGCCTTCTTCGACGCGGCGAGCGCTTTCGTCCCGATCGCATTGAACGAAAGCCCCGGCGGCAGCATCAGCCCCTTCTGCGATCCGCCGACCGTGACGTCGACGCCCCATTCGTCGTGGCGGTAATCGATGGAGGCGAGCGAACTGATCGTGTCGACCATGAACAGCGCCGGATGGCCGACGCGGTCGATTGCGGCGCGCACATCCGCGACCTTGCTCGTGACGCCGGTCGAAGTCTCGTTGTGGACGACGCAGACCGCCTTGATCGCGTGCGCGGAATCGGCGGCGAGCCGCTCGGCGATCGTGTCGGGGTCGGCGCCGTGCCGCCAGTCGCCGGGAATGAACTCCACCGCAAGCCCGAGGCGCTCGGCGAGCTTCCTCCATAACGTCGCGAAGTGGCCGGTCTCCCCCATCAGCACGCGGTCGCCCGGCGACAGCGTGTTGACGAGCGCGGCTTCCCACGCGCCCGTTCCCGACGCCGGATAGATGACGACGTCGCCCGTCGTCTTGAATACCCTCTTCATTCCGGCGATCACACTCTTGCCGAGCGCGGCGAACTCCGGGCCGCGATGGTCGATCGTCGGGGCGTCGATCGCGCGCAGCACGCGATCGGGAACGTTCGTCGGCCCGGGAATTTGCAGGAAGTGCCGGCCGGAGTGAAGCGGATTCAGCGGATTCATGGCGTCGACCTCGATAGCCGGCAGCGGCGCCGCGCGGACATCGATCGCGGCTGCTCGCCGAGCGGCAGGCGTCCATGCTACTGATCTTTGCCGCGTGGCGGCAAGCGTTCGGCCCCGCCTCGATGCGCGGTGGCAGCGGGGCATCCACTACAATCGGGACCATGGCTGACCCGCGCCCCGGCGATCTCGCCGCGCGTCTCGCACGCAGCGTGGAGGGCGACGTGCTGTTCGACCCGGCCTCGCGCGGCCGCTACGCGACGGATGCGTCGATCTACCAGGTCGAGCCGATCGGCGTCCTCGTTCCGAAGACGACCGACGACGTGCGCACGGCGATCGCGCTCTGTCGCGAGCAGAAGGTGCCGCTCCTGCCGCGCGGTGCGGGGAGCTCGCAATGCGGGCAGACGGTCGGCGCGGCGCTCGTCATCGATCAGAGCAAGCATCTGAACCGCATCGGCATTTTCGATCGCGACGCGATGACGATCGAAGTCGAGCCCGGCGTCGTCCTCGACCAGCTCAACGCCCGTCTCAAGCCGCACGGCGCGTGGTTCCCCGTCGACGTCAGCACATCGGCGCAGGCGACGCTCGGCGGCATGGCGGGTAACAACTCGTGCGGGTCGCGCTCGATCGCCTACGGCAACATGGTGCACAACGTCGTCGCGATCGACGCGATCCTCTCCGACGGCACCGAAGCGCGCTTCGGCGTCGAACGGGAGATGGCGGGCGCGCCGCCGCGCGTAGCGGCGCTCGTCCGCGATCTCGCGGCGATCGGCGCACGCGAGCGCGACGAGATCGCGCGCAAGGTCCCGAAGGTTCTCCGCCGCGTCGGCGGCTACAACATCGACGTCTTCCACCCACAGAGCGGGAAGCCCTACACGCCGGACAACAGCGTCAACTACGCGCAGCTTCTCGTCGGCAGCGAGGGGACGCTCGCGTGGACTCGTGCGCTGACATTGAAGCTCGCGTCGTTCCCTGCGCACCGCTCGCTCGGCGTCGTCAGCTTTCCGTCGCTCTTCCGGGCGATGGAATGCGCGCAGCACATCGTCGGGCTCGGCCCCGCGGCTGTCGAGCTGGTCGACCGCACGATGATCGGACTCGCGCGCGACAACCCGGCGTTTCGCCCGGTGATCGACCATGTGCTTATCGGCGAGCCCGATGCGATGCTGCTCGTCGAGTTCATCGGCGAGTCGCGCGAAGCGCCGACCGCGCGCCTCCGGGATCTCGTCGCGCTGATGGGCGATCTCGGGTTGCCGGGAACCGTGGTCGAGATGACCGACGCAGCCGCGCAGAAAGCGCTGTGGGACGTGCGCAAGGCGGGCCTCAACATCATGATGAGCCTCAAGGGCGACGGAAAGCCCGTGTCGTTCATCGAAGACTGCGCCGTGCCGCTCGAGCATCTCGCCGAGTACGTGGACAAGCTCACGCAGGTGTTCGCGCGCCACGGGACGCGCGGCACGTGGTATGCGCACGCGTCCGTCGGGACGCTGCACGTGCGGCCGATCCTCGACATGCGCCGCGACGGCGCCGCGAAGATGCGCGCGATCGCCGAGGAGGCCTCCGAGCTCGTCCGCGGCTACAAGGGCGCGTATTCCGGCGAACACGGCGACGGCCTCGTCCGCAGCGAATGGGTCGGCTGGCAGTTCGGCCCGCAGCTGACGCGCGCGTTCGGCGAGATCAAGGCGCTGTTCGATCCTCTCGGCCTGATGAATCCCGGGAAGATCGTCAATTCGACGAAAATGGACGACGTGTCGCTCTTCCGCTTTCGTCCGGGTCACCGCACCGAAGCGCTCGCGACCGCGTTCGATTGGTCGGCGTGGAACGTGCAGAACGATCCGGTGACCGAAACGCTGACGGCGCCGGGCACGGGCGGCGACCCTGCGCTCGGATTCGCGAAAGCGGTCGAGATGTGCAACAACAACGGCCACTGTCGCAAGTTCGACGCGGGAACGATGTGCCCGAGCTATCGCGTGACGCGCGACGAGAAGCACCTGACGCGCGGCCGCGCGAACACGCTGCGGCTGGCACTGTCGGGGCAGCTGGGCCCGAACGCGCTCACCTCCGATGCGGTGCACGGCGCGCTCGATCTCTGCGTGAGCTGCAAAGGCTGCAAGCGCGAATGCCCGACCGGCGTCGACATGGCGAAGATGAAGATCGAAGTGCTGTATCACCGGCAGCGCGCGCACGGGATCGCATTCAAGGATCGGTTGATTGCCTCGCTGCCGCGCTGGGCGCCGCGGGCGTCGCGATCGCCGTGGCTCGCGAACCTGCGCGACACGTTTCCCGGGGCCGCTAGTCTGTCGGAGCGATGGCTTGGATTCTCGGCACGGCGGACGCTGCCGCGGTGGCGCAGCGACACGTTTTTTCGCGAAGGCGCGGGCGGCCGAGAGGAGGGCGAACCGACGGATGCAGACGTCGTGCTGTTCGTCGACACGTTCAGCAACTATTTCGAGCCGGAGAACGCGCGCGCCGCAACGACCGTGCTGCGCGCCGCTGGCCGGCAGGTGGCCGTCGCGCGAGCAAGCCACGACGATGCGGACGCCTCGCGCCCGCTATGCTGCGGCCGGACCTACCTCTCCGCCGGTCTCGTCGACGAAGCCAAGGCCGAAGCGAGGCGCACCGTCGCTGCGCTTGCGCCGCACGTCGAGCGCGGCGCCGCGATCGTCGGACTCGAGCCGTCATGCCTGCTGTCGATGCGCGACGAGTTTCTGGTGATGGGCCTCGGCGATCCCGCGAGGCGTCTCGCCGAAAGCGCGTTCCTGATCGAGGAATACCTCGCGCGCGAGGATCGCGCCGGCCGCCTCGACCTTCCGCTACGACCGCTCGAAACCAGGCGCGCGCTGCTGCACACCCACTGCCACCAGAAGGCGTTCGACGCGGCGAATTGCGTGCGCGACGTTCTCGCGCGCATCCCGGGACTCACCGTCGACCACGTCGAATCGAGCTGCTGCGGGATGGCTGGGAGCTTCGGCTACGAGGCAGCGCACTACGACATCTCGGTCGCGATGGCCGAGCAGTCGCTCATGCCCGTAGTGCGTGCCGCGGCGCCCGATACGCTCATCGTCGCCGACGGAACGAGCTGCCGGCACCAGATCGCCGACCTGTCGCTTGCGGGCGGCGGCCGCCGCGAAGCGATCCATGCGATCAGGGTGCTCGAGCGCGCGCTCGAGCGTTGAGGCCTGCGCATGCGTCCCTTCGCAGATGCCCTGCGGGCGGGCGACTCGGGGCAGTCGCCGTTCTGCGATCGAACGGCGCCCGCGGTTCTAGCGCCCCTTGCCCGCCTTCACCAGATTGAAGAGCGGGTTCGGCCTGGGCGGCCCGATCCGCCGCAACGTGTTGGTGTCGCGATGGTCGAACGCCGGCGTCTTCCCGCGCACCGCCAGGTCCGTGCGCGTCACGTAAGTCCAGCTGTCGTCGTCGTTGAAGGTGATGTCGATGCGGTAGTAGTCGGTGCGAAACGCCTCGTCGAGGAAGGTCGTCGAGCAGATGCCGAATCGGGTATCGCCGCGCCGCGCCTCGACCGAGATGCGCTTGTCGTCCGGCGCCGCCGTTCCGCCCGCCAGCACCACCTGGCCGCGGGGAATGGCGATCGTCTGCATGATCAGGCCGGTGGCCGGTTCCCAAAGCCAGTAACCGACCTGATCGTGAAAGGTGGTGAGCTCTTCGGGGGTGTTGATGTGAATGTGGTAGCGCAGTCCGTAGAAGAGTTGCGGCCCGTTGGCCTGCGGATCGATCGGATCCATTCGTACATGCTCGCGGAACACCCGCCTCTCCGGCCCTTCCGCTTTCGGATTGATGTCCACGCCCTGATCCGACTGCCACTCTCCGGCCAGGCGCCGTAGCGGACCCAGATTGGCCAGCGTGTCCGGAGAAACGTCGTCGGGCTCGGTGAAGATGTCGTCGGGGATGTTCGCCATGGAGCCCTCGTGAGCTGACGTGCCGAGGATGCCTGTTTGCCGTGGCGATGGCAAACAGCGCGAGCCCCCGGCGCATGTATCGGGTATCGGCCAGCCTGAAGTCCGCGGGGGGCCGAACTCAGGAGTCCAGCGTCGATCCGTAGTGCGCTTCGACGTTTCCCGCGTGCAGGTGCTCGCCGGGCTCGATCGCGACGGTCGCGATTCCGATCGTGCAGCCGTACTTGACGACGAGCTCGCCCTTCGCGATCGCGCACGCGGCGAGCTTCTGGCTCACGGGAACGTTGCGGTTCACGGTGAGCGCGACGCCGTCGAGCATCACCGTCTCGCCCGCCTTGAGCGGGCGCAGCGCGACGGCGACGTTGTCGGGAGGAGAAAGTCGCAGCACGCCGCGCTCGTGGCGTTCGGCACCTTTCTTTGCCTCAGAACTTGCCATACTTGTTGTACGCCGCGACCGGATCCATGCCGCCCACCAACGCACGGCGCATCTCGCTTTCGGTGGCGACGACCTCCTCGGTCTTCGCGACCACTTCCTCCGCGACCGGCCGCGGAACGATCACCACGCCGTCGCGATCGCCGAGCAGATAGAC
>Ga0335069_10010837_pt1 | contig 12898 bp, 9 predicted proteins | sample Lox_Sample_11_FD_206714 | JGI IMG/M metagenome (GOLD analysis project Ga0335069, IMG submission 206714) | Soil microbial communities from Loxahatchee National Wildlife Refuge, Florida, United States - Lox_Sample_1.1 | ecosystem: Environmental > Terrestrial > Soil > Wetlands | place: USA: Florida... | reverse complement strand
GCGGCGGGTCCTACGGAGCCTGAGGTTCCGAGGGCGGCGAAGATGGTGCACTGGTCGAGCGCGGCGAAGATTCGATCCAGATCATACGGAACTTCTCCGAACCAGCAGATGTGGGGACGGATTCTCCCGCCACACGGGCAGAGGGGAATTTCTGCCGGAGGGTCATAGCAAGCGTCGTCGGGGAAGGGCGGGCGGGTGCAGGTGTCGCAGCGGCTTTTGAAAAGTTCGCCGTGCATGTGGAGGACGCGGCGGGACCCGGCTTGCTCGTGGAGATTGTCGACATTCTGCGTGCAAAGCAGCAGGCGGTCGCCGAGCCGCTTCTCCAACTCTGCCAAAGCAAAGTGCGCAGGATTTGGTTTCGCGGCGGCGGCCACGCGACGGCGCATGGAATAGAACTCCCAGACTAATGCTGGATCGCGCGCCCAGGCTTGAGACGAAGCGACATCCTCGATGCGATAGTTTTTCCAGAGGCCACCGCTTCCGCGAAACGTCGGAATGCCGCTCTCGGCGCTGACTCCGGCGCCGGTGAGGATGAAAACGCGGTCGGTGGAAGCGATGGAAATCATCAGTGCATCTTCCGTCGATCTGAGGAAAAGTGCGCTGGAAATTCCGTTATACTCGGATTAAGGATTTTGGAAAAGAAGCGCCGCATTCGTCGCAGTTTCCAGCCGCAGTGCGCAGTTCCTGCGGAGGCAGTGAAATGAGTGCAGCAGCATCCCCGGCGTTAGCGAAAGCGGCGAAATCGGCCGAGCGGCGCGGTACGGCGCGCCATCCCATTCATGTTCCCCTGGACGTGATTCTCCTGCGCTCCGGGGTTCCCGAAAATTTGCCCGGACGTTGTACCGACCTAAGCGAAGGCGGTGTGGGCGCGATGGTGGCGGGCGAACTCGCAGCTGGACAACAGGTGGCGGTCGAATTGCGGCTGCCGCATGTTGGCGTGCCTGTGCGCGTGCGAGCGATGGTGCGGTACCAGGGACGACTGCATTGCGGATTCGAGTTTGTGGGGCTGGCGGCGGACCAGAGGGAGATGATCCGGTACTGGGCCAATGTGGACGCGATGCAGAGTGTGAAAGCCGAGCCGGCGAAGGTGGTGGATATTCCGGTGGCGGTGCCGCGCGCTCCGGCGGAACGCGCGGAATGGCCGGATGCGAAATTCAGAGCGCCACGAAAATGGCAATACCTCGCAGCGGGATTGATTCTGGCGCTTGCGGGCGGCGGATGGTGGCAATGGCAGCGATCATGGCGGGAGTTGGAGACGACCACGGTGGCTGCGAAGGATGTTCCGCTGCGAGTGACATCGGAGACGATGGCGCTGCGAATTGTGTCACGAGTGGAGCCGGTGTATCCGGACGAGGCGCGGCGGTCGGGCGTGCAGGGTTGGGCGCTGCTCGATGCGGTCATCGCGCGTGATGGGTCGGTGAAGAATCTGCGGACGATTTCCGGGGATGAGTTGCTGGTGAAATCGGCGATGGATGCGGTGCGGTGGTGGAAGTTTGAACCGTATCAGTTGGCCGGGAAAGCGGTGGAGGTAGAGACGACGATTCCGGTGGAGTTTCGGATGAAGTGAGGGCGCGGGTATGTGTCCCCTGGCGCGTTGGTGAGGTAGGGGTCCTTCGACTGCGTTCGGCTCGCTGCGCTCACCTCACTTCGCTCAGGATGACACTGTTTTAGTGAGCCAATAGACCCCACGATTCCAATTGAACATTTGGACGAGTTTGCTACTCGAATTTTTCTGCCAGCTGGAAAGTGACGCCGTGCTGGTCTTTGGGCGAGACGATCGGATCGCCATCTAGCTGCCAATTTATGTGAAGGTCGGGATCGTTCCAAGCTACGGTGCGCTCGTGCTCTGGGGCGTAAAAATCGGTCGCTTTGTAGAGCACGTGGGCGCTGGCTGAGGCGACACGGAACCCGTGCGCTAGGCCCTTTGGAATCCACAACATCTTTTTGTTCTCGCCGGAGAGTGAGAAGGCTTCCCATTTGCCGAACGTGGGCGAGGAGCGGCGAAGGTCGAGGGCGACGTCGATGATTTCGCCGGTGATGACGCGGATTAGTTTTCCCTGCGGCTGCTGGATCTGGTAGTGAAGACCGCGGAGGACGTTTTTCTCCGAACGGGAGTGGTTGTCCTGCACGAATTGGTCGGGAATGCCGAGGGCGGCGAAGGTGCGCTGGTTGTAGCTTTCGAGGAAGAAGCCGCGCTCGTCGCCGAAGACGCGGGGTTCGAGGAGGAGGACGCCGGAAAGGGTGGTGGTGGTTTTGTTCATTCCGCGGCCACCGAGGGTATTCCCATCTGAGGGGCTGCGAAAAAGGTGTCCATCACCAGGACGACATCTCCCTCAGCGGCTGGAAGCCGCCTTAGACTTAGCGTGGCTTTCGGCACGAGTGGAACTCGTGCCCTTCCCGGTTTTGTTAATCCAATTCTCATTTTTTTCGCGGCCCGCTAAAAAACTTTGTCCTTCAGTAATTGCAGCAGGTACGCACCGTAGGAATTGTTGCGCATCGGGTGTGCCAGCGCCTCCACTTGCGCGGCTGTGATGTAGCCGGCGCGGAAGGCGATCTCCTCGGGACAGGCGACCATGAGGCCCTGGCGATTTTCGATGGTCTGAATAAACAGAGAGGCTTCCATGAGGGCTTCGTGCGTGCCGGTGTCGAGCCAGGCCATGCCGCGGCCCATGACGCAGACGTTGAGTTGTTTGTGCTTGAGATAGTGACGGTTGACGTCGGTGATTTCGAGTTCGCCGCGGGCGGACGGCTTCAGGCTGGCGGCGATGTCGACGACCTGGCGATCGTAGAAGTAAAGACCGGTGACGGCATAGCGCGATTTAGGATGCTTGGGTTTTTCTTCGATGCTGAGGGCGTGCCCTTGTGAATCGAATTCGACGACGCCGTAGCGCTCCGGATCATGCACAGGGTAGGCGAAGACGCGCGCGCCTTCGGCTTGCTGCGTTGCATCGCGCAGATCTTTGACCAGGTCGTGTCCATAAAAAATGTTGTCGCCGAGAACGAGAGCGCAGGGACTCGATCCCAGGAAATTTTTCGCGATGAGAAATGCCTGGGCAATGCCTTCGGGCTTGGGTTGCATCGCATACTGGAAATGAATGCCGAAGCGCGAGCCATCGCCTAGTAGTTGCTGGAAGCGCGGCAGGTCGTCGGGCGTTGAGATAACGAGAATGTCGCGAATGCCCGCCAGCATGAGCGTGGAGAGCGGGTAGTAGACCATCGGCTTGTCGTAGACGGGCAACAGGCTCTTGGCGACGGTCTGCGTGACCGGGTAGAGACGCGTGCCGGAGCCTCCGGCGAGGATGATGCCTTTGTAGTTGGTGGCGGTTGGGGTCATCTCAGATTTTCGGATCAGTGCTCGGTTGCGTAGTGTTTGGCCATCCACTGGCGATAGCTGCCGCTGGTGACGTCGCGGACCCAGTCTTCGTGATCGAGATACCAGCGGACGGTTTTTTCCATGCCGGTTGCGAAAGTTTCCTGCGGGTGCCAGTTGAGTTCGCGGTCGATTTTGCGAGTGTCCATGGCGTAGCGGCGGTCGTGGCCGGGACGATCTTTCACGAACGTAATCAGTTTATCGTGGGGGAGGACGGGATCGTTGGGGCGAAGCTTGTCGAGCAGAGAGCAGATGTCGCGGACGAGTTCGAGATTTTTCTTTTCGATGCCGCCGCCGACGTTGTAGGTGTCGCCGGGGCAACCCTTGGCGAGCACCGCGCGAATGGCGCGGCAGTGATCTTCTACGTACAGCCAGTCGCGAACGTTTTGTCCGTCGCCGTAGACAGGGAGCGGCTTGCCCTGGCAGGCGTTGTGAATCATGAGCGGGATTAGTTTTTCCGGGAACTGGTGCGGCCCGTAATTGTTGGAACAATTCGTCGTGAGGACGGGGAGGCCGTAGGTGTGGAAATAGGCGCGGACGAGATGGTCAGAAGCGGCTTTGGACGCAGAATACGGGCTGTTGGGGGCGTAGGGTGTGGTTTCGCTGAAGGCTGGGTCGGAGGGACCGAGCGAGCCGTAGACTTCGTCGGTGGAGACGTGGAGAAAGCGGAAGGTTACGCGGTCGAATTCGGTAAGCGAAGACCAATAGGCGCGGGCTTCTTCGAGCAGAGTGAACGTGCCGATGACATTGGTACGGACGAAATCGTCGGGGCCATGGATGGAGCGATCGACGTGGCTTTCGGCGGCGAAGTGGACGAGGGCGCGTGGTTTTTCGCGCTCGAATGTCTTGCGAATCGAGTCACGGTCGACAATGTCTGTTTGCTCGAAGCGATAGCGGGGGTGGTCCTGAACGGATGACAAGTTGGCCAGATTGCCGGCGTAGGTCAGTTTGTCGAGGTTGAGGACGCGGGAACGCTCCGTCGAGATCCACTGCAGGATGAAGTTCGAGCCGATGAAGCCGGCGCCGCCGGTGACGAGGATGAGATCTTCCATGCGAAGGGCCGCTTGTGAGGCAGCGCTTCGATTCTAAATAAAGAACGGGGAGAATGTCGTGGGCGGCGCGTGCTTCCCCCAATACTCATAGGGCACCGGTACTGTAGGGGTCCTTCGACTTCGTCCGGCTCGCTTCGCTCACCTCACTTCGCTCAGGATGACACTGGAAAAAGCGTGGCGGGAGGTTAGTCAGTGCATGGTTCGATTCTAGTCAACCCTCCTAGTCAAGCCCCTGGGCTGAGAGTGGGGCTGGCTGTGCTTCCAATTGGCGCTCCTCCTGCTGCTTCTCTTCGCGCCAGCCGAGAGTGTCATAGTAGGTCTTTTCGATGGCGGCGGCGATCTTGGTCCACTGGTATTCGTCGTTAATGCGGGCGCGCTCTCGGGCTGCGGCTTGGCGCCGGAGTTCCGGGTTGTGGATGAGGATGTCGAGCATGCGCTCGAAGTCGGCGACATCGCCGCGACGGAAGGTAAAGCCGCAGCCATCGACGACTTCGCGGTTCTCGGGAATGTCGCTGGTGAGAACGCAGACACCGGCTGCCATGGCGTCGAGCAGCGCCAACGAGAGACCCTCCAATTCGGAAGGCAGAACAAAGACAGCGGCGTTGGAGAGAAGTTCTTCGAGATCGTTGCCGGAGACCCAGGGCAGGAAGCGGATGCGGTCGGACTCGTGGCGGCGGAGCTGGTTGACGTAATCGTCGGAGTGGCTGGAGCCTCCGGCGAGGACAAGCTTCATGCTGGTGGAGACTTTTTCGAAGGCTTCGATGAGAAGGTGACAGTTTTTTTCGGGCGAGAGCCGGCCGAGGAATAGGACGTAATTGTCGGGCACCAGATCCCAATCGCGCAGTGCGTTGGGCAATCGGCGGGAAAAGGCAGTGGCGCCGTTGGGCACATATACCACGTCACGACGGTATTGGTCCTTGTAATAGCGGCGAAGAGTTTGCGAGACCACCATGGTGGTGTTTGGCAGGGTGACGGCGGCCGCTTCACCGAGGCGAAGAACGCGGGAGGCGATGGCTCCCCACTTGGCGCGCTGCCAGTCGAGGCCTTGCACGGTGACGATTGTTTTTTTCCCGACGAGGCGTGGGAGAAAAGAGAACAGAGCAGGTCCGAGGCAGTGGTAGTGGACGACGTCGCAGTTGGAGGCCATGGCGTGGAGCGTGCTTAGAAACGTGTGAACCAGAGTTTCGAAATGTTTTGACCGGATCGTAGGCAGACGGCGTACGCGCATGCCGTTGTGGCGGTCGATGGGCGGGGTGAAGTAGTTCCGACAATAGACGGTGACTTCGTGGCCGCGGCGCGCGAGTTCGTGGCCAGCCTGCTCGTAGTAGGACTCGATGCCGCTGTACTTGGAGACGAGGCCGCGTCCGCCGATGAAGGCGACGCGAACACCGTGACGCGATCGAGGCTGTTCGGGTGGAGGGGCGGGAAACGCTATCAGCTTTCGGGTGGTCGTCAGGCGGGAATAAATCAGAGCCATCCGGCGCATGTGCTGTTCGGGATCGTGTCTGGTTCTGACGCGCTCGCGACCGGCGGCTCCCATTTTCTCGATGAGATCCGGGCGATCGAACAGGAATGAGATAGCATGCGCGAACTGATCGCGGTCTCCGGGGGGATAGAGGAGGCCGGTGACACCGTGGTCGACGAGTTCGCGGCGCGAGCCAAGGTCAGAGGCGACGACGGGCCGGGCTAGTGCGTAGGACTCCAGGATGGACTTGCCTAGCGTTTCGTAGGCACGCGACGGGAACACGGAGAATGTGCATCTGGCGATGAGTTTCTGGAGTTGGTCCCCCTCGACCATTCCGGCAAAGATGACGCCGTTGAGATTGAGTTCGCGAGCCAACGCTTCGAGGCGTGGGCGGTCGGGGCCATCGCCGGCGATGATGACGGGAATATGGGGCAGGCGGACGAGGGCGTGCAGGAGTTCGTCAACACCTTTTTCGGCGGACAGGCGGCCGAAATAGAGCAGATAGCCTTCGTCCGGTGAGACGCGGTCGTCGTCGGGAAGGGCTTGAAAGTGGGGCAGGACCTGGATGTGTTCGGCAGGAAGGCCGCTGGCGATGAGCTGGCTGCGGACGAATTCGCTGGGGGCCAGGAACAGGTCGACGCACTGACGGTAAGTCTGAAGCCACCGATGAAAATAGGCTTCCGCCGCAAGGACGGTCGCACTCGAGCGCGAACCGTGATAGCAGCCTCTTTTGAGGACGTTGTAATAGGCTCCGCCCTTGCAGGCGGTGCAGGCCTGGCCACCGGCTACAAAATTGTAGGTGGGGCAAAGGATTTTGAAATCGTTGAGGTGATAGAGGACCGGAATTTTCTGGCGCTTGAGTTCCCAGAGGATCGACGGGGACAGGTGGTGATAGATACCACGGACATGCGCGAGATCAGGCTTAAAATCGGCGACGCAGGCACGCATGGCGCGACGCGCCGACGGCGAGTAGATGGCATGGGCCGCCATCTTTGCCTTCTGGAGAAGGGTGGCGTTGGGGTCCTTGAAATTCAGGTGCGGGATGCGGTAGCTGCGCCCTGCAAAAGTCGAGCGCGAGCCGTGGTCCATGGTGAACAGAGCGGTATCGTAGCCGCGCTGATCCATGCGCGCCACGAGGTCGAAGAGGTATTTTTCGGTGCCGCTAAACGGATAGTCGTATTTGTTGCAATACAGGATGCGCATGTTCACCGTCGTGTTGTGGGATGCGGGCCAGGAACTGCTCGGCGAGCGAGCGCAGGTTCCGCTGGCGGTTATAGGAAACGGCAACTTTCGCCGCCGCGGCACGCTGGACGCCAGCCAGAGATGTCTGATTGGCGTAGATCCATGCGACAGCCTGGATAAAGCTGAGGAGTGAACCAGATGTGTAGAGGAAGCCGGTTTTTTCGTTCTCCACTAATTCGGGGATGCCGGTGATGTCCGGGGCGAGCACGAGCTTTTCGTGAGACATGGCTTCCATCAGAGCGACGGGGATCCCTTCGCTCTTGCTGGTCATGACAACGAGGTCGGCGTAACGGTAATAGCGAGGCAGATCGGCGCGCGGGACGTGGCCTACCAGTTGAACGCGATCCTGCAAGCCGAGTTTGACGATCTGGCGTTCCAGAGTGTGACGCTCCGGACCTTCGCCGACAATCCAGCAGAGGAAGTCAAGGCCCTCGCCACGCAGGGCGGAGCAGGCGCGCAGGAGGAAGGGATAGTCCTTGATGGGATGGAGCCTTCCGACCGCGAGAAGGCAGAAGGGACGACCACCGCTGGCTGCTTTTGCCGGAGTTGGCCAGGGCAGAACGCGATCGACACCCAGGCGCTGCACAATGACTTTGTTGGCCGAGATGGATGGGTACTTTTCGAGGATGTAGCGGCGGTTGTAGTCGGAGACTGTGACGCAGAAATCGCAGGCGTCCAGCTTTGTGGCGAGCAGATCGGCGCGACGCAGGAGGTCAGAACCGTGCAGAGTGAAGCTGAATCCGACGCCGAGCATTCGAGCGGCAACGAGAGCCATCCAAGAGGCGAAGTAGCCGTGATGGGCATGGATGTGCTGGACGTCGTGTGGCGCGAGATCTTCTGCCAGGGCGGCGCCCATGAGGGTGTGGCCGAGCGCGCGAATCGGCAGAGTGGGCGAGGTGGGAAAGGCCATCAACATCGGTTTCAGCAACTGCCAGAGTTGGTGGCGGTCGGAGGCTAAGTAACGCGCCGCGCGCCTGAGTGCATCATCGGTGAGGGGCTGGAAGAAATGAGTTTCCTTCCAGAACGTGCGCTGGTTTAGAGAAAGTTCTGTTGGGGATACGCGTTTGCCACTGCAGCAGATGACCTCGACGCCGCGGCGGCGGAGTTCGGCGATTTCGTCCATTACATAAGGCTCAACCGGAGAGGGGAACTCATTGGCGATATAGGCGACGGTAGTCATGCGGCGGGCTCCTGTGAGGCGCAGAGCATCCCAGCGACCGTGAAGAGCAGGCCGATCACAAACTGGTATGCCATGTCGACAAAGAATGCGTTGAAGAGATAAACAGAGAGCAAGACGGGCCAGACTTTGCGGATAGCGGCGGAGGATGCAGGCTCAAGAACTGGCCTCTGGCGCGCCAGACGGAAAAGATTGAAAAAGAGAATGGCGTAGAGAGCCAGGCCGGGGATGCCGAACTCGACCAGCAAGGCGAGGTAGGTGTTGTGCACATAAAAGGTGCGGAGGTGGTAGCCGTCCATGCGGCGGGCGAGTTCCGCGTACATGCCGCCGGCGGTCCAGCCTGTGAACGGGTGCTCCTGGAACATAGCCCAGCCCGCGCTATAGACCGCCATACGGGCTTCGACGGGGCCACGCTCCTCGGTGCGATCCCAGAGAGTGCTTTTGAGGGAATGATTGCTGAGACCGAGGGTGAGGCCTGCGAGAAGGCCAGCCATGACAAGGACGATGCATGCCGCCTGCACGCGACGTTCGACGAGACGCCACCCGATGAGGAGAGTGGAGAATGCGAAGGAAATCCAGACCGCGCGTGTAAGCGTGGCAAGAATGGCGAGCGGGAGCAAGGACCAGAGAAGCCAGACGATTTTGCGCCGAATCTCCGGAATCACGAGAACAAGAATTCCCAGCAGATTGAGCGAGACGCCGTTGGCGACCGCTTGCAGGAACGGGCCACGGGCTCGTTCGGGGTGAAAGCCCAGACTGTCGTCGAGGATGAAGCGGGGGAAAATGAGCGAGCGGGCATCGACAAGAAAAGCAATGGAAACAAATATCAAGTAGGCAAGCGCGAGCGCGATGAAAATCCTGAAGTGCCGGCGTTGCGAGGGCCCGCGGAAAATGAGGACCGCGATGTGGAAAAGCGCAAACGGAACGATGAACTTGCTGGCGATCAGGCTCCAGATCTGAGGATCGAAAGGTTCACGGAGCGCGCGAAAGACGGCGAGCGTGACAAGCCCGAGCATGGGGTTGCTAAGGCCGGCGAAGAAAGGGACGCGCTCGCGGAGCGCCATGACGCGCAGCGCGACGACAAAAACGAGGAGGCCAAAAGCGATGCGATCGGCGTAGCAGCAAAAAACGTCGGGTGGACGGAACAGAAAAACAGTCAGCGCGGCGACGTAGAGGGCAGACGGGAAGGCTAAAGCGAGATGAAGGGGGCGGAGCAGCAGCCCCGCCGCCAACCAAAGCGGGTTGTCGTCACCGTCCCAGGTTAAGGCTCGGCTGCTCATGACGGCTCACACCCCCTCCGGGGCAAAAAGGACGCGGATAGTGCTCAAGAGAATGCGGAGGTCCAGGCGCAGGCTCCAGTTCTCGATGTAGGTGAGGTCGAGGTGCATGTTGAGATCGAACGACGGAGAATTGCGGGCCGAAATTTGCCACAGGCCGGTGATGCCGGGGCACACATCGAGACGGCGATAGTGGTGGAGCTGGTAGCGGTTTACATCATCGACGGGGTGGGGACGAGGCCCGACCATGCTCATGTCGCCTCGGAGCACATTCCACAATTGAGGCAATTCGTCGAGACTGTAACGCCGGATGAAACGGCCGACGCGAGTGATGCGCGGGTCCTCGGCGACTTTGAAGGTGGGGCCCTCGCGCTGGTTCTGGGTGCGCAGATCATCCTTCAGATTGTCGGCATCGGTGACCATGGAGCGGAACTTGTAGCAGCGGAAGCGGCGGCCTTTGGCGCCGATGCGCTCGGCGGTATAGATGGCGGGGCCGCGGGAATCGATGCGGATGGCAAGAGCGACAAGAGCCATCAGAGGACCGGTCAGGAGCAGGCCGGCGGAGGCGCTGGCGATGTCGATCCAGCGCTTGAGGAGCAGCTCCGCGCTCGGTACAGGCTCACGGTGAAGAGTGATGACGGGGACTCCGCCGAGATAGTCGACCTTGGCGTCGGGCCAAGGGCCGGCAGGCAGATCGGGCACGGCGCGGACATCGAGGTGATTGCGCAAAGCAATGTCGGCCGCCTCTCGAGTTTGGGCGGCCTGGCCGGGAAGGGCGAGGATGACTTCATCGATAAATTCGGCGCGGGCAAGCCAGTCAAGGTCAGCGATGCGTCCGAGGACGGCCGGGGAAGGCGACACGCTATCGGCAACAAAGCCGCGAACGACGGCTCGATGCGACGGATCGGAATGCAGCGCACGAGAAATGGCGAAGGCACCCGGCCCGGTACCGACGATGAGCACACGGCGAAGTTCTTCGTCCTGGCGCCGGTGTGCCCAGGCGATCTGACGCAATTGGCGGTAGAGCAGCAGGGCGGCGGTGCTGGATGCAACCGTAAGAGGGATGGAAAGCAGTCGTGCCTCATCCCACCGAGCCAGGAATGTCAGCAAAGTTGCGAAGGCCACTGATCGGATGAGCCCTGGGGTGATGCCCACGGGAAAGGGATCGGGCGTCTCGCGGTACGCGCCTTCGGAGAAAGCAAAGAGCGTCGTGAGGACGACAAAGACCGGGAGCGAGAATTCGGGGAGGCTCCAGGCGGGGAGCACGCGGCTCTGCAGGCCACACGTGACCCCGAGAACGAGCAGATCGCCAAGGACGAGCTGGTACAGGCTCACCGGATTGGCGATGGGGTGCGGAAGGAGCAGGCCTGCGATCAACTTGGGTTGAGCGGGACGGGCGGTTGGCTGGGGCGCTCCCGTGTTTGGGATCGCTGACGCGTCGCGCATGGATGTGACTTTCGGAGCCGCAGCGGCGCCGAGGCCGGGAATCATTCGCGCATATTGCGAGGGAGATTCCGGTTGAGAAGAGGTCCAGAGACTGTTGGCGCCGAGGTCAGTCATAACGATTCACAAGCTCCGGTACAGCCCCTCCGGAACGGGGAACCGGCGTTCAATGAGCACGCTTCCAAGCAAGGGAACATGCAACTTGCCGATACGGTCCTTGAGTTGGGCGGCGATGATGCGCCGAGTCTTGTTGGCGGTTAATACCAGCACCAGACCATCGCAGACGCGTGCGACCCGGGCTGTGAGCCAGGAGAACGGCGCGCAATGCAGGATGGAGAAGTCAAAGTCAGCCATGAGCTCGCGCAGGCGTTCGAAGTTTTGGTCGGCTGGTTCATGCAGCGCTGATTCCGGCAACCAGCTTTGTCGGGGGATGAGCCAGAGCCGGCGCGCCAGTGGCCAAGGCTCGTCCACGTTCGCGGGAGGCGCAATTTGCAATGCCTCGGGCAAGGAGGCCTTGGTGGAGGTGGCATCGAACAGGCCGACATCGTATTGACCAGCGGCTGCCAGAACCCTTGCGGCTTCGAAGCACAGCGCAGACGCCTGCGTTGGGGGATCGGCGGGAGCGAAGCCGACATTGCGGACTGGGGCTGAGGCGTATCCGAAGAATAGGTTCTGAACCAGCGTATGAATCTGCTCCTGGTGCAGCGAGGCAGGTCGCGGCGCAGGCGAGAGAACTTCGGCGCGAACTGTGGCGGCAGGCCGTTCCGCCGCAGCCGGAGGTTCGCGGAGGCATTCGCCGAGAGAAGTCATTGCGCTACCACCCTGGGTCCGCGAATGCGGGTCACTTGAGAATTGGGAAACTCTGGCGGCGCGGGAGGCAACCAGGCCAGCACGGGCATATCGAGCAGCTTGTGAGCCTCATCCGGCGTGCGGATAGTGGAATCGAAATATTCGGCCGTGAAGCACACGGCGGTGCCGAAAACTAGGGAGAGGACGAACGCGAGAAGGAAGTACGCGAGCACGGAGTGCGTGGGGAGGGCTGCCGCAACGGGGTACTCGACGACGGCTACATTGAGAATTCGCTCCTGATCGAGGGCGTCACCGATGCGCGCTTCCTCTCGCTTGCGAAGATAGAGGAGATAGGCTTCTTCGTCGGCCTTGGCGGTGCGCAGCAGGTCTTGTTGATCCACTGAGGCGGCTTGCAATTGTTCGGCTGTGGAGCGGAGCAACGAAACCTGCGCCATGGCTTCGGATTGGCGTGCGTGGAGTGCTTCACGACGGACTTCGGCCTTCTCCAATTCCATGCGAGCCCACTCGTAGTTCGGATCTTTGTCGGTGGTTTCGTCGCGCACCGGGGTTAGGGCTTCAGCGGAGATGGCCGTCTTCGCTTGCTCAATCTGCTGGTCGACTTCCTGTACGGTGCGGTACGAGGGCTCGAAACGCGTGAGAAGTTCCGTGCGCTTGAGCTGAAGCTCCAAAAGATGCGTTTTCAGTTTTTCGAGCAGCTCCGGGTTGTCGGCCCAGCGTTTAAGAGTTACGGATCGTGTGGGAAATGACTTCAGTTGTTCGCGAAGGGACGCGATGGTGCGTTCAGTTTCGACGCGATCCTGATCGATCTGACGGTAGGCGGCATCGGCTTCCGACAGTTTTTGCAAGGCGATGTCGCGCTCCATGGAGGCCGAGACCACACCTCGAACGCGGGTGAAATTCACGAGGTTGGTCTCGGCCTGGTGCAGCTTCTTCTCGCTGTCGGCAGTTTGCTGGTCGAAGAAGCGGGCCTCACCGGAGGGACGCTGTAGAGCGGTATGTCTCCGTTCATACGCGGTGGCTAGCGCGGTGAGGATGCGGGCGGCGCGCTGGGGGTTGCGGTCC
>Ga0335069_10010836_pt1 | contig 12899 bp, 14 predicted proteins | sample Lox_Sample_11_FD_206714 | JGI IMG/M metagenome (GOLD analysis project Ga0335069, IMG submission 206714) | Soil microbial communities from Loxahatchee National Wildlife Refuge, Florida, United States - Lox_Sample_1.1 | ecosystem: Environmental > Terrestrial > Soil > Wetlands | place: USA... | reverse complement strand
CAGTCCGTGCCCCTTCTCAGCGGGGACCCCCTACCCCTGCGATTCCGGTAAAATACTCATTGCAAAGGGATTGATGGGTGGTGTGTCGCCGAATTAATCTCATGATTTGACTTATGAGCAAATTGCACTCATTAAAAGACTTACGAGCGATATGTTCCCGTAGAGACCGCCAGCTGAGACGCTCCCACGCTGTCTCCAGGTTCATTGTGCATCGGGAGGCGGAAATCATCTGCAAACAGGCACTTGCGATGGGCGAAAATTCGGCATAGGGACGAGTTGCCGACAATCCGCTCAGAAGGTTGGAAAACTCGGTTCAAGGGGAGCAGAACCCCTCGATGAGTGCCTCGGCCTGAAGTCAACAACTGAGATCGAAATTAATCGCGTGTTGTCGGCTAACCGGGATTGACCTGCGCCTGCGACAGACTGCGGAGGAGGTCACGGCGCGGGTGAATCGGACGCATGAAAGGAAACGATCCGCCATTGGTGTGCTTGGCGGATGTAGACCTTGGTGAAGAGCCAGTCATCGGAGACTTTGTTGCCATTCAGCGTGCGGGTGCGTATTAGTCGGCCGGTGATCACAGCCGCGTCTCCGTATAAGCGGATGTGCAGGTCCGAAGTTTCATAGCGCAGGAACTTCATGCGCCCGGATCGTGCGAATCCTAGAGCCTCCGGTTTTGTCATGACCGCCATATGCGGAACAGCGACTTCCAGATCATCAGCCCACAGGTGATCGAGTGCCTCGGCATCACCGGCAACGTGAGCCTGGTTCCACACATCTTCGAGATGCGTCAGCTCGCGTCCGTCACTATCAGACGGAGTCTGCGAAACGCTGCGTGCAGGCTGAGCGAACGCCGCTATCAGAAACAATGCGACAGAGGCCACTGATCTCATTGCCGATTCTCCAGAGCTTGAAGGAAATTAACCGCACACGACCCGCAAGGAACCGAGGATAGCCTACAAAACAACGCCCGAAAGGGTAATTTTGACGGCCATGTCGTCGCCAATCCGAGAGTCTTGGTTGTGGGACGAGCTCGATGAACGAAGAATCGCCAACTCGCTCACCGACCCGAAAGCTGGATTCGGGGCGAATGACCGCCGACTCGTCAGTTACCTTCCAGTAAGCAGTGTGCCGCCCTGGCTAGCTGGATTTTGGGTGGCCCGTGAAAGACGACCGCAGATGTTTTGACGCCCCTTCCCCTTCGGCAGCTCAGGGCGAGGGGTCGCTCAACATGACAACCAATTATGGTTGTTCTGGATAGGCGGCTCGGACGTTTGGGATAGAACTCAGCAAGCTCTGGTGCTCGGGATGAAAGTCAGCCAACTTGATCAGCGCCAGAATCCCGGTCCTTCTCGTGCGTGAATGTCAGGGAGGCTGAGTTGATGCAGTAACGGAGTCCCGTTGGGCGCGGCCCGTCTGGAAAGACGTGGCCAAGATGGCCTCCGCACCGGAAGCAGGTCACTTCAATTCTCCGCATGCCGAAGCTGTTATCCATGTGTTCTGAAACCGCACTGGAGTCGGCAGGGATCGTAAAGCTTGGCCAGCCACAGCCGGAATCGAACTTGGCGCCCGAAAGGAAGAGAAGCGCCCCGCATCCGGCACAGTGGTAGTTACCTGTCTCATGATTCTGGGTGAGAGGGCCTGAAAACGGCCGCTCGGTGCCCTTTTCCCGCAGCACATGATATTGCTGCGGGGTGAGAATTGCGCGCCATTCCGCTTCTGTCCGGTCGACCTTTTCTGTCTCTCTGGAAACTTTCAAAGCACTGCTCATCAAAAAACTCCTTCCCGAGGACGGCGAAAAGCCCCAGAGCCAATTGGACGCTCCCAGGGCACCGATGGATGCGTCGCAGAAGCTCCGTTATTGTTAAACTTCGGCTACCAGTTCGATTTCGACGAAGACATCCCTGGGCAACCTGGAAGCTTCAACGGTGGTTCGCGCAGGGGGCGCGACTCCAGCAGGAGCAAGATAAGAACCGTACACGGCGTTCATTGCGGCGAAGTCATTCAAATCCTTCAAGAAAACAGTTGCCTTTACAGTTTTTTCGAGACCTGAGCCCGCAGCCTCAAGGATGGCCTTGAGGTTTTCGAGCACGCGGGTGGTCTGCTCGCTGATGCCGCCGGAGACGACCTGCTGGGTGGCGGGGTCAAGCGCAATCTGTCCGGCAGTGAAGACAAGGTTGCTTACGCGAATTGCCTGCGAATACGGGCCGATGGCGGCAGGCGCAGAGGGGGTGGTGATGACAGTCTTGCTCATGGCTCAGATTTTAGCGTCTGTCACATGGACAGGGCGCCAAATCCTTCTTCGGCACGGCTGAAGCCGTGCCCGTTCAAAACAAGGTTTTAGCAACCACTAGCGCCAGGCTCCGAGCAGTCCGCCGACGATCAGCAGGCCGACAAGCCAATAGCCGTTGTTGATCGCGAAGAGCTTGAACGGCCGGCCCTCGTAGATGCCCTGGGGCAGATTCGGAGCAGCGAAGAATCCTATCCAGACGATGAAGCCGATCAGTGCGCCGCGGCCGAAGTTGTCTGTACCGGACCAGATGATGAAGTGTGCCAGGATGAACGACAGAAGCAGGTCGCCGATGAAGGAAGCGGCCATTCCGAGATACAAGGTGGCTCGCTTACCTTCACCTTTCCCGATGCCGAGCATGGCCATCCAGGGTTTGGCAAAGAGGGCAGGCGAATACCAGGCGGCTCCGAGGAACCATAGGATAAGAGCCGACACGAGAATCGCGAGGTGATTGAAATCGTGGTGAATGTGATGCACGATACGGCCTCCATTTACGACGCACGTTATCGCTGCGAAGCGTGGGGACAGCGAAGGGAGAGGAGTTGCGAGAACGACTCTTTCGCGGAGAGGGAGGCGCTGTCAAGAAGAATCGAGTGCAGTTGAGTTTCGGATCAACGAGCGGGAATCACAGGAACTGCGAAGGTCGTTGGTCTTATCCGGGAGTTTTCACTCCGGCTTTGAGCATCTCGATGGCCTTGGCGAGGCGGTTCTTTCTGGTTTCCTCCTTTTTTGCTTCGGTGATCCAGCGGCAGTATTCCTTGCGATGGGTGAAGCTGAGCCTTTCGAACGCAGCAAGCACTCCATCCTTCTTCATGAGCCTGGCGAACTCAGGGGGAATCTGCACGGTCCGTACGGATTCGTCGCGCTCGACCACAACCTCGATGGTGTCGCCTGGGCCCTTGCCGATTCTTTCGCGGATCGCCTTGAGGATTGGAAGCATGTGCTCGGGCCGTCCATACTTCACCATCGATCCGGTGTAAGGAACTCCATCGAACGTCACCTTGACGGGTACCTGGCCGCGGGTTCCGAATTCTTTTTCCACATCGAATGGGAAGAGAATGCACGCTCCGCTGCCTGCAGATTCAATGGTGGCCCTGAACTTGTATTTCTTCATTGGCGGGAAGTCCTCAAGCAACCGTGGGATGGCGAGCGCGATCAATTTCCCACATCTTCGTCTAGAGCGCAAGAGAGAGAGTGTGCGGCTACAAGACAACATCCCACCCTCGGGTGCTTCTGTCGATGCGAAGCTTCAAGGATGGGATGACCTGAAAGAACACTGAACGGCGGAGCTAGACGAGCTTTGCGTCGAGCGTGATCTCGGTGTTGTTGGCAAACAGCTTCGAAATGGGACAGCCTGCCTTGGCATCCGCAGCGGCCTTGTCGAAGACTTCCTTCGATGCGCCGGGAACGCTGGCAGTGGTTGTAAGGGCGATGCGGGTTACGGCGAAGCCGCCTTCAACCTTGCCGAGTGTGACGGCTGCGTGCGTTTCGATCTTCGAGGGCGTCAGCCCCGCTCCGCCGAGCTGCGCGCCGAGGGCCATGGAAAAGCAGCTTGCGTGAGCCGCCGCGATGAGTTCTTCGGGTGTGGTTCCGGTTGCAGCACCTTCAAAGCGCGTTGCGAACGAATAATTGGCGTCCTTGAGCACGCCAGTCGCTGTGGAGATTGTGCCCTTTCCTTCCTTCAAAGAACCTGTCCAAACCGCACTTGCCTTGCTTGCCATAAGCTTCTCCTTGGGGATTTCTGAATCCGGTGGTCTCGCATTGATGGGTACGCCGCCGCAGGAGGCATCCATCGCGGCGTAACGTCTTTGGTGCATCGGGCGCCGGCGAGGATAGGGAATGCCGGCGAGCCACCTCATTATGCTAATCTGTCGGGCATGCTCCCACGGCGGCCTGAAGCTGTTGACGCCGATTTTACGGCGGAAATCCCACAAAGTGGTGCGAACTGCACATTCGAAGAGCAGCCTGTTGAGCATCATTGTCAGATTTGCCCGACCTGCTCACACCGGCTTGTCGGCCACCGGTGCAAGCTGGTTTGCACGCATTGCGGTTTCTACTTGAGCTGCGCGGATTACTACTAGAACCGGTCCCGTAAACACCCCCATTTTGTTTTGATTTTCCCGAACAGGGATATGGGTTGGAGTGTTTCCGATCTGGGAATTCATCGATTGCATTTTGAGTCCGTCCGTAGCACGGCGGCGAGTCCTCAAGGGACAATTGAGCTGCGAGTTCCGAGAGAGGGTATCAGGGGTGTAGTCCATGGTGGTGGAATGGGTCTTTCCGTTGTTGCGCGGGTTGCTTCTGGGAGTAGCAGCCATGCTCTTTCATGAAGGTGGACATCTGCTCGGTGCTTTGGCACTTGGCATTCGCGTCAAGAGGGTTGGGATCCGGTGGAACAGGGGAATCTACACCGTCCGTGAGACCGGATCACCGAGCCGGAACCTTCTGATCGCCCTGGCCGGTCCGATGATGAACGTATTGCTGATCGTGTGCTGGCAGTGGTCTCCCACCTTTGGCCTGGCAAATCTTTGCTACGCAGTTGCGAACCTTCTGCCGATCGAGGGGTCCGACGGCTCACGGATCATGGGCTGCTGGGCGCAGCTGCGCAGGACAGCCTGAAGTGCGGCCCTGATGAGAACTGTCGCAGGCAGTGGTGGAGGTGAGGTTCATGGTTTGCGAGTGCGCGCAGATGAGGGAATTGGGGTAAGGGACGAGCCGGCTCGGGGGGGCGGCGATGATCCAAGGGTGGGGAATCTAAGTTGTACCTAAGTTACCACTCTTGTGCGATCTCAGTTTGGACTGACCTTGTCTTAGACTTGAAGCCTGGAGAGACCGCGATGAACAAGGGAACTGACAGAGACAATTGCAAGCTTACACACAATGAAGCGGCATCCGAACTTCGCCAGATTCTGAGTTACTTTGAGAAGCTGCAAGCACAAAAGGAGAAGGACGAGAGTTTGACAGAAGTGATCAGGCCCGGGGTCTGCCCACGGGAAGTCCGGCGGAAGGTCACGACACAGCGCAAGACCCACTTGCCAAACTGCATTGTCGTTACCCGCCTCACGGTCCTTTCGTGACCTGTCGAGGAAGGGGATTGCAGGCAGGACCCCTTTTCAGTTCAGACGACAGCTGTTGCAGGACCCGAGAAGCACATTCTGTGGCTGGGCAGCTTTAATGGCTCGGTCCGTTCGATTTAGGCAGTATCTTTTTCCCCTTTGGCAGTCGGTTCAGAGCCGGCATGCTTGATTACGGAGGTACTCACCTGTCGCAATCTTTGGGCATCGCGCGGAACCTTTGAGTACCGCTCATGTGGGCCACGTATCCATTGAATTCGTCGTTGAGGTTTTGAGACAATCCATTATTTCAGGGTAGGGTAACCGACTGCGGGGCCAGCCCGAAGACTCCTGCAGATGATTCGGACTCAGTGGTCTGAGGATGTATGGAGACAAGGCGATACAAGGCATACAACTCGACCCGCGGGACAGTCCTGAACTCGAAGCTCGCCATCGCCAACCGCGAGCTTGAACCCCTCAAGTTCCTCGAACTGCTGATCGGAGGCCTGGGCCTTGATTCTGAGTCAGGCGTCTGGCTGAAGCCCCTCGCAGGCGCACCGCAAGTGCCGCGCGTCTTTCCGTTCGATCTGGTTTTTCTCGATCAAAACGAAAGGGTTATTCAGTCAGCAGAGATATTTCCGAGCAGCGACTTGCCGCAGTACAGCGATGAAACCGCGAGTGCAATGGTGCTTCCGCTCCATGCTGCTCTTCTCTCGCAGACCCTTCCCGGCGACCTGCTCCTCATGCAGGACTTGGAGGGGGCTGAAGGGGATCGAGAGCAGCCTACCGAGGCAGCCGGAGAAGCGACGGAGGTCAAGGCGACCGCGCCTGCAGTTGCCGAGGAAGTGGCAGTCGTGCCGCTCGAAGTGGTTGCCTCCGGCCAGAAGGCTGAGGAAGCTCCACCCGCTTCCGGTGAGTCTTTGCCTTCGATGCCCTCAGGTGTGGCGGAGGAGAAAGCGCCGGAGGACGTCGAATTGTCTGTGCCCGCTCTTGCGGCGGTTGAGAGCACGCCTCAGGTTGATGCCGAGTTGTCCGCTCTGACTCCCCCGGCTGGCGCTCCCACCTGGGAAGTTCCACTTGAAGGATTCTGGTCGCCGCCCGCAAAGGCGGAGGAGTCTGCGACAAGGAAATCGAAGGGCTTACCCAAACCGGAAGGCGACGCCCGGATTGAGGCCGACAAGCCGCAGCCGGAGATTGCGGCCCCTTCCGCTCCCGCTGAACCGGAGAATGCTGGACCGGTTGAAAAGGAGAGGAATGGGAGGGCGCCTGGGGCGACGGCATCCACTTCGCGCCCGGTCATTCAGAGTGTTGGTTTCACCTTTTCACAGTACCGCAACTGGCAGGTGGCCAACGCAACGCCGCCAGCCGCTCCGCTTGAGACACAGAAGTCAACGGATCAAGGGCCCACGGCCAAAGAAGGTGTCGATTCAAAGCAAAGCGCTGCGGAGCCAGAAAGCAAAGGGAAACTGCCGCAGAAGACGGGGAACGCGCCAGGCGGGCAATCGGCTCCCGATTCGCACGTAAAGTGGGCTGAGCTGACCTCGCGCACAACAGGCAAGCCCGGGAAGCCCGGCTCGAATGCGCGTCGGACGACCGCCGCGCGCAAGGATCTTCAGCTCAGTGCAGCGAAAGAAACATCGACACCACAAGAGCCGAAAGCTGCTCCGGGAAAAGAGGAAGCCAAGGAGCCGATCCAGACCGAGAATTCGAATGCGTCCCATACGGCGCCGGCCTTGAACGATCCCACCGCGGAACTTCGCGAGCCGTCGCTGCCCCTCTGGAAAAGCGCACCTAACCCTGCCGAGATAGCAGCAAAGGCCTCCACAAATTCGCAAGACTCCAGTGAAAGCACAAAGCAGCCAGTGGGTGGCGACGACGCACCAACGTCTCAAGCTGATCAGGGAGATCGAGTCAAGCGGTCGAAGCCGCCGGTCGAGAAAGTCACGAAGAAGCCGGAACAACCCAAGTTCGTGGTTGAGCCAGCGGCTGGACACCCATCGCACGCTTCTCGAGTGCCAGAGGCGATTTCCAAGCTGATGACTGCTCTCCATCGGATCGGAGGGTCGGATCAACAGCCTACGGCCAGGCAAGAACTGGCAGCAAATGGCGATCAGTCGAGCTGGCTGATCCCGGATGCGCTTCACCGAGATCGGCGCAGGGCAGTTCGTCGCACGGTGCCCGGCCTCGTCGCCTATTACTTCACGGGCGGCGCACCTCAGCCTTACACGATATCGGATATCAGCGCCACCGGTTTCTTCCTGATCACCCGAGATCAGTGGATGCCCGAGACCATGATCTTGATGACCCTGCAGAAGCCCTCTGTGGAAGGGAAAAAGCGCAAGGAGTCGATTACGGTGCTCTGCAAAGTCGTCCGAAGGGGAGAAGAGGGGATCGGCGCCGAGTTTGTGATGCCCGAGACGCTCGACCCCAACAGCCGCGACATCAAGCCCAGTCGTGCAACCGACAGGATGGCCCTTGCGCAGTTTCTGTTCTCCGGGGAGCCTGACGACCTTGAGATACTTGGTGTCGTCGTCGTGCCGGCGGCTGAGCTTGCAGCGGGTGAACAGATCGAAACCCAAGAGGAATTCAGGCCAGACTGAAAAGCCGGGCACCGGTGGCGCTTCAGCCAGAATCAATCGATCTCAGGGCGCTTGACAGTTCTCAAGAGGCCGTAAAGACCGCACCGCTTCACACTAACGAGGCAGACATCTCTCCCCCTGATGGGAAGGGGACACAAACCACGGATGCGAGTGGGGTGGGCGGAGCTGTCTCCTGGCCGCTCAGCCGCTCATAACACTGTAGTTGCTGGTCTCGGACGGGAATCGCTTCCCGCGGGGCGGTCACGATCCTCACTTCATGCCGGAACTGCGGCGCGCTTGCCTCGTTTTGGCCGTGGCGCCTGTCCGGCACGCAGAACGGGGCATTTTGAGACACGGATCGCCTCCGGCAAGAATTCGCCGCTGACCCCTCAATCGGTTACCAACTGGCTCTGCATTCGACTTTTTGGGGATATGACCTGTTCGGGGGTAATGATAGCTTGGGTACGCTGGGGAGGCCCCGGCGGTTACCTTTCCAAGCGGTGGTCGGCTGCAGAAAGCGAGGCTCCTGATGGCATCGAATCACAATATCTTCTCCCACGAGGCGAAGAAGGGCGGCATGGATGGGCAAGAGGCCGCCGTCGCCGCCCCTGACTCGCGATCAACAGCAAAGGAGCCGCTGTTTACCCGGTTTCTTCGCTGGCTCTATCCGGATAAGCGTAGAGCCGAGCGTTGTTCCTATCCGCCAATCGTTTCCTATCTGGGAGCGGTGCATTCGACCCGCCCGTACCAAATCGCCGACATCAGTCTCAAAGGCTTCTATATGATCACCCTAGAACGTTGGCTGCCCGGAACCACGATGGTGGTAACTCTTGAGAGAACTGACCTTGGTGGTTCCGGATTAGGCAAGTCGATTACGCTGCTTTCGACGGTGGCTCGCACCGGGCTGAATGGGATCGGGTTCTCATTCTGCATCGCCGACGACGGAGAAGCCGCTTCGGGTTCCTCCAAATCGGACAGCGCAAGCTCTCTTCCAGTAAGCACGGCCACCAAGGACGATCTGAAGACGTTTCTTGATGGATTGAATCTCTCGAACTTCGGCGATTCAGATCTGGAGCGCGCTTCGTAGTTTCCGCTCACACGGCGACGCTTGCCGCGGAACTCCAGGCCAGGTCAATTTACAGCCTCCAAATTAACTCAGGATTGTTCCGAGAGTGGAATCTCGAGGGCGAATCCTGTGTGGCGCACGTCACTGAGGGACGACCCGACCCGAGTTATTACAGGCTTGGTTGATCCTGAATTGCGCATGTGAGGCAGAATTCATGCGCTCGAAGCGCACCATCGGAAGCCGACGAGGTTTTTTCAAAACGTGCCTCGCCGGAGCCATCACCTTTGCCGCTGCTGAAGGCTCTTGTGCATTCGAAGCCCCGCAAAGCGGTCAAAGAGCGAAGTCCAAGGTTTCGATTGCCAGGGATCCACTGCTGCGAGATTCCTCGTCACATGGACCCGGCTCAAAGGATTCCTCAAACGCCGGCAGCGTGGACTCAAAGCGGGTTCTGAATCTGCTCGATGGTGCACTTCGAGGGCTCTTCGACGATGACGACCCGGTACGAAGCTGGTCGCGTCTGGTTCGTCCGGGACAAGCGATCGGAGTGAAGGTCAACACACTCGGCGGCCGCGGCCTCTCAAGCAATGTCCTGCTGGTGGAAGCCATCTGCGAGAGGCTGCAGGCGGCCGGAATCAAGGCGCCTGACATCGTGGTTTGGGATCGCGATACGCAGGAGATGGAGCGCGCCGGATTCCGTATTCGCAGGGGCGGGAGTGAAGTGCAGTGCTTCGGTACTGACCGCGTTGGGTTCGAAGAACAATTCTGCGAATTCGGAAGCGTGGGAAGCCAGCTATCGAAGATTCTCACGCGGCGCTGCGACGTGCTTATCAACGTTCCGGTGTTGAAGGACCACGATGGCGCCGGAGTATCGATTGCACTCAAGAACATGTACGGTGTAGTCCACAACCCCAACAAATACCACCCGGACGGCTGCAATCCGTACGTCGCCGATGTGAACATGCTTCCTGAGATTCGCACAAAACTCCGACTGCATATCTGCGATGCGACGGCAGCATGTTTTGAGGGCGGTCCTGCCTTCAAGCCGGAATTCACCTGGCAACCGAACGCTCTGATGGTGGCGCAGGACCCAGTCGCACTCGACCATATCGGATGGCAGACGATCGAGCGCAAAAGGTCTGAACGGGGATTGAAGACGCTCGCGGCTGAAGGAAGAGCACCTCGCTATATCGAGACAGCGGCCGATGCAGAACACCGGCTCGGCACAAACGACGCGCGGCGAATCGTTGTTGTTGAGAAAACCGTGGCGTGAAGGAGGTGCGGCATGCAGGTCGATACGTCGTCAGAAACTCTCGTCAAGGCCGGCGAATTTGGCGCGTGTCTCGGGAATCCGGGTGAGACGAATGCGTGTTCAACTCCACCGGTCACGCTTGACCGGCGTTCGTTTCTCAAGGGTGCAGCGTCCGCGGGAGCGGCAACAGGCTTGACTGCGCTTGGTAAGCCGTTGCGAGCCGAGCCCGCATTGCGCGATGTGCCGAATCAAGACGACTCGAGATTCGTTGCAGAGGCACATTTCTACGAGAGGCTGCCAAACAAGAAGATCAAATGCAAGCTGTGTCCGCGCGAATGCACGGTCGGAGACCGGGAGCGTGGCTATTGCGGCGTCAGAGAGAATCGCGACGGCGTGTACTACACACTCGTGCACTCGCGCGTATGCGCTGCGCATGTCGATCCGGTGGAGAAGAAGCCGCTTTTCCACTACCTGCCGGGCTCTCTGGCATTCTCACTTGCGACGGCCGGCTGCAATGTGAACTGCAAGTTCTGTCAGAACTGGGACATCTCGCAATCACGCCCGGAGCAGGTCCAGTCGGTGTATACGCCGCCGAAGAAAGTGGCCGAACTGGCGGCACAATGGCGGTGTGAAAGCATTGCGTACACCTACAGCGAGCCTGTTGTTTTCAGCGAATTCCTGATGGAGGCAGCAGACGCGGGACATGAAGCGGGCATCCGCAGCGTCGTGGTCTCGAACGGCTACATCCAGGACGAGCCACTACGCGCGGCGTACGGAAAGATGGATGCCGTCAAGATCGATCTGAAGGCTTTTACCGATTCCTTCTACCAGAAGATTGTCGCAGGGCAGTTGAAGCCAGTGCTGGATACGCTCGTGACTCTTCGCAAGATGGGCAAGTGGACAGAAATTGTCTACCTCGTGATTCCGACACTGAACGACAGCGAGCAGGAGTTTCGCGGGCTGGCCAGTTGGATCAAAGCAAATCTCGGGACCGACGTGCCGCTCCACTTCACCCAGTTTCATCCCGACTATCTTTTGAAGAACCTGTCGATCACACCCATTCCGACCCTGGAGCGAGCGAGGGATATCGCGCGCGCGGAGGGTCTGCATTTCGTCTACGTCGGCAATGTGCCGGGACATCCTGCAGAGCATACGTACTGCCCGAGATGCCAGCGGATACTCGTCGAGCGCATGGGGTTTGAGATCCGGCAGATGGTCATTCGCAATGGCGCCTGCCCAACGTGCAAGCAGCCGATTCCAGGAGTGTGGCACGCATGACCAACCGACCAATAATCACATGGATGAACCTCGGAATTCGAACAGGAAGATGCTTTATGGCAGCGTTATTCATCAGCCTTGTTGCAAATGGGTGCCACGGTCAAAACGAAAGTACCGAGAATCAGAGATTGAGGCCCGCAGGTGTGGCGGGAAGTTTCTATCCCGCGGAGCCGGAGGCTTTGACAGCCATGATGGACGGGATGCTCGCCAATGCGGGCAAGCCGTCAATCCAAGGCAAGATTCTCGCGGTTGTAGCGCCTCATGCCGGGTATCCGTACTCCGGGCCTGTTGCGGCTTACACCTATGCCGCATTAAAGGGGCACCGCTTTGCGCGTGTCGTTGTGATTGCACCGTCGCATTACGTGGCGTTCGATTTCGCCTCGGTCTACAGCGGCGACGGATATGTGACACCACTTGGGACTGTGCCCGTTGACAAGCCATTTGCGGAGAAGCTCGCGAAAGCGGATTCGTCCATTCATCTGTCAGAGCGCGGCCACAGAGCGACCGCAGAGGGCGCCGAGCACGCGCTTGAAGTGCAGTTACCGTGGCTGCAGCACGTACTTGGCAACTTCACACTGGTTCCAATCGTGATGGGAAGCCAGAGCTACGAGAGCAGCCGCGCTCTTGGTGTTGCACTGGCCAGGCTGCTTCAAGCAGAAAAGAAGGATCGCGGCAATCAAGCCGGAGAAGGGCCGGGCGAGGATACGCTCATTGTCGCGAGTTCGGACCTGTCGCATTTCCACAGCTATGATGTGGCCGAGGCAATCGATCACAAGACTTTGAATGCGCTTCAATCCTGGGACTACCTGAGCATGTCGCGAAACTTTGAGATGCATATATGGGAGGCGTGCGGCGGCGCTCCGATAGTGGCGGCAATGATTGCAGCCGAGCGAATGGGCGCAAACCAGGCGGTTGTGCTGAAATATGCGAACAGCGGCGACACGGCGGGAGACCACTCGCGCGTGGTGGGATACAGCGCGGATCTTTTTGTGAAAGCCCAGGACGCAGCGGCGAGCGAGAGGCCTTTTTCTCTGAACGAACAGGAGAAGCATGAACTGCTCGCCCTTGCGCGGAAGTCAGTGGAGCACGCGGTGCAACAAAGCCAGCGCTACGAACCCGACACAGTCAGGGATGAGACGCTGAACCAGGAGCGGGGGGCATTTGTAACGCTCAAGCGGGGTGGGAGTCTGCGCGGCTGTATCGGCTATACCTCCGCAGTGGAGCCCCTGTACCTGACGGTGCGTGATACGGCGACACTTGCAGCGCTGCGTGACCCGCGGTTCCGGCCTGTTTCAGCTTCGGAGCTGAAGGAACTCGAGTACGAGATTTCTGTGTTATCGCCAATGCGTCGCGTGATTGACCCCAATGCGATCACGGTCGGCAGAG
>Ga0335069_10010835_pt1 | contig 12899 bp, 11 predicted proteins | sample Lox_Sample_11_FD_206714 | JGI IMG/M metagenome (GOLD analysis project Ga0335069, IMG submission 206714) | Soil microbial communities from Loxahatchee National Wildlife Refuge, Florida, United States - Lox_Sample_1.1 | ecosystem: Environmental > Terrestrial > Soil > Wetlands | place: USA... | reverse complement strand
CCGGGGAACTGGTAGAGTTGGTGCAGGATAAGAATGGGGTGTCATTTTCGCGCGAATAGAGAGCGCGTAACCACTTAAAAGAATCTGTTCACGGAGAGGCTTCAGATATCACATGCGCCGCATTTCGAGAGGTGGAACCGTAGCTTTTTTGTTGTTGCTGATTCTGTGGGGATCGAAGCTGTGGGCGCAGGGGCCTCCGTATCAGACCGACGACCCGGTTCCAGTGGACCTGCATCATTACGAGTTCTATATCTTTGGCGCGGCGGATGGCACGCCGGTCGAGATGGACTCGGTGGGTCCGGCGTTCGAGTTCAACTGGGGGGCGATCCCGCGGGCGCAGTTGCATGCGATTTTGCCGCTTGGAGTGGCGGCCCCGTCGGACGGGCCGACTGAGTTTGGACTGGCAGATATGGAGTTCGGAGCCAAGATCGCATTCATTAAAGAGTCGAAGTACGTTCCACAGATCGGCACATTCACGATGTTCGAAGTTCCAACGGGAAACGAGAGTAAAGGCCTCAGCGTCGGGAAGCTGTGGTACAAGGTTCCGATATGGCTGCAGAAGAATGAGGGCAAGTGGACGTTTGACGGTGGCGGTGGGTATGCAGTGGTGCCGCAAACTGGGTACCGCAATTTCGCGTTCACGGGATGGCTGGTGAAGAGACAGATCAACGAGCGGCTCGAACTTGGCGCGGAGGTGTTTTCGCACGGCGGCGAGGGAAGCGCAGCGCCGCAGACGGAGTCTTCGACGATGATTGATGTGGGAGGCTACTACCACTTCAAACATCATTCGGGTGAGCAGTTCTTGTTTGCGTACGGACATTCGGTTGCCGGACAGACCGAGAATTATGCGTACGTGGGCATGTACTGGACATGGGGCAAGAACAAGGACGACAAGGACAAAGACAAGTCAGAAAACGAAGGGCTGTTTCCGGGACTGTTGGGGAGCGGGCTGTGAAATCTGAGTATCTGAACATCTGAACATCTGAACATCTGAACATCTGAACATCTGAACATCTGAACATCTGAACATCTGGTGATCATTGTGGGAATGTGGACGGACGAGAATACCCGTCCGGGAAGCGGGCACAGTGGTTTGTGAGTGCAAGCGTCTCTGAGAGGCGGACGCTCTACTGCCGGTAGATTTCGGTGCTTTCGTCGTCGATGGCGATTTTCTGGATCTTGTACTGGGAGTCGATCCAGACGGTCCAGTTGAAGCCTTCGCCGCTTAGGGTGAAGCGCTGCAGGTCCATGTCGACGCCCTTGATGTTTATTTTCTGAGAGCCCTTATAGTCGACCGTAACCTGGACCGAGTTCTGCTGCCGCGGAACGATGGCACCATACTGCTGGGAAGGGAGTGTACATCCAGGTTGGCCCTGTTTGGGCTGGCAACTGGTGGCGAGATAGCGCCACAAGAGAAGCTCGCGCTGGCTGAAGAAGCCGTCGTCGAGGATTAACGTAGAAGTTGGAAGCACGAAGGGCTGCTCGGCCTTTTTGTTGGAATCGCTGAGGCTGACGTGCTCGACAAGGAATTCATCTTTGGGTTCGACGACCGCCTCGCCCTTGCCCTCTTGTTTCCAGATGTAACGAATCAGGTTGCCGTTCGATGCCATCTGAAGTTCGGCCTTCTGCTCTTTGCTGCCGTCGTCGACGCGTAATTCCGCCCGGGCCACGCTCATGTCCTGCATTTGGACGATTTCGAACTTCTCGGTGGCGACCTGCTTGCCTTTGATGGTGACGACGAAGGTGCCAGAGTCGATCACCTTTTCGTTCGAAGTGCTTTTCTTGGCGGCGGTTGCGAGCAGGGAAGCAGACAGCAGGAACAGCGCAAGAGCGGCAGTACGACGGCGGTTACCGAATGAAATCATGTATGCAAATCCAATCGCGATATTACTTCGTTCACGATCGCGTCGATTGATTTTCTCCCAGTGTCGACACGAAGATCAGCTTCCATGTAACCGCTTCGGCGGGCTTCATACAATTGGCGAAATTGGTTCTCATCGCGGAAGAGGGGACGAGTGCCTTCTTCGCGCGCACAGCGGGTTCTGAGCTCTTCAGGATCGGCGTCGAGAAAGACGGCGGGATGTTGCGAGAGACGAATCAGTTCCAAGTTTCGAGATTGCACGAACGCGCCACCGCCGAGAGCAACAACGGTCGGAGTGGTCGCAATGCGAGTCTCGATGACGTGGCGCAAGGCCGTGGTTTCGTGCTCTCGGAAGCGAGATTCACCTTCGTCGCGAAAGATCTCTGTAACACTTTTTGAAGTGAGGCTGATGATGATGTCGTCTAGATCAATGAAAGTCCAATGGAGATGTTCGGCGAGGTTTTTGCCGACGGTTGTTTTGCCGGCTCCCATGAAGCCGACAAGAAAAATGGCCCGGGGGCCATGGTGTGATCTCGGATTATCAGTGGTGGCCAGGTGAGTTCCCTGGCTACGAAGTTATCAAAACGGTGTGGGAGAGGGGTAGGGATATCTCGGCGCTGCGCGCCTCGACATGACAAAAGGCTGGTCACGGGTAGTCAGAGAAATGCGTCTTCTTCCCACATCTGCCAAAAGAAGGCAGATGTGGGGCACCAAACTTCACGCTTTTTCTTTACGCGGAGACGATGGCGAGGGCGACGAGCGCGAGCGCGGCGACGAAGGTTATGCAGTGTCCGGTGCTTTTGCCGAGGGACCCTAGAAGTCCCCCCCTTGCGCGGCCAGGCTTTACAACGCCTTCGCGCTCGAGGGAATTCTGTATGTTGTTCCAGACCTGGGGGCTCGGATCGCGCATGGGCAGCAGCAGTTTGGCTTGCTCCGCGATGTAGCGCAAATCCTTCACCAGGTCGGAGCAGACAGGACAAGAAGCCAAGTGAGCTTCTTCTTCGTCATTGCCCCCGGTTTCGATAATGTACGGCAGAACTTTCTGGAATTCTGCGCAGGTCATGGGCTTCCTCTCCCGATTTTCCTCACTCGTCTCCATGTTCATCTTCTCGTCGCGGCCTTTTCGGCTCGGCTGGTTTTCAGGAGATCGCGTAACTTCATTCTCGCCTTATGCAACTGTGACTTGCTATTGCCGATGGAACAACCCATCATCTCGGCAATCTCATTGTGCTCATATCCTTCGATGTCATGCAGCACAAAAATGATCCTGTACCCGGGCGGGAGACTCTCGATCGCCCGTTCCAGGTTAACCCGATCAATGGACCCGGCCAGCACGTTATCTCGCGCTCCAATGTCCTTCTTGGGCCCATCTTCCTGCTGGGGCTCCATGGTCTCCTCGAGCGAGACTTCCGGCAAGCCCTTCTTGCGCAGGTGCATCAGCACCACGTTAACCGCAAGCCGGTGCAGCCAGGTCGAAAACGCCGATTCGCCGCGGAAGGTCGCGATCTTGCGGTAGAGCTGCAAGAAGGCTTCCTGGGTCAAGTCCTCAGCTTCGGCGGTATTGCCGACCATGCGCAAGCACAGCGAATAAACACGTCGCTTGTGCAGACCGTAGAGCAGTTCGAAGCACTCGGCGTCGCCGCCCTTAGCGCGGTCAATGGCCTCGGCTTCAGTAATGCCCGGAGCTAATGTTTTCTTTGCTGTGGTCAAGGTTGCGACCATAAGTGAGATGCGGCGGAGTAGCTGTCCGTTGTACGAAAGCCACAAAATTCGGCAGACCAGCTTACAACGAGAATTCGTGCCGCCGTGGAACGAATCTACCCATGAGAGGGCAAAAACGGCAGCTCGGGTTGTATGGGAAATTGGTAAGTGAGTAATTGGGTAAGTTGGTAATTTGAAACGAGATGTTACGCCGGTCTGATCTTTCCCAACACTCGGTAGAAATCCTAAAGGTGAAGTCGCCAAGGTCATGTCCCTATGGACATGTACGCCGACAGTTCCGATTCGGAACAAAAGTTTGTTCCGTTTTCGTAACAAGTTTGCGAATTCGTTCCGGATTATACTTCGGCTTCCGCCTGTCCATAAGACGGAAAGGCTAGGTTGTGCCGGCAGCTTCGTGCTGCCGGCATTTTCTTGGGAAAGCGCTAGGCCGAACTCTTGGCGGTGATCGTCTCCAATCCGTGCCCATGTGGGCCGAGTTCGCGCTGGCGTAAAAGCCAGGCGCAAAAAACGGCGAGAAATCCCAAAATTGAAAAAATCCACATTCCGAGTCGATAGCCAGCCGGATTAGACGCGCTCGCATGTGCGTGATCGTTGGCCCAACCGATGAGCAGGTTGAATCCCGCCAATCCGATGTTCTGGATCATGGTCATTAAACCGTAGCCGGTGCCGAGCTTCGACTGATCCACGATATAGGCCACCGAAGGCCACATGAGCGCCGGAATGAGCGAGAACGCGATTCCCATCATGGCCATCGGGACGTAAAGCGAGATCCCGGTGTAGGCCATCATCAGGTAAACGGGGATCAAGAGAAAAGATCCCAAGCACATCAGTAAGGCGCGCTTACCGACTTTGTCAGCAACGAGTCCGAACAAAGGTGTCCCGAACATGGTTGAGACGGTCAACATGCCGACAAGGCGGCCAGCCATTTCGCGCGAAATACCGTGCGTGTCGATGAAGAACTTATAGGCGAAGGTCTCAAAGGGGAAGATAGCGGAATAGAAGACGATGCAAAGGGCAACGATGTACCAATAAGAAACGCCGAACTTGGCGATATCACTAAACACTACTTTGTCTGTCGCTCCGGCCTGGCCGATTTCGAATTTCCTCTCGGCACGCGCTTCGAGTATCCAGTAGAGAATGGCACCGGTCACACAGAAGGATCCGAAAGCGATGGAAATGAGAAGTGGATTGCGCCAATCGTTGTAAGCCGACCTGGCCCAAGTCGGCGACCATTGTGCAAGCAGCGAACCGAAACGGGCAATCATCAGGTTAATTCCGAAGGCGAAACTGAGTTCTTTGCCCTTGAACCATTTTGCGATGGCAGTCGTAACAGCGACGATAAGTGATTCAGCGCCGAGGCCGAAGATCAGGCGCCCTCCAGCCATAATCGGCAGAACGCCAGAAGTGGCAGGGACGATAGCGCCCACAAGACAAATGCTCCCGAAGAGGAAGATTGACTTGCGGGTGCCCAGGCGGTCAACAATGATGCCTCCAATCAGAACCATGAAGACGTTAGGAATGCTGTAAATCGCCTGAAGGAGACCAATATTGGAATCAGAAAAGTGCAACTGTCGAGCGAGTAGGTCGGCAATCGGAGCGATGCAGTCGTACACGTAATAATTGCCAAACATCGCCAGGCTAACGAAGACAAGAACAACCCAACGGTATGTCTTGGAGGGTTGAGGACGAGCAGACACCGCTTGCGCGTTGGTGGTAGCCATAGGGGAAGGGAAAGGATATCAGACAAGGGCGAAGGTTGAAGGCCGAAGAAAGAGGTGAAGATGGCCAGCAGTTGAACCGACTGAATGCCTGAGCATGGCTTAGCCGGTCGAGGGCGACCGGCCTCCATTATTCACTTTTTGTTCCGCGTGTTCCAGAAGCTTGCGGGCGGTCTTGCTGCGCTGGTGGCGGACGAACATGCCAACGGAAACAGAGAAGAATCCGAGCACTCCAAGCAGGGGCAAGCGGCTAGCGGTCTTCGGAAGCGTCTTCTGGGGGTTGTTGCTGGTACTTTCGGCGGCGTTCGATTGCACGTTATCTGACGGAGTGCTTTGTCCAGCGTTCTGCGGAATGTCGGCGTTCGCGGAATTGTTCTGTGCCATCTCGACCGGGTGATCTGGCGACGGCTTCTGATTCATGCTTTGCGGCTGCGGAGTGGGCGTCCCGTTGCTTTCCGGTTTCGGTGAAAAAGGCGAACTACCGGGTACTGTGCCCGTCGTGCTCTGGTTCTGCGCGGGTGCGGCGACTGAAGGAGGTTCAGCGTTCACTGGTTGTTGCGTGATGACGCCATTGTTGGCAGGCCAGTTGTCGTTGTTCGTGGCAATTGCGGCCGCCCCACCGTAAGTATTGCCCTGAAGCTTCTCGATATCGGCGTTGGTATAGACCTTGGCGTCAACCTGCTGGCCTTTCTGCTTGTACTGGCGAGAGACCTGGCCGAGAGATTCACCGTTGGTGCCGGCTCCGGGGGTTGAGAAGGGATTCTGGGGGTAAGTCGCCACTCCGAAGTTGAAGCCGTTAGATTGTGCCGTTGTATTCGGTGTAGCAGCCTGGGTAGCGTTGTTTTCGGGAGCTCCGGCGGTCACAATCGGCAGAGCCGGACTGAGATTGCCTTGCGGTTGTGCCGCTTGTTCGGCCGTTGGACCAACATGGGCAACAGGGGTGTTAATCGCCGGAACAGAAGGGATGTCGTAGGTGCTAACCGTGTTCGCAATATTGGGCGGAACCGCAACCGGGTAGGTGGTGGCGTAACCGCCGTTTACGACAACTTGAGCAGAAGCGCCGAACGCGAGCCCCAAGATCAAGGAAGAAGAGAGAAACAGTGAACGCAGCATGGCCGAAATCCTCGACGGGCAAACGAGCAGCACGTCCCGCCTTAATTCCGTTGGATTACCACTTAGTAAATGGGGATGCATCAGAGTGGATGAAAAGACGTCGACGGGCTCCCGTGCTAGATGGTCGCTAGTTCCCGATGAAGCGGGCGTAGAGACTGCGGGCGATCGCGGTGTCGGTGGTGCCCTTGATGATGGCCCGGCCGTCGGGGAAGACGGTCAGTTCGTACGGGTCACGCCAGAATTTGAGGACGAAGTCGTTGTGGCGGACCTGGCCGTGCGGCGTGAGGCGGGGAGTAAGTTCAGCGAAATCGACAGGGCGATGGCTTTCGTGGATCTGAACCGAGTTTCGGCCGCAGAGGGTGATGTGAGGACGGCCTTCGCCGGCCAAGTGGATGAAGTCGCGTTGACCGCAGCAACGGCATCCCTGTCGCGGACGTTGAGCCGAGACCTCGGCGTGATCGTTGGACCAGACGTCATAGGAAAGAAGAGTTTTACGCAGCTTGGCTCGGGCTCCTACCAAGAGCTTCAAAGCCTCGGTCGAGGAAATCGAAGCCATCAGATTCACGGCGCTGTTCAGGATTCCCGAGGTGTCACAGGTTTCGACGGTGCCTCGGGGCGATTCCGGGAAGATGCAGGCCAGACAGGCGGTTTCACCTGGAAGGATGTTCATAGCCACGCCATAGCTGCCAACGGCGGCGGTGTAAATCCAAGGGACGTTCTCACGGACGGCGAAGTCATTGATTAGATAGCGCGTCTCGAAGTTGTCGGTACCATCCATGATCAGGCCCATGCCGGATAACAGGTCGGGAGCATTCGAGGGCGTCAGGTCGGCGACGTGCGGCTCGACGGATATCTCCGAATTGAAAGCAGCGATGCGGCGGGCGGCGGCAATGGCTTTCGGCAGGGATTCGGCGGCGTCGGCTTCCTCGAAAAGAGTTTGGCGCTGGAGATTGCTGGGCTCGACGTAATCGCGGTCAATGATCCGCAGAGATCTAACTCCGGCGCGAGCTAGCAATCCAGCAATTGCAGAGCCCGTGGCGCCGCAGCCGACGATCGCGACCCGCGCTTTTCCCAAACGGGCTTGTCCCTCAGGGCCGATTTCGCGGAAGAGGATTTGTCGCGAGTAACGTTCTTGGCACGGGATAGGCATTCTTGGTTTCGCTTCCAGCCTTTATTATAGGAGCCGCTAAGAAGCAACACTGTCGGGACCTATGTCTCTACTGGCCAGAGACAACGGCGAAGTTCCAGGGTTTTGTCATTCAAAATGAGTAGGTTCGGCCATTTCCGTTCGAGCGAAGCGTGAACGGGTATTGGCAGTGTGTGCACTCACAGCAGCCGGGACGGAGAAATGTGGTCGTTCGGCAGATGATGGCCCCATAACACTTGCGCATTGATCTCAATTTGACGAGGGGCTTGGCACTCGTAGTGGCGATGGTGATCGCCTGCCCGCGGCATGTGCGGGCGCAAGTTGTGCCACCGCCCGTGCCGAATGCCGTGCCCCAAGAGACCATTGCCCCACCTCAAGCACCACCGCCAGTACCCAAACTGCCTGCCCTCCTGGACCTGAGCGGGATCGAGGGGCTGCGGGTGCGCTCGGTTCGTCTTCGCGGAGCGCAAGAAGATTCGCGCGTTCTGACCCAACTCCGAGACCTCGTCACGCAAAAAGCCGGGCAGCCGCTAGATCGGCAGAAGGTGAGAGAGACGGTACAGAACCTGTATGCAACGGGAAGATTTTCCTACATACAGGTTGAAGCGAAGCGGGAATCCGACCAGGAAGTGACCTTGGTGATTGGAGTCGCTCCCAATTATTTTGTGGGCTCGGTCACGTCGGAAGGAGCGCCGACGAAGCAGCGCCCAAGTAATGCGCAATTGGTGGATGCTTCGAAGTTGCAGTTGGGAGAGGCCCTAACACCAGTGAAGCTCAATCAAGCAGTACAGCGGATGAAGGCTCTACTGGAAGTGAATGGCTTTTACCACGCCGATGTCGAGCACGCGGAAAAACTGGACGAGAAGACTCAACTGGCTTCTGTTCACTTTACGATCAAGCCGGATCTGCCGGCTCGAATCGGAAAGGTCACAGTCGAAGGTGATGCAGGCCATACGTCGGAGGAGATCGCCAAGATTGCCGGCTTGAATCCCGGTCGGGTGGTCTCGCAAGAACGGATCACCAAGGCGCAGGAAAAACTAAGGAAGCGTTATACCAAACAGAATCGACTGGAATCACAGATAACCATCGTCGACCGGAAGTATCACAGCGACAGCAACGAGCTTGATTTGGTAATGCGCATCGAACGCGGCCCCACCGTTGATGTGGCCGTGGAGGGTTCAAGCATCAGCCGCGGCAAACTGAAGACGCTGGTTCCGGTGTTTGAAGAGCACGCCGTCGACAACGACCTGCTGAACGAAGGGCGACGCAACATCCGTGACTATCTGCAAGCGGAGGGCTACTTCGATGCCAAGGTGAACTACACCGAAGACTTCGACCAGCAGAAGACTCATCTCAAGGTAATTTTCGACGCTGACCATGGCGAGAAGCACGACGTGGTGAAGGTCGCCTTCGACGTGAAAGCGGGTGAATACCTGCCCAATATCAAGAAGGCGCCGCCGTACTTCAAGACGAAAGATCTGGAAGAGCGGTTGCAGGTGCAGTCGCGAACCAGTCCGCTATTGCAAGGGCGAGTACGCAGCGCCCTACGGGGATTGGTGGCGACGCATGGGCGGTTCAGCCAGCACATGATGAGTGAGGACGTCGATAGCTTGACGGCACTGTACCGGAGCAATGGATTCCTGCAGGCGAAAGTTGAGGGCGTCGTCCAGGATAACTACCAGGGTAATCCGACCAATATCGCCGTAACGTACAAAATTGATGAAGGTCCGCAGACGGAAGTTGGGCGCGTAGTTATCGAGGGGAACAAGTCTTTTAGCACGGAGAAGATTTCCTCCGGCCTTAACATGGTGGTGGGAGAGCCCTTTTCGGAAGCTAACATTAACTCCGACCGCGATTTCATCCTGAATATGTATTTCGATCAGGGCTTTCCGAACGCCGAATTCGATTATAAAGTGACGCCCACACCGGGTGCGCCACGAAGCGTCGACATTACATATGTGATCCACGAAGGGGATCAGTTCTTTGTGGATCGTGTGCTGATGTCGCAGTTGCTATACACCCGACCCTCAGTCGCACAACGCCAGTTCGCAATCAATCCGGGCGATCCGCTCAGTGAAGCGAAGATGGCACAAACGCAGGCCAACCTGTACGACCTGGGTGTGTTCAATGAAGTGAAGGTTGGCGTGCAAAATCCGGACGGAAACTCCAAATACAAGGACGTGCTGCTGCAACTGCAGGAAGCGAAACGCTGGACATACACGTACGGCTTCGGACTCGAAGCCAGCTCGGGCCAGCCGAGTACCGCAGATTGCCAAAGACTTGCCGAACAGGGGCAGAGTTCGATTGCGTGCAGCCAGGGTCAATACGGAGTCAGCCCGCGTGTTCAGTTCGATGTGAGCCGCATCAACTTCCGGGGGCGCGCTCATACTTTGACGTTGCAGACATCCGTCGGACGTTTGGAGCAGCGCGGCCTGGTCAACGACGAAGTCCGGCGTTTCTTTGATAAGCCGAACTGGGTTTTCAACGCGACCGCGTTCTACGACAACGCCATCAATGTGACGACTTACACTTCGCAGAGACTGGAGGGTTCGCTGCAACTGCAACAGACATATAGCCGAATCACCCACTTCGTCTATCGTTTTAACTACCGGCGCGTGAGGGCGACCAATGTCGTCGTGACGCCAGACCAGATCCCAATCTATGAGGCACCGGTTCGCGTCGGAATTCCAAGCTTCTCGTGGGTTCGGGACAAGCGTGACAACCTCATCGATACACACAATGGCAATTACACGACTACGGACTTCGGGATCGCTTCCAAGTATTTTGGGTCCCAGGCGAGCTTTGGGCGGATTCTAGTGCAGAATGCGACTTATCAGTCGTTTGGGCGCAAGACGATCGGCGGTCAGGTCAGGACCTGGGTGTTCGCGCGTCAGACCCAGATCGGAGTCGCCGAGCCGTTCGCGAATACCACGATCCCTCTTCCTGAAAGGTTCCTTGCTGGTGGCGCCAATACGTTGCGTGGATTTGCGCTCAATCAAGCCGGCCCACGCGACCTCTCCACCGGCAATCCACTGGGGGGCAACGCGCTGTTCATCAACAGTCTTGAACTGCGCACGCCGCCTGTAGTTTTGCCACTGGTGGCCGACAACTTGAGCTTCGTGTTCTTCAACGACACGGGGAACGTCTTCGACACGACGACAGACATGTTCCAAAACTTCCTACGGTTTAACCAGCTCAATGGGAAGCAGTGCGGCACAGATCCGAACGTCTGTAACTTCAGTTACATGAGCGATGCCATCGGTTCGGGGATTCGGTATCGCACACCGATCGGCCCGGTGCGTGTCGATTTTGGTTACAACTTGAATCCGACGATTTATCCGCTGGCGAATACGGTCAATAACGTAACGACGTACACGTCGGCGACGACACGACGTTTGAACTTCTACTTCAGTATCGGGCAGACATTCTGATGCGACGGTTGTATTACATCTCGCTGGTAATGATTGTTTTGGCCTGTGCCGTAAGCTCCGGCGCGCAAGAGATTGTCGATCGCGTAATTGCGATTGTGAACAACACGCCCATACTCCAGAGCGAATGGGATGAGGCTTGGCGATGTGAGGCGTTGCTTGCGGGAAGAACTCCGGGGTCTTATACGGCGGCAGAACAGAGCGGGATTTTCGAACGTTTAGTGGACCAAGAACTACTGCGACAGCAGATGAAGGGGTACTTCCTGAAACCGGTCGCGCCAGAAGATGTACAGGCGCGATTCGACGAGGTACGAAAGCAACTGGCAGGTGGCGACGAGGCGGCCTGGCAGAGCCTGCTGAAGCGCGCGGGAATCAACCAGGACGAGGTCCGAGCACGTTTGCAACGGCAGATGGAGATCGAGCAATTCCTGGATTTGAAGTTCAGGGCCGGGATACGGATCGATCAACGTTCGGTGCAGAATTACTATCGCGAACAATTCCTCCCGGAACTGCATAAGGCGGGAACGCAGGATGTACCGCTGGAAAAAGTTTCGGGAAAGATTCGCGAGATCTTGCGGGAGCAGCAGATGCAAGAATTGGTGACCACGTGGCTGCAGACGTTGCGCGATCAAGCGGACATCCGCGTGCCGCAGAGCGATATTTCAGATTCGACGGAAGTTGAGGTTTCTGACACGAAGTGATCGAAACCACCGAGAACGTCATCACGAAACGCCGCAGCGTATGGAAGTGGCTGGCAGGTATAGGTGTGCTCGTGGCGGTGGGTGTGTTGTTCGCAGGATGGTACCTGACCAGCGACCATTTTCATGAATGGACGCGCAGGCGCCTGGTTGCGGAATTGGAACAGATCACCGGCGGTCGAGTTGAAGTTGGAAACTTCGTGTGGAACCTTTCGCGCTTGCAGTTCGAAGTGCACGATCTCACGATCCATGGGCTCGAAAGTCCGAATGAAGTTCCGTATTTCCACGCTGATCGGCTGCTAATTCAGGCGCGGATTACCTCGATTCTGCACCGGAACGTAGCGCTGAACCGAGTGGAGATTGCCAGTCCGGTAACGCATTTGATTGTCTATCCAGATGGTCATACAAACCAACCTCGTCCCAAGAGCGGCGGTGCCAGCACCAGCACACAAGACATCCTCGATCTTGATATCAAGCATGCTGAGGTGACGAACGGGCAGATTCTATTGAACGATCACAGCCTGCCTTTCGAGTTGAAGGCCGACGATTTGCAGGCCGCGATGAAGCGAGCCTCTGGCGAAGAACGCTACGACGGCACGCTGAATGTGGCGATCCAGCAGATTCATTTCAGCAGCTATCGCCAGAATAACCTGGGCCTCAAAACCGAGTTCGCGCTTAGGACGAATGAGTTCGATGTCAGCAGGTTCGAGGCAAGTTCCGGGAAGTCGAAAATCGAGGCGAATGGCGAGCTAACTGACTTCGCCAATCCGCAAATGAAGTTGACATATCAAGCCAACCTGAATGGGGCGGAGTTTGCTAGTGCGCCCCGGCTGCGCGAAATCCGCCGGGGAGATCTGACTCTCAATGGTATGGCAACCTACTCTGCGGGGCATTGGGTGACAGGCGGGAAACTGGTGGTCCGTGACCTCGACTACGTTACGCCGGGGCTACGCCTTCGACACACGGACGCTGCCGGGGACTACTTCGCCGATGAAAACAAACTTTCCGTGACGCACTTGGTCGCACGGGCGCTTCGTGGAATTGCCAAGGGCGAATTGAGTATTGCCTGGGCCGCTCCGCCGCCGAAGGGGACGAAGGGTGCTCCGGAACAGATGGGATTGCTGAAGCTCAACGTGAGCAATGTTCCTGCGAGCATGCTGGCGGAGGCGTTTTCGACATCCGATTTGGACTTAACGCAGCTGCATGCTGTTG
>Ga0335069_10010834_pt1 | contig 12900 bp, 5 predicted proteins | sample Lox_Sample_11_FD_206714 | JGI IMG/M metagenome (GOLD analysis project Ga0335069, IMG submission 206714) | Soil microbial communities from Loxahatchee National Wildlife Refuge, Florida, United States - Lox_Sample_1.1 | ecosystem: Environmental > Terrestrial > Soil > Wetlands | place: USA: Florida... | reverse complement strand
AGGTTTGGACCACGTTGCTCTCGGCATTCGTTATCGTGATCGTCGCATTGGAAATGACGGCACCGGATTGATCGGTAATTTTCCCGGCCAATGATGCTGAGTTCTTATCGGCGTCCGAAACGCTTCGACTAGCGCTGCTTTCCTGCCCTACCGCTTGCTGCAGGCCGGATATCGCAGGCATACCGACGGCGAGCAACGCAGCAGCGGCGGTTCTGGCAAATCGAGCGCCGGAGATGCTATGAGGCTTCTCAGCGAGTCTTTGGAACGGCAACGCTTCTGCACGCGACCTCAGGATCAGGCCCCTCGCGAGGAACCCCTCTCGGGACGCCGATTCGCGACCGGCGATTGAAGACACCGCCTCCCGATGGCGCGAGCGATCCGCGGCGCTGACGTCTATAACCTCGTCGAGCAAGTCAACGGTGTCGAGGTTTACCGAACGCAGCCACGCGGAAATTTCGGCGCATAGCGCCTGCTGTTGCCGTCCGGCGTGGAACCGCTTTAACACCGCCGATACGTGATCGAGGCCGATGGCCCGCTGCATCAGGCTATTGCTGTTCCAGCAACGAGCGGCAAAGAGGTCGAGCGCGCTGTCACAGGCGCGATCGGCAACAGGATCAATCAACTTGTAGTCACGTGCGCGGTAGTCGCCTCGCGCGCGGCCCAGGTCGATCATTCTCTTTTCCAGCGGAGTGCCGGTGTAAATCTCGGTGCGACAGAAGTTCAGTGGATTTCCGCAGAAGCGGCGCATGAAGGCGATATCGGAGCGCAGAGTTGCGAGCGTCGCATCGGGGTTGAAAATCATCATCGTGAACTGCGCCGAGATATCCAGTTCGGAGCAGGCCTCAAGCGCCCGCACCGAGTCGTTGATGGCTTGCTTGCGCTGCAGGGTGGCGAGACCTTCCTCGGTGCTCGATTCAATGCCCATGAAGATGCGCACCAGTCCGAACTCCTTCAATTGCTGCAGAACGTCGCGGCTGGCGTCGGCGGGACGACACTTAATGACCAGAGCGATGTCTTTCACTCCGCGCTTTCCAAGAGCCCTCTCGAGAGCATTGATGCGCGCGTGATTCTGCGCGTCGGATGGGACCAGGAAATTATCATCATGGAAGACGAACTGCCGGCTGCCGCGCTCGTGATACAGCACAGCCATCTCTTCGGCGATGCTTTCGGGATCGCGCTGGCGGAAGAGTTTTCCGGGCGCCATGCGATGCAACGTGGTGATGCAGCAGTAAGCGCATTGCCCGTAGCAGCCACGGCTTCCCATCATGTAGCTGGTCGGGATGCCGGCGATGACGTGCTGCCGGCCGCACCGGTCAGGAAAGGGTAGTGCGTCGAGATCGCTGATGGTCCGCCGCGGAGGCGTGAACCGGACTTGCTTTCCATCGCGATAGGCAATGCCGGCGATCGCTGCGATCCGATTTGGCAGTTCCGGCAATGCGTTGGCAATTTCGACCAGCGTGTGTTCGCCTTCGTGGATAACAAGAATGTCGAGTTCGGGATGATCGGCAAGCAGAGGTTGGGCCGCGCAAGATGCGTAGTGCCCGCCGGCGACGACGAGTTTCTGCGGATGTTGAGCCTTGATGCGCTTCGCCAGCGACAGGAATTCCTGCGCTCGCGCCTGGAAGCACATGGACAAGCCGACGATGTCTGCCCTCGGCGCCAGTTCCTCAACCGCGGCCGCATCGGCCAGCGAATTGAATGTTCCCAGCATCGCTTCATGGCCGGAGTTCTGCAGCGATGACGACAGGTAACGGATGGAAAGGTTTTCTTCGTAGTCGGGCCCGACCAGTAGGACTTTCATTCAGCCTCCCGAAAGATGGCGTCAGTCCTGCTTACTATGGCGAAGGAGAAGCAGTGAGGCAGTGATTTGTCTCACCAAGAAGGGTTTTCGTGCCACCGCGTGCGTACCCAGTCACCTGCAAACAAAAACCCCACTCAACAAGGTTGAGTGGGGTATCGAAAACTTGAAGCGTCGTTACTTTGCGCCTTCGGGCTTCTTGTCGGGATCATGCGGATCGGTCTTTCCCTGGATGGAGACCAGTTCGACGTCGAAAACCAGGGTTGACCCCGGGCCGATATCTGGAGGAGCGTTGTCGCCGTAGGCCAGGTCGGAAGGAATGAAGAGCTGCCACTTGGAGCCGACGGGCATCAGTTGCAGAGCCTCGGTCCAGCCCTTGATGACGCGATTGACGGGGAAGGTCGCGGGTCCGCCATGCTTGGAGGAAGCGTCGAATTCCTTGCCGTCTACAAGGGTGCCGCGGTAGTTGCAGATCACCGTGTCAGACGCCGTGGGCTTCGGGCCGGTACCTTCGGTCACGATCTTGTACTGCAGTCCGCTGGGCAGGGTGACGACGCCGGGTTTCTTCTTGTTGTCCGCGAGGAAGGCTTCGCCCTTGGCCTTGTTTTCCTTGCCCTGGGCTGCGTTCTTTTCTTCCATCTTGGCGCGCATCTCGGTTTGCGCCTTCGTCAAGACGGCCTGGGCTTCTTCATCTGACAGCAGCACTTTTCCGCCGGAGAGCTCGTCCTTCAATCCCTTGGAAACGAGGTCGGCGTCAACCTCCGCCTGCTGGCGCTTGATCGTCTTGGCAACGCTGATGCCGATGGCATAGCTGAACTTATCTTTGTCGGTCTTGAGGGTCACGGGAGCGTCTGCCTTGGAAGTGGTTGTCGCGGGTTTCTTGGCCGCGGTGGTGCCTGTCTTGGCGGCGGTCGTGGTTTTGGGTTTGCTGGCTGCCGGCGCCGTCTGCGCCGGGGCATTGCCCAGGAGCATGGTTCCAACCGCCAAAATACAGGAGACCTTCGTGAGTCTTTGCATCCGGCTATTGTCCCATTGCTTTGCCAAATCGCAAAATTCCCGTAATGGGATCGCCTTAATTACTTCCGATTGCGTTTCGCGCACGAATGCAGTATGAGATTGCGGAGCCAAAACGTGCCCCAAACCAAGTCGCCAACCTCGATGGTTACCGTGCGCGATATCTCGCGCGAAAGTGGCTTTTCTGTCGGGACCGTCTCCATCGTCCTCAACGACGCGCCGCTGGCGCGCTACATCTCCGACAAGACCAAGCTGCATATTAAAGAAGTAGCGGATCGGCTGGGCTATAGCCCCAACCAGTTTGCGCGATCGCTGCGCGGCAGCCGCAGCCACACCATCGGCGTGATGGTGCTCGACGTCACCGACCCCTTCTGCACGCTGTTGCTGCGCGGCATCGAAAGCACGCTCTTCCAGGCTTCGTACCTTTCGATCTTCGCCGATGCGCACAACGACCTCGGCCGCTTCGAGCGCTACCTGGAGATGATGCTGGAGCGGCGCGTGGAAGGCCTGATCGTGGTCGCCAACTGGATGGTGGTTGACATCAACCTGCTCGCCGACCTCGAAAAGCATCGCATCCCGACGGTGATCGTGGCGCGCGAACTGCAATCGGGCTCGACCAGTTCGGTGATCGTCGACAACGAAGCCGGTGCGCGGAAGGCGATCGAGCACCTGTACGAGCTCGGGCATCGCGACATCGCTTTCATCCGTGGACCCAAGGCCACTGGGGACAGCCAATTGCGCTGGAACGCGGTACGTGCGTTTGCGCGAAAGACAAAGTTAACCATTGACCCGAAGCTGGTCGTGGAAATTCCCAACGTTGCGGAACCGAATTACGGGTTCGACGTCGCCCAGAAGCTTACCGAGGATCTGCTTAAGCGCGATCGCCGGTTTACCGCGCTGATGGCCTACGATGACGTGACCGCCCTGGGCGCGATGCGGGCGCTCTCCAAGGCCGGCCTCAAGGTGCCGGATCAGTGTTCCGTCGTCGGTTTCGATGACGTTGCCCTGGCCGCATTTTCAACCCCCTCGCTGACGACCGTCCGCCAGCCGATGGAGAGCATGGGCAGCACCGCGGTGGATATTGTGGCCGACGCGATTAAGGCGAAGATGGAAAAGCGGGAATTCGTGATCAATCACCGAAAACTGGCTCCAGAACTGGTGGTCCGCCACTCCACCCGTTCCCTGTCGTAACACCCCGGCAATAATTTTGCTTGACACAAGAAACCGGTTCTGAGTATTAATACGTTTCAATACGGCGGTTTTACTGAGTGCCGTCGTGTTCGGACCGTTTCGACTTCCTTCCTTCCTGGAGGCCTCGCCATGAAGTCCCGTCGTCTAACTCCCGCAAAATACATTTCAGGTCAAGCTTGCTTGTGCTTGTTGCTCTCTTTCGTTATTTGTTTCGCGGCCCACGCGGCGTTCGCCCAGGCTGGACGAGGCAGTATCAGCGGGACCGTAACGGACTCGACCGGGGCCATCGTTCCCGGGTCCGAAGTAGTCTTGCTGAACAAGGCTACGGGAGCTGCGCAACACTCGGTTGCGACCGCGGCGGGGTTGTACACCTTCATCTCGCTGAACCCCGGCGTCTACCAGGTGACTGTCAGCCACAGCGGTTTTGCGAAAGCAGTTCGCGACAACGTTAACATCTCGGTGGACCAGGTAACAGAGTTGAATATCGCGCTCACTGTCGGAGCGGCCCAGGAAGTCGTGAACGTGGAGGCGACGGCCGACCTGGTGGAGGCGAGCAATTCAACGGTCGGGCAACTGATCGCCGCGCCCACCATCGACCGCACTCCGCTGCTGACGCGCAACGTGTTCGACCTGATCCAGTTGAGCCCGGGCGTCACTCCCAGCAACGGCACTCCGAACGCGTCCAGTTCTTCCTTCATCGAGAACATCTCCAGCGGGCGACCGGGCATCGACGTGTCTTCGTACACAATTAACGGCGCCATCGTGGGATCGGTTTACTACATGCTCGACGGCAGTCCGATCGGGGTTGCAGAAAACAATGCCGCTGCCATCATGCCGGCGATGGAGGTTCCCGAAGATGCTGTCAGCGAGTTTCGCGTCGAAACCCAGAATACGCCTGCGTCTTACCAGAGCGGCGGCGCCGGCGTCATCAGCCTGGTCAGCAAGTCAGGCACGAACAAGTTCCATGGGGATGGGTTTGGAGTGTTTCGCCCCAATGTGCTGGCCGCGAACGAATACTTCAACAAGAACCAGCAGCTACTGCAGGGCCAACCCAACGAGGTTTCCGACTTTCACCGCTACCAGGGCGGTGGCTCGATCGGTGGCCCCATCAAGAAAGACAAGCTGTTTTTCTTCGCGGATTACCAGTACACCGACCAGCAGTTGTTCGATGGGTCGAACTCTTTCACGGTTCCGACCAGCGCCGAAAGAAAGGGAGATTTCTCGGCCCTTCTGAATTACATCGATCCCACTACCAATCTTCCAGCTCCCATTGTCATTTATGACCCCACCCAACCCGACGACGCCATGGGCAACCGGCAGCCGTTTCCCGGGAACATCATTACCAATCCCAATCCCGTTGCGGTGGCGTTTCTATCGCACTTCCCGAAGTGCAACGTCGGCGCCAACTGTGACTCGGCGACCAGCGACGTGGTCAACAACTTTTATGCGCCCGGCCTCGATCCAAGGACAGAGCACAGGTTCGACATCAGGCTGGATTGGAACAAAAGCGAGAGACAGCGCATCTTCACCCGGTTCTCGTATGACCGGCTGGCCTTCTCCGGCTATAACGCGTTCGGGAACGAGTGGGACCTGAACTACGCCCAAAACATTACGAACGGACGCAACATCCTGATCGCGGATGATTTGACTCTGAATTCCTCCACGGTGTTGCAGCTGCGTTACTCGTTCACGCGGCACCACGAGAACCAGGGAGGAGACCCCAGGCAAAACGGGTTCGACATTACCAGCCTGGGATTCCCGGCCTCGTTGGCGGCGCAGCAGGTCTACAAAACGCTGCCCTATGTGAACTTCAACGACGTTGGCGGCGGAATCGGCGGTACCGCGAACTGGAATACTTTCCAGTTCGCCAGCGAGAACAACGACTTCAATATTTCGCTCAGCAAAACCTGGGGCAAGCACGTCATGACGGCCGGCTTCGAGTACATGAAACGCTATTTGAACGTCGGCCAGCCGCCCGCATCTTCCGGTGCATATGCCTTCGATACCAGTGCCACCAGTCAGTCCCTTGCCAGCGGCACCGGCGGCAGTGATTTCGCGTCGTTCCTGGTCGGCATGGGAACGGCACCGGGTTCGGAGTCGTACAACTGGACGCGCGACATCTTTGCTGCCGAGGCCAGCCCGTACTACGCAGCTTTCTTCGAAGATACCTTCCACCCCGCCAAGAACCTGACGATCACCGGTGGGTTACGCTGGGATATTTTTGGCGGCCGCACCGAGCGCCACAACCGGCTGGAATACTTTGACCCCAACGCTACCAACACGGCCAGTGGCGTTTCCTACACAGGCGCTGAAGTCTATCCGGGCGGGGGCACTCCGTTCGATACCAAATTGCACGATTTCGGACCTCGTCTCGGCTTTGCGTGGCAGCCGATCGAGCACCTGGTGGTGCGCGGCGGTGCAGGCTTCTACTACGGTCCCAGCACGCACAACGTCGGCAATCCCTCGCTGAACAGCGACGGTTTCGCTTCCGTGACGAATTGGGATGCAACCTGCTATAACGCTGACGGTAACACGGTTTACAACGGCGCCGCGGGATGCCCCACTCCTGTGCCCGGCGTCTACACCGCGGACTATTCGCTCAGTAATCCATTTCCGAATGGCGTGGTGCCTACCCTTACCACTCCGCCGACAGGCCTGGCCAATAACCTGGGCACTTCGCTGAGCACGGTCCTGAAGAACCAGCGCACGCCCACCACCTATAACTTCAACTTCGGTGTGGAGTACGAGCTGCCGCACCAGGTCGTGGTGAGTGCGGGATATGTAGGCAGCCGTGGGCTTTTCCTGCCGTTCTCCAATGTCGATCTCAATATGTTGGACCTGGCGACGATCGCGAAGTATGGCGCGTCGTTGTGCGTCGATACCTCGGACCCCGCCTGCGTGATGGTGCCCAATACCTGGGCGCCAATTCAGCCTGCTACGAACTCCAATGCCGGATCTGCCACCGTGCCATTGTGGGTTTCGCTGCAGAAGTATCCGCAGTTCGGCAACGGCAGTTACGGATCGGGAAATGGCGTGATTGTGAACGCTTACCCCGCAGGCGATTCGATTTATCACTCGTTGCAGACGAAAGTGCAAAAGAGACTCACAAATCATTTCACGACACTGGCCTCGTTCACCTGGGGCAAGCTGTTGACCGACGACGGAAATCCTCCATTGGGATTTGTGGGTGCGCACCTCGGCGCGGCGCAGGACTGGAGAAACTTGCAGTATGAACACTCGGTTAGCCCGCAAGACGTCAAATACCAGTTCACCTGGCAGCTGTCCTACGACCTTCCCGTGGGCAAAGGGCGCGCGCTGAACCTGCAGGGCGCCTCGGACAAGCTCCTGGGAGGATGGACCGTCAACTCGATCTTCTACGCCAGCACGGGCATTCCCATTGCGTCGCCGGTTGCCGGAACCTGGGCAGGAGTTTCGTACTTCAACCAGCGTCCCGACATGGTTTGCAATCCGTCAAGCGGAGCTCCGCACACGGTGGATCACTGGTTCAATCCCAACTGCTTCCAGGAGCCGGCCAGCCCCTTCGTTCCCGGGAACGCGCCCGCCTACCTGGATAGCGTTCGTACCATGGGCGCGCGGAACCTGGACCTCTCGTTCTACAAGACCCTCGATATCACCGAAAACTTGAAACTCCGCTTCGATATTTCGTCATACAACATCTTCAACAAGGCACAACTGGGAATGCCGAACGTTCCCGACACTTTCGCCGTGCAAACGCAACCGGACGTGGCGAGTTCCTTCGGACAGATCACCAACACGGTCAATACGCCACGTCAGTTCCAGTTTGGAGTTCGATTCATCTTCTAGCCCCTTTCCAGGGCCGGTTTCGGCCGGCCCTGTTTTTACCTAATTCTTCATCGAGGCGCTCTCATGTTTAAACCGCTGATCACCTTAGTTCGCCGTGTGTCAGCTGTTCTGTTCCTTGGCGTGGCTTGTATCGCCCAGGTTACGCAGATCCCCCTCCACCACGGATGGATGCTGCAAACGTCAGCCCAGGTGACTGATTTCGGCGATGCGATCTCGAAGTCTTCTTACGCTCCCAAGGGTTGGATCAACGCTACCGTTCCAACCACGGTTGTCGCTGCCCAGGATGCTGCCGGCGAGTTCAAGCAGTATGGCGATCTCTTTACGGCCATGAACCTGCGCAAGCTGCCGGGCATGACCTACAAGATCGGCGACATCTTCAACATGCGTGAAATGTCGCCCGACAGCCCCTACGCCGTGCCGTGGTGGTACCGCACGCAGTTCACGTTGACAGCGGCGGAGGTGAAGAAGCGCGTTTCGATTCACTTCAACGGCATCAGCGCTTGCGCCAACATCTGGCTGAACGGCAAGCAGCTTGCCGACGCGAAGGACGTTGCCGGTGCCTATCACATCCAGGAATTCGACATTACCTCGTTCGTTACAGCGGGGAAGAATACTTTGGCCGTGCAGGTGTTCGCGCCAACACTGACCGACTTCGCCGTCAACTTCGTGGACTGGAATCCCACTCCGCCCGACAAGAACATGGGGCTGTGGGGCGACGTCTACCTGACGTTTTCCGGACCAGTGACGGTGCGCTATCCGCAGGTGATCACGAAATTTCCGGCGGACTCGACCGATTCGGCTCAACTGACGGTGAACGCTGACCTGCAGAACCTGATTGATAAAGCAGTAGAAGGAACGCTGGTCGCGGAGATTGCTCCGGGGCAGACGATCAAGCAGGCAGTGAAGCTCGAGGGGAACGAAGCCAAGACCGTCTCCTTCACACCGGACCAGTTTCCCGCTTTGGTGGTGAAAAATCCGAAGCTGTGGTGGCCGGTGCAGATGGGTGCGCCGACCCTGCACCACCTGACGGTCCGCTTCCTTATTGGCAGTGTTCCATCCGACGAAGCCTCCATCCGCTACGGCATTCGGGAGATCACGTCGGAGTTAACCGACAAAGGCGCCCGACTGTTCAAGGTGAACCACAAGCCGGTGCTGATTCGCGGCGGCGGCTGGGCACAGGACATGTTGCTGCGGCATCCCGAGGGACGGCTGGAATCGCAGATCGAATACGTCAAGGGGATGAACCTGAACACCATCCGCCTCGAAGGCCAACTGGAGTTCGACAAATTCTTCGACCTCGCCGACGAAAAGGGCTTACTGGTAATGGCCGGATGGTGTTGCTGCGATACCTGGGAGCAATGGGACAAATGGCAACCCGGAATGCAGAACATCGCCACCGCATCGCTGAAATCGCAAATCAGGCGTCTGCGCAGCCATCCCAGCCTGCTGGTCTGGTTGAATGGCAGCGACGGACCTCCGCCGGCTGACGTCGAACAGGCCTACCTGCAGGTCGAAAAAGAAAACCACTGGCCGAATCCGACGCTCTCTTCGGCAGCAGCCAACGCCACGACCGTCACTGGTCCCTCGGGCGTGAAGATGACCGGCCCCTACGACTACGAGACACCTAACTATTGGCTTACAGACACCAACAAGAAGTGGGGAGGCGCCTGGGGCTTCAACACCGAAACCAGCCCTGGCCCGGCGATTCCGGTAGCCGACTCGCTACGCAAGTTCATCCCGAAAGATAAACTCTGGCCCATTAACGAAGTCTGGAACTTCCACGCCGGCGGCGAGCGCTTCATGACCGTCGACCGTTTCAACGAGGGCATGGACAAGACCTACGGTCCCGCGAAAGACCTCGACGACTATGAGCGCAAGGCGCAAGCGATGGCCTATGACGGCCAGCGCGCCATGTTCGAGGCTTACGCCAAGAACAAGTACACCTCCACCGGTGTCATCCAGTGGATGATGGACAACGCCTGGCCCTCCATCATCTGGCACCTGTATGACTACTACCTGCAGCCGGGTGGAGGCTACTTCGGCACTCGCAAGGCGTGCGAGCCGCTACACATCCAGTATTCGTACGACGATCGCAGCGTTGTCGTGGTGAACGGTTTCCAGGAGGCCCACAAGGGATTGAAAGCTTCCATCGCGGTATTTGGGGCCGACCTCAAGCCGGTGTTTGCCCACGCCGCTGACATAGATGTCGATTCCGATAGCACCAAGACAGTCGCCACCATTCCTGAGTTCCCTGACACGCCGTCGGTCTACTTCGTAAAGCTGACGTTACTGGACAGCGCGAAGCGCGAGGTCAGCTCGAACTTCTACTGGTTGCCGGCGAAGCTCTCGGTCGTGGCTTGGGACCAGACCCCCGATACGGCATGGAGTCCGATTGCAACTTTCGAAGACATGACCGCACTGCAAAAGCTGCCGAAGACGAAAGTGCAGGCGACTGTCTCGGAGCAGTCATCGGCAACGGGTCATGCCGTCCGCGTGCGGCTGCGCAATCCATCTGACAAGCTGGCTTTTCTGGTCCGGCTCTCGCTGCGCGACGAAGCGACAAAAGAAGAAGTCCTGCCCGCGCTGTGGGATGACAACTACGTTTCGCTGCTCCCGGGTGAGTCTCGCGAGATCACTGCGCGCTACCTGGCTCATACCAGGGTTCCGGCAAAGCTCGTGCTGCGTACCGAGGGATGGAATATCGACACCGTTAACACTCCTGTGGCCGGAGCGGCAGCCCATGACTGAGGAACCGCACAGTGCGGGCCGCTTCGTCGGGGTGGACATCGGTGGCACCAAGGTCGCTGCGGGCTTGGTCGAACGAAACGGAAGTGTGCTCAGGCGCGCGGAATTTCCGATGATCGTTTCGGGTACCGCAGCCGAAGGCGTGGCCTGCGTTGACCGGGCCATCCGCGCTGTGCTACCTAACACCGACGTCACTGCCATCGGCGTCGCCAGCCCGGGTCCGTTGACAATCCCGGAGGGCGTGATCATTGACGCTCCGAATTTGCCCTGCTGGCGCAACTTTCCGCTGGGCGATACTATTCGCGAGACGTATGGGCTGCCCGTGGTTGTCGACAACGATGCCAACGCCGCCGGATTGGCGGAGTCGTTGTGGGGCGCGGGCGCGGAATTCGATTCCGTGTTCTACGCCACGGTTGGGACGGGCATCGGCACGGCACTGGTCTGGAACAGGCGTCTCTATTACGGCCGAACCGCAATCGCTCCTGAAGGCGGCCACATGACCATTGACTTCAGTGGCCCGCAACATTGCGAGTGCGGCAAACGTGGCTGCTTGGAAGGACTGGCCTCGGGTCCTTCGATTGCCCGCCGCGGTCGCGAGCGTGTGGCCTCGCTCAATGGAGATTGCAATCAAAATCTGTGGGGAACCGATCCGAAACTGATCACCACGCGCCTGATTGCCGCGGCCTGGCGCGCGGGAGATCCGGTCGCCACCGCTCTTCTGCGCGAGACCGCCGACCTGTACGCCACTTGGTTCGGCAACATCATCGATCTGCTCGAGCCGGCAGCAATCGTGGTCGGCGGCGGAATGGGTCCGCTGGTCGCTGAATGGTTCGACTACATCCGGCAGCAATTGCCGTCCCGGTCGATTGTGCCCGGCGCGGAAGGTACGCCGCTGCGCCTGGCGAAATTCGGAACCGACGCGGGAGTGATCGGCGCCGCGGCACTGTGCATGGGCAAGAGCCTCTCGGTCTGTCAGTCGGTCCGTCGCGCGGAATTGCGCTAGCGGAAGTTTTACAAGGCTTCCGCCGCGAGATAAACCAACTCAAAGTCAGCACCGGTTTGACCGAGAACTGATAACCGAAAACTGACAACCAATAAACGGGGATACTGGCGAACTGAAAACTTTCTTTACTCTTCGTCCATGCCCTCGTCTTCGTGCGACGGCTTCGCTTCCGGATTGATCTCAGGCTGGCCAGCCCCCTTCAACTGCTGGTTCAGCGCGGGAATCTCTTTCGCGATTGCCTGCCACCGCTGCAGCAGGGCCGGTAATTGTTTGCCAATTGTCTCCGATGCTTCCGCCTGCGCCGCGGTGGGCGCTGCGTCGGCCTGGCCGACTGTGTTGTAAAGCGAGGAAACAGTCTCGTTTGCGTCCGAAAGGCCGGGTCCGGCGTTTGGCGCTTCGCTGCCGTCGAGCAGTTCCGTTAGCTTCTGCTCCAGCGATTTGGCCGCTTCGGCTGCAGCGCCATTCGCCTGCAGCTTTTGCAACTGCTCCTTGACCGCCTTCGCCTGGATCAGCGCCTGCGAACTGTCATTCAGCAGCGAAGAAAGCCGCGTTACCAACTGGAGCTGTTGTTGCAACGCAACGGCAGTAACCTTCACTCGCGGATCGTTCTTGATCGTCAGGGGCGCAGTCAGCGTCTTGCCACCAGCCGTCATGCGAACCGTGTACTGTCCCGGAAGCGCACGCACCCCTTCCGGACGGCGTGGCGTGTTGTGCGGCACCGCCGTGATCGGATACTCATGTGTCGCCGATGTCGGCGCCGTGTAGTGCAGATCCCAGACCAACCGATGCATTCCTGCGCTGGTGACAGTCGTACGGAACGGCCGCAGCCAATATGGTGGGATCAATCCTTTCTGGATTTCATCTGGCGTAAGCTCCGGCTTATCGTCGCTACTGTACCGCCTGACGATCTTTCCTGCCGCGTCGAGAATTTCGATCGTGACCGGGCCAGATGCCGAACTGCCCAGGTAGTAATCGATCACCGCGCCAGCCGGCGGATTTTCGGCCATGGGTTCGTGCGGCTGCAGAGGCGTGTCCGGCCAGGTGTTCTGCAGCACGCGCCATGCCGGAGCAGGAGCGAACAAGAACGCCGGCGATTGCGCTACTTGTGCCGAGATTTGTCGCATCGGCGTAATGTCATCGAGAATCCAGAAGCCGCGTCCGTGCGTCGCAACGATCAGGTCGCTGTCCTTGATCCACAGATCGCGCATAGAGGTGTGCGGTAGGTTCAACTGCAGCGACTGCCAGTGATCGCCGTCATCGAACGAAACCCAAACGCTCTTCTCGGTTCCGGCGAAGAGCAAGCCCTTGCGGACGGGATCCTCAC
>Ga0335069_10010833_pt1 | contig 12900 bp, 9 predicted proteins | sample Lox_Sample_11_FD_206714 | JGI IMG/M metagenome (GOLD analysis project Ga0335069, IMG submission 206714) | Soil microbial communities from Loxahatchee National Wildlife Refuge, Florida, United States - Lox_Sample_1.1 | ecosystem: Environmental > Terrestrial > Soil > Wetlands | place: USA: Florida... | reverse complement strand
GCCTCGGCAGCAACTGCGCGAATCCCTGAAGGCTGAGCACGAAGCAGAACGTGAACAGGCCCGTCGCTAGGATCGCGAGCCAGTATGCTCCGAACAGGCGAAAGCCGTTGCCGCGCTTCAGCGGGCTCGCGAGGGAAACCGCCGGCTTTCCTGCTAGACGTTGCCGCAAATGCCCGCCCATTTGATCGATGAAATTGCTCATTACGCCCGGGCCGATGTTGTACAGGATCACGCCGGCGTAATCGCTGTTTGGTTGAAAGAATGCGTCGCTCGTATAGCCGCTGGTCGCGCCGTTGTGGGAGTAAGCTCCGTCGGAATCCTTGCGGGCCCAGGCGAGCGCGACGTGTAGACCTTCCGTTCCGTCCGCATGCACTACGTGCGATTTGGTCAGAGCCGAGGCAAGCGCCGGAAATCTCTCGGAATGGAGCTGGGCCTCCAGAAATATCAGCATGTCGCCCGCGGTCGATCGAATCGATCCCGCCGGTGCGAACACGCCCATTTTGACCGGCTGAGCCGCAGAGTGAAATGTGTTGTAGCCCTTTATGACCCGCGCCTGCTGCTCGTCGTTGAGCGAAATTGTGGTGTCGTGCAGGCCGAGCGGCTCGGTTACTTCCTTGCGCAGCAGAGTTTCGTAATCCGTGCCGGCTCGCTCCGCCAGAGCTTGGCCCAGCACGCCGAAGCCGAGCCCGCTGTAGACGAACGTCGCATCCGCCGGTCTCGCGACGCCGCGCTTGCTTAGATATGCGTAGAGCCGCGGAGCTTGATAATTCGCGGCCGGATTCGGGCGGCCGTCGACACTGACATTATCCGAAACGGCCGGCAAACCGGAATGATGCGTCGCCAGGTCGAGCAACGTGATCTCGCGCCCAGCCGGCTTCGCGACCGTCCCCGGCGGGAGCAGCTCGCGCAGCGGCTCATCGAGCTTGACCCGTCCATCTGCGACCATCCGCGCGAGAAGCAGTCCTGTAAACGTTTTGCTGATCGAGCCGATTTCGAAGATTGAATCCGGCTTGGCAGTGCCGTAGGTGAGAATCTTGCGCTCGCCATTTTGCACGACGCCAATGACCATGCCCGCGCCGCTGTCCGGTGCAAGAGGGCCGTTCGCGACCATCGCAGGAGCCAGATCGCGATCCAAGACGCCTTTCAAATTGCCGAGCTTCACGGGCGGCATCGCCGGATCGTCTTGCAGGGTCGAAATCACGGGCACGCCGCCATACGTCATCGGCGCCGAAACGCTGGTAAACGCGTTCACCGTAAGTAAACTCAGCCCCAGCGCCGAGCCGACTGCGGCGACCTTCGCGAAGAAAAGCGTTCGCGATCGAACCGGTAGCGGCGCGAGCACCAGCACGTCGCGCCGGTCCGGAAACATCGAATCCCAACTGAACACCGCGAACAATCCGACCACCAGCATGGTGCTGGCGATTAGGAAATGCTCCATCGCCCACGCGGCGATGATGTGAACTTCGGGAGGACCCGGCGGCAATCCGCCCATGAGCATCGCAAACGCGAGCCAAGCGCTCGCGAAAACGAGAATCCCCGCAAACCGTCCGAGCAGCTTGTTGATATCGCCCTGTGCGGCGGACGATAGCAGCTCCAGATCGACCATGCGGAAGAGGAACTGCCGGTACAGCACTCGGAATTGCTGCTTTTCCACTGTTAACCCTTAGGAAAGGATCAGGTCCGCGATTTCACGCGAGATGGCTCCGGTATCTTGCTCCACCGCGAGCTGCGAAAAAATGTCTTCGAGCGTCGGCAACGCGATCAGCGAGCGCAGATGCTCGATCGAATCGTCGGCGACCAGCTTTCCGCGATGCAGGATCACCACGTGCGAGCAAACGCGCTCGACTGTTTCGAGCTCGTGGGAGCTAAACAGCACGACCTTGCCCCGCGCGGCGAGTTCCTGAATAAGACTGCGCATCACCAGAGCGGAGCCTACATCGAGGCCGGAGAAGGGCTCGTCCAGCAACACCAACTCCGGGTTATGCATCAGCGCGGCGGAGAGCAGGATCTTCTGCCGCATGCCTTTCGAATACGAGGAAATCGGAAGGTGCCGGTCTCCGTGCAGCGAAAATAGTCGCAGCAGCCCGTCAATACGCTCTGCCGTTTGCTTGTCCGGAAGACTGCGCAACTGCCCGACCATGGTCAAATACTCGAGCCCGGTAAGGTGCGCGTACAGATGCGGCTCCTCCGGCACGTACCCCATGCGTTGCTTGAAACCGATCGGATCGGACTGAATGCGCTGGCCTTGGAACAGGATCTGGCCGTCAGTCGGCTCGATCAGGCCAGTGATCATCTTCATGGTGGTGGATTTTCCGGAGCCGTTCGGCCCAAGGTAACCGGTCACTTCCCCGGGTTGCGCGGTGAAGCTCACGTCCTGAACCGCGGGAATCCCGGAGAAGCTCTTTGAAACGCGCCTAAGTTCCAGCATAGGTGGCCTCATCTTATCACCCTATGTAGCGATCTACAATATGCCGCGCATGCTAATATTGGCGTTTAGCAGCATGGCCGGGCCGCCGCTGAATCTCGTCGCGATCTACCCCGGTTCATTCGACCCGATTACGAACGGGCACCTGGACTTGATCTCGCGCGGCAGCCGTTTGGTTAGCCGGCTCATCGTGGCGGTGCTGCGGAATGAAGATAAGCGCCCGCTGTTCAGCGTCGAGGAGCGGATGGAGATGCTGAGGGAAACGGTGGGCGCCTACGCGAACGTCGAGGTTAGCTCTTTCGACGGCTTGCTGGTGGATTTCGCCGCGGCTCAAGGAGCGAACCTGATCATCCGGGGTATCCGGGCGATTTCGGATTACGAGCATGAGCTCCAGATGGCGCTAATGAACCGGCGGCTGCGTCCGGAGCTCGAGACGGCATTTTTGATGGCGGGTGAGGCGTATTCGTTCATCAGCTCCCGCCTGGTGAAGCAGGTGGTGGCTTTAGGCGGCGATGTGACGGGATTGGTGCCGCCGCTGGTGGCGGCTCGGCTGAAGGGCCGGTACGCCGTGCCCACCGCCTAACTGCTCTGCGCGGGTCAAGAATTTCGAGGGGTCTTATGCAAACCGTACAAGAGTTGGCGCAACGAATCTCGCTGATCAGCGAGTCTTCCACCATGAAGGTCGCGGCCGAGGCTGACCGCCTGAGGCGTGAAGGAATCGACGTGGTCGATTTCAGCGCGGGTGAGCCGGATTTTCCGACGCCTGATAACGTCAAGCGCGCGGCGATTCAGGCGCTGGACGCGAACTTCACCAAGTACACTCCGGTCAGCGGCACGGTCGAGCTCAAGCAAGCCATTTGCGAGCACCACAAGCGGATGTACGCCACCTCTTACGCGGCCAAAGAGTGCATCGCGACGATGGGCGGCAAGCACGCCATCTTCAATCTGACGCAAGCGCTGCTCGATCCTGGCGATGAAGTTATTATCCCGGTCCCGTACTGGGTGACGTTCAAGGACGTGGTCAACTACGCGGGAGGCAAGTGCGTCTTCGTCGAAACCGACGAGGAGGAGGGCTTCTCACTCAAGGCTTCTGCCGTAGAGCGCGCGATCACGCCCAAGACGAAGATGATTATCCTCAACTCGCCGTCGAATCCCAGCGGCGCCGTGTTTGAGCGTGCCGAATTGGAGCGGATCTTCCGCATCGCCAAGGACAAGGGCATCTGGATCCTCGCGGACGAATGCTACGAACGCTTCCTCTATTCGAGTGAGCCGTTCTCCTTGGCGTCCCTTCCTGGCGCGAAAGACGTAGTCGTCGTGGCAGGATCGCTATCGAAAACCTACGCCATGACGGGATGGCGCATGGGATTTGTGCTCGGGCCCGCCCCGGTGGTCGCGGGAATCAACAAGCTGCAAAGCCATGCGACCTCGAATCCGAATTCGATCACGCAGAAGGCCGCCATCGAGGCTTTGAACGGTCCGCAGGACGCGGTCGGCGTCATGCTCGCCGAATATCGCAAGCGGCGCGAATATGTCCTCGACCGCCTTTGGAAGATGCCGGGCGTGAAGACGCAAACTCCGCAGGGCGCGTTCTACGCCTATCCGAACGTCAGCGCGGCTTTCAATGGCGGGATCTCCAACGCGTTCGAATTTTCCGAAAAACTTCTGGCTGAAGAGCATGTCGCGCTGGTTCCCGGAGAAGCTTTCGGCACGACGGAGCACATCCGCATCTCCTACGCGACCTCGATGAAGGAGTTGGAACGCGGACTCGACCGCCTGCAGCGGTTCATCGCCGCGCGCGTGTAATGGCACTTCAGCAGTTGAAGCCGCGGTTCCTCGAAAAGCTTTGGGGATCCGAGCGGCTGGAGCCGTGGTTCACCAGCCACGGGAAGAAGATCGGCGAGGTTTGGTTCGAAGGCCCGGAGCTTCCGCTGCTGGTTAAATTCCTGTTCACCACGGAGAAGTTATCGGTACAGGTGCATCCTGACGACAGCCATGCGGCCAAACACCATCAAAGCCGGGGCAAGACGGAGATGTGGCACGTGCTCGCGGCCGATCCTGGCGCATCGATCGCCGCCGGATTTCGCGAGCCCCTTTCCGCGGATCGCTTGCGCGATGCGGCTTTATCCGGCGAAATCGAGGACTTGCTCGCATGGCACGAAGCTTCGCCGGGAGATACCTTCTTTATCCCAGCGGGTACCGTGCATGCAATTGGCGGAGGGCTAGTGCTGTGCGAGATCCAGCAATATTCCGACATCACCTATCGTCTGTACGACTACGGCCGCCCGCGAGAACTGCACATCGAGCAATCGCTCGCGGTGAGCCGGCGCGGCCCCCATGCCGCACGGATCGAGACGGTAAGCGAAGAGCTGATCTCCTGCGCCCACTTCACTGTAGGACGACGCGAAGTCAGAGGACACAGCGAGTTCGCGCCTTCCCCGGGTCGCTTTGCGCTGCTGATCGTCGTCTCAGGGACCGGCCAGATCGACGGCACACGTGTGAATCCTGGCGAAGTTTGGTACTTGCCACAGGGGACTACCCCCATCGGAGTCGCCGGCGATCTCACCCTTTTGTGGGCATCTAACGCCTAAATTTCCTTCCTACTTAGTACGGATTTTTCTCTGTCAGCCGATGTATGGGGTAAGTGTTGCATGCAATTGAACCTTGCATAGCGAGTGGCGGGGTGGTCTGCCACGAGGGAAAGAGACGCGAGGAAGAGAAGAAGATATGAAGGGATTTTGGACAGTCGCCGTATTCGCCGCGATATTGGCAACTCCAGCAATGTCCGGCCAGACCATTGATGGAGACGTTGTCGGAACAGTGTTCGATGCGACGCAAGCCGTGATCGCGAACGCCACGGTAGCGCTGCAAAATGACGGTACCGGAGTAAAGAGCGTGGCGAAAACCGGTGTGGACGGAACGTATCGCGTGAGCAACGTGCCAATCGGCGATTACACGGTAACCGTCGAGGCAACGGCCTTCGCTAGCTTCGTGGTCAAGAACGTTCGAGTAGAGCTGAACAAGACCACAACGGTCAACGCCACGCTTCAGCCGGCATCCGTGAAGACTGATGTGACAGTCACGGACGCGCCAGTGCTGTTGAACACGACAACGGCGCAAATCGCATCGACGTATTCGGAGCGTGAGGCCGCGGACTTGGCGATCTCCACCAATGCTGGAAATGCCGCCGCAAATCTGTCTCTGCTGAGCGGCGGCGTAGCCAGCTCCGGCGGCTTGGGAGCCGGCGTCGGTCCCTCCGTGGGAGGTCAGCGCCCCCGTAGCAACAACTATACGGTCGAAGGTGTGGACGATAACCGCAAGGATCTGACCGGTCCCGCCACTTTAGTCCCTAGCGATGCGGTTGCCGAATTTACTCTCCTCCAGAATCAATACAGCGCGGAGTTCGGACACTCCGCCGGCGGCCAATTCAACACCGTGATCAAAGACGGAACCAACGATCTACACGGTTCCGCCTTTGAGTATCTTCAGAATCGCCATCTGAACGCAGTGGATCAATCTCTGGCGCGCCAGGGAATCCGGTCCAATCCGCGTGACGACAATAACCGGTTTGGCGGTGAAGCGGGCGGTCCGATCCGCAAGAATTCTCTCTTCTTCTACGGCTTGTATGACTATAACCCCGTGGGTTCCGCTAGCTCGGTTTCCCAAGCGATAAACGCCCCCACAGCCGCAGGCTATCAGCTCCTGGCAAACACGCCCGGAGTATCGCAAACGAATTTGAGCGTACTTGAAAAATATCTGCCCGCGGCGCCCACGCAAAGTGGAACAACGACTGTCGGCTCAGCGACCGTTCCGATCGGCACCTCTCCGATTCTGGCGCCCAGTTATTACAATTTCCAGAACTGGTTGGGATCGGTCGATTATACGATTTCCGCGGCGGACCAGTTGCGCGTGCGCTACATAAGCAACCACCTGTCGCAAATCGACACGAACTCCCTTCCCAGCTTCTGGACGCACAAGCTCACTACCGCCGAGCTCGCTTCGATCTCGGAGTTCCACTCTTTTCAACCGCATCTGCTCAATGAGCTGCGGCTGGCCTTCAATCGCTACGATGCCAATACGCCCTTGCCGAACGCACAATTCCCCGGGCTCGACCAGTTCCCAAACATCGTTATCCGTAGCGACCTGGGGGCGCAAATCGGTCCAGATCCGAACGCTCCGCAGGCAACAGTCCAGACCACCTATGAGCTGATCGACAATTTGAGCTGGGTCAAGGGTAAGCATGACGTCAAATTTGGCGTCGACTTGCGCGACCAGATCGCCGCGAGCACATTTATTCAGTATCAGCGCGGAGATTACGAATATCAGACTCTGGCTCCCTTTTTGCTCGATCAGGTTCCGGACTATAAAGTGCAGCGCGGCGTCGGCACCATGCCCTACTCGGGAAACGGTACCGCCTACTACGCGTTCGTCAACGATAACTGGAGGGTACGGAATAACCTCAGCCTGAATCTCGGACTGCGCTACGAATTTAACGGCGTCTCACAATCGATGAGGGATTTCGCGTTGAACAGCGTAGCGAATGTGCCGGGAGCGCTCTCGTTCTTCGCACCGCAGGCTCAGAAGCTCAACTTCGCGCCGCGCTTCGGATTCGCGTACTCACCCGGCCACAAGGCCACCACGTCCATTCGCGGCGGCTTCGGGATGGGCTACGACCCGATCTTTGACAACATCGGGATGAACGTGCGGCCTCCTGAAGATACTTCGGTCATCCAGAGCGTTCCAACCGCGCCGAATTTTCTCGCGAACGGCGGGATCCTGCCCACCGCGCTCCCTCCGAACCCGACGGTCGCTCAGCTTCGCGCGGCGACCAGCGCATGGCTCCCGAACCAGAAGCTGGGATACGCAATCAACTGGAGTCTCGGAGTGCAGCACGAGTTTGCTCATGACTACACTCTGGAGGTTCGTTACGTGGGCACCAGGGGAGTACACCTGATCGAGCAGACGGAGCTGAACCGTAATTCCGTCGTGACTCCTTCGCTGTATTTGCCGACGTACCTCGCAGCGCCTTCCCAGGCAACCCTCGACAGTCTTCCGGTGACGCTGACTCAACTGAACAGCCTGAAGGCTTCCATCAATCCGTTGGCTCCCTACGGGTTCACCAATATCATCACTTCGTACGAGCCGCTCGGGAATTCCATCTACAACGGCTTGGCGACCGAGCTGAGAAAGAGATTTTCACGCCACCTGATGTTCCAAGCCGCCTACACTTGGAGCCATCTGCGAGACGACGCCGACGCTGAAGTCAACACTACGGCTCTCTCTCCGCGCCGGCCGCAGGATTTCGGAAACCTGAAGGAGGAATGGTCGGACTCAGCCCTGGATCGCCGGCATCGCGCCACTGTGACCTGGATCTACGAGACTCCTTGGTTCGCGCAAACTCCGAACCGCCTGCTCCGCTACGTTCTCGGGGGATACCAGCTCACCGGGACGTACATTGTCGAGTCTCCGGAAATGGTCACTCCGCAGGGCGGCATCGATGCCAACCTCAACTCCGATACGGCTACCGATCGAACCATCGTCAATCCCAACGGAATTCCCGGAACGGGAACCGCCGCGACCGCTCTAAAGAATAGTTCGGGCGCCGTAGTCGCATATCTCGCCAACAACCCGAGCGCGCAGTACATCACCGCGGAGCAGGGAGCGCTTGCCGATGCCGGCCGCAACACCCTGGCCACGCCCCGCATCAACAACTGGGATCTGACTGTGGCGAAGAATTTCGCGATTCGAGAACGCTACAAGCTCCAGTTCCGCGCCGATTTCTTCAACGCCTTCAATCATCCGCAGTACACGCCGGGCTTGCTCGACGACATCAGTCCCGTGAACCGCTCGAGCAGCGCTTTGCCGACTACTTACTTGATCCCGCAAAACCCGCTATTCGCGCAGTGGAACCAGGTTTTCAGCAGCAACCCGCGCTATATCCAGCTCGGGGTGAAGCTGCGGTTTTGATGGCAGTGGCGCGTCGAGAAAGTCTCGACCCGGCACGCAGTAGCGCGTGCGCCACGTACGTGATTCGGGTTTTTCGAACAAGTCCTAGGAGAAAAACATCTTCCATGCGGTGACGGTCAACGCGTGGGTGACCATCGACGCGCGAATACTGCGGGCTTGGCGGAAGGCCAGCCCGTAGAACACTCCCGCGACCGCAGCCATCGCGACCATCTGCCAATTCGGGAACGCGTGCAGCCACAAGTGCGCCAGTCCGAATAGCATCGACGCGAGCGCCAAGCCGATCCATTCGCTCTTGAGCCAAGCGCCGATCCATTGCTGCAACAAGCCGCGGAAGAAAAACTCCTCCCCTAGAGCCAGCACCCAGAGCACGCCGAAAAACGTTGCCGCGGCGAGGCCGATCAGCTTGACCCATCCGAAATGGGGCGCATGCGGCGACCCGAATTTTACTATCCACCCGGCTAATGCGGCGGCCGGCAGAAACAATCCGAAATACGCCAGGCCAATAACCCATTCTCCGCGCCGGGGCCAAAAACCAAACCCGACGCCTTTCATCCGCCGCACGCTCAGCATCGCGAAGGCGCCCGTGCGAATCCACATCACCTTGCCTAGCACGTCGAGTTGCAGCTTCGGGTACGGGTCAATGTATTCCATTCGCTCGAAGTTGGCCAAGTAAACCGCAGCCATCAGCAGGACAAACAGCAAGTCGGCCGCGGGCGTCTGAGGCAGCAGTACGTACCAGAACGAAACCACACCGGCGAGCAACGCAATGATCGCGAGCGATTGCCAGTGGAAAAATCCGAACGCCAGAGCCGCCGCCGTATACGGCGCGATCGCGGCCAGGGTCAAAACCGCCGCAACTCCCGCGGGCGAAAACTTCTCCAGCCGGGTCCGCCAGCTCTCTACGCCGAGCACGAAGTAAAACGTAGCCTCGAGGAGGAACGCGGGGAGGGCGGCCGCCGCCAGATTCCAGGGGATGTGGTTCTGCGCGGAGTAGAAGTAAGCGGCGACAATGGAGCCCAACCACAGCAGTGCGATCGACCCCATCCACTTCATCCTAACCCACGCGGCCGGCGTCAGATCCATCGTTTTGCGTAACCATTTCTAAAATGGCGAGTATTGCAGAGTGATAACCGTGGGCGCGGACGACAACGTTTTGATGGCGCGCGTAAGCGCGGGAGAACTGTCCAAGCTTGCGGTGTTGTTTGAGCGCCACCATCGCGGCCTATTTCGATATTTTATTTCGCTCAACCGCGACCGCCAGCTCTCCGAGGATTTGGTGCAGGACGTGTTTTTTCGAATGCTGCGTTACCGGTCGAGTTACGATCCCACCAAGGCATTCACAGCCTGGATGTATCAGATCGCGCGCCGCGCCAACCTTGACCGGGTCAGAGACAAGCGAGCCGAGATTGTCGGAATCGAAGAATTCACTGGGCGCAACCTTGAGCCTGTTTCCGCGGCGCCCGGTCCGGAGGAGAACGCCTCGGCGGGCCAGGATCTCGGTTTGCTCAGGAGGGCGCTCGATCTGCTGCCAGCAGACAAGCGCGAGATTCTGATCCTCAGCCGGTTTGAGGAGATGAAGTACGAAGACATCGCGGCCGTGCTCGGTTGCGAAATCGGCGCGGTGAAAGTCCGCGTGTACAGGGCGATGCGGGCGCTGGAACAGATTTACTTTGGGTTGGAGAAGGGAAAGGCATCATGACGTGCGAGGAAATTAAGCCGCTGCTGGCGGAGTCCTGGGCCGGTGCGCTCAGCCCGCAAGATAGCCACGCGTTGGAGCAACACCTCAGTGTGTGCGAACAATGCCGCGCCGAGTCCGCTCGGCTCGGCGAGCTGTGGCGCGGGCTGTCTCTGCTGCCGGCGGACGAGCCAGGCGTGGCTGTGAGGGAACGGTTCTACGAATCTTTTTCCGCATATCGCGACGGTGTGCTGTATCGGGATACTTCCGAGCATGGCCGCCGGACGAATTTGCGGCAAACACTTTTGCGAATCGCGGCTGGGCTCGCACTGGTTGTCGGCGGAGCGGGACTCGGGTACGGATTGCGGTCGAACCAGGCTTCGGCCGGGGAGATCACGCAACTTCGCTCGGAGGTCGGGAGCATGCGCCAACTGGTCACTCTGTCTCTTATGCAGCAGCAATCCGCCAGCGAACGGCTTCGCGGCGTGAGCTGGGCCTATCGCGCCGAGCCTTCCGACACTGAAGTGCTGGACGCGCTGGTCGCGGCCGTGAATCACGATACGAACGTCAACGTAAGGCTGGCGGCGGTCGATGCGCTACGCACGTTCGGCGGGAATCGCGCGGCTCGGGAGGCCGTGAAACAGGCATTATCCGGAGAGACCGCGCCCATTGTGCAAGTGGCGTTGATCGATCTGCTGGTGGATTTGAAGGAGACAGGGGCGACGCCCCAGCTCCGGCGCGTTGCTTCCGACGACGCGGCGGATATGGGAGTAAGGCAGCGCGCCGAATGGGCTTTGGAGAGATTGCAATGAAAACGTTCAACACTTTGATGATCGCGGGAGCAGCCGCGGCGGCTCTGGGATTCGCGCAGGACACCCAGCATGTGGTCGTTCCCTTTCGAGATCCCGCCGCGCCGCACAAGATTGAAATAACACTGCCGATGGCGAGCGTCACGGTTCGCGGAAGTCAGCGGTCGGACGTGGCCATTGACTATAGCCTCTCTAATGGGGTGGCCGTGCAGCGTCGCGGAAGCCAGGAGCCTCCTCCCGGAATGCATCGCATCGGGGGCACCAATGCGTTTGACGTGGCCCAGGACAATAACACCATCCGTATTACCGGCGGGTTCATGGGCGTCCGCGAGGCCACCATTGAGGTCCCGGCGCAGACCTCAGTGACCATTTCCTCGAGCATCGGAGGAAAGGTTTCCATCGAAAACGTGGCAGGCGAGATCGAAGTAAGCAATGTGAACAGCCAGATCGTCATTACCAACGCGTCCGGACCCGTGGTGGCGCAGTCAACGAATGGGAATATCACTGCTTCGATTTCTAAAGTTGCGCCGGATAAGAACATGAGCTTTTCCACTTTCAACGGCAACATCGATCTCACGCTGCCCGCGGATGCCAAGGCGACGCTGAAGGGCCGCGCGGATAACGGCGACATCTTTACAGACTTCGACGTGAAGCTGGAGCCGCGAACTATTCAGCCTTCGGCTGCCCAACCAGCCCAACCGGCACAGCCGCCGCAACCGCCTCAGCCGCCGCTTCCGCCCAACGCTTCACAGGCTGACCGGGATAGGGCCAGAGCCGAGCGAGACAAGGCGAGAGCCCAAGAGCGCGCCAATCGGGCGAAAGAGCGCCGGGTCGACGGGTATGTAGAGGGCACGATCAACGGCGGCGGCCCGGAGATCCAGTTCACGACGTTCAATGGCCGCGTTCTGATTCACAAGAAGTAGCAGGCTGGCCGCGCGAGTAAAACGAAGGGGTAAAATGAGCACCGATGCCATCCTTCCCCGGCGTGGACTACCTGCGCATCGACTCGCTGTTCAATGAACAAGAACTGCTGGTGCGGCAGACGGCTCGCCAGTTCGCGGATGACCGGGTGCTACCGCTGATCCGCGACTGCTTTCGCGACGCTCGATTCCCTTCGGAGCTGATCCCCGAGATGGGCCGTTTGGGATTCTTCGGCGCAAACCTCGAAGGATACGGCTGCGCAGGATTGAACAACATCGAATACGGCCTGATCATGCAGGAGCTGGAGCGCGGCGACTCCGGCCTGCGCAGCTTCGTGAGTGTCCAGGGCGCTCTGGTGATGTATCCGATCCTGACTTATGGCAGCGAGGAGCAGAAGCTCCGCTGGCTCCCGCGTCTGCAATCCGGTGAAGCAATCGGCTGCTTCGGCTTAACGGAACCGGGATTCGGATCGAACCCGGCAGGCATGCTCACCAAGGCTCGGCACGAGGGTTCCGAATGGATCCTCGATGGCGAAAAGACCTGGATCACCAATGGCTCTATTGCCGATATAGCGGTAGTTTGGGCGCGCACGGAAGAGGGGATTCGCGGATTTCTGGTCGAGAAGGGCACTCCGGGATTCAGCGCGCAGGAGATTCACGGGAAATTGTCGATGCGGGCTTCGGTAACGGCGAGCCTGAGTCTTCGCGGTTGCCGGGTTCCGGAGAGCTCGATATTGCCAGGTGCGAAGGGACTGAAGTCCGCTCTGGCGTGTCTAACGCAGGCCCGCTACGGGATTGGATGGGGTGTGATCGGCGCGGCGATGGACTGTTATGAGGCTGCGCGATCCTACTCCGTGGTGCGCAAGCAGTTCGACGACCGGCCGATCGCCTCGCATCAATTAGTCCAGGAGAAGCTCGCCTGGATGATCACGGAAATCACCAAGGCGCAACTGCTGGCTCTGCACGTTGGCCGGCTGAAGGATCAAGGCAAAGCCGAGCCGGCGCATGTCTCGATGCTCAAGCGGAACAATGCGGCGATCGCGCTCGACTGCGCGCGGCTATCGCGGGACCTGGCCGGAGCGAACGGCATCATGGAGGAGTATCCCG
>Ga0335069_10010832_pt1 | contig 12902 bp, 10 predicted proteins | sample Lox_Sample_11_FD_206714 | JGI IMG/M metagenome (GOLD analysis project Ga0335069, IMG submission 206714) | Soil microbial communities from Loxahatchee National Wildlife Refuge, Florida, United States - Lox_Sample_1.1 | ecosystem: Environmental > Terrestrial > Soil > Wetlands | place: USA... | reverse complement strand
ATCCCCAGTACTCGCTGACGACGACGAAGGGCTCCCTCGAGAGGAGCCGCGCCGCCGTCCGCCGTTTCGCTCCGGGGGCGACGCTCGAAGAGCTCGGCTCGTTTCCGACGCATCCGCTCTTCGTCGAAGCCCACGCCGAGGGGATCCGCGAGGAGCTCGCGCGGTTCCCGGATTCGAGGCCCGAGGCCGTCGAGATCGTGTTTTCGGCGCACTCGATCCCGAAGAAGCTCGTCACCCGCGAGGGCGACCCTTACGCCACGGAAGTCGAGGCGAGCATGCGGGCGATCCTCGCGCGCCTCGGTTGGACGGGGCCTTCGACGCTCGCGTACCAGTCCAAGCTCGGCCCGGTCGAGTGGCTCGGGCCGCCGACCTCCGAGGTCCTCGCCGACCTCGGCCGGCGCGGCCGCCGGCAGGTCCTCGTCGTGCCGATCGCCTTCGTCACGGACCACGTCGAGACGCTCCAGGAAATCGACCAGCTCTTCGCCGCGCAGGCGCGCGCGGCGGGCATCGAGCACTTCCGCCGGACGCCGGGCCTGAACGACCGGCCGACCTTCCTCCGCGCCCTGGCCGAGATCCTGTCCTCGGCCGACGCCTTCTGGCGGCCTTGAGCGCGCGCACCGTCGTCGTCGGCGCCGGCCTTTCGGGCCTTTCCGCGGCGTGGGCGCTGGCGCGCGCCGGCCGCGAGGTCCTCCTCCTCGAGGCCTCCCCGCGCCCGGGCGGGGTCGTGCGCAGCGTGGCGCGCGAAGGGTACCTGCTCGAGCTCGGCCCCAACACCGTCCGGCCCACGCCCGAGCTGTGGACCCTCGTCGAAGAGCTCGGCCTCGCGGGCGAGGCGATCTTCGCCGACCCCCGCGCGCCGCGCTACGTCGACTTCGGGGGCGTGCTCCACCCGCTGCCGATGTCTCCCGGCGGGCTGGTCCGGTCGAGACTCTTGAGCGGCCGCGGCAAGCGGCGCCTGCTGACCGAGCCCTTCCGCCGCGCCGGCGGAAGCCCCGAGGAGAGCGTTCGCGATTTCATGGCCCGCCGTCTCGGCCCAGAGGTCGCCGACCGCCTGGTCGAGCCCTTCGTCGCCGGAATCTTCGCGGGCAGCGCGTCGCGGCTGTCGGCCGCTGCGGCGTTGCCGACGCTCGTGCGCTGGGAGCGCGAGCACGGAAGCCTGTTCCGCGGCGCGCTCGCCGGGCGGCGCGCGCGAAAGACGTCGGGCTCCCCGGCTCCGCCGCGCGGCCTGCTTTCGTTCCGCGCCGGGCTCGAGACCCTGCCGAAGGCGCTCGCCGCGCGCCTCGGCCCGGCGTTTCGACCCTCGGCCGACGTCCGCGCGGTCTCGCCGCGGCCCGGTGGCGGGTGGACCGTCCACGCCGCGGGCGGCGACCTCGACGCGGATCGCATTCTGCTGGCGGCGCCAGCGCCCGTGGCCGCCCGGCTGGTCGAATCGTTTGCGCCCGACGGCGCGAAGGCCCTCGCGTCGGTGCCTCATCCGCCGCTGGCCGTGCTGCATCTTTCCTGGCCGGACTCGGCGCTGCCGCGCCCGCTCTCGGGATTCGGGCACCTCGTGTGCCCGGACCCGGCGCGCCGGATCCTCGGCGCCGTCTGGAGCTCGAGCCTCTTTGCCGGACGGGCTCCCGCCGGTCATGCCCTGCTGACGGTCTTCCTCGGCGGCCGGCGCGATCCGGACGCGCTGGCCCTCTCGGACGCGGACCTCGCCGAGGCCGCCGCCCGCGATCTTCGGGCCGAGGGGCTCGTGCGGGGCGAGCCCCGCCTCGTCCAGCTCACGCGCTGGGAGCGGGCGATCCCGCAGTACGAGAGCGGCCACGCGGAACGCCTCGCCGTCCTCGGGAGCGCCGAGCGCCGTTTTCCGGGACTGCGGTTTCTCGGCAACTACCGGGGCGGGATTTCCGTCGGCGACGTCGTCCGGTCGGGTCTCGAGGCCGGCTCAGTCGCCTGAGCCGCCTTCCGCCTTCATCGCCTTCTGTTCCTCGGGCGTCATCGCGGGAAGGTGGCGCACGAAGGCCACGATCGCCCAGATCTGGCGGTCCTTGTGCGTCGGTCCGAACGCGGGCATCCCCGTCAGGCGGATGCCGTTCTGGAGGATCCAGAAGAGTTCGCCGTCGGTCCGCCCCTGAACGCGGCCGAGGGTGAGATCCGGCGCCGGAGGATTCAGGCCTTCGCCGGCTTCCGACGCGTCGACGCCGGGAGCGCCATGGCACGTCACGCACATCTCCTTGTAGTGGCGCCGCCCCTCGTCGAGCACTTCGGCGCTCGCCGGCAGCGGGTTGGACGCGCGCGGCGCGCGGCGGGCGAGCGACCGGTTGAGCGCGAAACGAGCCGCCCGGGTCTCGAGAGCGCTCGGCGGCACGCTCGCGGCCGGGTTGAACAGCCCGGCCGCGACGAACACCCCGGCTCCGACCGCGAGCACGGCCACGCCGAAGAGCATTCCGGCGAAGAACTTCATGGCCTCCCCCGTTCGACGCCGGCATCCTACGTCAGCCGGGCGCGACACGACCGCCCCTTCAGGGAATGTTAGTCTCCCCGCGATGGCCCGTCCGCGGTATCTGGTCGCCACCGATTTCTCCGCGAAGTCCCGACGAGCGCTCGTGGAGGCTCGCGCCCTGGCCGCCTGCACGGGCGCCGTTCTGACCATCGCGCACGTGCGCCCCTCTTCCCACGTCCGCGCCGCCGTTGCCGAAGAGCGCGGGGACCTTCTGCGCGAGCCGGCCGGCAAGCTCGCGTCGCGGCTGGCGGACCACTACGCCCGGCGCCTGTCCCGCCTCGTCCGGTCCGGCGAGCGGCCCCTCGTGCTCTCGGGAGTTCCGGAGCTGGCGATCTGTCGCGAAGCCCGCAAGGGCTATGCGCTCATCGTCATGGGTCAGCGCGGCCTGGGCGCGGTTTCCTCGCTCTTTCTCGGGAGCGTCGCGCAGCGGGTCCTCGCCCGGTCCCCGATCCCGGTCCTCGTCGTGCCCGCGCGCCGCTGACCGCCCGCCTCGCGGTCAGAGCAGCGGCGCGAGCGTCCGGGCGATCCCGTCGCCGACGCGATGGATCCACGGACGCCGGCGCCACGCGTCGAGGCGGATCTCGGCCGATGCCGTCAGGTCCTCCTCGAACCGCTGCTCCATCGCCCCGGCGACCGCCTCGTCGAAAATCGCGAAGTTGCACTCGGCGTTGCGCTCGAAGGAGCGGAAGTCGACGTTGCTCGAGCCCACGACCGACACGAGGCCGTCGGCGACCAGCGTCTTGGCGTGGAGGACCGCGGCCCCGTACTCGAACACCCGGACGCCGCGCTCGAGGAGGCCCGCGAAGAACCCGTGGCCCGCATGGCGGACCAGCGGCACGTCGGTCCGCCCGGGCAGCAGGAGCCGCACGTCCACCCCTCGGGCCGCCGCCCGGCCGAGGATCGCGATCACGCGCGGCCGCGGCGCGAAGTAGGCCGTCGTCAGCCAGAGCCGCCGGCGCGCGCCGCCCGCGATCGCGGCGAGCGCCGCCGAGACCTCGCGCGCTCCCCGCCCCGGCCGGGAATCGAGCACCAGGACGCCGGCTCCCGGCCGCTCCGTCCACGCCAAGGGCTCGAGGACGAAGTCAGTGCCGCGCGCCCGCCGCCACCCCTCCCGGAAGACGGCCGCCATCTCGGCCGCTGCCCCGCCCTCCACGCGGGCGTGCGTGTCTCGAAAAACGCGCTCTCTCGGGAGGAGCGAGGAGCCGTACTCGTCGCCGATGTTCATCCCGCCCGTGTAGGCGGCGCGGCGGTCGGCGACGAGGATCTTGCGGTGATCGCGAAACGCCAGGGCGCGCAGCGGGACGCCGAGCCCGTGGAAGAGCCGCACCTCGATGCCGGACGCGCGCAGGGCTCGCCAGAACTCCCCCGACGTCGTGAGGGACCCGAAAGCATCGGCGAGCACGCGCACCGTCACGCCCCGCGCCGCGGCCGCCGCGAGAGCGCGCTGAAACTCCCGACCCGTCGCGTCGTCTCTCAGGATGTAGGACTCGAGCAGGATCTCGGACCTGGCCGCGGCGACGTCCGCGAGCATCGCCGCGAACGCTTCGGCTCCCTGGAAGAAGACGCGGACGGCGTTCCCCCGGTGGACGGGGCTCTGCTCGATTCGACCGAGCAGGCTCTCGAAACCGGGATCGGCCAGACCGCCCGGGAGCGCCGCCGCGAGACGGTCGACGCGGTCGGGCGCCAGCTCCCGCGGAAGCCTCCGCCCCGCGCGCGGCGCGAGGGCCGGCCGCCAGCGCCGCCGCCCCGTCACGGCTAGCCGACGGCGCGGGCGATCGCGAAGGCCGCCGCGGCCGCCACGCCGCCGATCAACGCCGTTTGGACGGCGCTCTTCCAGGGGCGGGCGCCGGTAAAGCGTCCCTTCACGAACCCGAAGACGAAGAGCGCGGCGAGCGTCACGGCAACCGAGATCCGGAGGGCCGCCGACGCCTCGCGGAGCACGATGTACGGCGCCAGCGGAATCAGGCCTCCCACGGCATAAGCGCCGCCGATCGTCAGCGCGCTGCGCAGCGCCCGCCGCGGATCCGGCTTCTCGAGCCCGAGCTCGAAGCGCATCATGAAGTCGATCCACTCCTGCGGCCGCTTCTGAAAGGCCCGCAGGATCGGCGCGATCTCCTCGTCGGTCAGCCCGTATCCGCGAAAGATCTCGCCGACTTCTCCCGCTTCGACGGCCGGCTTCTCGCGGACCTCGCGGTGCTCGCGCTCGCGCTCGCTCGCGTAGTGCTCGGCGTCGCTCCGGCCCGCGAGGTAGCCGCCGAGTCCCATCGCGATCGAGCCGGCGGCGATCTCGGCGAGGCCCGCCGTCACGATCACGCCGGCGCCCGTCGCGGCGCCCGACAGCCCCGCCGCGAGAGCGAACGGGACCGTGAGCCCGTCGGACATGCCGATGACGACGTCGCGGACCGCGTCGCTCGCCGTGAAGTGCTGCTCGATGTGGGGTGTCTGGGGCACGGCTCTTCCGGCTTTTCGCGTCGGCCGTCAGGCGTGCTCGGGCGCGACGTGACAGATGGTCTCGTCCCCCTGCTCGATCTGGACCGTCGCGTGGTCGATGCCGCCCCCGTCGCGGAGCACCCGCTGCACCCCGGCGAGGACCTCGCCGCGGGAGCTGTCGGGCGTGGCGCGGATGTGCACGCTCGCGGAGTGAAGCCCCGACGTCAGCGTCCAGAAGTGCACGTCGTGGATCGCCTCCACGCCGGGAACGCCGAGAATCGCCTCGCGCAGGCTCCCGACGTCGATGTCGGCGGGCGCCCCCTCGAGAAGGATGTGGGCGGCCTCCCGGAGGATCGAGAACCCCCGTGGCAGGATGACGATCGCAATCACCGCCGAGAGAATCGCATCGAGGCCGTACCAGCGCGTCCAGGTCATCACGGCGGCGGCGGCCAGCACGGAAACCGAGGCGAGCGCGTCCGTCAGGACCTCGAGGTAGGCCGCCCGCATCGCCAGATGACCGTGCCCGGCGTGCAGAAGACGGGCCGCCCCCGCGTTGGCCACGAGGCCGACGGCGGCGACCGCGAGCATCAGCCCCGTGTGGATCGGGGCCGGCGACCGGAACCGGTTCCAGGCCTCCCAGAGAATCACCAGAGACGCGACGAGCAGCATCTGGGCGTTGACGAAGGCCGCGAGGACCTCGGCCCGCGCCAGCCCGAACGTGTGCCGGCCGGTGGGCGCGCGATCTCCGAGCGCCATCCCCGCCCAGGTGAGCGTGAGCGCCGCGACGTCCGCGAACAGGTGCGCCGCGTCGGCGAGGAGCGCGAGGCTGTGCGTCAGGACGCCGCCCGCGACCTCGAAGAGCAGGACGACGAGCGAGATCATCAGAGCGGCTCGGAGCCGCCCCTTGTTCGCGGCCCGCTCCGCGGCGAACGCGGCGGTTCCGGTCACGCGGGAAGCCGTTCGACCTCGACCCTCGCGTCGTTGAAACACGCACCGCCGGCGAGATCGGTCAGCGTGTCGGGCGACAGCGCGTTGGCCGTCGTGCCGCTGTCGGTGTTGTGGCTCCAGAGACCCTTGGGGAGGAACACCACGCCGGGCCGCAGCCTCTCGTCGAGGCGCGCGCGGCACGCGACCGAGCCGAGGTCATTGAACACGCGGATCCGGTCGCCGTCCCGGAGGCCGCGGGCCCGCGCGTCCTGCGGGTGAATCCCGAGGGGCACGGGGGCGCGGTGCAGCTCGCCGAGGGTCGAGCTGATGGTGCGGTCGGTCGCGGGCGAAATCAGCGCCAGCGGAAAGCGCCCTCGCGCGGATTCCGGCTCGTAATGGTAGAGCCCTCGCGGGGCCTCGCGGTCGAGCGCCTCCGGGACGAGGTCGATCTTGCGGTCGGGCGTGCGCGGAAACACGTCGACGAAGGGGACCGGAGAGGCCCCTTCCTCGAGGTAGGCGATCCGGTCCCGCGCCAGAGCGCTCGCGAGCGCCGGGCCGCGCCGGCTCGACCCGAGCAGCACGCGCTCGATCTCCTCGGCCGACTCGGGGTCGCCGGGCCGGGCCACGCCGGTGCGGCGGCAGAGCTCGGCGAAGACGGCGTGGTTCGGGCGCGCCTCGCCGTACGGTTCGATGACCGCGTCCGCCCGCTGGAGAACGAAGGCGCCGTAACCGCGCGACAGTTCGGTGCGCTCGAGAAACGTCGCCGCCGGCAGCACGACGTCGGCGTACCGCGCGGTGTCCGTCAGGATCGGGTCGAACACGACGGTGAACAGGTCCTCCCGCTCGAGCCCGGCCCGGACCCTTTGCTGCTCGGGCAGCGTCATGAGCGGGTTCGCGTTGTAGACGAAGAGGAGCGCGACGCGGCCCGCCCCGCGCTCGGCCAGCGCTGCTCCGACGCGGTTCATGTTGACCGCGCGGGTCGCCGGCTCCGGCTCTCCGGCCGCGGCCATCCCGTCGATCTCCTTCCACGCGCCCGAGTTCGAGAGCGTGTAGCCGCCGCCGCGGACGCCGAACTTGCCCGCGACCGCCGGCAGCGCCAGAATCGCGGCGATCGCCGAGCCGCCGTTGCGATTGCGCTCGGGACCCCAGCCGCACCGCAGGGCCGCGGGGCTGGTCTCGGCATAGAGGCGCGCGAACGCCTCGAGGTCTTTCGCCGGCACGCCGGACTCCGCCGCGGCCCGCTCGAACGTCCACGGCGCCGCCCGCCGCTCCAGCTCTTCGGCGCCCCGGGCCTGCCGGGCGAGGAATGCCCGGTCGGCGCGCCCGCTCTCGAAGAGCCAGCGGATCACCGAGAGCGCCACCGGCAGGTCGGTGCCGGGCCGGAGCGCGAGGTGCAGGTCCGCCCCGTCGGCCAGGCGGGTCCGTCGCGGGTCGACGACGACCACGCGCGCGCCGTTCTTCTGTGCCGCCAGGATGTAAGGCACGAGATGAATCCCCGAGACCGAAGGGTTCATCCCCCAGACGACGACCAGCTTCGCGTGGGCATAGTCCTGGTAGGCGACTCCCGGCATCTTGCCGTAGAGACCCATCGCGGCGCGCCCCGAGGGCGCCGCGCACACGGTCCGGAGAAGCCGCGACGCGCCGAGCCGGTAGAAGAGCCGCGCGTCCGTCGTGTCCTGCGACAGGTAGCCGTTCGAGCCGCCGTACGAGACCGGCAGAATCGCTTCGCCGCCGACCTCCCGCCGGACCGCCATCATCTTTTCCGCGACGAGGGCCAGGGCCTCGTCCCAGCTCGCGCGGCGGAACGCGCCCTCGCCCTTGCGCCCGGTCCGGATCCCGGGATGCGTCAGGCGAGACGGGCCGTAGAGGTGCTCCGGGTACCGGCGGACCTTGGCGCAGATGAAACCGCGCGTGACCGGGTTGGTGTCCGAGCCGCCCACGGCGACGACGCGCCCCCCGGCGACGGTGACGTCGAGGCTGCAGGCGTCCGGACAGTCCAGGGGACAGGCGCTCTCGACGTGCCGCTCGACGTCGGGCCGAGCGCTCACGCCCCGACTCCCACGATGCGATCGACGGTGTCCACCGCGATCGGATGGTAGCCCGGCCGCGCCCTGGCGTAAATCGCGCGAGCGCGGGCGCGCCCGGCCTCCGTCTTGACGAGCTCCTCGTAGAGCGGCTTGATGAACTTGCGGCGTCCGATCGACACGAGAAACTCCTCGAGCCGTGCGTCGGCGCCCGGGTAGCCGCCCTTGAGCGCCATCAGCAGAAACTGAAACGCGATCTCGGCGTTGCGCGAGGCCGACAGCCCGAAGGCCGCGTCCAGGGCCGCGAGCCGCTCGACCGACAGCGGCGACGGCAGGCGGCGCAGGAACTGGAGTCTCTCCTGCGTCGTCCAGCCGGGAAACGCGCCCGCGGCTTGCTGCGGGTTTCCCGCGGTCCACGCTTCGGCGGCCCGCGCGACGCGCTGGAGCGCCTCCGAGGCCGGGCGCGGTGCGGCCGACGGCAGGCCGGGCCGCTCGGTCCACTCCTCGATCGGGACCGAGGCCGCCCGTCCGCCGTCGCGTCCGAACAGGTGCTCGCCCAGGTAGGCAAGGAAGTCCGCGGTGGTGATCGACTGGAAGGCGAAGTGGTCGAAATAGCCCTGGAGGAACCGGTCGAACGCCTCGCGGCCATAGAGCTCCTCGAGCGAGCGCAGCAGGAGCGCCCCCTTCTCGTAGGGCAGCCGGGTCGCGCCTTCGTCGGGGTCTCGTCCCGCGAGGTCGATGTGCAGGATCTCGTCGCGGTCGTCGAGGCGCGAGAGCTCCTCTTCGAGATCCTGGCGGCCGAGGACGGCTTCCATCGCCGCGGCCTCGCGCCCGTAGACTTCTTCGATCAGGCGACGCTCGATATACGTCGTGAAGCCCTCGTTCAGCCAGAAGTCGCTCCAGGTCGCGTTGGTCACGAGGTTGCCGGACCACGAGTGGGCCAGCTCGTGCGCGATCAGGGCCACGAGGCTCTTGTCCCCGGCGAGGACCGTCGGCGTCGCGAACGTCAGCCTCGGGTTCTCCATCCCGCCGAACGGGAAGCTCGGGGGCAGCACGAGGATGTCGTAGCGGTCCCAGCGGTAGGGCCCGTAGAGGCGCTCGGCGGCGGCCATCATCCTTTCCGTGTCCACGAACTCGCGCGCGGCGGCCGGAAGCACCGAGGGCTCCGCGTAGACGCCGCTGCGCGATCCGAGCGGCGAAAACGCGATGTCGCCCGCCGCGATCGCCATCAGATAGGCCGGGATCCGCTGCGGCATCCGAAAGCGGTACGTCCCCCCGCGCTCGCCCGCCGAGTTGCCCGCCGCGCCCATGAGAGCGACGAGCTCCGGCGGCGTCCGCACGACGGCCTCGTAGGTCAGCCGGACCGCCGGGGTGTCCTGGACCGGGACCCAGCTCCGGGCGTGGATGGCCTGCGACTGCGAGAAGAGAAACGGGTGGCGCTTGCCCGCGGTCTGCTCGGGGCTGAGCCACTGGAGCCCCGACGCGGCCGGGCTGGTGCCGTACCGCACCCGGACCCGGTCGTCGCCGGGGCGGAGGGCCACCGACAGCGGCGCGCCGAGGATGGCGTCGGAAGGACCGAGCTCGTGAGCCGCCGGCGTCCAGGCCGCGCCGTCGCCGCTCTCGGCCCCCCCGATCGAAAGCCCGCGCGTGTCGAGCAGCAGCCGCGACGCCGAGCGGTCCGGCCTTTCCAGGTGCAGGGTCGCCGAGCCCGACAGGGTCTTCGTCCGGAAGTCGACGTCGAGGTCGAGGGCGACATGCCGCACGCGGACGTGCGCGGGGTTGGCGAAGGAGTGAACGTCGCGCGGCGCCTGGGAGCTCGTCATCCGGAGAGCGTAGCAGACGGAAAAAGAAAACGGCGCGCCGGTTACCCGACGCGCCGCGGTCTGACGGCCGGCTCACGCCGGCAAGGCGACCTTACTGCTTGGCAGCCGGAGTGGGCTTCGCGTCGGTCGACTTCTTGGTGCTCTTCTTGTGGGACTTCTTGGTCGACTTCGAGCTGTCCGTCTTCGGGGCGTCCGTGGACTTCGGCGCTTCGGCGGCCGGCTTGGCCGTCGGGGCCGGGGCGGCGGACTGCTGCGCGATGGCGGCAACCGGGAACGCGAGAGCGAGGGCGAGGGCCATGAGCTTCTTCATTGACTTCTTCTCCTTTTCGCGATGCCTTTTTGCATCGCGCCTTTCGAAGAGACAAGCTACGCGCGCCCAGATGAACCCAACATGAACGATTCCCGGCGTGTAAAATCCGCCCGCTCATGAGGCTCGGCCTCTCCGCGGAGGACAATCGATGCGACGCGCCCTGCTCACTTCGGCCATCGCCCTGCTCCCGATGACGACGCCCGAACCGCCTTCGGCCGCACGGCGCCAGCCCGTGACCGACGTCTATTTCGGGACGGCCGTCACCGACGACTACCGCTGGCTCGAGGACTGGTCCGACCCGGCGGTCCAGGCCTGGAGCGAGGCGCAGAGCAAGCACGCGCGCGCCGCCCTCGACGGGCTCCCCCACTTCGCCGAGATCCAGCAGCGCGTCCAGCAGATCGCCCTCTTCCGCACGTCGTCCTACCGCGGCCTCGTTTCCAAAGGTGGCATGATCTTCGCGCTCAAGACCGAGCCGCCCAGGCAGCAGCCGTTCCTCGTGACGCTGAGGTCGGCGGACGACCCGGCTTCCGAGCGCGTCGTGGTCGACCCGAACGCCCTCGACGCCAAAGGCGGCACGGCCATCGACTTCTTCGTCCCGTCGCTCGACGGCCGGCTCGTCGCCGTCTCGATGTCGGAGGGCGGGAGCGAGGCGGGGTCGGTCTCGGTCTGGGAGACCGCGACGGGCCGGCGTCTGACGGACGCGATTCCCCACGTCAACGGCGGCACGGCGGGCGGCGGGCTGGCCTGGAATGCCGACGCCTCCGGCTTCTTCTACACGCGGTACCCGCGCCCCGGCGAGCGGCCGCCCCGAGACCTCGACTTCTACCAGCAGGTCTATTTCCACCGGCTCGGCGACCCGACCGCCGACGACGCCTACGCGCTCGGCAAGGAGTTTCCCCGCATCGCGGAGACGACGCTCGCCTCGTCCGACGACGGCCGCTTCGTCCTCGCGACCGTCAAGGACGGCGACGGCGGCGAGGCCGAGCAGTACCTGCGCACCCCGGACGGGAAGTGGACGCGGGTCGCCGCGCTCGCCGACGACGCGGCGCAGGGCCGCTTCGGTCCGGACGGGACGCTCTATCTGCTGTCGCACCGCGATGCCCCGCGCGGCAAGATCCTCCGGCTCGCGCCGGGGGCGACCGCGCTCGCGACGGCGACGACGCTGATCCCCGAGGGCGCCAACGCGATCGACGACTTCCGCGTCGCCCCCGGCCGCCTCTACGTCGCCGACATCGTCGGCGGCCCCTCGGCGCTGCGGGTCTTCGACGCAAACGGAAAGGCCGTCGGCCCGGTCGCGATCCTGCCCGTGTCGTCGGTCACCGGGATGATGGCCGCGCCGGACGGGACGCTCCTCTTCGAAAACCAGAGCGACCTCGTGCCTCCGGCCTGGTACCGGGCCGGAACCGACCTGAAGGCGAAGAAGACCGCGCTCGCCACGGCCTCCCCCGTGGACTTCAAGGACTGCGAGGTCGTCGAAGAGGCCGCGGTCTCGAAGGACGGGACGAAGATTCCCCTCCGGATTCTCCGCCCAAAGGCGGTGCACCTCGACGGGAACAACCCGACGCTTCTCTACGGCTACGGCGGCTACGCGATCAGCCAGCGGCCGACCTACGAACCGATGCTCAAGGTCTGGCTCGAACAGGGCGGCGTCTACGCGAGCGCCGGAACTCGCGGCGGCGGCGAGTACGGCGAGGGCTGGCACCGCGCCGGCCGGCTGACCGTCAAGCAGAACGTCTTCGACGACTTCCTGGCCTCCGCGCGGCGACTCATCGCCGCCGGCTACACCAGGCCGGCGCGGCTGGCCATCGAGGGCGGGTCGAACGGCGGGCTCCTGATGGGCGCCGCGTTCACGCAGGCGCCGGAGCTCTTCGCCGCCGTCGTCTCGCACGTCGGGATCTACGACATGCTGCGCGTCGAGCTGTCCTCCAACGGCGAGTTCAACATCACCGAGTTCGGCACGGTCAAGGACCCGACCCAGTTCCGGGCGCTCTACGCCTACTCGCCCTACCACCATGTGAGGGACGGCACGGCCTATCCGCCGATGCTCTTCATGACGGGCGCCAACGACCCGCGCGTCGATCCCATGCAGTCCCGCAAGATGACGGCCCGGCTGCAGGCGGCGTCCACGGCGAAGTCGCCGGTCCTCCTCCGCACGAGCGCGAGCTCGGGCCACGGCATCGGGAGCTCCCTGTCGGAGAAGGCCGGCGAGGAGGCCGACGTCTACGCTTTCCTGTTCGACCGCCTCGGCGTCACCTACAGGCCGATCGTGCGGTGAGGCCTTGAAGCCCCGATGGGTAGGATGACTGAGGTGCTCCGCCGAAGCGGTTTTCGAGTCGGCGTGTCGCTCGCCGCGTGGGCGACCATGGCCACGCTCGTGACCGCCGCGACGCCCAACGGCTTCCGCGCCCCGGGCCGCGGAGACCGCGCCGCTCCCGGCGACGTGCTCGAGGTCTCCTGGGAGCTCGATCTCCCACCGGGCGATGGGAAAGACGAGATGGAGCTGGTCCTCTCGCTCGACGGCGGCGCGACGTTTCCCGTCCGCGTGACGAATCGGCTGGAGCCCGGCGCCGTCGGCCTCCGGTGGCGGATCCCCGCCCTCCCGACGCGCAACGCGCGGCTGGCCCTCCGCGCCGGCGAAGACGGCGAGGCCGAAGTGATCCTCGCCGTCAGCGATCCCTTCGTGATCGAAGCCGCGGGTTTCCGGGCGCCCGAACCGCTCTACGAGATCTCCGGAGAGTGGCGCACGGGCGATGCACTCGACGGCCTCCCCGCGCGCGGCCCGGCGCCGGACCTGCGCCCCGACGCCGCGCCCGACGAAATCGAGCCCGACGACGCGGCGGCCGATGACACCGACACGCCGCCGGCTTCGAGCACCGGCCCCTCGACGGTCGATTCCGGCA
>Ga0335069_10010831_pt1 | contig 12903 bp, 12 predicted proteins | sample Lox_Sample_11_FD_206714 | JGI IMG/M metagenome (GOLD analysis project Ga0335069, IMG submission 206714) | Soil microbial communities from Loxahatchee National Wildlife Refuge, Florida, United States - Lox_Sample_1.1 | ecosystem: Environmental > Terrestrial > Soil > Wetlands | place: USA... | reverse complement strand
GCAGGACGTCCGCGCGCCGGAGCGCCGTCGTCCTAGAGCGTGTGGAGGGGCACCTCGTAGAACTCCACGGAGGCGCGGCTGCCGGCGTTGCCGGGGCCTGCGTTCATCGCCTCGTCCCCCGTGCGCATTGCCTTCTCGCTGCCGAACAGTGTCACGCCGATCATCCCGCCCGATTCCCGATCGACCAGCAGCAGGAACTTCGCGTCCGCGAGCTCGGCCGGGACATCACCCGCGGCGATGGCGGAGCGAAGCCGCTCGATCCGCGCGTCGACGTCTCCCGGATCGCCCTCGAACCTCGCTACGCGTGCCCACATCGCAGAGCTCCTCTCGACGTGCTCCTCGGGGACCGCCGAGCATACTCGCCGGTACCGTCGGCGGTGTCATCCCTTCGCCGGCTCCGGGCCGGCGAGGCGGATGCCGAGCTCGCGGAGCGCCTCGTCCGGGTAGGGCGTCGGGGCGCCCGTCAGCGGGTCGGAGCCGCTCGACACCTTCGGGAAGGCGATCACCTGCCGGATGTCCGGCTCGCCGGCGAGCAGCGCGATGAAGCGGTCGAAGCCGAGCGCGAAGCCGCCGTGCGGCGGGGCGCCCATCGAGAGCGCCTCGAGCAGGAACCCGAACTTCGAGCGCTGCTCCTCCTCGCCCATCCCCATCGTGCGGAAGACCGCCTGCTGCACCTCCGCGGAGTGGATCCTGATCGAGCCCGAGCCGAGCTCCCAGCCGTTCCAGATCAGGTCGTAGTGCTGCCCGATCGCGTGCGGCGGGTCGGTCGCGATCCGCTCCTCCTCTCCGGCCGCGGGGGCAGTAAAGGGGTGGTGCATGAACGTCCAGCCGCCGTACTCCTCGCTGTGCTCGAACAGCGGGAAGTCGAGCACCCAGTGGAAGACGTCGGCGCCCGCCTCGACGAGCCCGAGCTCGCGGCCCAGATGCGTTCTCAGGCCGCCGAGCACGCGCGCGACCGTCTCCTCGTCGCCGGCGGCGAAGAGGAGCGTCGTCCCGGGCTCGGGCCGGAGCGCCTCGAGCTCGCGCTCGGAGAGGAACTTCGCGATCGGCGAGCGCACCTCGCCCGAGTCGTCGCCGACGAGGTAGGCCAGCCCCTTCGCGCCCCACTCCTTCGCGATCTCCTCCAGCCGGGCGAGCTCGGTCCGCGAGAACGCCCTCGGCGCGACGAGGTAGCGGACGACGGGCGCGCCCGCGAACACCCCGAACTCGGAGCCGCGCGTGACCTCGGTCGCGTCCTCGATCTCGAGCCCGAAGCGCAGGTCGGGCTTGTCGGAGCCGTACCGGAGCATCGCCTCGGCGTACGAGAGGCGCGGGAACGGCCGGGCCGGGGGCTCGCGGCCGGCCGCCTCGAAGGTGGCGGCGACGCATGCCTCGAGCACGTCGAGCACGTCGTCGCGCTCGACGAACGCCATCTCGAGATCGAGCTGCCTGAACTCGAACTGGCGGTCGGCACGGAGATCCTCGTCACGCCAGCACGTGGCGATCTGGTAGTAGCGGTCGAGCCCCCCGATCATGCAGAGCTGCTTGAAGAGCTGCGGCGACTGGGCGAGCGCGAAGAAGCGGCCCGGCTGGAGCCGCACCGGCACGAGGAAGTCGCGGGCGCCCTCGGGAGTCCCGCGCGTCATGCTCGGCGTCCAGACGTCGACGAAGCCGCGCTCGTCCATGACGCGCCGGAGCGCGGCGATCGCCGTGTGGTTGAGGCGGAGGTTGCGCTGCATCCGCTCGGTGCGCATGTCGAGCCAGCGGTAGCGGAGCCGGAGCGTCTCGTCGACGCCCTCCTCGTCGAGCTGGAACGGGAGCGGCTCAGAGCGGGAGACGATCCGCAGCGTCTCGACCCGGAGCTCGACCTCGCCGGTCGGGAGGTTCGGGTTCACCGCCTCGGGGGCGCGCCGCACGACCTCCCCCTCCGCCTGGAGCACGAACTCGTTGCGGACGTGGTGCGCGGCCGCCGCGGCCTCCGGCGCCCGCTCGGGGTTGACGACGAGCTGGAGCTTCCCCGTGTGGTCGCGGAGGTCGACGAAGACGAGCCCGCCGTGGTCGCGCCGTGTGTCGGCCCAGCCGGCCACCGTGAGCCGGCGGCCGACGTCGTCGGCGCGGAGCGTGCCGCACGTCGTGTCGCGCCACCTACTCATGCGGTGAAGAGGTCCTCGAGGCTCTCGAGGTCGACCACGACGTCGAGCTCGCCGGGCCGCCGGAGCGTCCAGCCGTCCTTCGCGACCACGACGACGGCGTGCGCGTGCCGCTGCCCGTAGGTCAGCTGCCCCTTGAGCGAGCGGCCGCCGTAGTCGGTGTCGGCCGCCAACCCGACCTCGCGCAGCCGGGCGACGGCGGCGAGCGCCGACTGGCCCGGCTCGACGGCGAAGAAGACGTCGAGCTTCGGCTCCTCGGGCGTCACGCCCTCGAGCTCGAGCGAGAGGACGAGCCGCTCGATCCCGGCGCCGAAGCCCATGCCGGGCGTCGGAGGGCCGCCGATCTCCTCGACGAGGTAGTCGTAGCGGCCGCCGCCGCAGATCGTCGACGCCTGGGCGCTCTCGTCGGGGCCGACGAACTCGAAGGCGGTGCGCGTGTAGTAGTCGAGCCCGCGGACGAGCGTCGGCTCGAGGGTGTACGCGACCCCGTACTCGTCGAGATGCGCGCGCACCTGCGCGAAGTGCTCGGCGCACGGGTCGCAGAGGGAGTCACCGATCTTCGGCGCGTCCGCGAGCAGCGCCCGGGTCTGTTCGTTCTTGACGTCGAAGACGCGCAGCGGGTTCGTCGCCCGCTTCTGGCGCGCCTCGTCGTCGAGCTCGCCGGCGTGGGCGTCGAGCCACGCCTCGAGCCGTTCGACGTACTGCCGCCGGCATTCGCGGTCGCCGATCGAGTTGAGCTGAAGCTCGTAGCGGGTGACGCCGAGGTGTCGCAGGAGCGTGTCGTAGTACTGGATCACCTCCGCGTCGACGGCGGGATCGGCGGAGCCGATGCACTCGAGCGAGAGCTGGTAGTGCTCGCGGAAGCGCCCTCGCTGCGGCGCCGCGTAGCGGTACATCGCCGCGAACGTGTACAGCTTGACCGGCTGCGGCTCCTGCTTCATCCCGTGCTGGACGTAGGCGCGGCAGATGGGCGCGGTGCCCTCCGGACGGAGCGTGAGCGAGCGGCCGCTGCGGTCCTCGAACGTGTACATCTCCTTCTGGACGATGTCCGAGCCGGCGCCGGACGTGCGCGCGAACAGCTCGGTGTCCTCGAACACCGGCGTCTGGATGCGCCGGTAGCCGTACAGCGCGCAGAGTCGCTCCATCTCCTCCGTGACCGTGCGCCAGAGCGGCTGGTCACGGGGAAGGACGTCGTGCGTGCCGCGCGGCGCCTCGATGCGCGTCATGTCGGGGCTCCCGCACAATGCGCAGCATCTTGTGTGGCGATCATGCGCGGAGCTCCGCGAGGAACGGGTTGCGGGCGAGCTCGGCGCCGAGCGTCGTCTCCGGGCCGTGGCCGGGATAGACGACCGTGTCCGGCGGGTAGCGTGCCGCGAGCCGGCGCACCGAGTCGAGGAGCGTCTGCCAGTCGGCGCCCGGGAGGTCGACGCGCCCGACGGAACCGGCGAAAAGGAGGTCGCCGCTGAAGAGCGCGCCGTCGGTGTGGAAGGCGACGTGCGCGGGCGAGTGGCCGGGGATCGCCACGCACTCGAAGACGATCCCGGCCGCCTCGATCGTCTCTCCACCCGCGAGCTCGTGGTCGGGCGCATACGACCGCCCGGGGACGCCGACCGGCGCGAAGTCCGGGTAACGCTCGAGCAGCGCCCGTTCCCCGGCGGGCATCCAGACCTCCGCCCCCGTCCCCTCGGCGAGGTCGGCGACGCCGCCGACGTGGTCGAAGTGGCCGTGCGTGACGAGGATCGCGGCGCACGACGCGCGGAGCCGGGCGAGCTCGAGGCGGAGCTCGGCCGCGTCCCCACCGGGGTCGATCACGACCGCCTCCGCCGCGTCACGATCCGCGCGCACGACGTAGCAGTTCGTCTGGAGCGGGCCGAGCCCGTACCGGTCGACGACGACGCTCATCGCGGGCGAGTCTAACGGCGGCGGGTCGAGCGTCCGGCCGCTCGGCGGGCTGCTCTCAGCGCCGCTTCGGAGGCTGCTTGCCCGCCTTCTGCTGGCGGGACAGCCAGCGGTTATACGCGAACCGGTCGATGCCGTACGTGAACGGGATAAACAGCGCCGTGTAGATCAGCGCCGGGACCGCGGCCGAGATCCACCGGTTGTGTGCCTTCGAGTTCATCGCGCCGAACAGGACGAAGACGACGATTCCGAGCAGGGCGGCCCGCTTCGCCGCCCGCTGCCAGGAGGGCGCCTGCGGGACGCGGCCCGCGCGCCCGCGCGCCTGTGGCTGCGTCGCCCTTGTCTTGGCCGCAGGCTGCTTTCCGTTGCGCTGCGCCTCGCGCGCCGAGCCGTTCTGCAGGCCGTCGGGCAGCTCCTCGACCTCGTTGCCCTCCGAGTCGACGTAGACGAACTCGTACTCGTGGCGCTTCTGCTTCGCCTCGCGCCGGCGTTGCTTCCTCGTGGGCATGAGAGGGCTAGCGTAGCTCGCCAGCGACGATCACCTCAGAAACGAGGTCGCCGCCGAGGTGGTACGCGAGATAGCGCCAGTCGGGGGCGTCGAGGAGGACGAGGTCGGCGCGGAAGCCGGGCGCGAGCCGTCCCAGCCGCTCGCCGCGGGCGAGGACGTGGGCGGCGTTCACCGTGCACGCTGCGAGCGCCTCCGCCGGCGACAGCCGGAGCTGGGTCGCGGCGAGGGAGCAGCAGAGCGGCAGGCTCTCGCAGAACGCGCTGCCGGGATTGAAGTCGGTGGCGAGCGCGACGGCCGCCCCTGCGTCGACGAGCGCCCGGGCCGGCGGCATCGGGCGCCCCAGGAAGAGGGCGCTCGCCGGCAGGACGACCCCGACGACGTCGCTCGCCGCGAGCGTGCGCACACCCTCGTCACCCGTGGCCTCGAGGTGGTCGACCGAACGGGCGCCGAGCTCGACCGCGAGCGGGATCGCGCCCTGCTCCGTGAACTGGTCGCCGTGGAGGCGCAAGGCGAGGCCGGCGCGGCGGCACGCCTGAAGGTAGCGCCGCGCCTGACCGGCGTCGAACGCTCCGCGCTCGAGGAAGACGTCGGCCGCCTCTGCCACCGAGGCGGCCTCGGGGAGCACCTCGGTGAGCGCGAAGAGGAGGTATGCGTCGGCGTCGCCGTCGAACTCGGGCGGAATGGCATGGGCGCCGAGCCAGGTCGGGATGCCGCCTGCGGCCTCGATCGCGCGCAGGGAGGCCAGCTCCGTGCCGAGGTCGAGCCCGTAGCCGGACTTCGACTCGAAGGTCGTCGTGCCGTGGCGGCGCATCCACTCGCGATGGCGCTCGACCGCGGTGCGCAGACCGTCCTCGCCGGCGGCGCGCGTTGCCCGGACCGTTGCGAGGATCCCGCCCCCGCGAGCGTGGAGTTCCTCGTAGCCGGCGCCGGCGGCCCGGAGCGAGAACTCGTCCACCCTGTCGCCGGCGAACGCGGCGTGCGTGTGGCAGTCGACGAGACCCGGGATCGCGCAGCGGCCGCGCGCGTCGACCTCGACGACGTCCCCGTCGACCGCGGGCAGGTCCCGCATCCGTCCCACGGCCTCGATCCTGTCGCCGAGGGAGAGGACGAACGCGTCCTCGAGCACGTCGACGTCGCTGAGCGCAGCGCCGCGAAGCGGTGAGGTACGGCCCGCCGGCGTCGCGAGCTGAGCGATGTCGCGGACGAGCAGCCGTGTCGGCGTCACGCCTCGCCGGGATCAGCCGGCACGCGCAGCCCTGCCCGGTCCGCCTCCTCGCGCGCCTCGTCGTACCCCGCGTCCAGATGGCGCAAGACGCCGGTGCCCGGGTCGGTCGTGAGCACACGCTCGAGGCGCTCGGCCTGCGCGTCGGTGCCGTCGGCGAGGACGACCATGCCCGCATGGATCGCGTTGCCGATTCCCACGCCGCCTCCGTGGTGGACGCTCACCCACGTCGCTCCCGCCGCGACGTTCACGAGCGCGTTCAGGATCGGCCAGTCGGCGATCGCGTCCGAGCCGTCGAGCATCGCCTCCGTCTCGCGGTACGGAGAAGCGACAGAGCCGGCGTCGAGATGGTCGCGGCCGATGACGACCGGCGCCCTGACGGTGCCACTGCGCACGAGCTCGTTGATCGCGAGTCCCGCCCTCGCACGGTCACCGTAGCCGAGCCAGCAGATCCGGGCGGGCAGCCCCTGGAACGCCACCCGCTCGGGCGCAAGGGCCAGCCACCGCTGCAGGAGCGCATCCTCAGGAAACAATTCCCGGAGCGAGTCGTCGATCGCCGCGATGTCGGCCGGGTCCCCGGACAGCGCGGCCCAGCGAAACGGCCCGACTCCACGGCAGAAGAGCGGCCGGATATAGGCCGGGACGAAGCCCGGGTATGAGAAGGCCTCCGCTAGACCACCCTCACGGGCCTCACCTCGCAGATTGTTGCCATAGTCGAAAACATAGGCGCCGTGTCGGACGTACTCGAGCAGCGCCTCGACGTGGCGCACGATCGACGCCCGTGCCCGCCGCAGGTACTCGTCCGGATCGGACACCCGCAGAGCGGCAGCCTCCTCGACGGAGTATCCCCGGGGGACATACCCGTTCAGTGGGTCGTGGGCCGCGGTCTGGTCGGTGACGAGGTCGAACGGCTCGCCGCGCGCCACGAGCTCGGGGACGACGTCCGCGGCGTTCCCGAGCAGCCCGACCGAGAGCGGGGTGCCGGCCTCCGCGGCGGCGCGGACACGTGCGAGCGCCTCGTCGAGGGAGTCGGTCGCCTCGTCGAGGTACCCCGTCTCGAGGCGCCGCTCGATGCGATGGGGGTCGACCTCGACACAGAGGATCACCGCGCCCGCCATCGTCGCGGCGAGCGGCTGCGCCCCGCCCATCCCACCGAGGCCCGCGGTGAGGATCGTCCGGCCGGACAGGTCTGCCGAGCCGAAGTGCTTCTCCCCCGCTGCGGCGAAGGTCTGGTACGTGCCCTGGAGGATCCCCTGCGAGCCGATGTAGATCCACGACCCCGCCGTCATCTGGCCGAACATCGTCAGGCCCTCGGCCTCGAGACGCCGGAACTCGTCCCAGGTCGCCCAGCGCGGCACGAGCAGCGAGTTGGCGATCAGGACGCGCGGCGCCCCCTCGTGTGTGCGGAAGACGCCGACCGGCTTGCCGCTCTGGACGAGCAGCGTCTCCGCCGGACCGAGCTCGAGCAGCGACGCGATGATCGCGCGCAGGGCCGCGTGGCTCCGCGCGGCGCGGCCGGACCCGCCGTAGACGATCAGCTCCTCGGGCTTCTCGCCGACCTCGGCGTCGAGGTTGTTGAGGAGCATCCGCAGCGGCGCCTCGGTCGACCACTGCCTCGCGTTCAACCCACTTCCCCGGGGCGCATGGATCCGCGAGAGGTCGCCGCAAAGCGCATTGACCCGCGCGGCCAGCGTCTCCGTCGAGCCTACGCTCATCGCACCCGCTCCCGGCGCCGGCACAGCCGCCGCCTCCGCTCCCCGATGAGCTCCGTCGAGCCTACGCTCATCGCAGCTCTCCCACCTCGACCTCGACCGCGGCGATGAGCGAGCCGTCGCGGATCGCAGTCGCCACCGCCTCGATGTCGGGCGCGAGCGAGCGGTCGTCCCTCAGCCGCGGCGACAGAGCCCGCACCGCCGTCCTCGCCGCCCGCGAGCCGGCGCCGGGCTCGAGCGGTGCGTGGAACTCGACCGCCTGCGCGCCCGCGAGCAGCTCGATGGCGAGCGCCCGTTCGCAGTTCCCGAGCACCTGCCAGCCCTTCAGCCCCGCCGCGTTCCCCATCGACACGTGATCCTCCTGGCCGGCGCTCGTCGGGATCGAGTCCACCGAGGCAGGATGGCAGAGAATCTTGTTCTCCGAGACGAGCGACGCCGCGACGTACTGCGGGATCATGAAGCCGCTGTTGAGCCCGCCCTCGCTCGTGAGGAACGCCGGCAGCCCCTCGGAGAGGTTCGGGTTGACGAGCCGCTCGACTCGACGCTCGGAGATGCTCGCGAGCTCGGCGACGGCAATCGCCAGCGCGTCGAGCGCGAACGCGAGCGGCTGACCGTGGAAGTTGCCGTTCGACACGAGCGCGTCGTCGTCGACGAGCACGAGCGGGTTGTCGGTCGCCGCGTTCAGCTCGACGGAGACCGTGTAGTCGACGTAGTCGAGGAGGTCCCGGGCCGCGCCGTGCACCTGGGGGGCGCAGCGGAGCGAGTAGGCGTCCTGGACCTTGTCGCACCAGCGGTGCGCTTCGATGATCGCCGAGCCATCGAGCAGGCGCAGGACGTTCGCGGCGGCGTCGCCCTGGCCCCGCAAGGGCCGGAGGGCATGGATCTGCGGCAGGAAGGACGTCCGCGACGCCTGCAGCGCCTCGACGGAAAGCGCGCACGCGATGTCGGCCGCGCGGGCGAGCCGGCGCGCACGGACGAGCCCGAGAGCCCCCGCGGCAGCCATGAACTGGGTGCCGTTGACGAGCGAGAGCCCCTCCTTCGCCTCGAGCCGGATCGGCGTGAGCCCCACGCGGTCGAGGGCCTCGAGCCCGGTGAGCCGCTCGCCTTCGACGAGCGCCTCGCCCTCGCCCACGAGCGGGAGCGCGAGATGTGCAAGCGGCGCGAGGTCGCCCGACGCACCGACTGAGCCCCTGCTCGGCACGACCGGCACGATGCCGCGGTCGAGGCAGGCGAGGAGCAGCTCGGCGGTCTCCACGCGGGCGCCCGAGCTGCCCTTCGCAAGCGTGTTCGCGCGGAGGAGCATCGCGGCGCGGACGATCTCGTCGGGATACGGCTCGCCGACTCCGCACGCATGCGAGCGGAGGAGACGCAGCTGGAGCTCTCCGGTCAGCTCTTCCGGAATCGACTGCGAGACGAAGCGGCCAAAGCCGGTGTTGACCCCGTACGTGTGTTCCCGCGCACCGTGGGCCGCCCGCTCGACAAGGGCACGGGCGGCACGCATGCGGCCCCGTGACGCGTCCGAGAGCGTCGCGGTCGCGCCGTCGACCGCGACGGCCCACACCTCGGCGACCGTCAGGTCGTCGCCCGTCAGGCCGATCGCGGCGCGCTGGGCCACGCCGCGAGTGTAGAACGCCCGCACGTCGAGGCGGCTTCGATCATCGCCGAGACCCGGAGCACCGAACGCCGCGCGTCTCCCCGACGTGCCCTGACGTGCCCCCAAGGGGTGCGAGGACCCCCTACAGGCACGCTACCGCGGGCGCCCTCACGGCCGTGCGCCGACTTCGTGGAATCCCCGGTCGTGGTCTCGGCCGGGGCGGGATAGGCTCGAGTCGCGGTGCGACCTGGAGGGTCTCTCCTGCGCGTTCGCGTGCTCTTCTGCCTGCTCGGGGTGTCCGAGTCGGCACTCCTGCCGTTCCTTCCGCTCCTCCTGGGGCTGCGCGGGTTCGACCCTCAGACTGTCGGCGCGGTGCTCGCGCTCATGTCGGCGGTCGCGTTCGCGGCCGCGCCGACGTGGGGCCTCGTCGCCGACCGGCTCCTCGGGGACGAGCGCGCGCTCGGGTTCGGGCTCGCCGCGACGGCCGTCGCCGCGCTCGTCTTCGCCGCGACACGGAGCCCGGTAGCCGTCGTCGCCGCAGGCGTCCTTCTGTGGGCCATGCGCTCGCCGTTCATGGCGCTGGCCGACTCGATGGCTCTCGCGCGACTCGGCCCCGACCGACGGGGCGCCTACGGCGGCGTCCGCCTGTGGATGAGCGCGGGCTTCGCGGTGGGCGCGATCGTCTTCGGCGCGCTCGTCGAGGTCTCGGGCCTCGAGCTCGTCGCACCGCTCTACGCCGCCCTCTGCACGCTCAACGCCTCCGCCTTCGCCGTCGTGCTGCGCGGCCGCAGCCTCGGCAGACCGCAGCGGGCCGCGGCTGCGGGACCGCGCGACCGTGCGGTGCTGACCGCGCTCCCGGCGCTCTCGCTGTTCCTCGTCGCACTGCTCCTGACGTACGCGGCGTACTCGGCCGCGTACAACTTCGGATCCGTCCGGATCGCCGCCCTCGGCGGCGGCGCCGTGTTCGTCGGTCTCGCCGCCGGCCTCCAGGCCGGGGCCGAGGTCCCGAGCATGGCCTGGACTCGCCGCCTCGCGAAGCGGTTTCGCCCGGGCACGGTCTTCGCCGCGGGCGGCGCGGTGTACGTCCTCGTGTACGTCGGCTGGAGCCTCGCGGCGAGCCCCGCCCTGCTCGCCGTGCTGCGGCTCGTCGCCGGCCTCGGCTTCGGGCTCACCTACGTCGGCTCCGTCCTCGTCATCGACGAGCTCGTCCCGCCGCAGCTGCGCGCGACCGGCCAGGCCGTGTCGAAGGCGGTCGCGTTCGGCCTCGCCCCCGTCCTCGGACTGCTGTGCGGGGGCCTCGTCTACGGGTACCTCGGCGCGCCGGCGTTCTTCGCGGGCGCCGCGCTCGTCACGGCCGGGGCCGCCCTGCTCGCAGGCAGGACGGCCGGGGCCGGCCTACCGAGGAAGCAGCCGCAGCTCGAGCACGCGTGAGGAGTCGAAGCCGCCGAGCCGGAGGGCCGAGCCCGCGGCGGCCGCGACGGCCCCCGCCGGGATGAGGCCGACGAGCTCCGTGCCGGTCACCCCCAGCCCTCGCGCCGCCGCCTCGCCGTCGACCGCGGCGACGAGCTCGAGCAGCGGCGCCGCCTCCCAGTCCTCGACGTTGAGGCTCACCTGGACGTGACCCGCGCGGGGCAGCCGCAGGCCGAGCGCGCGGACGCCGGGGAACCCCCCGTCACGCTCCCGCACGAGCCGGGCGATCTCACGCGCCGCCTCGAGGTCGTCGCCGTCCAGGTCGACGTTGAAGGCGATCAGCGGGCGCCGAGCGCCGACGATCACGCCGCCGGCGGCGGGGTCGAGCTCCCGCGGCCCGAAGTCGGGCGCGAGCTCTCCGGCGTCGATGCGACGCTGGAGCTCCTCGGGGCCGCCGCGGCGGAAGAAGGCCGGCCCACGGCCGGGCGCGAGCTCGGCATAGAGGAAGACCGGCAGTCCGAGCTCAGTCCCGACCCGCCGAGCGAGCTCGAGCGCGGCGGCGCGGGCCCGTTCCTCGTCCTCCGGCCGAACCGGCACGACCGGGACGACGTCGGCGGCGCCGATCCGCGGGTGTGCCCCCTCGTGGCGGCGGAGATCGATCCGCGCGCGCGCGCAGGCGATCCCGGCGAGCAGGGCGGCGACGAGCGCGTCCGCCTCGGCGACGAGCGTGAAGACCGAGCGGTTGTGGTCCTCGTCCGCGTGGACGTCCAGCAGCTCGGCGTGCTGCGCCAGCGCGGCTCCGATCGCGTCGATCGTCGCGCGGTCCCGGCCCTCGGAGAAGTTCGGGACGGCCTCGAGCGGCAGCTGCTCGTGCACGCGCCGAGCTTACGCCGACTCGGCCGAGAGCATCCGGGCGGAGTCCTCTCAGCGCTGCTGGAATGCGATCGTGACGACCGCGGGCACAGCCACGAAGCCGGCAACGGCATCGCTTCAGAAGACATAGCGTCGTGAGCACGCGGAGGTCGACCTATCGCTCGATCCTCTCCCTCCAGCGGGACACGGCCCGGTGTCGCGAGTGCGCCGAGGCCGGCTACCCGCTCGAGTCGCCGCCCGTGCGGGCGCCGCTCGCGGGGCAGCGCGCCTACCTGTTCGGGCAGGCGCCGGGCGCGGTCGAGGGCAGTGAGCGCCTGCCGTGGCGCGGGCGCGCCGGACAGACGCTCCGCCGGTGGCTCGACCTCGACGAGGAGGAGTTCTACGCGACGTTCTACTGCGCCTCGGTGACGCGCTGCTACCCGGGCCGGGCGCCCTCGGGGCGGGGCGACCGGACGCCGAGCCCGCGCGAGCAGGAGCTGTGCGAGTTCTGGCGCGACCGCGAGCTCGAGCTGCTGCGCCCAGGTCTGATCGTCACCGTCGGCGGGCTCGCGCTCCGGCGACTGCTCGGCCTTCGGCGGCTCACGGCCTGCGTGGGCGAGCGCTACGAGCGCGACGGCGCGGCCGTCGTCCCCCTCCCCCACCCGTCCGGCGCGAGCGGCTGGCTCAACGAGCCGGCGAACCGCGAGCAGCTCGCGGCCGCCCTCGCCCGCGTGCACGCCGAGCTCGCGCTCCTCTGACTCTCAGGCGTGCGCGACGACGACCATTCGCCGGTGATCCTGGTGGAGCGGCTCGCCGTCCTCTCCGAAGCCGCCGACGCGCGAGAAGCCGGCGTCGAGCGCCAGCCGCGTAGCTCGGTGAAGCCCGGGAGCCGGACGAACAGCTCGTAGCGGCGCGTCTCGCCCCCGCGGACGGCGACGAACTCCGTCGCCGTGCCGCCGCGCAGCGGGTCCCAGCGGGCGCGTTCCAGCAGGAAGTCGCCGGCGCGCTCGAGGATCCCCTCGCCGCGGAAGCGCTCCATCAGCAGCGACGGGTCGTGCGTCTCCACCGCGAAGCGTCCGCCCGGCTTCAGCGCCCCCCGCGCGCGGCGCAGGATCCCGTGCAGCTCGTCGTCGCGGAAGTAGCCGAACGCGGTGAACCAGTTGAGGACCGCGTCGAACCGGTCGCGCCACGGGAGCTCGCGCATGTCGCCCTCGACGTAGTCGACCTCGACGCCGAGCGACGCCGCATCCGCACCGGCCCGCTCGAGGAACCGGCCCGAGCGGTCGAGCCCGGTCACGCGCGCGCCGCGGCGGGCGAGCCGGTTGGACAGCCGCCCGTGCCCGCACGCGAGGTCGAGCACCTCCATGCCCGGCTCGAGCCCGAGCAGCCGCCACGCGAGCTCCGCCTCACGCTCGGAGCGCTTCTCCGAGAGCATCGGCTCCCAGAACCAGAGGTAGTCGTCGCCGCCGAAGAGCTCGTCGTAACCCTCCACGCGGGGAGCCTACGCCGTCTTGCGCGGGGCACCGAAGGCGCGGACGTAGGCTGCCGGGGTGGAGGCGATCGAGACGGCTCGACAG
>Ga0335069_10010830_pt1 | contig 12904 bp, 9 predicted proteins | sample Lox_Sample_11_FD_206714 | JGI IMG/M metagenome (GOLD analysis project Ga0335069, IMG submission 206714) | Soil microbial communities from Loxahatchee National Wildlife Refuge, Florida, United States - Lox_Sample_1.1 | ecosystem: Environmental > Terrestrial > Soil > Wetlands | place: USA: Florida... | reverse complement strand
GCTGCGACTCCCCGACGGAAGTGCGACGCGGCTCAAGGTGCGCTCCCTGGTAGGGCTCTTACCCCTGTGTGCGACTACAGTAATCGAGGCGTGGCAGCGGGAATATGTGCCTAATGCAATGGCCTCGATGTTGAAAGGTCTGCGTCGCATTCCTGAACTCAAGGAGACCATCCACCCCACGGGCCCGGGACATCTCGGGGTAGCCGAACGGGGTATCGTCGCTCTGCTCAACCCGGAACGGCTCCGACGGATTCTCACCAAAATGCTCGACGAAAGCGAGTTCCTGAGCCCTTACGGCATCCGCTCGCTTTCCAAGTTCCACGCGCAGCACCCCTACGTCTTCCGGACACAGGGCCAAGAGTATCGGGTGGACTTTCTGCCGGCGGAGTCGAACACCGGCATGTTCGGCGGCAACTCCAACTGGCGGGGTCCGATCTGGATGCCGGTCAACGCACTCATCATCCGAGCGCTTCTGAGCTTTTACGTGTACTACGGCGACAACTTCAAAATCGAATGCCCGACCGGTTCAGGCAGGATGATGAACCTCTTCGAGGTCGCCAAGGAGATAGAGGATCGGCTGACCCGCATTTTCTAGCAGACGAACTTTGGCTCTTTGTTCGATAGGAGAAGAAAGAGAGAGGATTTTTCGGCACCAGAAGGCGAGAAAATCGATCGTTCGGGTTTTTCTTTGGCTGAACTTTGGCGACTGTTCTATCGAACGTAATCGGCTTGAACGGACTTTTAGCTCTGTGGATAAGCGTTCCAAGAATTGATTTTGTTCGATTGTGTATGATCGCGTCCGGTTGAGATTTGTACTCCAGCCGACTTAAACTCCTCTGGGGGGTAACCTCCGTGCGGGTTCGAGTCCCACCCTCGGCAACCGTATCGCTTCCAAGGGGGCTTAACGCGGGCTTAACGCCCTTCTGCCCCGAGAAAGAACCAAGAAGTCACAGGCTCTATCTTCCGACTCGATAACGCATCGGGGCGAACTCAAGTTCTCTCCTCCGGCATGCCTCGTTCGGGTTGATCGCCGGCGTGCTTCCCAAACTCGACTAAGCGGGTTCGCTACGAACCGCGATCCAGCGGTAGATGATCGGCAGGACATAGAGAGTGAACGGCGTTGAAGTGATTAGCCCGCCAATCACAACGGTCGCCAAGGGACGCTGCACCTCAGCGCCGGCGGCATGCGATATCGCCATCGGGATGAACCCGAAGAGCGCCACAGCGGAAGCCATCAGAATCGGGCGCAACTTTTCGCGCGAGGCCTCCGCGATCGCTTCGTCTATCGGCATTCCAGTCAGCGCCAATCGATTGATCTCGGACACGAGCACGACACCGTTCAGCACCGATACACCGAAGAGCGTGATAAAGCCGACGCCCGCTGTGATCGAAAACGTCAGGCTCCTCAGCGCCAGGGCGAAGATACCGCCGCTGGCCGCCAGCAGTACGTTGCTGAAAATCAGCAACGCTATTCGCATCGCACCGAAAGTGTTGTAGAGCAGCACCAGGATCAGGAGCATCGAGACCGGGACGAGAATCATCAGGCGTCCCGAGGCGCGCTGGAGATTTTCATACTGACCTCCCCACTCCAGCCAATAGTGCGATGGGAGCTTGACCTGTTCGGCCACGGCCTCTTTGGCTGCGGCTACGAAAGTCGCCAAGTCGGTTCCGCGGACATTAACCGCCATCGTGACGCGACGAACCAGGTTCTGACGCCAGATCGCAACCGGACCTTCACTTGGAGCAAAGTGGGCAAGTTGCGCCAACGGCAGCATACTGCCGCCGGGAGCCGCGACCTGCAGATCGGTCAGGGCGTCGCGATCGTCGCGCGCGTTCTTCACAAAACGGACCTGCAAAGGATAGCGAGCCTGGCCTTCGACTACCCGACCGACCGTCCTGCCACCAATCGCCTCGATGGTATCGAGGACTTCGGAAACATTGATGCCGTATCGCGCAACGGCAGAGCGATCCACTTCGATATTCAGACTGGGCAGACCGGAACGCGGGATCATTTTGGGATCGGCAGCGCCCGGCAGACTGGTAACGACCTTCAGGATCTGTTCGCCATACTGCAGCATCTGGTCGAGATCGTCTCCGTAAAGATGAATCGCAACGTCGCCTTTCACCCCGGCGATCATGTCGTTCACGCGCGACTCGATCGGCTGTGAAAAACCGAACTCGGTTTCTGGAACGCGCTCATGGAGATGCTTGCCGATCGCGTCGACCAACTGCTCACGGTCGGAGAAGCGCCATTTTTCGCGCGGCTTGAGAAAGAGATAGACGTCGCTTTCGTCGGGTCCGATCGTATCGGTTGCGATTTCCGGACGACCGATTCGGGATACCACGCGATCAACTTCCGGTACCTCGAGCGCCGCCTTTTCCATCTTGGTGGCTTCTTTAACCGATTCTTCCAGAGAGATGCTCGGCACTTGCATCACGTCCAGGTTCAAGGCGCCCTCATCCAAGGTCGGGATAAACTCGGCACCTAGGAACGGGGCGACGATAAAGCTCAAAATCAGCAGTGCAGCAGCAACGCCGAGGACCGTTTTCGGATGTGGCGTCAGAAAGGCGCGGATGCGCGCATGAAGACGATCGCATTTACGCGCCAGCCAAGGATCCTCGTGCTTGATATCGCGCAAAAACACCGTCGCTAACACCGGGACGAAGGTCAGCGTAGCGAACAACCCACCCAAGAGCGCAAAGATTACCGTCAGCGCCATCGGGCGGAACATTTTGCCTTCGACTTCGGTAAAGCTCAGGATCGGAACATAGACGACGATGATGATTCCGATCGCAAAGACAATCGGCCGCAGGACCTCGCGCCCAGCGAGGAAGACGCGGCGTGTCATCGATTCGCCGGGTTGCGCGTCGTGGCTCAACCGTCGAAAAAGATTTTCGATAAGCACCACTGAGCCATCGACAATCAGACCGAAATCGATAGCGCCGAGGCTCATCAGATTTCCGGAGACGCCGAAATAACGCATCCCGATAAACGCCGAGAGCATCGCGAGAGGAATTACCGAAGCGACAATCAAGCTGGCCCGCAAATTGCCGAGAAATAGGAACAGTATGACCGTTACGAGAATCGCGCCCTCCGCGAGGTTGTGAGCCACCGTTGTAATTGTTCGCTTAATCAGGTCAGCGCGGTCGTAGTAGGGAACAAGCTGCACGCCTGCCGGCAAATTCGGAGCGATCTCTGCGATTTTGCGCTTGACCCCTTCGACGACCGTACGGCCATTCTCACCGATAAGTAGCATCACAACGCCCGCGACGGTCTCACCCTTAGCATCGCGGGTTACCGCTCCCTGCCGTAGACGAGGTGCGTACGCTAATTCACCGAGATTCTTGATATAGATCGGCACACCGTTATGACTACCGACGACAATTTCACCAACGTCCTGGAGGTTGGTGATCAAACCTGTGCCCCGGATTAACTCTTGTTCGCCACTATGGACAAGGTAGCCACCGCCCGCGGCCGAGTTGTTCTTTTCGAGGGCTTTGAAAACGTCATCAAGACTGATTTGATATTCGACCAAGGCGTGGGGGCGAAGCTGAAGCTCAAAGGTCTTCATCTCACCGCCGTAGCTGTTCACTTCGACGACGCCCGGCACTTCCTTTAGTCGTGGAGCGATCTGCCAGTCGAGAATCGATCGCAGGTCCATCAGCGAGCGTTTCGGATCAACGACTTCGAATTGATAAATTTCGCCCAGTGCAGTCGAGACCGGGGTCATTGAGGGCGAACCGAAGCCCGGTGGAATCATCTCGCGCGCGTCGGGCAATCGTTCCATCACGAGACGTCGGGCGAAGTAGATGTCGTAGCCTTCTTCGAAATAGACCGCGACTGAGGAGAGACCGAAGCGCGAAATCGAGCGAATCTCTTTGATTCCGGGCAATCCACGCATCGCAATTTCGACTGGAAAAGTGATGAACTTTTCGACTTCGGCGGGACCTAACCCAGGCGCGTCGGTAACGATCTGCACCAGGTTCGGCGTCACGTCCGGCGACGCATCGATCGGCAGCAAGACCATCGCGCGGAGACCCAGCGCGACGAAAACCAGAATGAAGATCATCGTCATCAGGCGGTTTTCGAGCGCCTTTGCAAATACCCACTGAGACACGCTGTTACTCCCCGCGGTTCAGACTTAGCGTTTTGAGCAATAACCCGCCGTGAGTCACCACGCGCTCACCGGCTCTGATACCCCGCCGTATCTCGGTCATGGTTTCGCCGGTTTGGCCTATCTCTACGGTGCGCGGTTCGAATTTGCCTCCGTCGAGAGCGACGAAAACAACCTTCTTATCGCGTACCGTGAAGACCGAGCTGCTCGGAACTACCAGCACCTCCTGACGACTTAACGCTCCCGTGATTTGTACGCGGGCGAACATGCCGAGCTTCAGTAGATGTTCAGGGTTGGGCACCTCGATACGAGTGGGAATCGTTCTCGTCTTGGGATCGACGACGTCTCCCACGTAGGTGATACGCCCGGTGAAGCGCTGCTCTGGTAATGCATTCACTGTGATCACGACCTCGCTCCCAGTATGCAGTTCGGGAAGATCGTGCTCGAAGACATTCGCTACGACCCACACGCGATCAAGATTCACCACCGTAATCGGTTCGGCACTCGTGTCGATCATCGAACCAAGCGTGACGTCGCGTTTTACCACCGTGCCCGTGATTGGCGTGGTCAGCGTGAAATCCGAGAAGGGGCGTTTGTTCGCTTTCCAACTGAGCTGATCGACCTCGGCCGGTGGTATCAGGAGCCGCAAGCGTTCGCGAGCAGTCTGGTAGTGCGCGAGCGCCGTGTCATAGCCAGCTCGCGCCTCAAGAACATCCTTCTCCGGTGAGATTTTCTGTGCGTAGAGAGATTCTTCGCGACGCAAATGCTGCTGGGCAATCTCCATCAGAGATTTACTGTTCAGGTAGGTGGTCTTAGCCTCCCCGAGCTGGTCGCTACTGAGAGTCATCAGCGGCTGCCCAGCTTTGACCAGATCACCGAGCTGCGTCTCGATCTGCACGACGCGACCGGGGATTCGTGTCGTTATGTGGGCGACCTGGTTGGCGTCGGGCTCCACGGCTGCGGTCGCATCGATCTCGCTCTTGAGCCGCTCCTGAGTCACAGCGGTCAGGCTGATTTGCGCCAGCTGTGCCTGATCGAGAGTAACGGTATTACTCGGACCAGCATCCGCAGCGGCGGCGACTGCTGCAAGGGCAGCAAGAGCTATGGCCGTCAACGAGCTGGTTCGTCGAATCATAAGGCTCCACCGGCGGCTGTCTCCAATGAGACCTGTGCGCTGTCGGTCCCAAAAAGCGCCTCGAGATAGCGCATGCGCGCTTGGAAAGCCTCTCGCTCCGCAACCGATAACCGGAGCAGATCGATCTTGCCGGCGTTGAACGCCTGCTCTAGTAGGCGAAAACTCTCCTTCGCCGGCTGGTTCACGTCCTTGCGATAGATCTCCAAGGACTCCTGCGCCGCTCGATAAGAGTTAAGCGCGTCACGTACCTGTTGTTCGATATCCAATTGCGTCGCTTTCTGGAGCGCTTTGGCGCGTGCAACCTGACCCTCGAGGACTTCGGCCTCACCTTGGCGTCGATTGAACAGTGGCAGCGCGAATCCTACCTGCAATCCCATCGGGTACTCCGTATTGTTCTCGTGTCCTCCGAAAGCACCCACCTTGAGGTTCGGCAGCGCCAATCGGCGATTCAATTTGGCCTCCGTCTCGAGGCGGGAAATTTCCAATTCATGAGCGCGAAGATCAGGGCGATTCGCCATCGCGCTAGCCAGCAGTTGTTCCAGCTGGTAGGTCGGGAACTGACGGACGTTCGGATTCGACGGGATTGGTTCCGGACCGGCAGCGTCGCCGAGCAAGCGCCCCAGACTGGAGCGACGCAAATGATAGGCGCGCTCGCCCTCAATCACCGCGCGCGCGCTTTCACCCCGCCTGACGCGGGCCAAATTGAAATCGATTTGTCCTATCTCTCCGGCCTTAAAGCGAATCTCGGCCGCCTTAACGAGACGCTGATCGAGCGCCGCCATATCCCTGAGCACATCCACTTCCGCGCCGGCCAAGCCGGCATCGAAGAAGCTCAACTTAACTGCTGCGTTGAGCAAGCGCAGTCGGTCATTGAACTGCGCTTGGCGCTCCTGCAGGTTCAACGTCGATGATTCGATACGTAACCCACGTTGGCCGAAAATTTCGATCTGCTGTGAAAGGCCGACGCGCCAATCCTGAGAATTAGATTGATTGGTACGAGGACGATAGGCACCCTCGCTTGCGACTTCCGGATTGAAGGGAGAGAGATAGCCTGCGGTCGTCAGCTCGCCGTGTGCGATCTTGAGTTCCTGCGCAACGGCGTTGAGATCCGGGTTTGCAGTCCGTGCGAGTTCAAGTGCGCGGTCCAGCGTAAGTTCTGTCGAACTATCCGTGCTCGCTGCAAACGCATGCGGTCCCACGGAGAGGCAATCGCTGACAACCAGAATTGCAGCGAGCAAGATCTTGACTGACCAGTGTAGTGTCACGGCGTTTGCCGAAGGATGTATACGACGCACCCACGCCCTCCTCCTCCCAAATCTTTCGCTGGTTGTTGGACGACCAGAACAAAAGATTATTCAAACATCGGGGTGAGTCGACTGGCTCAACCAATCGACTGATATTTCTATAATTCTTTATTACTAGTGAACTTCCGAACGAAAGTTCTTCTGAGTCAGGACAATCACCAAAATACGAATGATTATGTAACATTGGCTAACAGATATGCGCGATCGCAGCCAGCCGCTTGTGGACATCAAGCTGACTTAGACCCTCGATCGCGTGATTCGCGAAGGCGTTCCATGCCTACTTTGGCTTTGGCTACGGCGTGCTCTGGCGTCTCACCAGTCGCCGCGAGATGACCCATCTTGCGGCGCGGTCGCGGCGGAAACTTGTCGTATAGATGCAACCGCACACCAGAAATACTCAGAACTTTCTCAAAGGGCGGGGGCTCTTGATCGCGCCAGAGATCGCCGAGCAGGTTGGCGATAGCCACTGGACGCAGGACTTCGGTGGAACCCAGCGGCAAATCACAAATAGCTCGAACCGCCTGCTCGAACTGACTGGTCGCGCAAGCCTGCTCGCTCGAGTGGTAGGAGTTATGCGGACGCGGAGCCAGTTCGTTGATCAGTAGCCCACGGCGGCGATCAATGAACATCTCGACGACGAGCAACCCCTCCAGCCCGATGGTGTTCGCAATATCGGCTGCCAGCGTCTGCGCATCACGAATGATCGACGGAGCAATGGGTGCAGGAAGGACCGACCAGGAAAGAATGCGCTCTTCATGATGGTTGAGCGCGGGAGGATAGACCACACTTTCGCCACTCGGCCGTCGCGCAACGAGCACTGAGATTTCCGCTTCGAGATCCAATGCCTGCTCTACCACATACGCCTGCGGCCCCATCGCGCTCCACGCTTCTGCAACATCCGAAGCCCGACGGATTCGCGCCTGCGCACCCCCATCGTATCCACCACGACACGCCTTAACATACGCATCGAAGCCAAATTCCATAGCGGCTCGATGCAGGTCATCGAAGGATGGAGCTGATCGCCACGCCCCAATCGGATAGCCGTGCTTCCCGAGCCAAGCCTTCTGTGCCGCACGATCCTGAACCAATGCGAGAAGCCGACTGCCCGGTCGCACAGGTGCATAGCGAGCACACTCTTCGAGACCGAAGATTCCAATGCGCTCGATTTCGATCGTTACCACAGCGCATTGGCGGGCGAGCTTAGCCGCAGCCGCGGGGTCGGAGAGCGGCGCCACAATCAACTCGTCGGCCAGAACCCTAGCAGGGCAATGAGGGTCGGGATCAAGGGCTCGCACTTTGTAACCCATCGTGCGCGCGGCCAGCATCATCATGCGCCCGAGCTGGCCACCGCCGATAATACCGATGGTGGCCCCGGGCAGGATCGGACCGTTGCGGAACATATTCAATCTTCGCTCCGGCTTTGCTGCCAATCATCGAGACGCTTCGCGAGGTCCTGGTCTGACGATGCAAGGATACGAGCAGCCAGGAGAGCTGCGTTGGCGGCGCCGGCGCGTCCAATCGCCATCGTTGCAACTGGTGTTCCGCGAGGCATCTGGACGATGGAGAGCATCGAATCCAGCCCATCCAACGCTGTCGCGGGAATCGGCACGCCGATCACCGGTAGAATGGTGTTGGCGGCGAGCATACCGGGCAGATGAGCCGCGCCGCCCGCTCCAGCGATAATCACCTTGAGTCCTCGCGCGACTGACTCGGTTCCGTATTCGAACATCAGACGAGGTGTGCGATGAGCCGAGACGACGCGCTTCTCGTACGGAATGCGCAGCTCCTCGAGTACTTCGCAGGCGGCGCTCATGTGGCCGAAGTCATTTGCGCTGCCCATCACGACGCCGACTATCGGCGCTGCGGGGGTGAGACCGGCTGCTTCACCCGAGGCCATTGCAGCCGCCCTCCAGCACTGCGAACAACCGATCCATATCGAGGTCACTCATCAGGACGAAACGATCCTTATCCCGTGAGTAGGCAAAAATGTCTCCCTGTTCCTCCTCAAACCACAGAAGATGCATCGCGATATCTGTATTCAGCTTCCCGCCAATCGGATTAGCGTTGAGCCATCCGCACAGCCTCTGCATCTGCTCCAGCATCCAGTGTTGCGATGCGCACAGGTGAGTCGACGATTTGAAACCGGCGGGCGTTTCCGCATGGCGCGATTCCAACGACGCGTGAAAATGCAGCTCGTGTTGCCGTCTCGAAGGAACGACGCATCGCGAATGGCCGCAGAAAACGAAATGTCGAAGACCCATCTGCTCCAAGGCATAGGCGACATTGCCCCAGTAGATGTCGCGATCGGCATCGCTCTCGCTAAGCGCGGGGGGAAGCGTTCCCCCCAGATTCTGGAGCGTGCAGAGCGGATCGATAGAGGCGACGAACGCAGCCAATGCCGGACTCTCGGAACAAGTAATAACCAGGGCACGCGCAGGTTTTTGCGATTCGTGAATCGGCGGCAAGGGATAGCCATCGAGACCAGCGCCGTGGCGCAATCTTTTGAGTCCTTCAGTTCTTTTGTTCACGACCATTGCTCCTTGCATGTCTACTGGCCCTGTCCGAGTGAGTATCCGGGCTCGCCGTCGAAGGTGCAGAGTGTTTCAGTCTTGATGAAATCCAGCCCAACCTTGGCAACACGGTTCAGCAACTCCGCAATCTGCGTATGGGTTATTTCCTTGGAACCGCTCCCTGATGGCGTAAAGCGGCATCGCCAATGGTCAGTGCAGAAGGTCTCGGGCAGACCATTCGGCCAGACCTTGGTTCCGCGATTACTGATCATGCTGAGTTCCAGTCCCTCGCCGTTGGCGTGGCGGAGTTGCTCGGCCAAGCGTTCGGGGTTGCGATTCTGCTGGTCCCAGTCGACGAACACGTCGACACCCACCATCGCCTTTTTCGCCTTAGGAGGAGCGTCCAGCGCGAGCTTGATTGGCTCACCTGCTGCCGCAGCGTAACTGACAGGCTTCAGCGTCTGGGGGATCTTGCCGAGTCGCGCGATCACCGCATCGGCGAACTCACGCGTTCCGACCTTCTCCCGACTGACGCCGTCCTTATAAATGTCGTAGGTGTGTACGCCTTCTTCGATCGTACGAAGCCACGCGTTATGAACCGTTGCAGCTACGTCAGGCTGCCCGATATGCACCATCATCATCACACCCGCCAGCAGGAGGCCCGAGGGGTTCGCGAGATTCTGTCCCGCACGACGCGGTGCGCTTCCGTGAATCGCTTCGAACATCGCCGCGTGCTCGCCGATATTCGAGGAGCCTGCTAGGCCTACGGATCCGGCAATCTGCGCGGCCACATCCGAGAGGATGTCGCCGTAGAGATTAGGCATCACGACCACATCGAAGGCTTCGGGAGTATCGACCAACTTCGCGGCACCGATATCGACGATCCAATGCTCGTGCTCGATATCCGGATACTCGGTAGCGACGGTGTCGAACACTTTATGGAAGAGGCCGTCCGTGAGCTTCATGATGTTGTCTTTGGTGAAGCAGGTAATCTTCTTGCGGCCGTTACGACGCGCGTATTCGAAGGCGTAGCGCACGATCTTTTCGCAACCGGGCCGCGTGATCAGCTTGAGGCACTGCACGACCTCGTTGGTCTCTCGATGCTCAATCCCGCCGTATGTGTCCTCTTCGTTCTCACGCACGACGACGACGTCCATCCCCGGATGGCGTGTGCGTACGAAGGGATCGTAAGCCACGCAGGGACGGACATTCGCGTACAGTCCAAGGGCCTTGCGGACCGTAACGTTCAGGCTCTTGAAGCCGCCCCCCTGAGGCGTCGTGATAGGCGCCTTGAGAAAAACTTTCGTGCGGCGCAAAGAATCCCAGGCTGACGGCTCGATACCAGCGCTGAGTCCCCGCTTGTAAACACTCTCGCCGATTTCGATCTTTTCGATTGAGACGCGGGCAGCTGCCGCTAGCAGGATGCGCAGGGTCGCATCCATAATTTCGGGGCCGATACCGTCACCTTTCGCTACGGTGATAGGGGTGTTCGTGGCCATCGCTCGATCTCCTTTCTTCACATACGATTTCAAAAACCTGAAAATTATTTCGTATATTGCGCCGGGCAAGATACGAAATTGAAGTCGCGTAGTCAAGAGCGTAGGTCGTTTGTTATACTCGAAACCCTATGGCGAAGCGCAGCGACGCAGCGGTTCCTCTGAATCCGGGGTGGACGTTCATCAGTAATCACGGTCATGTGCTCCTGTGCCTCGCGGCGGAGCCGACCATGATTTTGCGGGAGGTGGCCGCGCGGGTCGGGATCACCGAGCGCGCGGTACAACGGATCGTAGCTGAGTTGGAAGCGGCGGGTTATCTGACGCGCGAGCGTCACGGACGCCGCAACAGCTATCGCATCAACTCACGACTGCATCTGCGGCATCAGGTGGAAAGTCACTGCACGGTGGGCGATCTCATCGACTTTGTGCTCGGCAAGGTACCCGCGCACGCTTCCGCATCTTCGCCAAGTGCGAACAACAGTGGGGGCAATCGAAGACCGTTGATACATGACTCGCCGCGGCAAGCTTAGCTCGCGGCGAGTCAGAGATTACACCGTCAATAAATGAGCGGTTATTGGGAATAGAGGTTGCTCAGCTTTTCGCTTCCAGCTTGTCCTGAGTTTTGGTGTCGAAGTCGCTCGCGTCGTGACGTTCGTGGAGCTGACTTGCCGGATTGCCGTAGGTGCGATTCACCATACTGCCGCGCTTCACCGCTGGTCGCTCCAATAGCGCGTCGGCCCATCGATGAACGTTCTTATAATCCTGTCCGCTGAGAAACTCGCCGGCACCGTAGAGCCATCCCTTCGCCAGCCATCCGTACCAGGGAAAGATCGCCATGTCGGCGATTGTGTAGGCGCTCCCGGCGATAAACTCGGTCTCGGACAAGCGACGATCGATTACGTCGAGCTGCCGCTTCACTTCCATCGCAAAACGATCGATCGGGTATTCGAGCTTCTCGGGAGCGTAGGCATAGAAGTGGCCGAATCCACCGCCCAGATATGGCGTGGCCCCGATCTGCCAGAACAGCCATGAAAGACACTCGGCCCGGTCCGCAGGTTCCGTAGGCGCGAAAGCCCCGAACTTTTCGGCCAGGTAGAGCAGAATCGCGCCCGACTCGAAGACTCGGATAGGCTTGGGACCGCTGCGATCGACCAGGGCTGGAATTTTGGAGTTGGGGTTCGCCGCGACGAAGCCGCTGCCGAACTGTTCGCCATTACCGATATTGATCAGCCAGGCGTCGTACTCCGCACCGCTATGCCCAAGAGCGAGCAGTTCCTCCAGCAAGATCGTAACCTTGACGCCGTTCGGGGTACCGAGCGAGTAGAGCTGTAACGGATGACGCCCTATCGGCAACTCCTTGTCGTGCGTCGGTCCTGCGATCGGCCGATTGATATTGGCGAAACGACCACCGCTCGCCTTATTCCAAGTCCAAACCTTAGGGGGGATGTAATCAGACGGCATTCTTAGATCCTCGTTTCGTCCTCACAATAAACCATCGCGATTCGCAATCAACCCCTCACGCGCTCTCCACCGTCGCTTTCGCACCTCAGCAACGATATGCTGATTGTAAGTTTTCGCCTGGCAGGATATCGGTTATTTCCTGTGTTGGTTCGAGTCCCGCCCGTCGTATCGGGCCATCCCCAACAATGCTGATTACGCGGCGTCGATTCGGTCAAGGGATCGCTGCAAGCGCAGCCATCGCTGCTCTCGATCCTTGGCGATTACCTGACGCGGCAGCCGAGATCGGCAATCGACGAGATGGGTTATCAAGTCGACACTTCGATCTCGCCATCGAGGAAACTCCGGTCAATTTTACCGGTCGTTCGGCTATCGCCACCACGGTGGATGGAACCGTGCCAGGGCCGCTCCTGCGCTGGTGCGAGGGCGACGACGTTACTATCGCGGTAACCAATCGTCTCAAAGAGCAGACATCGATCCATTGGCATGGCATCCGCCTGCCGAGTGATATGGACGGTGTTCCCGGATTGAGCTTTCCCGGCATCGATGCGGGGCAGAGGTTTACCTATCGCTTTCAGGTTCGCCAGCGCGGGACTTACTGGTATCACGCCCACAGCGAGTTTCAGGAGCAGACCGGGCTCTACGGGCCGATCATCATCGATCCCGCAGGCAAGGAGCCGGCTGAATTCGATCGCGATTACGTGATCATGCTTGCGGATTGGTCCGACGAAGATCCGGCCACGATTTACCGCAACCTCAAGCAAGACAGCAGCTACTACAACCACCATCAGCGCACGCTCGGCAGCTTCGTCTCCGATGTTCGAAAGCAAGGACTATCCGCGACGCTCTCCGATCGTCTGATGTGGGGCGCGATGAACATGAGCCC